>Ga0209483_1003308_pt1 | contig 10650 bp, 10 predicted proteins | sample NGEPerA_FD_184508 | JGI IMG/M metagenome (GOLD analysis project Ga0209483, IMG submission 184508) | Arctic peat soil microbial communities from the Barrow Environmental Observatory site, Barrow, Alaska, USA - NGEE PermafrostL2-A... | ecosystem: Environmental > Terrestrial > Soil > Wetlands >...
GTTAAATATCAGACGTCCCACAAAGTGGCACGCCTAAAAGTGGACACGCGAGAATCATGTTGTTGCAAACAACAATTTGGGATTTGACCGCGACCCACAAAATCCGCACCCTCGTCAGTCAATTGAAAGTACTGCGCCGATACTTTTTTATTTTCCTCCTTTTCTTCGGATTTCAGAAAGACTTTGAGCTTCCCGTCTCAGCCCAGCCGCCAAGCCTCGAAGCGTACCACAATTATTCTCTGAACCACCAGGGAGATGTCGCGCGCGGCCTGAAGCTTTTTAACGATGAGCAGAGGCTTGGCTGTTCGAAATGCCACTCGGTCAATGGTCGCGCCGGCAAAGCGGGACCCGACTTATTCGCGGTCGGCGACAAATTTGGGCGGCGCGATATCGTTGAAGCGGTCTTGATGCCCTCGGCCACAATCTCTCCAGGCTATGAAGCGATCATCGTCGAAACTAAAGGGGGGGAAGAATTTCACGGTATCCTGAAGCAGAAGACAGCCGCCGGCCTGCAACTCATGGGCGCGGACGGCAAATTGATTTCCATCGCCACAACCGACATTAAGCAACAAAGCGGCAGCTCTGTTTCGCTCATGCCGGAAGGGCTGCAGAGAGGGCTTTCACTCCAGGAATTCGCCGATCTCATTGAGTATCTGACCACGTTGAAACAACCGGATTCCACCCTGGCCAGCAATCACGGAATGCCGGCAGTCATTCCTCCGCTCGCCAAACCCGTGGTGGTCACGCCGTTCTTCACCAATGAATTTGCACTGCCGCGTTCCCAAGTTCTAACCGGCCTGACCTCTCTACGCCAAATTCCCGGCTCAAGCAGCGTGTTTCTCGTTTTGCATCAAAAAGGAATGATTTGGAAGATGGAGAAAACCGCGACCGGCGAGAGCAAAACTGTCTTTGCCGATCTCACTGGCGAGGTGTTCAGCGACCGCGGCCCCAATGGATTGCTTGACGTGGCGTTTCATCCAAAATTTCGCCAGAACCGAAAATATTACTTGTTTTACCAGGTGTTCGAGGACGACAAAGTCACCACGCTCATCGTCGAGAAAAAGTTTGACGCTGACTTTGAGAGGGATTCTGGGGAACCGCCGCGCCAGCTTTTAAAGATCGTAAGCGTAGCTGAGGATCACAGCGGCGGCTGTATGCAATTTGGGCCGGATGGCTTTCTTTATACCGGAATGGGAGATACCGGACCGCAAACTGATCCCAACGGACACGCGCAAAATTTGCAGCTATTGCTGGGGAAATTGATGCGCCTCGATGTGGATCATGAGGCAGCCGGCCTGCCCTATGCCATTCCCCCGGATAATCCGTTCCGCGACCAGGCAAGCGCGCGTCCAGAAATCTGGGCCTATGGGTTCCGAAATCCCTGGCGCTTCAGCTTCGACCGCCTCAACGGCGATCTCTGGCTGGCCGATGTTGGGCAGGATCGAGTGGAAGAAGTGGACATCGTGCATCGCGGCCAAAACTACGGCTGGAATGTTTACGAGGCTTTTGAGCCGTTCTCGAACCAATATCGAAAAGAAGGTCGGACTTACACCATGCCGGTCTTCGCCTATCGACGAAAATACGGCGCTTCGGTGACCGGCGGGTATGTTTATCGGGGCGACAAGAAATCCTCGTTCTATGGCGTGTACATCTGCGGTGATTACATCTCCAAACGGCTCTTCGGTTTGACGCAAGAAAATGGCGTTCTGAAAATGGCGCGCCAGATCGCCACGCTTCCCGGGGAGGCCCCGCAAGGGCTCGTTTCCTTTTGCGAAGATGAAGCGGGCAAACTTTACGCCGTCGGTTACGAAGGCACGATTTACCAAATCGATCTCACCCAAGCCCGCTTTGAGTAACAAGAACTATTTTCACCGGCTATCACTGCCAGTCGATTTATGAAACACATCCTGCAACCCTTCTTCTTGCGACTCGCTGTGACTTCCTTGATTGCTGCCGTTTTCCATGGGCCACTCCAGGCGCAAAGTCTAAGACGCATCGAGCAGGCTGATTTTGGAAAAACTCAGGATGGCTCCGGCGTTAAGCTGATCACCCTCCGGAACTCCAAAGGAATGAGCGCCCAGATCATTACCTACGGCGCGATCATCAAAGATCTGCAAGCCCCTGATCGGAACGGGAATTTCACCAACATTGTGCTTACCACTGACAGCTTGCAATCATACCAACGAGGTTTCAACGCCGCCGCCGCCATCATTGGCCGGGTGGTCAACCGGATCGGAGGCGCGCAATTTGAACTGGATGGAACGACCTACCCATTGACCCCGAACGACAAGAAAAACACGATCCATGGCGGGCGCAAGGGTTTCGCCCAATCGCTGTGGACCGTCGAAGACACTCCGATAAAAAATCACGAGTCGTCGGTGAAACTTGTTTACCTGAGCAAAGATGGCGAGGAAGGCTTCCCGGGCAACCTCAAGGCCTCCGTGATCTACTCTTTAACCGACAACAACGAATTACGGATTGACTATGAAGCCGAGACTGACAAACCCACCATTGCGAACCTTACCAGTCATGCCTACTGGAATCTGGCGGGCGGCGGGAGCTGCCTGGATAATATTTTGTGGATACCATCGGAAAGTTACACCCAGGCAGACGCTGATTTGATTCCTACCGGAGAGATACTGTCCCTTAAAGGCACCCTTCTGGATTTCAGCCAACCCACCCGCATCGGGGATCGTATCGAGCAATTGAAGCCGAAAATGAACGGCTATGACCACAATTACATCTTAGGGGAGGATAACGTCATGAAGATGGCGGCCCGGCTTATCGACCCTAAAAGCGGACGGATTATGGAAGTGCGGACCACCCAGCCTGCGGTGCAACTTTACACGGCAAACCATTTGGGACACACCGCAGTTTGTCTGGAGACGCAGCATTATCCCGATGCAATCCATCATAAGAATTTCCCTTCCATCGTGGTCAGGCCAGGAAAGCCGTTGAAAGAGACTACCCTGTTCACTTTCCTGGCGAAGTAGGCGCGGCCGCTGGATGACCCCCATCCAAATTGAAAGCTTGCGCCGGCCTGCCCGCTTGGCATTTTGCGACCATGAAATCTGTGTCGGTTTTATTCTCGGGCCTTGTTGCCGTGGCCGTCGTTGCGCAGGACGCCCAGGCCAGTGTCGTGGCTGACGGCGCAAATGTGGAAGTTCTGGGCGAAGGCTACTCCTTTACGGAAGGCCCCGCTGTCGATCGTGACGGCAATGTGTTCTTCACCGATCAACCGAACGACCGCATCGTCAAATACAACGCTGCTGAAGGCTCGTTTTCCGATTGGCTCAAACCGGCGGGCCGCAGCAACGGGAGCCGTTTCGACCAAGCGGGAAATCTTCTCACCTGCGCAGACGAAAAGAACGCAATCTGGTCCATTTCGCCCGACAAAAAAATCACCGTCCTGGTGAGCAATTTCGACGGCAAATTGCTGAACGGCCCGAACGATCTTTGGATTCGTCCAGACGGCAATCTCTATTTCACCGATCCTCTTTACCCCCGCGATTACTGGCAGCGCGACAAAGCAACTCAGCAGCCGGGGGAATACGTTTACTTCTTCGACATGAAATCAAAGAAGTCAACCCCCGTGGTTACGGATCTGAAACAGCCGAACGGAATCACCGGCACACCCGATGGGAAGACTCTTTACGTTGGGGACCTTGGCAGGGGCAAAACGTATTCATATTCGGTCAAACCCGACGGCACGCTGGAAAACAAAACACTCTTTTGCGAAATGGGTTCGGACGGCATGACGATTGATGTCGAGGGAAACATTTATCTCACCGGCCGTGGCGTGACTGTGTTCGACAAGACAGGAAAGAAGCTGATGCACATCCCGATCCCACAACCTTGGACTGGCAACCTGACCTTCTGCGGCAAAGACCGCCAACTCCTTTTCATCACGGCGGGCACGAAAGTGTACGGCGTTAGAATGCGGGTCAAGGGGGCTTACTGACTAGTCGAGGAGTCGAGAGGCGCCGGCGAATGTGGTTAAGCAATGCGGCCGCCAAGCTCGCTACTTAATGCTTCCAAAATGGACATCCTCGGGGATGGGTGGTTCGTCCAGCAATTGAATCGTCGTGGAAGGGCCGAGCGCAGGATTTGTCCATTCCCGTAACGCCCAGACAACTTTTTTGCCCGGCGTGACTTCAATTGCCTGCGCGGGAGCGGCGGACGGATCAATCGCCCCGTTCCACTGGTTGACCCAATTGTTGATGAGCGTGTTGCCGTTCGGCAGGCGGGTCGCGATCTGGATGTTTTTGAAATTGTAGTCCGGCATATCGGCAGCGGTGAATTCCCAGACCGTTTGGCCAGCGGGATTTATTTCGCGCACGGCGCTCCCGCCGCTGCTCAAGGTGTTGCCGTTTTCCAACCGCGTGGCCGCCCAAGCCCGGGGCGCAGATGCCGACCAGACGACGTCGCCGCTTTCATCGTATTCGACTATTTTTCCCATATCCATGTGCGCGACCAAATAAGTGCCCGCGCCGGTCAGACGCGCGTGGCGGAATTGTCCGTGCGTGCTGTTGGTGTGGCCGGCGGTCAGAGGAATTTCCTTTTCCATCTGACCGCTTGAAATATTGGCCACAAACAATTTCGGCTCCGGCCCGTTCTGGATGAAGATGACATGATTGGTTCCAATCGCCTGTGCGGTGTGAATCTCGCATCTTGGCGGCGCGTCGTAATTCCAGAGGACATTTTTGTCGGGCGCAATAAGCGTCACGCCGAATTGATGCGCGAACAAAACATTTCCGTTCGAGAGCAGCGTGGCGTCGCTGATTTCGCCCTTGCCGGCCGTGTCGTGGTAAGCCCAGACGACTTTTCCACCGCGCACGATATACATGTCGCGCGTCTTGGCCTCGCCCGCGTAAAAGAAATCGTGTTGCGCCAGACCGTGGCCCGGCAAAGCGCCAGTGCTATTGGAGGCGGCGGTACTCTGAGCGCGACCCGTGGTCAGCAACAAGCCAAAGGCAGCCACCAATGGGAGCATAAACGGAAATTTAGTGTCGGTGTTTTTCATAAAACGACTTGAATGTTGGCTTTATTTTTCGGTCATCGCCGGTCCAAAGTAAAAATAAATCGTGCCTTGATGCAGCGCGGTCCTCAGCGGCGGGGTCCCCTGCGGGCCAATCTGCGCAGCGGTATGAAACTTGGTTCCGATCGGCGGAATGTCGCGAACCACGGCGAGATTGCCCGGCGGAAATTTCACCAGCGTCTTCCCCGCCAGTTTTGCCGGTGGAAATCTTGGCGTGCCGACACAGACGAAAGTTTTTTCGTCGGGGATCATCATTGTCAGCGCTCCTTCAGTCGTCGTCAGTTTCAGTCAGCCCGAATCCAGCATCGCCCACTTGGCCTGTGCAATCCGCTCACGCGTCAGAGAAAAATCTTTTCCGCCAATTTTAATTGCTTGCCGCCTTTCTTGACCGAGCCATAATATCCGCCGGATGATTCGAGGCGATACAGGTTCTCATCAACTTTGTGAAACATCGGCTAAAGCGAGGCCGCCAGATTTTGGATCCAGTAACCAGTCTGGATTACGGAGTCAGGAAAAGCCGATTTCGACTTCTGTAAAGCTTTGAAAACAAATCCGTTGCGTGCTTAGCTCAGTGGTAGAGCATTACCTTCACACGGTAGGGGTCGCAGGTTCAAGCCCTGCAGCGCGCACCATTATTTGCAACGGGTTACGTAAAACAGGAGGTTTTTCTCGACAGTTTCCCGACAGCGCGGCCCGCATTAAGGCGCCCCGACCGCCGCTGTCGGCATTTCGATAATCTTCCGCCCGGTTGAAGGCCGAACCGCAAACCACGCTTTGGCCGCGTCCGCCGTCACCAGTTCACGGTAATGACGAAATATCATGGCCGGTGAATTCCCGGCTTCGAGCGCCACGCGCGCTACGTCCTTCAGGTCCGCAACTCGATACGAAATATAGGAGTGCCGCAACGCGTTGTGTTTCCATTTGAAGCCGGACTTTTTGATCGCCTTATTTTTGGCGAACTTCCTCAGCGGAGACGCCATGTCGTGCCGAAAGCATACTGGGCCGAAAGCCTTTTCGTGCGGTGCAAGCCATTGCGCAAGGTTCTCCGATATCGGTACGATTCGCCTGCTGGCGGTCTTGGCGTTGTTCGCCTGGATGATGATATGACCGGCCGCGAGCGAGACATCTTTCCAGTCGAGACGCCCGATCTCAGCGCTACGGACGCCAGCGAAGGCGCCGATGGCCAGAAATGGCAGGATCTTGGGCCCGGCATTAATCAACAGCGTTTCAATCTCCGCCGGCGTGTAAATCTCTATCTCGCCAGGTGTCTCTTTGTATTCGGAAATGTGCTCGACGGATTCATGGTCCTGGGAAACATAGCGGCGAAACTTAGCGAAGTGAAAAACTTGCCCAATCACCTGGCGATAGTTGTTTCGCGTGCGCGCCGTGACTCCTTCGAGTCCATCCAAAAAAGCCTTGATGGTGGGTCCGTCCACAGAACCCATGTGAACTTCCTGGAATGCGGCCACGACGCGCTTTAGCATACCGTCGAGGACGCGGTAATGATGGGCTCCTACCCCGTTCAATTTGCGGTCCTTGAGCAATTCCGCAACCGTCTCGGCAACGGTGACGTTTGGCTTTAATCCGCGTTGGGCCTTTACGGCCAGCTTCGCGGCTTCAATCAGAGAAATCCCGCCAAGGATTTTGAACGCTTCTGCAAACTGGGCAACTGCCACTTCCAAGGAAATACCGCATGGCTGCAATAATTGCATGGCGCGGCGGTATGCGGCGCCGTCTTCTGCTTTCAGGCTCAAGATGCTTAAATCGCCATTGGCAAGCTCCGTGGCGCGCGCCGCAGCGTGATCCTTGGCGTCTTGAAGGCTGGCAAAAGCTTGCCGCACCCGCTTCCCGCGATGCCAATAGGAAAGCGTATAATTGACATATTCGCGGCCGGCCTTGGCAAATTTTGCCTCGTAGATTTTGACTGTGGCCGATCCGCGTTTGATCTCAATGGGGAATTCTTGAGTTTTCATATTAATTTTGCCCTGCGCAAAAAGACGGTCGAGACGCGCTTAGAAAGCTCCTGAATCGGAAGAACGGATTTAGGTTTTATGATTTCGTCCGTCCCCGCAGCGCAATGGATGGCGATCTTTAAATCGTCGCAAATCTTTTGCTCCGATCCAAATTCGGATTCCAGGTCCTGAATCATCTGGTCTATTTTGAACTCACAAAGTCGACGTTTCCCCTTATGAATGGCGCTTTCTGTCACGGCAATCAATCGAATGACCTGAAGCCAGAACACATGAACGTCGATCACCTTGCCCTGATTTTCCGTTCTGAAATTTCTAATCATCTTCAAGTGATGTCGGAAAAGACCTTCGCAGGAATTGGTCCGAAAAAAATCGTCGAAAGATTTGTAGGGACTCCAATTAACGCGTTCTGGAAGGTTTCTCTCCGACAAAAACCATTCGATCGCTTTGGAAAGGTCATTCGCCAAGAGCCATTCAGCATCGATCCCAGTTTCAAATTCCGCCCGCGTCGCCAGCTTCTTACTCAACTGCAACCGACCCGTTTCGATAGACTGAATTGTCGCCAACGAAACCTCCAAGAGTTCTGCCATTTGTTTTTGTCCCAATCCCAAGGTGATCCTCAACTTCGCGAGGGTGTGTTTAGCCCTTTCAATTTTCACGGGTAAATAATTACCATATACACAAAATGATACAAGCATTTTGTTGCACGTTATGCGATATACATGCGCATGAAAACAATTAAGCCACGAGTGGCAGAGGCGCCGATAACTTTGGTGTCGGGATCGAGTCAAAAACTGATTACGAAAGCTGAACTCGCAGTCGCGCTCGGATTTAATCCGAGGACCATCAATAATTTTATGCGACAGCGCAAAATCCCGTTCATTAAAGTTGGCACCGGCCAGCAAGCGGATGTGCGCTTTGATTTACCAGAAGTGATTGCAGCCCTAAAGGCTCGTTGCGGCGTCCAGGCTGGAAATTGAGGCGACTAAACCGGTGCTGACGCAGTCAACATACTCCAGATCGTGGAACCGGCATCGAAGCGGCAACCGACGGTCAAACCTGAGCTTCCAATTTACGTCGATTCTGAGCTTGATGAGGCTGGATTGAACGCGGCGGAATTCCGGGTGCTGGCCCACATCGCCAGGCGCGGAAACTGCTTTGCCAAACTTAAAACCATGGCAAAATCCTGCAGACTCAATCGTGAAACCGTCCAAAAATGCCTGCGACGTCTCGAAATCCTCGGTCTGATTTCTAAGGAAAAGCGTCCCGGTCATCCAAACGTGTATTGGATAAACCCAAAATCGCAGTGGGCCTCAAACCGACCGCCACCTAGCGGAAAGGAAGGGCTACCCGGAACGAAGGGCTACCTCGCCGAGTCCGCTGTCAGCCAGCCCCTTGATTCCGCTAAGGGGGTAGCGGAAACGGGGGGCTATAAAGTACATACCATTCAAGGGCTTCCCAATAAAGCATTAATCAGAGATGCTCTTTCGGCGGTGACCGAGAGCGAATTTTGGGGACGGCTGCGGGCCATTATACCAAATCCGGAAAATCACCATTTTGGAATTCTGATGAAGCAGAATCCGGAGAAGTTCCGGCGAGTTTTGGAAGATACCGAGGAGCGATTACGGCAGTTGCCAACTGTGCTAAACCCGGGCGGATTATTCACCGATACTTGGAAACGCTTTAAATGATGGCAAACGCCAAATGCGGCACGGTCACTCCGACCTCACGCGCATGGTCGGATCTCCACACCCGCCGGTAAACCCCTCCGTTTTGTCACTGGAGGCACCCTTGCGTCAGCGGACTTCCGACGATCGGATTTTCTAAAAATTGTTCCTTTCGGCACTTGACATACGGCGTTGGATGTGCGGGAATCGATGCATCGTAATTGGACATATTTGACCAGTATGGGCGATGCAATTCCAGTCGATTCAGAGAACCGCCGATAGTACATCGGGTTAAACCCTGATTGATGTTTATTCTTGAGCAGATTATGTTTGAACGCGTCTGTTTATTTTATGGTTGAGGTGGTTTCAATTTTATTGGCCGTTGGGTTTCCGGTTTGCCTTTGCATTCTACTTGTTGCGTTGCCACGAAGCTTGGAGAAGAAAAGTAGGATTTCTGAGTCTTTACGCCCCGCAGCGGTGGCCGACATCGGCGAATTGCGCAAACATCTCCAACGGATAAATGAGCGAGAATAAGGGTTGGTCCTGGGTTTCAAAATTTTCTGGCTGGCTTTTTGGCTGGATAAACCTCGAGCAATGGATCGAGTCGACCGCTAAACGCTTTTGGTCCAAACCCCGGCGAATCCTGTGGGCCTTTCTAACATGCTCCCTTTTTTGCGTGTGGGGTGGATTCGACGATTATTGGCAAAGGCGGGTGGAACTCGGTCAAGTCCTCGGCGGTATGCGCATCGGAGGCGAAGGCTATGGGATCCGGGACCTTTTTCATATCGGTTACATCCTCTTCTGGTCGATCGGATTTCTTAAATTCCTAACCTCCGCTGCCTTGGCCTTTTTTATTTGCGCAGCGGACACGGCGTTTACGAGCAAGCGCATCAAAGAGGCTCTCTATTTTACCAACGATGACAATCTGAATACTCTCTTATTGGTCTTGTCTCAGTGCGGCATTATTCGCGCGTATCGAACCGAAACGCAATTGCAGACAAGTAAACAACACTACGCCAGCGACATTCGCGCAGCGACGGCCATCTCGAAGAACATTAGGATGATGTCAATTGCCGGCTATGAGTATTTGGGTTCGGGTTCCGACTCATTGCTCTATTCTATTATCGAAGCCCATCCTGAAATGAACGCGGAGTTTATTTTTTTGGATCCAGATAAAGCCAATGGCGTGATTACGGAGCGAGTCAACAGGCTGAGGCAGCGGGATCCAACGATTACCACCGAAATATTGAAGCGCCATATTAATGAAACGTTCGAGCTTTTGCGTAATCTAAAAGGAAATCGTCGAGGCAATTTCGCGTTGTTCCGCTGCAGGTGTGCGACGGTGTTTCGACTTATATTTTTGGATGGTTGTGTTTTCGTGAGTGCATATAAGTCGAATGCCCATGGGCATGAGTCCAGAACTCCTGACATAGAGTCAACAAGAACGGTCTGATTTTACCTCGACAGTCCTGGGTATTTTCTGGATTTTCCCGCACGACGGGGTGCGGACTCAAACCTGTCCGCTTTTTTGAACACCGGGTAGTTTGACCCGGTATGCAGGTCAATCAAAAGGAGGATTTGTTTCCCGAAGTCCGCAATCCGGAAAATGTGCGCGTGATCAATTCGCGGTGCATGGTGAGAAGTCAAGAGGGCCACTGTGTGGTGCTCGTTTCCGGGATCGCTCTGGCTCAGTATGCGCGGACGGATCGGATGGCGGAGGCTTACGCGATGGTCAACCTGGTCGAACAAGGATGGGCCAGTCAACAAGAGGTCGCGCAGGCTTTCGCTTGCGCCGCGCGCACGGTGCGACGGCATCAACGACGTCTTGAGGAAGGCGGATTGGCCGCGTTGGGACGCACGGGCGGTTATCCGCTGGGACGCACACGGGTGGCTGCGGCACGGGAACAGTTGATTCAACGTCTCAAAGCCCAGGGCGTTGGCCAGCGCGAGATCGCGCGTCGGATGGGATGCTCAC
>Ga0209483_1003309_pt1 | contig 10641 bp, 12 predicted proteins | sample NGEPerA_FD_184508 | JGI IMG/M metagenome (GOLD analysis project Ga0209483, IMG submission 184508) | Arctic peat soil microbial communities from the Barrow Environmental Observatory site, Barrow, Alaska, USA - NGEE PermafrostL2-A... | ecosystem: Environmental > Terrestrial > Soil > Wetlands >...
AGGGCTCACCGCGGAGTTGATTGCGCAATGGGCGTCGGATGCAGGGTGTAGTTCCAGTCGCCATGCCACTCGTGTCGCGTCAGCGGGAGCGCCTTCAGTTCTTTGTCTGTGACGACGACGCCCTTTGGGTAGAAGTCGGTGTCGAGTTCGGCACGGATGGTGAGTCCGGTCTCGGTGGTGGTGGCCGAGATGAGTTCCACGATCGTCCGATAGGAGGTGAGGGGACGGCCCCGCCAGTTCATCGAGATGAAGCTGAACATTCGGTGTTCGATCTTGTTCCACTTGGAAGTCCCCGGCGGGTAGTGGATCACGGTGATCTCTAGGCCAGTTTCGGCAGCGAGCTTGGCGAGCTCAACTTTCCATGCACGGATCCGATACCCATTCGACCCACCGGCGTCGGCGGTGATGAGCAGCTTGGTCGCTTCAGGGAACCGGGTTTGTCCCATTTCTGCCCACCACCGACGGATCGTCTCGACGGCGAAGGCCGAGGTGTCAGCCACATCGCCGACCGACACCCATCCCTCGTTGTTGATGACATCGTAGACACCATAGGGAATGGCCTTGCCGGTCTCGGGATTGATGAAGTCGTGGTCGAGGACGGCGACCGGCTCTCCCTTCGGTTGGTACTCGACCCCGCCATTGGCGTACTCGCCGACCAACTCCTTTTTCTTCGTATCCACACTGATCACCGGCTGGCCGTCGGCGACGAAGGTGGCGGCGGTGGCATTCAGGTACTCGAACTGGCCATTGCGATCGGGGTGTCTGGTCAGCTCCTTGGACTTCGACGGTGCCTGCAGTGAGAACCCGAGACGCTTGAGCAACCGGCCCACGGTGTCATCGGACACGGTGAACCCTTGGCGGACGAGATCCTTAGCCAGGTTGGCCGTCGATTTGGACGTCCAGCGCAGCAAGGACATCGGATTACCACGGGTCTCGGGGTGAACCAGTTCGTCGAGGGCTGCGAGCAACTCGGGTTGGGTTTCGGTGATGGGTTTCACCCCAGCCCCTGGCGCTCTGATGCGATCGGACGGCTCGATGCCGGCTTCTACCCCGGCGACCGCCTTGATGACGGTGTTGCGGCTCATGCCAGAAGCCTCGGCCACCATCGACTTCGTGCCCGGACCGCACATGCCGACCGATGCACCGACAACCATGCGTCGCTGGCGTTCGTTCAGGTGGGGCAAAACCACCTCGAAGAATCGCGCGAGTGCGTCAGGGGCGACCTCCATCCCACCAGGGTATCTCGCGCGGCTAATTCAGCGGGGAATCCTAAGTGGACAATGATGGACACGTCGCAGAGGCAATGTCGGTGCGGCGAGGTGATTCCTACGAGGACCTTCCGGTCGGATCGTCCTTGACTGCGTACCCCTGGACCCACTTGCCGGTTGTGGAGTCGCCGATCCTTAACCTGTGGAGACAGATCTACTCAACCGTCGATGGCCCTGGCCAGAGCATTTCGGTATCATCCCACTGAAGCTGAGAGACGTACGACGATGCCCCCGGCAGAGGGGGGGCGTCCGCTTTCCCTTCGCCAATCGGGCAACTGGTGACAATCGATCCCGTTGACCGGCCGATTCGTCTGTCGTTGCCGCCAACTGGCACATGGTCGGAGCGGACCGCCGCCGCCGCAATGGCATCTGCACCTCGACCCTCCAGGGTGGAGAAGCGGAGCGAGCCCTTCAGTCAGGGACGACGCCTGAGGTGGAGCGGACTTCAGGCAAACGTGTCGTCGAGCGCATTGGTGCAGGTCGAGCACTGCGACGCGGGCGCTGCAGTCGGCTGCCCGCACTGCTCGCAGTAGATCCAACGGGAACCGAGATGGGTGGCCTTCCACATACCGGCGAACTGGCTGTACTCGAATGGCCGCTCCCGCTGCTCGCGAACCATGGCCTGGTGGGCATCGGAGCGCACGAATGTCTCGGCCTCTTCCGGCGTACGCCACAGGCCGAGCGCGTACCCGTTGGGGCCATCGCCGAAGGTGAACCAGTGGAGGAAACCCGGAGAGGCCAGCATGTGCGCCTTCATCTCGCTGAACAGCTGATACCCACGCTGGGCCCCGTCGTCGGAGGCAAATGTGGTGTGGAGCAGTATGAGGGCACCAGCGGCCTCCGGACCCATACGGGACGAACCGGAGAGGGCTCCGACCACGCCGGGAGTCGCCCGAGCACCGGGAACGGCCTGTTGCCTCGCACGGTTCACCTCATTGGGCGGGAAGCTGGAGACGGTTGCCATGGTGTTCCTCCTCGGTGGCTTGCCGTGCCCAGCAAATACCGAGAATCACCGCTCGGCAATCCCTAGAACTGGGGGTATCCGTGGCGAGGTGGGAGGCGTAGCGTCAAGGGGTGGACACGACTGATCGTCGAGAGCGGGCTCGCCGGGAGATCGTCGAACTCTGCTATCGGGGCGTCGACTCCATGACGCTCCGGCGTGAGGCCGTGGCCAGTCTGCGCAAGGTGGTACCGGTCGATGGGACCTTCTTCGCCACCGTCGACCCATCGACACTGCTCTATTCGAGTGCGTTCCGCGAGGGAATGCCCGCGGATGTCACCCCCCGGTTCCTCCACAACGAGTTCATGGAGGACGACGTCAACAAGGTCCGCCACCTCGCCACGGCCACCGAGCCAGTCAGCTGGCTCGACCTGGCAACCGCCGGAGATCGTGAACTCAGCCCGCGTTATCGCGACCTCATGCGCCCGCTCGGATTCGGTGACGAGCTGCGTGCGGCGGTGCGTGCCGATGGGTGGTGCTGGGGGTTCTTGTGCCTGCACCGCCAGGATGGCGCACGTGGCTTCACGATCGGAGATGCCCGGTTCCTCTCCGAACTCATACCTCACCTTGCCGCCGGACTCCGACGATGTGCGGTGGCGGAGTCGGCATTGGGAACCTCCGGTGACGAAGGACCGGGGGTATTCACCGTTGCCCCCGATTGGACCATCGCCGCCACCACCCCGGCCGCACAGAAGTGGCTGGCTGAGCTGGCCGAGGGAGAGACGATCCAGGTGGGAGGCCTCCCCGTGCCGGTATATGCCGTGGTCGAGCAGCTTCACGGACTCTGCTCCCAAGAACTCGAACGAGGAGTCGTGCCCAGCGTCCGCGTACGAACCCGGTCGGGGCGTTGGCTGACGCTCCACGGGTCCTATCTGTCGGGCAACCAGACCGCGGCGGCCGTCATCATCGAGCCGTCGGACCGGCACGACCTGGCTCCCTTGATCATCGCCGCCTACGGCCTCACAGCCCGAGAAGGCCAGGTCACCCAGGATCTGCTCCGTGGGGCACCGACCAAGGAGATCGCTACACACCTCAGCATTTCGGCGCACACGGTCAACGACCACATCAAGTCCGTCTTCGACAAGACCGGTTCACGAAGCCGCGGTGATCTCCTTGGACGCGTCTTTGCTGCGCACTATGCGCCAACCCGCCACCCGAGTCCGGTGCCCTGAGGGTCACCACCAGCTTGTCGTGGGTCCGCGTATAGGTCCATGACAGACGTCGGAGCACCAGCCCTTTGGCGGTCACGATGTTCGCCCTCAGTCCACACACTGGCTGCCGCAACCGGTGTGCAGATCGCAGCCCCGAGGAACGAACCACCGTCAGGTGAAGATGATCTCGCCCCCGGCGGCGATCTCGTAGAACTCACCGACGGTGATGATGTTCTGCACCTGCTCGATGAAGTCATCCTTGCTGAATCCGAAGAGGTCCACGGAGGCCTTGCAGGCGTACATGCCACAGCCGGTGTCGCCGATGAGCTCCATGAACTCGGGGATGCCGGGGATGTCGAACGCCTCCATCTTCTTCTCCATCATGCGAGTGGCGATGGCCGACATGCCGGGCAGGACGCCGATCAGGCTGGCCATGTGCATTGCCGGATTACCTACGGCGGCCACCTTGATGTGCTCGAGCCGATGGCGGTGGATGGCATCGAGTCCGAAGAAGGTGAAGAACAGATTCGCCTCGATGCCCTCCGCCCTCGCCCCGTTGGCCATGATCAGTCCGGGGTAGATCCCCTCGAGGGATCCCTTCGAGATGATGATGGACACCTTCTCGATCGTGTCGACCACGCTGCACACTCCTTTGTGTTGTCGTTCTCCGGTCGGACGCGGGTGCGCCGAACGATCAGATGCAGCCGCGCGGCTTGGGGATGCCCGCGATCTTCGCCGCCAGCTTGGCCGGGCCCTTCGGGAAGAGCTGGTACAGCTCCTTCACCGGGACGCCCGAGGTCTTGCCCAGTATCCGGACGGTCGGCCCGGTGCCCTTGGCCTCATACTCGGACCGCATGAATCGGATGACGGTCCAGTGCCGGTCGGTCAGGAGGTCGATCCCCTCCCGTCGAGCGAGTTCGGCGGCGATGTCCTCGTTCCACTGGGACGGGTCGGTCAGGAATCCCTCCTCGTTCACGTCCACTGGCGTCCCGGCGATGGTGTCAACGGTCATGGCGGTTGCTCCTCTCTAGGTGTCGGACGGTTGCCGTTTGCCTGCGGTAGGCATGGCGCTGTGGATGCCGGGGATGTCCCGGCCTGGCAGGAGGCTGTGCCAGTAGACCCACTGGAACATGAGCTTCCCCAGGTGGTTGAGGTGGGACTCCTTCATCAGCGGGAGGCCGACGCCGCCGGGAAAGTGGCCGGGGAGGGGTTCCACTCCATAGTTGAAGTCGATCAGCATCGCCTTGTGGAAGCCGGTCTCGATGAAGCAGTTGGCGTGACCGTCGTAGGAGGCGTCGAGCGGCCGCCCGGCCAGGAAGCGCTCCACGTTCTCGACCAGGACCTCACCCTCGAAGTGGGTGACCGAGCCGGCCTTGGAGATGGGGAGGGAGGCCGCGTCCCCGACGGCGAAGATCTCTGGAGCCACGGTCGACTGCAAGGTGTGCTCGTCAGTGAGCACGAACCCGAGTTCGTCTCCCAGACCCGGTGACCGTGCGATGCACGGGGCCCCGTTGTGGGCGGGGATCACCACGGCCAAGTCGAAGGGGACCTCACGATCGTCATAGGAGACGAGCCGGCCGCCGGGTCCGTCGACCTCCCCGGTATTGAACTCGGTCACCAGTTCGATGTCCCGTTCAGCCAGCATCCCACCCAGCTTCCGGGCGGCCACCGGCTTGGTGAACGCCGCGTCCAGCGGCGTGACATACGTCAGGTTTACTGCGTCGCGCACCCCCTGTTCGCGCAGGAACCAGTCGGCCAGGAAGCAGAACTCGAGCGGCGCCACCGGGCACTTGATCGGCATCTCGACGACATTGACCACCAGTCGTCCATGATCGAACCAACGGAGCGCCTCCTCCAGCCCGGCCGCTCCCTCGGGCGTGTAGAAGGTGAAGACCGTGTCCATCCACCCGGGGCCTGTCAGTCCCTCCGTCTCCTCGGGGGCGAGCACCGAGCCGGTGGCCACCACGAGCACGTCGTAGTCCAGCATCGACCCGTCCGCCAGTACGACCACCCGATCGGTCACGTCGACATGGTCAACCCCGGTGGTGCGGTACTCGATCCCGTCGTGCAGCTGTCTCCCACGCGGCCTAACGATGTCCTCGGGGTGGGTGAGCCCGAACGGCACGAAGAGGAGGCCGGGCTGATACACGTGCGCATCGTCCTGGTCGATGACCGTGATCACCGCTTCGCCCGGTCCATAGACACGGCGGAGCCGGTTCGCGGTCAGCGTTCCTCCGGTACCCGCTCCCAGGACCACGATCTGGTGCATGACGCGCCTCCACGATGCGGGAACTCCCACGTTCCACCCGCTCCCATCCAATAGCCACGGGGGATCGTCGAACAGGGCCGAATTCCCTTAGTGAGGGAAGGGATGGTGCCCAAGCAGTCGATTGGACGACGAGGGGCGCCCGACCTGGACCCACGCTGAGTACGGATCACGGGAGGGCTCTCCGGCTGGAGGTAAACCCCACCTCACTTCCTCCCCGCACACCGGCTACCGGCAGTCAGCTCAACCGTTTGGCGCGAACGACCGTGTCGATCGCATCTCTCGGGCCGTCGTCGGTGTCCACGACCCGGACGGCCTGTTCCGCCCGTGCCACGGTCAGGCCGGCCTCCACTGCCGCCTCCGTCACCTCGTCGACCCGATAGAGCACGTCGGGATCCGGAGGGCCCCCGAACCCGCGCACCAGGTTGTCGAGGTCATGGGCGATGACGAGCAAGGTGCCACCTCGGGCGACCGCCGACGCCGCGATTGCGAGGGCCGACGACCGGTTCGGTTGGGGAAGCTGGAGATAGCACATGGCCACCAGGTCGAAGCCCTCCGGCGGTGGCGTCCACTCCTCGACAGCGGACTCGACCCAGGTCGCCTCCACGCCCCAGAGCTCGGCGAACCGCTTGGCCTTGGCCAGGCCGACGGGCGAGAAGTCCACACCGGTCACTTCCCAGCCCTGCTCGGCCAGCCAGATCGAGTTCCGCCCCTCGCCACAAGCGAGGTCGACCGCCCGACCAGCCGGCAGGTCGACAGCCTCGGCGACCAGGAATTGGTTGGGCGTGCTCGTCCACACCAACTCGTCGCCGCTGTAGCGCTCGTCCCACTGCCGACTGTCCACCGTCACACCTCCAGTTGCTCGGCGCCCGAGGAACACAACCCCGGCGCACAACGTCGCGGGGCCGAGATCCCGCTACCAGCACCCAGTAGCGGTGGCTCCGCCCGTTCCTTCGTCTTCGGGCTCATCGACCGAATTAGCGTCGTCCGTTCGTCGCCGTGCGAGCGCGGCAGTGACACCGATCCGCCAGGGCGACGTGCCCCAGCACCTGCTCCACGTGCAGGCCGCACCCTTTCCAGGACGGGCGGCCGCACTGCCTACATGTCATTTCTGCACACATGTGTCCTCCCTTTCGTCGGTTCGAGCCGTGACCCACTCAGCGATGTTCCTTCCGGATGATCTTCGCCATCTTCAAATTGATAGCGAGGAACCGTTCGAACTGGATGAGCAGGCTCGTGCGGGCCCGAAGGGTCTTGGCCGTCGGGAGCGGTGCCCTGGCGATGTCGTCCGTGGTGTGGTCCATCGTTCTCTCCTCTCCTACTCGGGGATCAAGTGCCAGCCCGGGCGGGCCTTGGCCTTGTAGATGAACAGGTAGTGGAGCGCCAGCTTGATCCAGTGCCCGGCCAAGCCGATCTCGCCGAAAGTGTCCTTGAGGCTGCGTCCGGTGCCCGGGTACTTCACGACATCGGGCACGACCGGGTACATCGTCATCGACGCCGCGCTCCCGTGGCGCAGTCCGGACCCGGCCGAGGCCACGCAGGCCGCTGCCATGTCGGCCATCGAGGCCGACCGGACCTGGACGGCATCGCCCTTTTCGATCATGGCGGCGATGTTGGTGGCGGCCAGCTTGCCCATGATCCCCGACGGCATCCCCGTGCGCGGCGGTGACGGGGCGATGACCGTCCCGTGGGGTGACGTCCGCGGTCGCGAGATCTGATGGGGAGGGGCGAAGGCGATCCCCACGGCGAAGATGTTGGGGAACCGCGGCACCTGGTACGTGCGGGGCCAGTCCTCGGCGCGCCACTCCTCGAACGGCTTGGCCGTGTAATCGGCGTCGACCTTCATGAACCCGTTGGGGGCGAAGAGCTCGGCACTGATGTCCTCGCCGTCACGGTCGAGCGCCCGGAGGTCGACGCCACGGAAAGGGGGGAGGAGCATGGCGAAGTCGAACGCCAGCGCGTTGTTGGTGCCGTCCAGCTGCTCATAGTGCACGATGCCTTCCTCGACGCCAGTCACGTGGGCACCAGTGATGGCCCGGATCCCCCGTTCCCGGAAGAGCGACTCGGTCCACAGCTTCGACGTGGTCTGGAACCCCTGCTGGGTGAACGTCAGCCCACCGACGCCGAAGTCGCCCAGTTCGTACTCGTTGGTCAGGTACACGATGTCGGCAAGCTCGCGCACGCCGGCCTGGCGAACCTCGTGTTCGACGTTGAACGCATACTCGAAGGCGGCACCCTCGCACGTGCACGTCCCGTGCCCCATGCCGACCACCAGTACCTGGCGCTCGCCCTGCTTCATCTTGGCGATCGATGCCTGGAGCGCGGCGGATGCCTCGACGGCGTGGCCCGAGGTGCACACCGACTGCGAGTGACCGTCGGGGCCCAGCCCCGGGGTGGCCCCGAAATTGAGTTTCGGGCCGGTGGCGTTGATCAGGTAGTCGTAGTCGAGTTCGCCGTGGGCTCCGGCACGGGTCGGGTCTGTATAGGTCAACTCGACATAGGGCGAGTCGTGCGCCGCATCCCCCTCAGGGTGGATGGCGGTGGCCAGAGCCTGCTCGTAGCCGATGCCCTTGCGCTTGTAGATCGGACCGAGTTTGAACGTCACCTGTTCGGCCTTCATCTTGCCGACGCCGACCCAGATGTTCGATGGGATCCAGTTCCACTGCGAGTTCGGCGTGACCACCACGATCTCGTCGGACCGCTTCAGCATCCGGGAGAGGTGGAGCGCCGCCGTGTGGCCGGCGATCCCTCCGCCAAGAACTACGACTCGTGCCATGTCGGACCTCCATCCACTGCGCTAAATCCACCCTACCATATACCCCTAGGGGTATCAAGGGCGACCTCAGGTCGACGGGTCATGCCGGCCCTAGTCGGGCCAGGCACTGCTCAACGAACGCCGTCAATCGCGGGATGTCCCGGACGACCGACAGCCCCTCGACCGGGTCCTTGGTGATGTCGAGTGTCGGGCAGAAGACGTCGGTGTCGCCGCAAAAGAAGTGCGGCGATCCCCGGACGCCACGCCGCCGGCCCTCGTCCCAGTCGGCCAGCACGGCGACACGGTCGGTCTCGTCGGGCATGACGACGCCGAGGTCGTGGGCCAGGTACTCGAGCGTCACCGGGTCTGAGATGTCCCGACCCTCCTCGAATAGGGCATCCCGAAGGGCGAAGCTCACCCGCTCGCCCACCTGCAGGTCGGTCCGGTAGGCCCGGTTGGCCAGGGCCAGGGCCTCGAGGGTCGAGGTCGGGAACCGGTCGACGTCGAGATGCGCGAACAGGCCCGGAGCCACCTGGTTTCGCAGGTCGTCGGCATGCACCTTGGTCACGGCGGGGTCCAGCGGCGCCCCGTTGACCAACTCGAGCGGCCACGCCCGCACCCGGATCGACACGTCGCTCCGGCCGGCACGTGCGCGTTGCTCTTCGATCGCCCGCAGCCCGACGTGGGCGAAGGGACACCAGATATCGGCGAAGACCTCGATCGCGGGACCCGTTTTTTCACTCATTTGGCCGCCTTTCGAATCGGAGCCGGCGACGGGCCCGGCGATCCGGCCCGGTCGCACCTGCTCGGAAGTCTGTCAGCCCGCCCGGACAGCCTTGCCGCTGAGCGGCTGTCCGAACAGGACGTTGAACAGGCAGATGTCAAGTGCGCCGGCAGCCAGCGGGACCAGGCCGACGACGGCGAGCGGCCACCATCCTCCACCCAGCAGCCCGCCAACCACGATCAGCGCCACACCGGCGATGACCCGGACGGCCCTACCGGCCGTTGATGCCATGAACTTGGAGAATCCCATGGTTCCGGCTCCTTCTGTCGTTACTGCTTCATTGATGATGCGATCTGCTGCTCAGGCCAACTTGGTGAACAGCCGTTGGACCTCGTCGAGGGGGTAGCCGGAGTCGGCGGCTTCTTCGGGGTGCTGCACGCAGTAGGTGAGGCCGCTGGCGATGAGCCGGAAGCCGACCTGCTCGAGTGCCTTGGTGGCAGCACTCAACTGGGTGACGATGTCGCGGCACTCGCGCCCCTCGGACAGCATCGTCTCCACGGCGTGGACCTGGCCCTCGACACGGCGCAGCCGCAAGCTGAGGTCCTTGACCACCTCGTCCGGCAGTTCCATGGTGACTCCTCCTTCATTCTCACGGCCGACTTCGTTCTCCCCCTGCCCTCGTCAGTGCGAGAACTTCACCTTGGGCAGGATCCGCCCGAGCCACTTCGGCTGGTGCCAGGCACTATGCCCACCCAGTCGGAGCACGACCGGGAGCACCACCAGGCGCACGACCAGGGCATCGAGCGCCACGGCGATGGCCAGAATGACCCCCATCTCCTTGGGCGCCAGCGGCCCCGACAGGGCAAACGTCAGGAACACGGCGATCATGACGGCGGCCGCAGACAGCACCACACGTCCCGAGGTGCGCATCGATCCGATCATGGCGCGCTCGGGGTCCGGGTGCGTCTCGTAGCGCTCCTTGGCCGCCGACAGCATGAACAGCGTGTAGTCCATGGCCACGCCGAAGACCATGGCCCCGAAGAACAGCGGGGCCCAGGCGTCGATGAAGCCCTGGGGCTGGAAGTTCAGCGGACCGGACAGGAAGCCGTTCTGGAAAATCAGCCTCCCGATGCCGAATGCGCCGGCCACGGACAGGGCGGTGATGAGGACCCCCATGGCCGCGATCAGCGGTGCGCCGAGGGCGATCAGGAGCAGCAGGAACCCGAGGACGCCGAGGATGGCCAGGACGATCGGGGTGTGGGACGCCAACGACTGCTGCAGGTCGTGGTTCTCCGCGGCCGCCCCGCCGATCAGCGTCCCGGCCGGGAGCACTTGGCGGAGGTGGTCGATCGTCGCACCCGTGGTGGTCGTCGACGGCCCGGTGGTCGGGACCACTTGGTCGAGGGTCCATCCGGCGTTGGTCGGGCCCGGCACGGCTGCGGCCACCCCGGGGGTGTGGGTGAGGACGGCCATGGCC
>Ga0209483_1003310_pt1 | contig 10637 bp, 6 predicted proteins | sample NGEPerA_FD_184508 | JGI IMG/M metagenome (GOLD analysis project Ga0209483, IMG submission 184508) | Arctic peat soil microbial communities from the Barrow Environmental Observatory site, Barrow, Alaska, USA - NGEE PermafrostL2-A... | ecosystem: Environmental > Terrestrial > Soil > Wetlands > Peat...
TTGTTTCCTTCGACTCAACCGGACGGCCTCTCGCGTCTGCAAACCTCCAAGCCGTCGGTGTATGTTCGGTCGGTCGCGCGGCTTGCCATGCAGGCCGCCGAGGCGCTGGATTATGCGCACCGGATGGGCGTGGTGCATCGCGACATCAAGCCGGCCAATATCATGCTGGATTTGCGGGGAAACCTGTGGATCGCGGATTTCGGGCTGGCCCAGTTTCACGCCGACGCCGGCCTCACCCAGACCGGCGACATGCTGGGCACCTTCCGCTACATGAGCCCCGAGCAGGCGTCCGGGCGAGCCGTGGTGCTCGATCAGCGAACGGACATCTATTCGCTGGGGATCACGTTTTACGAGTTGCTCACGCTGGAGCGCGCCCTGCCCGGCAAGACGCGCGAGCAACTGCTGCATCAGATCAACTACATTGACCCGGTGCGGCCCAGGACGATCGACAAGACCATCCCGCCGGAGTTGGAGACGATTCTCCTCAAGTGCATCGCCAAGGAGCCCGATTCGCGCTATCCAAATGCGCAGGCGATGGCGGATGATCTTTCGCGATTCCTGCGGGATGAGCCGATTCTCGCCCGGCCCCCCACGCTTCGCGACAAGGCGGTGAAATGGACGCGCCGGCATAAGCCTTGGGCAATTTCCGCGCTGGTCGTGCTGCTGGTGACGGCGGCCGGGCTTCTCACCAGCACGCTGCTCATCGCCCACGAGCAGACCAAGACCCGCAACGCCTACCTCCTGGAGCAACGCAAGGCGGTGGAAGCCGACAGAAACTTCAAAGAGGCGCGCGATGCCGTCGGCTTTTTCACGCGCATTGCCGCCGACGACATGGCCAACAAGCCGGAGTTCGTCGAGGTTCGCAAGGAGTTACTGGAGGCGTCGCTTCTGTATTACCAGAGCTTTCTGGAAGAGCGCAAGGATGATCCTTCCACCGGCCCGGAGTTGCAGTCGGCTCAAGCCAACGTATCGAATCTGCTGGCGGAACTGGCGACGGGCGACAAGCTGTTTCGGCTGATCATCCGTGCCGGGCTGTTGTCGCAGCCGGAAGTGCGCGATGCGCTGGAACTGTCGGCCGGGCAGCGCGGGAAGATCGACCGGTTCATCAATGTGCCGGCGTGGTTTCAAACCTTCGGCAACCTCGATCAACTCACGCCCGAACAACGCCGCGCCAAATATGTGCAAAAATCAGCGGAAATTGAGGGGAATCTCAATACGCTTTTGACCGAAGCGCAGCGCGACCGGCTTGGGCAGATCTATCTACAGGCCCGCGGCGCTCATGCGTTGGGTGATGCCGATGTGATAGCCGCCCTGGGGCTGACGCGCGAGCAGCAGAACAAGATCAAGCTGATTCGCCAGCAGGCATTCGCGTCAATGCATCGGCCGTTCGACGGCCATGGCGGCCCGCGCGGCGGCTCGCCTGGCGATGGCCCGCCGGATCAGCCCCCGCCGGACCATCAGCCTCCTGGGCGCGAGCCGCTGGACCACGGCCCCCCTGACCATGCCTCGCCAGATCAAGGGCGCGTCAACCGCGGCCCTCCCCGAGGCCAGCCGCCCGGCCGCGCCCTCAATCGCCAGATGCTCACGAAGATGCTGGCGGTGCTGACCCCCATGCAATTGCAAAAGTGGAAAGCCATGTGCGGCAGTCCCGTGCCCGGCATCTTCACCCACGAGCCGGGGATGGGGCCTCACTAAGCGGCTAAGTCCCCCTGCGCGGTGACGCGCCACTGATCGCCTTTGAGTTGTTGCCTCTATGGCTCGGTTCTTTCCGCAAGCTGTTGCCGCGCCCAATTCTGGTCTTCGGGGCTCAGGGGTGGTTCTGGATCGTCCCAGTAGATATAGCGTCTGTAGCTGCCCGCGTCGTAGACCAGGTGAAGAAGCGACTGCAACGCGATGACGGCATCCTTTTCGCCGGCGCGCAGGGGAACAGGAATATCCGGAAGCGGGTCGCGCAGTTTGATGGGCCAGATGCCAATCCGGGGAGCCTCCTGCGGACGAAATACCATCACGCAATAATCGCATTCCAGCGATCCCTCCACCGGCATCCGGTCGCCGGCGCGGAGCAGATCGATCTCGACGAGGGACACGCCAGCCTCCATATATTGCTGACGCTTGGCGATGTATTGCAAGCGATCTGATTTCTTGTTCGAGGGGCTCAGCAACTCGATCACCGTGACCAGTTCCCGGCTTTTGCGGTCACGGATCGTGAGATAGGGCAGGCGTTCCTCGTCCACCGCCAGATGGGGAACGCGAGCATATATCGGCGCGACCAAAGCGCCGCCGGCATTCTGCGCTACCCCGGCGTCCTTCGCCGCCGTGACAAATACGTCGGGACGTACCACGGGACGTCGCTCGTCTGCCGGCAATTCATGAAGGTAGACATTCTCATCACTTCCCATCAAATAATTCGGGGCGACCTGGGGCTCGAGAACTTCAAGGCATCGAAAGCAAAAATGCCCATGAAAGGTGTGCCAGATTCCAGGGCTTTCCAGATAGGGGTTCATTCCGGGAAATGGGGAGGGCATTGATAACTTCTCCGTTGAGACAGACCCAGAAACATTATAGCGAAGGTCGGGGCATTTCTTTCGATTGAAATTATTGAGAGACGAATATTTCAATCTCGCGAGTGCCCACGGTTCTTGCCTCCGAAACTTTTTTGTGAAACTCCTTTTTCCCGCGGCGGTAATCGGCGGACGATGCGACTACGCGCAAAAGACCCGGTTTTTCCAGCTATTTTCGGGTGAAATCAAAATATTGGAATTCCAAAATTTGTCTGGAAGGAACGCGGGGCGGCGGGAAACCAAGTGAAGTAGTTCGAGCAATCCAAAAAGATACCAACAAGCCCGGCTCCGTGTGGAGCGGGCGTTGATTCGCACCAGTCCTTCCAAGTGCCATTGGCACAGGAGCAAGAGATGTTCGGTCGTAAAGTTCCATCGGATCCCAGGGGATCTCACGCGGCTCATCCGCGGCCGGTATCGCAGAGCATGATCGAGGCGCTGGAGGATCGGCGCATGTTGTCGGCTTCGGTGCCGCATCATGTGGCGCACCCCAATGCGATCCATCATGCGGCGGTGAAACGGGTGAACCTGAAGCACGCGGTCACGAAAGTGACCAAGGCGGTCGCCGCCGCGATCACGACCGCGGCCGCCAGCACCAGTACGTCCGGTAGCGCCACCTCCAGCGGCAGCACTTCCTCGACAAATGACACGGACGGCGTTGCTGATACCGGCGGCAGCATCGTCAACACCCTTCAGTTCGGCCAGGCGCCTACCATCGTTCAATCCGGTCTCACGACGCTGGCGGCGGCGGACAAGCTCGCCGCGCCAACCACCACGCAGACGCTTTACCTGGGCAACCGCAATGGAGTGGAATCGTACACCCTCGATTACACCACGAGCGGCACGACAACCCAAATCACCGTTGATCCCGCCGGCAACCCGGTTACCGCGCCCGCCCAAAGCACCACAACCTGGGCCACGCTCAGCGGAACCGGCGCCGGCGCCGACGCGGCGACCACCGCGGAAATCGGCGCGATCGTCACTGCCCTGGGCCTGGTCGCGCCCACTTCGACGACGACGGTTCACGTCAACACTGCCTCCAACGGAACCGCGGTATATACCCTGGAACTAAGCCCCTCGAGCACTTCGGCAATGCCGCGCGAGACGCGCCTCAGCGTCGATTCGAGCGGCAACCCCGTCGGCGATGAGATCATTCCGTTCAGCACATTGCCAACGAAGATACAAACCGGCCTCAATGGCAATGCCCCAACCGGTGCAACCGCGCTGGCGACGACTTCAACGCAATCGGTGAACGTGGCGACCGAGAACGGAACCACATTCTATTCAACGCAGTTCACCGTCAGCGGAACGACCAGCACGGTGACTGTGAATGCGGCCGGGATTTTGGCCAGCCTGCCAGGCACCACGACCCTTTCGTTCTCCGCCATTCCCCTGGCAACGCAGACCGAGTTACAAACGCTGGCGACCGATGAAGGCGTCACCAGCGCGATCAGCGCCGCGCAATCCGTGACCGCCTACAACGAAGGCAACGGCACCACGATTTACAGCGTCACGCTCAGCACAACCAACGGCAGCGCGCAGACCATCAACGTGACGGTCTCGGCCGATCAGGCGGGCAACCCGACCGTCCCGCCGCGCGGTGGCGAGGGCGAGGGCGGCGGCTGTGGGGGCGCCAGCCGCGGAGGAGACGGAGGCGGCAACAATGGAGGCGGACCGGATGGAGACAATGTCGGCGACGGGGGGGCCGATTCAGGCTTTGGTACGTTTCGTCGGCGGCGGTGATTTCAAGCCGTCAAGAATCGCTTTCTGTGAACCGGCAAACCGTCACCGTATCACGGGCGTCTCGCCCGTGCCGATGGCTGGGAACTCGAAAGCCGCGATTCCTGCAAGGCCTTGCCGCAACACGCACGGGCGAGACGCCCGTGATACGGCGAGCATTTTTGGAATCGCGAAACGGACAACCCGGCAAACTGAAGCCGGCAACGGTTGTTCGGATGGCGGGCGGTCATTGCTGACCGCCCGCTTTTCTTTGTCGATTCCAATAAAAACGGCTCCGCCAGTCACGAAAACGAGTTGTCTGTATCGCGCCTGTTTCGCATTTTCAATTGTAGATTGCCCGCCCGCGCGACGGCTCAAAAGATGCGGCTTGCCGGGGGGTAGCCGAGGGGCCGGTTGGGCGCGGGTTTTTTTTCGGACGTGAACCTATTGCGCCTGTGTGAAGGTTGGCGGCGGGTGGGCGCGGGGTAGGTCCGAGAACCGTGGAAATGGGGCAATTTACGAAGAACAGGAGCATCAGCACGCGCAGAAACCGCCCGATTCGAGCGGCATGAAGTACAACGCCAGCCACTCGGGAAACAATACAGCGATTGTCAAGTCCCCGGTCTCCGACCGCTCGAATCGCAAGGCCGCGCGAGGCGGCGGCACGCCCGCCGGGGCTGGCGGACCGGGCAACGCGGACGTGGCGCCCAGGGGTCGAACGTCGGCCAAAGCCGCCGCTCGAAGAAGCAAGCGGGCCGCACAGCAAGAGCGGGCGGGGGCGCGGGCGTGGAACCTGCCGGCACGCTCCGCGGCGCGGCAGCGTCTCGTGGCCGCCGCCGTTGAAACGCTGGAAAAACGCGAGTTGCTTTCCGCTTCCATCGGACTACAGAACGGCGTGATGCTCCTGAACGCCGATCCCAGTACGCCCTCGCGCATCATCGTGCATTTGAGCCATGAGGGAAGGCAGATCGACGCCGCCGTGACCGGCGCGGCGCCGCAACACTGGCCGGCGGCGGAGGTTTCGAGCATCCAGATCGATGGCTCCAACCTCGGCGATTATGTGCGCATCGGCAGCCATGTGAAGCTCCCCTCGCACATCGCCGAGGGCGACGGCAATAACACGATCCTGGGCGGCGGGGGAAACGACAGCATCACCGCCGGCAACGGAAATAACCGCATCAATGGCCGGGGTGGCGATGATTCAATCACCGCCGGCGACGGCAGCGACACCCTCCTGGGCGGCGCGGGCAATGACACGCTGATTGCCGGCAACGGCCCCGATACCCTGCGCGGCGGCAGCGGCAATGATTCCCTCACCAGCGGCAGCGGTAAAGACCTGCTCGCTGGCGGCGCCGGCGACGATACCCTTCATGGCGGAAACACCCAGGACACCCTGATCAACGGCGACAGCGCCGATCCCACCGTGGGCTCCGCCGCGCTCAACGCGGCACGAATCATGTTGAGCATTTCAGGCGCCGACGCGACCACCCTGGGCGCCGGCCAGCCCATCGTGCAGGGTCGGCACAGCCATGCCACGACGGGCGCGGGCGGCTCAAGCAACGTGGCCGGGAAGTTGCCGGGCGCAAGCGGCACAAGCGGCGCAATCTCCGCCGGGCAGCCCGGCGCTAATCCCTCCGCCGGCAGCACCGGCGGCACTACCGGCGGCGGCACGACTCAATCGGGATCCACCGGCGCGGGCGGCGTGAAGGTCGGCTCCGCCAACCCGGGCGCCGGATCAAGCGCCGCGGGCGGCACCACGACAGGCGGCTCGACCGCGGGTGGATCTACTGCCGGCGGCACAACAGGCGGTGGTTCGACCACGGCCGGATCAACAACCGGCGGCTCAACCACGGGCGGTTCCACGGCAAGCGGGTCCGCAAACAACGGCAACGGCTCAGGAACGACGAGCAGTGTGGCGCCGGCCGACTGGGCCATCACAACCACCGGCGGAAGCCTGCGGCAGGTGGGAATCAATTTCTCGGCTGCAAAGACCACGGCATCCATTGTGTTCATGGAGCAGACGGGAATGGCCGGGCATACGGTTCATGTGAACGGCTTGCCAAGCCTGCTGGCCGTCGGCGATCCGCTGACCACCACCTACAAGTGGGACTTTGGCGACCCCGGCACCCGGTTCAACGACAACCTGGTCGGCTGGAATGCCGCTCATACCTACGACGCGCCGGGCAGCTACACTGTCACGCTCACCGTGACCGATTCAGCGGGCACGACCTCGGTCGCCACCGGAAAGGTAACGATCGCCGCCGACACCCGGCGGAAGATTTACGTGGACTCAGTTGCCGGCAATGATGCCAACACCGGATTGACGCCGCAGACCGCCGTTGCCACCGCCGGCCGCGCCGGGGAGTTGGTCGGCAACGATACCGAGATGCTCTTTCACAACGGCCAGACCTTCAACGTCTCGGCGACCGTTGCCATCAACGCCAGCAACGTGCTGATCGGAACCTACGGCAGCGGCGCGATGGCGCGCATCGTAAAGATCACCGGGCCGGGCCAGTCGATCTTCAACATCGGCGGTACCTCGGATGGGATAGTGGCCGAGAATCTCGTCCTGGATTCGATGTGGGACATCGCAACCTATGGCGATGCCAAGGTGAACGCCCGCGGCTTTTTCGTGGCGGGCACGAATTTCACCGTCCGCGATTGCCAGTTCCTCAACCTTGACGACGGCGTCAACACCGCCGGCCAGCCGACCGGCGTGCTGGTGCAGGACAATTACTTTGGACCCATGATGCGCGCCTGCCCGATCTGGGCCGAGGGGTATGACCATGTGTACATCGGAAACACCATGACCAACAGCACCCAGGAACACCTGATCCGCGCCAGCGGCACGGGCGTCACCCGGCTGATGGTCGAATACAATAATTTGTCGCGCCTCGATAATTCCAAGGGCTCCCTGGAGCTGCGCACCGCCTCCTGGTTTTACGTGCGGGGAAATATCATCAACGGCGGCACCCTGCGCGTGGGGCTCCCCCAGGGCGCCGATCCGCAATACACCGGCTGGGGCGTCGTCGAGGGCAATGAAACCTACAAGTTCTGGTTCAACATCCGCCCCGGCGTCGAGCACCTGGCGATCCGCGACAACGTCATCAACTATGACAGCGGCGCGGCCATCGTCCTGGAGACGCAATATTCCGATCCAAACCGCAACCCGATCGATGACATCACCATCGATCACAACACCGCCATCAGCACCGACGGCATCGGCAAGTTCCTGGAACTCGACGGCCCGGCCACAAACATCTCGCTGACCAACAATCTCTACATCGCGCCGAACCTCGTTTGGGAAGGCGAAGAATGCGGCGCCGTCTTCGTGGCGGGAACAAACCTGGACAGCTTCAGCCAGATCTCCAACAACATCTGGCCCAAGATGCCCGCCACTTCGCAGCAGCCCGGCGATAACTATCTGTACCCAGAGTATGGCCAGGTTCCCAAGGGCTTCGAGACCGCCGCCCAGTGGGCCGCCTTGCCGCAGGTGCATAACGACCAGTACGCCAACCCCGCGAGCGCCGACACCTACAGCATGACGCTCAACGGATTCACCGCGGGCGCGACCGCCCCGCTGTTCGATCCAAATGCCTGGAAAATCGCCGTGGCGGCTTGAGCTTTCCGGAAAAGAGAATCTGGGACTTTAACAATGCCGAGGCGATGATGGCGTTGGAGGCGTTATACCAAAGCAATGGGCTATGGGACCGGCACTGGGCTGATGCGTTTGCACACCGCAATTAGCGTCCGCCCCGAAAATCGGGCACGCCCCTCTTGCGGTCGATTGAATCCATACCTTGAGCCGCCGGGGCGCAGCGTTTACCATCGTGCGCTTTTACGGAACGCGCCCGATGGAAGATTACATCGTCAAGTATCGCAAGGTCGGCAAAGCCATCCCACCCCGGCCCATTCGTCTCGATGTGCCCGGATGGGCCGGAGACCCGCAGTTCAAGATGCGCGACGGCTCGGAGCCGCAGCCCTGGCATTGCCCGCCATTTGTTGACGGGGCCGCCCATGGGCTGGAGTTGGTCTATCATTACGAAACCGAATGCCACGTCGTAAACGAAAACGGCGAGGTGCGATTCCAATGGAACTTTCCGGCGGAGCCCGGCGGAATCATGGGGCCCGACGAGTTTGGGGTGTTCGCGCCGAAGCCGACCAAGTTCTACTTTTTTGCGACGTTACTGGATATCCAGCCGCCGCCCGGGCATGTGATCCGCACACAGCCGCACCCGCGCTTTTACACGGACAGCACGGGCGCCGTGCCCGCCGCCGTTGTCGGGCATGTGCAGGCGGAATGGTGGTCGAAGCGATTGTTCGTGGTTTTCAAGGCCCCGCGTCCCGGCGAGCGCCACATCTTCAGAAAGGGCGAGCCTTACGTGCAGTTGACCTGCGTGCCGGCCGACGCCGGATATCAGGTCGTCCCCATGACAACCGATGAAGCCGCCCCGCGCGAGGAACTGGAGCGCGAAATCGAGTTGTCCAAATCATTTCTGGCCAAAAACGTCTGGTTCAACGGCAGCGGATCGGAGTTCAACGATCATTACCGGGTGTTGGCGCGGGCCAACGCCCGAGACGGACAGCAGGGCGTTCGGGACGCGGCGGCGGGCGCCGTGGCCCGCCGCCAGTCGGCTGTCCCACCGGGCAAAACCGTCCCGGAATACCTCGCGCTGGCAGCCCAATATCAGGCGCAAGGTGATGTTCTTGAAGCCCGCACCGCGCTGTTCGAGGTTCGCAAGCTGGATCGCGGCAACGCCGAGGCGGCGACCCGGCTTGGCATTCTCGCCGACTCGATGGGGTTGGCGAAAGTCGCCCTCAACATGCTTTCCGAGGCCGTCAAGCTACAGCCGCGCGCCCCCGGCCTTCATTACAACCTGGCCGAAGGGCTGCGCCGCCAGGGCCGGTTTCAGGAAGCCGAGGCTTCCGCCCGGGCGGCCCTGGAGGTGGCCCCAAACGACGCGAATATTCAGGGCCAGCTTGGCGTGATCCTCGCCCAACAGGGCCGCGGCGAAGAAGCGCTTCGCGCCTGCGAGGCGGCGGTAGCAAGCAATCCGGAGCTTCCCGCCGCGCATCTGCGCCTGGCCCAGGTGCAAGCCAACACCGGCAATGTCCCCGCCGCGCGGGCGTCGCTGGAAAAAGCGCTGGAGTTGGATCCCAACTTCGCCGCGGCAAGTCAGGCGTTGAAGGAGATGTCGCCCGAAAGTCCAAAGCCGACGCGATAAATCAGTCCACGAGTTCCTGGTCGATTAATATGTCGGTGGCTTCCAATGAAAGTGTACGCGAGACCATGGCCGCCTCGCGAATCCTTTGCAACAAGGGCTGCGACAGGGACTCATAGAGCATCTCAAGCCTGCCTGCCGCGCGCAGTTTTTCCAGTGCAGGATCCGTTACGATTCGCGCACGGGCATAGTTAATCACCGTTTTGTGGACAACGAAGGGGTGCTCACCCGCTTCAATGATACAAGCCTGATCGAGGTGAGGCTCCCACGTTGTGAAGTTCACCATAAGCACCTTCAGTGGATTGCTTGTGGGATCGGAGATGATCGTCCAGACGTGGATGTCGGCGATCCCGACAAATCGAAACACATCGCCGGCTTTCACGCGACCGCCCCCGCCAGGAGCGAGTCAAGCTCGTGTTCGGCTCGTGCCTCGTGGCGGAACTTCTCAATGTCCCCCTGCCCGAATCCAAGTGCCTCCAGAACATGTTCAGTGGGAATAAAGTTCCGACCCCCGCGTGGCGGCTCATTTCGCTTCCATTCCGCGAAACCGTGGGTAATGTTCGACAACTCATCGTCGTCAATCCACCAATACCGCTGTATGACCTCGTCCAATTTCGCAAGTTCGATCTTCGAGAGTTTGGCGATGCCGGGGTCTTCAATCAATTTATGTGTGTAAGGCGCGATTTGCTGAATGTAGCGGCTCCAGAACTCGCAGCCGCTGGTCTGGCCTTTAAGGAGGTCGTAGGTTTTTGTCAGCACCGGCCCATTGTCCATCGCGACGGGATTATCGCCCGTCAGCGGCCGATGCGTCTCCCGAATCAATTCACGGTCCGCGATGTAGAGCAGCTTCAGCAGCCGAATTCGGGTTATAAACCCGTTATGGCGCTTGAGCAGAAATGCAGCGGCTTGTGTAACTTTGGTTGTGTCGAATTTTTGCAACATCGCGCGCTCTTGTAGCCGCCATTATATCTGTCTCGCGGCTGCTTGTCACGGAATCCTACTCCGGCAAAGCCCTGCAACCAGGGCAATCGCATTTGAGAAGTTCGGCATATGTTAGGTATCGCCCGCGCGGTGGGGAGTGTATGTTGGTTTCGTCGTCGCGAAGCTTCGCAGCAAAAATTGAGCTTTCACCCACGAA
>Ga0209483_1003311_pt1 | contig 10636 bp, 10 predicted proteins | sample NGEPerA_FD_184508 | JGI IMG/M metagenome (GOLD analysis project Ga0209483, IMG submission 184508) | Arctic peat soil microbial communities from the Barrow Environmental Observatory site, Barrow, Alaska, USA - NGEE PermafrostL2-A... | ecosystem: Environmental > Terrestrial > Soil > Wetlands >...
GCGAGCAAAGCAGAAGCTTCAGTTGGGGCTCCGATCCGTGACCGATCCGATGGCCTTTGTCGGGGCCGGCATACTGGCAGGCATGGAGCAGGCTAACAATACCTTCCCCGGTTACGGGCAGGGGGGCAGGGCTATGCAAAGCGGTATGGCGCTACCTACACCAACGACGCCTCCAGCAGGATTCTGAGCAGCGCTGTCTTTCCATCTCTGTTTCACCAGGACCCTCGCTACTTTTACAAGGGGACGGGAAGCATCATCTCCAGAACCCTTTATGCACTAAGTGGCGCAATCATCTGCAGAGGCGACAACGGCCGGTCGCAGCCCAACTACTCGCATATTCTGGGGACCTTCGCCGCCGGAGGTCTTTCGAATCTTTACTATCCCGAAGCCAGCCGCGGCGTGTCGCTGGTCTTCATCAACGGATCTCTGGCCTTGGCAGGTCACGCCGGAAACAATCTGCTGCGGGAGTTCTTCTGGAAGAGGTTTACTTCCAGGGGGTCCGACGTTGGCAATGGAAAGCCTTAAGGCTCTTTCTGCCGAAGACGCGAAGCGTAGCCGCGCCAGTCTCCCCTGCGCTACCATGAGAAGAAGAAAAGATTGGGGATAAGCATGTTCGTCGTAGTCTGGCAGTTTGAAATTGCAGAAGATAAAGTCTCGGGCTTTGAAGCCGCCTATGGCCCCGAGGGCGCCTGGGCAAAACTCTTCCGCACCTCGCCCCACTACCAGGGTACCGAACTGCTCCGCGATGCCTACATTCCGGGCAACTATCTCACCATCGACCGCTGGGCGAGCGAAGCTGACTTCCGCGCCTTCCGCAAGCAGCACGATCAGGAGTACGAGGTCCTCGACCGCGAGTGCGACTCGCTGACCAGCCGGGAAACACGGATTGGGGCCTATACCGTCTGATTTGGCCGGGTCCTGACCCGCGATGGCAGGGTTTGACACTCGCGGATTAGAAGGAACCAAACTTTCTCCATCTCTTCGCCATTTTTCTCTGTCTTTGTCTCTCAGGCCCTGCTACAATCCGATCGAAATCCAATTCAAGCCCCCGCTGTTTCCTGCTGGGAAAGCAGGAGATTTGGCAGGGCGAAATTTTGAGGAGCCCTCCCGATGGCCATCGCCGATGACCGCACCAAAGCAGTCGAACTTGCCCTTGCGCAGATCGAAAAACAGTTTGGAAAAGGGTCGATTGTCCGGCTCGGGTCGAAAGAAGCGCTGCTGCCTATCGCCGTCATCTCCACCGGCTCCATCAGCTTTGACGCCGCTCTTGGCGTTGGGGGCATTCCTCGCGGCCGCGTTACGGAGATCTATGGACCTGAGTCCTCGGGCAAAACCACCATCACGCTGCAAATCATCGCGGAAGCCCAGCGCGCGGGTGGGCTGGCGGCCTTCGTTGATGCCGAACACGCTCTCGATCCCGGCTACGCCAAAAAGCTTGGTGTCGATGTGGACAACCTGCTGGTCTCCCAGCCCGACTCCGGCGAACAGGCTCTCGAGATCACCGAGGCGCTGGTCAAGTCCGGCGCCATTGACGTGCTGGTAGTGGATTCGGTGGCCGCGCTGGTGCCCAAGGCGGAGCTGGACGGCGAGATGGGCGATTCGCACATGGGCCTGCAGGCGCGCCTGATGTCCCAGGCACTTCGGAAGCTCACAGGGAGCGTGTCGAAGTCACGGACTGCACTTATTTTTATTAATCAAATTCGCGAGAAGATCGGCGTCATGTTTGGGAATCCGGAAACAACAACTGGCGGCCGCGCACTCAAGTTCTACTCCTCGGTCCGTGTGGATATTCGGCGCATCTCCGCCATCAAGGAAGGCGACGTTGTCACTGGCAATCGCACCAAGGTCAAGATCGTCAAGAACAAGGTGGCTGCGCCCTTCCGTGAAGCCGAGTTCGACATTCTCTACGGCGAAGGCATCAGCCGCGAGGGCGACGTGCTCGATCTCGCCGTTGCGAATAACATCGTTGAAAAGTCCGGCGCGTGGTACAGCTACTCAGGCGAGCGCATTGGTCAGGGCCGCGAAAACACCCGCTCGTTCCTTAAGGAAAACAAGGACGTCTTCGCCAAGATGGATGCCGCGCTTCGCAAGGCGCTCAACATCGGAGCCGTGAAGGCCGACGTGCCCGAAGTGCCTGCCACCGGTCCCGCAGAAGCAAAGGAAGCCATTCGCGGCCGCAAGGGCTAGAGCGCTTTCATCGATGGTCTAGTGTCGTAATGCTCCACCCTCGCCGTCCGCCGCGGCGGATTTTTGTGGTAAGGGTTGGAGCGCACGATGCATCCATAAACTCTCCCGATATACTGTGCAGTTCTGAACAGGAGTGCATATGAATCGCCGGGAGTTTGTTTACGGCGCGGCTTCGGCCGCCTTCGCTTCCCTCCAAGCCAGTGGTGCCAATTCCGATGTTGCCGTGAAGGTAACGCCACTTGGCAGCGAGTCGCATGTGATGCCTGCTGATTTCATCGGGCTGAGCTATGAGATGGGCCAGCTCTACAATCCTCGTTTCTTTTCTCAAGACAACCTGCCGCTGGTGAAGGCATTTCGCGGATTGAATATGAGTGGTGTGCTTCGCCTCGGCGGACACTTGAGCAACATCACTGACTGGGAAGGTGTCGGGCAGAACGATCCGAAACAAATTCGCGGCGTTCGCCATGGAATCGAAGACTACTGGGAGTGGCCGCTGGTCGATCCGGTAGTTCAGAAGAATAAGAAAGGCATTCTTACACGCAAGGCGATCGAAAATCTTCGCGGCTTTCTGGACGCGGTGAATTGGCGCCTGATCTATGGGCTGAATTTTGCATGCGGAAGCGCTGCCAGAGCGGCTGATGAAGCTTCTGCTGTGACTGCGATTGTCGGCGATCGACTCATCGCATTCGCCATCGGCAATGAGGCAGATGGTTTCGGCGAAGATAGATTTTTCCGGGCGGAGGGTTACGGGTTTCAGCAGTACATCGACGAATACGAAACCTGGGTGAAGACTATTCGCGCGAAAGTTCCGCACGCGCAGTTTGTCGGTCCTGATACCGATGGCAAGGTGGACACATGGGTGCTGGAATATGCGCGGCGCACTCGAGGAGATGCCGTTTTGCTGGCGAGCCACTTTTATGGAATGGGGCCGGCGAGCGATCCGCACATGACCGCGGAACGGCTGCTGCAAAAGACGAATCTTGAGTTGGAGGCGCAGATCGCTGCTGTTGCCGCGGCTCGCGATGCGGCGGGCGGAACACCTTACCGCATGGCCGAAGGCAACTCTTGTTTTGGCGGCGGCAGAAAAGATGTGAGTGACGCGTATGCATCTGCCCTGTGGGCTGCGGACTATGTGCTGAAGGTGGCGTGTTCTGGATTTGCGGGAGTGAACCTGCACGGCGGAGGAGTGGGCGGCTATACCCCGATTGAGAGCTCTGAAACTGCGCCCGCTCTGCCGCGGCCGGTGTATTACGGATTGCAGTTTGCCCAGATGTTTGCGGGCTATCGGATAGCGCCGTGCGTGCTCGACACTGGCGCGAACATCACTTCATATCAGGCGACAAAATTCGGGAAGACGATGCTGGCGTTTGTGAACAAGGGCGGCGAGGCGGTTCATCTCACGCTTCCGGAGAGTTTCAAAGCAGCAGAACATTTGCAGCGATGGGAGCTTCGAGGACCTTCGTTGACGGCCAAGAGCGGTGTGCAGTTCGGACCCGTGCCGGAAACAAAGCGCACAACAGATATTGAGATCGCGGGCAATTCCGCAGCGATCTTCCGGGCGGGCTGAGTTTATTCGGGATGTCGAGATTGGACAGTGAACAGGAGCCAACCTCTGGTTCGTGGAATCGTTCTGCTCTATTCACGCGTTGACTGGATCATTCTTAGCACGTGCCACTCGGTCGAACCGCGGTGCCTGTTTCCTGCGTCGGTAGAGTTTGAGGGGTAGGGAGCACATAAGGTGTGGTGCCGACCAGGTTGGCGGCGCATTCGGTAAGGATTGCCGGAAGCGCCGCAGTGGTTGAGGGCAATGAAGGAACGGACGTGTCGGGCTTGGTGAAGTTGAAGGCCTTGGTCATATCGCCTACGGTGGCACGGCGCCACGCAGACAAGTTGGGAACCTCAGCGCCGAAGCGCGTCTCGAGGAAACGAAGGAGCGAGGTGTGATCAAACAGGTCGGATGACACAAAGCCTCCTCGGCTGAATGGAGAAATAACAAACGTGGGCACACGGAAACCCAGGCCGATGGGGCCGTTGATCGCGGGACTGCCAATCACCGTTGGATCAGGAACCGCGGGCACAGTCACATATTCGCCGGCAGTACCCGGCGGCGCGGTGATGGGAGGAACGTGGTCGAAGAAGCCGCCGTTTTCGTCATACGTAACGAAGAGAGCTGTCTTTGCCCATGCCACTGGATTTGCCGTCAATGCGGCGATAATTCCGGTCAAGGTACTTTCTCCGAAGAGTGCAGGCGACGGAGGATGATCGGAATCGACGACGGAACCGATGATCCAGGAAACCTGCGGCAAGTTACCCGCCACTGCATCCAACGCAAAATCAGCCGGGAACTGGGGCGCGAATGCGTTGTGATAGATCGTTGATGAAGGATCCTGGAAATTTTTGAAGTAGGAAAGAACGTTGTCTGAAAAAATACCGTTGAGAAGATTTTGATCGGGCGAGGTGTAGACCTTCCATGAGATGCCGCGGGCCTGCAACTGCTCGGGCATGGTGGTGTACGTGAGCTTGCCAAAGAACGAAGAACGATTTGTCACCAACGTCTGCAGCAGCGGTCCGCCATTTTTTCCGTCGGGATCAATGGAAGCCGCCATGGAATAGAGGCGATTTGGATCGGTGGGGCCGATTACGGGACAGAAATAGTTGTCGCAAAGCGTGAAGGCATCGGCCACGGCGTAGTAGTAAGGCAAATCGGCGCGCGTGTAATAGCCCATAGCAAGCACAGCATCGTTGGCATTGATGGCAAGGCGCGAGGTGACAAAACCATTCATGGCGCCACCATTCCAGCTTTGATGTTGCGGGACCCAGTCATGCGTGATGTCGTGGGAGCAGGCTGCGTTGGACTTGGTGGTATCGAGATGGAAAGGCTGCAGCACGCCGGCCGGGGGGTTGGAAGTGTTCGCGGGATAGGGCTGCTGGAATGCGGCACTCGTGTCGGAAAATCCGCGCACTCCGCGATAGCTTCCAAAGTAGTGATCGAAGGAACGATTTTCCTGGATGAAGATGACGACGTGGTCGATGTCGGTCACTTTGGCGCAGGCACTGGATCCGGGCGTGGACGCGATCCCAGCTAGTCCGCCGCATCCAGAGAGAAGCGATCCAGCCAACCCTGCTGCTCCGGTTGCCGCGCCCATTTTCATCAGTTCTCGCCGGGTGATTCTTGTTGGATGCATGGGAGTCTCCGTACCCTCTTCTTACTTGGATGCGGATTCGACCACGGGCAACAGGTTGGGGCGGGGTTTAATCGGATTGCCGCAGGGAGGACCGGGAGCGCGAGTGGGGTCGCTTGGGAGGGAGCAGGGGCCTTCAGGCCCATGGCTAAAGCCACCTTCATTGCAGGCTTGTGTTCAGGGGCCTGAAGGCCCCTGCTCCCTCCGACACTCCGAGGCCCGCGTCGCGTGGACAGTGGAAATTGAATCCATTTGGGCGGCGGAGTGGAGGACGGTCTTAACGCACCTTCAGGTCTGAAAGTCCCAGGTCTCAAACTCGAGACCTGGGGCACCCATTCTTCTGGTGGGACATTGAGGTGCTGGCCATCCGCCCCGCTTGAATTGCGTTAGAACGCCGGCGGGGTTCCGGAGACGGGGATGGAGACGGAGCCCTGATTGGCCAGCGCAGTCTGCAGAGAATAGCCGGGGCCTGTGCTGGGCGTGAGGAATGGAGTGAGAGCGACAACCGCTGAACTTGCGCCGTTGTAAACAGCGGTAATGCCGTCGTTGGTCTCGTAGTTGCGATTGTTGGCAGGGTTGCTGTTGGAGATGACACGGCCGAGGACACGGTGTTCGCACTCGATGCCCATGATGGCCGCGGAGACCTTGGCGAGATAGTCGAGTGTTTCGGGCGAGTAGCCCTTGTCGTTCCACTCACTCCTGCCGCGCCTGATGCGTGCATCGGAAGCCATTCTTGCGAACTCCTGAATTGCATTGAGATAGGCGCCGATGAAGGCGTTCTCAAGCGCGTCAAGCAAGCCGACGAATGGACCGAGGGTATCGAAGGTGCCTGCTGGGAAATAGAAAGTCTGCACGGGATCGGCGCCGGAGTTGGGAATCTTGAGCAAGCTGCGCAGGAGATTGGCGTGGGAGATCTCCTCAGTAAGAGCGGCCTGAATGTAGTTCACGTTGCCGGGATTGCCTGCAGAGGTGACGTTGTCGGCAGATCCTCCGGGGCCGGCGAGATTGGGATCTTGAATGACGCCGCCAACCAGGCCGTTGTAATAGAAGGTGGTGGCGAGGTCTTCCGCAATGAGAGCGGCGATTGCGATCTGGGCGACGGTGTCCATGGACTGGGCTGATTCCTGAGCCGCTTCGGCTGGAGAATCAGGCTCGTCGGCGTGCGCCGAGGCTGGGGTCATGACGCCAGCGAGAAATGGAGCGGCTACGGCTGCTGCTCCGACAATGCCGGTTCGTTGCAGGAAGTTGCGGCGGTTTACCAACTGTTCGCTCGCGCGGCGAAAATCACTGGGCAGATTTGTAAAACCCATTGAGACCTCCCTTTTCGTTTTCGATGGATCGGACCTGGGGACGGTCCGTGAATGGAGAACGGTGGAGTGGAGAAAACGGATTGCGGGATTTTGAAAATGATTTGGAAGCAGTTGGACGCGAGGCTTGAGCGGCGGGGGAATCCGAAGTTTGAGAAAGGAAAACCAGCTTCCTTGAGCCTACTGTACTATGGGTGACGCACCGAACGGCTTATTGGTCTGGCGACGGCTCAGGCTCCGCCCGACTGATGGAACCAGTTTCAGGTGCTGACAGGAGAAACCCATCATGGAAGGAACCAACCGGCGGTTGATGTTTCATGGCATGTGCCTGTTCCTGCTTGGGCTGCTGACCGGATTGCCGAGCAGCATTTCGCCAATGTGCGCATGGGACTTGCCGCACACCTTGAAGGCGTGATGAATGGCACCTTCCTGGTTGCGCTGGGCGCCATCTGGCCGCACGTGCGCCTATCACCAGCAAAATCGACCATCGCATTCTGGACCGCGCTTTATGGCACGTATGTGAACTGGGTGATCACCACGCTTGCCGCGATCTTTGGCACTGCGGCGCTTTCTCCAATCACCGGAGTTGGCCACAGCGGAGAGCCCTGGCAGGAGAGCCTGGTCACTTCCGGATTCATGTCGGTTGGCGTTGCAATTGTCTTCGCAACTGTCCTGGTTATTTGGGGTCTTCGCAAAGAGAGTAGTGACGATTTGGCCGGTGCGCGGCGATGAAAGTCCCAATTCCCGCCATCGTTATTCCCCTGGTTGCTCTGCTGCTCTATTTCTTTGTGCCGGGAGTACGGGAGGAGCCCTGGACAATTTTGAGAATTGCCGGAGCGATGCTGGCGGCCGCAGGTTACGTTCTTCTGATTACTGCTCGCCTGCAGCTGGGCAAGTCGTTTTCAGTCTCGCCGCAGGGAAAGGCACTTGTGACCCACGGACTGTATTCACGAATTCGCAATCCGATCTATGTTTGCGTAGGCGTGATGTGGTTGGGCGTGATCGTGGCTCTGCGGTTGTATTGGTTGTTCGTGCCTCTCGTCGTGTTGCTCGTCATGCAGGTTTTTCGGAGCGGCCGGGAGTCGAGGGTTCTGGAAGAAAAGTTTGGACAGGCCTACCTCGACTATCGAAAGCAGACCTGGTTCTAGTTGATGGGCGCAGACTGGGGCCCAGCGCCCTGACACAAAGCCACCATAAATCTGCGTTCGATTGGACTCTTCGGCAGCTGCCGGAGCTTTGTGCTGACACGAAGTCATTGGCCAGGAACGAACTCGGGAATGGGATGTATATGATGGAAGTGCCGTAGAATCCCCCTAGAGTTATTCCGATGACCGTCAAGGCCCTATATCCCGGCACCTTCGATCCGCCTACCAACGGACACGTGGACCTCATCACCCGCGGGTCGAAGCTCTTTGACCATCTCACGGTCGCTGTTCTCGTAAATCCGGTCAAGAACCCGCTTTTTAGCGTAGAGGAGCGGGTGGAGATGCTTAAAGAGGTGACCGGTTCGATTGAGAACGTCTCGATTGCCACGTTCAACGGGCTGATGGTGGAGTTCGCCCGGCAGCAGGGTGTTTCGGCGGTGTTGCGCGGAATTCGCGCCATCTCCGACTACGAGTATGAGTTCCAGATGGCGCTGATGAATCGACGGCTGGCGCCGGAAGTCGAGACTGTGTTTCTGCAGCCGGCGGGGCGGTATTCGTTTATCAGCTCGCGGATGCTGAAGGAGGTCTTCAGCCTGGGCGGGGATGTGACGGGGTTGGTGCCGCCGAACGTGCTGAAACGGCTGCGGGCGCGGATCAATAACGGTTGAGAACGGGCCCGCCAATTGGGCCGTCCGGATCCCGATTTTGAGGATGCCAGAAAATCTGTAAAGATAGAGGAGCTATGACAGTTTCAGCCCCTTCAAAAGTCTTTGCCGACCGGATTGGTCGGATCGAGGTTTCAGCGACCATGGCCGTGGCCGCCGAGGCAGCCAAACTGCGCGCACAGGGCGCCAACCTGGTGGATTTCGGCGCCGGGGAACCGCACTTCCCTACCCCGCGCCACATCAAGGACGCGGCGATCGCCGCCATTGACGCGAATTTCACCCGCTACACCGTGGTGCCGGGCATTCCCGACGTGCGGAAGGCGATCATCGAGCGCCATGCAAAAGATTTTGGGTCGGACTACGGCATGGACGAGGCCATTTTCACCACCGGCGGCAAGCTGGCGCTGTTCAATACCATCCAGGTGCTTGTCGATCACGGCGACGAGGTCATCTTGCCGGTGCCCTATTGGGTGAGCTTCAAAGACATCATCCAGTACGCCGGGGGCAAAGTGGTGTTTCTGGAGACCAGCGAGGCGGAGAGCTTCCGGACTACGGCTGACGCGATTGAAAAGGCCATTACGCCGCGGACCAAGGCCATTATTCTGAACTCTCCTTCGAATCCGGCGGGCTCGGTTGTGTCGCCTGAGGACCTGGAGCGGATTGTGCACCTGGCGCACGACCGCGGCATCTACCTGCTGCTGGATGAGTGCTATGTGTACCTGAACTATGCCGGCAAGTGCGTCTCCGGCGGCTCGTTTACGTGGGCCAAGGAGCACATTGTGGTACTCGGGTCGCTTTCGAAGACCTACGCCATGACAGGGTGGCGGGCCGGATTTGCGCTGGCGGCGAAGCCTGTGGTGGCCAACCTGAGCAAGCTGCAGTCGCAGTCGACGTCGAATGCGACGAGCTTTGTGCAGAAGGCCGCGATTGCTGCGCTGGCTGGTTCGCAGGAGTGCGTGAGCGAGTTTCGCGCCGAGTTTGTGGAGTTGCGGGACTACATGCTGGCGAAAGTTACCGCAATTCCCGGCGTTACTTGCACCAAACCCGAGGGCGCCTTCTACGTTTACCCCAACGTTTCTGCGTATATCGGAAAGGGCGGAATCCGGACGGCGACAGAGCTCGCGACGCGGATGCTGCACGAGGCTCACGTGGTTACGGTGCCGGGCGAGGCCTTTGGGACTGCCGAGCATATCCGCATCTCGTACCCGGTAACCAAGGCGAATATCGACGAGGGAACCCGCCGCATGGGCGAATTCCTGACCGGATTGAAATAGCCGGGCGTTACGTTTCGACGGCCCGGCCGCGCAAATTTCGGGCTGCAAGCCCATCTGAGCCCCGTCGCCAATGGCCGATGGGGCTGTCCAATTGCAAAATGTAGGGGAATGTGTCGGGCAGCACTGTGCAAACGTAGTGTCTGTCGGGTAGGATGTCCTTTCGATGTCGAAACCGATTGATTTTCGCCCTGTGATCCTTGCCGGAGGAAGCGGTACCCGCTTCTGGCCCCGTTCCCGCCGTGCGCGCGCCAAGCAAGTGCTGGCTCTTGACGGCGAGCGTTCCATGATTCAACAGACCCTGGAGCGGCTTAAACCCCTTGCCGGACTGGACAAGACCTGGATCATCACCAACGAGTACCTGGCCCAGGAGATCGCCGACCAGCTGCCTGGCCTGCCCGCGAAACAGATTGTGCAGGAGCCCGTGGCCCGCAATACGGCCCCGGCATGCGGACTGGCCGCTTTCCTGATTGAGAGAGAGAATCCCGATGCGGTGCTGGGCGTGTTTCCGTCTGACCATGTAATTGCGGACGAGCCGCGATTTCTGAAGGCGCTGCAAAAGAGCATTGCGGTGGCTGCGGCCGGCGACAACATTGTGGTGATGGGAATTGAGCCGGTGCGCGCGGAGACCGGCTACGGCTACATTGAGACGGGCGACTATACGAAGGACGACTCCGCTCTCCACGTTCGCCGGTTTATCGAGAAACCCAACCAGAACAAGGCCGATGAATTTGTGACCGCCGGCAACTACTACTGGAATTCGGGCATGTTTCTTTGGTCCGCACGTACGCTGGCCAACGCCGTGCGCGAGCATCTGCCGGAGACCGCGCCGCTGCTGGAGAGCATCGCTGCCGCCTATGGAACACCCCAGTTCGAGGA
>Ga0209483_1003312_pt1 | contig 10634 bp, 8 predicted proteins | sample NGEPerA_FD_184508 | JGI IMG/M metagenome (GOLD analysis project Ga0209483, IMG submission 184508) | Arctic peat soil microbial communities from the Barrow Environmental Observatory site, Barrow, Alaska, USA - NGEE PermafrostL2-A... | ecosystem: Environmental > Terrestrial > Soil > Wetlands > Peat...
CTTGCCGACGTAAAGATTGATCTTGTTCGGCGCGCCGCCCACGTAGCCGAAATCCGCGTCCGCCATTTCGCCCGGCCCGTTCACGATGCAGCCCATGATAGCGATCTTCACGCCCTTGAGATGCTCCGTGCGCGATTTGATCCGCGCCGTGACCGTTTGCAAATTAAACAACGTGCGCCCGCAACTCGGACATGCGACATAATCCGTCTTGAACGAACGGCAACCGGCGGCCTGCAAAATATTATACGCGAGCCGCAGCGATTGTCCGCCGCCTACTTCGCCGCGAACGAGAATCGCATCGCCAATTCCATCCGCGAGCAACGAGCCGATAACGACGGACGCGCGGAGCAAAGCGATTTTGGGTTCGAGTTGGAGTTCAAGCTTTAGCTTGTCCAAACAGCCTGAAGGCTGAACTCCAACAAGACAATCCTTGAGCAGAATCGGATTATTGCGGCCAAGTTTTTTTAATTTAGCCGCGAGCAGACGGAACGCGGTGATGGCCGGAAGATTGGCGCCGTCTTTGACCGTGACAAGCTGCGTGTCGCAGTTGATCTCAAAATCAGTCGTCGGATCAATTTCAAAAATGTTCAAGTCTTCGTAAACCGCTTCCGGCTTCACATCGTCTTTCGGACGAATTTTCGGCGCGACTTTATCCCACGTCGCGCGCGTGACGACAACGCGAATCAACTGTTCGCCGCCACATTTCACATTTTCGTTGAGTTCAATCTCCGGCGTCTCGCGTTTCTCGAAATGAAACGGGTCGAATGGAAATTTGGGGAGCGCAGCCGCCCCGGCTGCAGCGATTGACGCCTCGTCAATCGCACGGGTCGAAAGCGAGGCGCTTTCGACAGCATGCGAGGCGCGTGCGCTCCCCAAAACCGTCAAAATAGGAATCTGCGCGAGCAGGTCGGTGCAAACCTCGATTTCGCGTGGCGAATCTTCCGTGAGCGAAACGCGGATCGTATCGCCAAGTCCGTCGCACAAGAGCGAGCCGATGCCAATCGCGCTTTTGATTCGTCCGTCCTCGCCTTCGCCAGCTTCGGTGACGCCGAGATGAATCGGATAATTCCAATCCGCGCCTTCTTTATTCAAGCGCGCAACGAGCAGGCGATAACATTCAATCATCACTTTTGGATTGCTCGACTTCATCGAAAACTTGAAGTCGTGGAAATTATTTTTGCGGCAGATGCGGGCGAACTCCAGCGCGCTCTCGACCATGCCAAGCGGCGTGTCGCCGTAACGGTTCATGATTCTGTCCGAAAGCGAGCCGTGATTCGTGCCGATGCGCAGGCAGCGTTTCAGTTTCTTCGCTTCGATGACGAGCGGTGAGAATTTCTCTTCAATGCGTTTCAGTTCGGCGGCGTATTGCTCGTCCGTGTATTCCTTTGTGGCGAATTTTTTGGAGTCGGCGTAGTTGCCGGGATTCACGCGGACGACCTCGACCCATTTGACGGCTTCCATTGCGGCATCGGGCTTGAAATGGATGTCAGCAACAATCGGCACGTTGCAGCGTTGCTTGCGAAGTTCGGCGACGATGTTCTTGAGATTCGCCGCGTCCTTCACCGTCGGCGCGGTGATGCGTACGAGCTGGCAGCCGACTTCAACCAATTCCAAAGTTTGTTTCACGCACAACGCAGTGTCCATCGTGTCGCACGTCAGCATGGATTGTTTCACGACGGGATGATCGCCGCCCATCACAAAACCGCCGTTCACCGGATCGCCGATGACAATTTCCCGCGTCTTGCGGCGCTGATAAAAATACGGAGATTCGCAATAGCGCATAATTTAATTGAGAGGGGCGATGTTGATGGGTTTTCCATCAGGCAGTGTCCCGGCGCTGGCGGGGGCGAAAGTAACCGGCACGTCGCGGCCGGCGCGCGCGCTGCGCACCCAGTCGCCGATGTCAAAGAAGGCGATGTAAATCATGAAGGTGATGAGCAGCGCGGCGAAACCGTTCTGGATGAAATTCAAAATCCGGGCACTCACCGGCCGGCGGCGGATGAATTCAATCAGAGACAACGTGATGTGACCGCCATCAAGAACGGGCAGCGGCAGCAGGTTGAGCAAGGCGAGATTCACGTTCAGCACGACGCTGAACCAGAGCACGCGCCGCCAGGCGTCGTCGTCCTGAAACAGATTGTAATAGACGCGGGCGATCATCACCGCGCCGCCGAGCTGTTGCACGCCGACGCCGCCCTTGGGTTCAAAAAGTGCGCCGATGGTGCTGAAAATTTGGCCGGCGCTCGTCTGGATTTGCTGAAACGGGCCGGGATGAACCAGCATGACATTTGTGTCGCCCTGCCACGCAAGGACGCCGATCAACGGCGGCGCATTGGTCGGCTGTTCCGGCCGCACCGCCATCAAAGTGCGTTCAAACTTTTCATTGCCGCGCCGGATGGCAAATGCCAGCGGTTTCACCACGCCGTTGCTCATGGCTTGCTGCGCGTAGTCAACGGCATCCGAACTGTAGATTTTCTGGCCGTTCATGGCGGTCACTTCGTCGCCGGACTTCAACCCGGCCAGCGCGGCGGGACTGTTGCTGACCACTTGGTAAATGATCGCCCGGTTCGCGGAAGTCACTAAAATTTGCCGGAGCGATTTTCGCTCATACCACTTGGTCGGCAGATTCGTGGGAACAACATAAGCGAGCGGCATCTCTCTGTTGTCACGAAGATATTGGATGGCAATCTTGTCGCCGGTGCTGGTGATGATCCGCCATTTGATGCTGTCAGACAAGGAACCGGTCGGCTGAAAATTTTTCACCGGATGGCCGTCCACCGACACAACCTCGTCGCCCGGCCGCAAGCCCGCCTGCCACGCCGGGCCGTCCGGCATCACCCAGCCGACGACCGTGGAATTATCCGCCTCGTTGCTGGGTTTGCCGACGCCCCAGACGATCAATGCGAACACGAACGCCAGCGTAAAACTGAAAAGCGGCCCGGCGAACGCCACGATGATCTTGTTGAACGGCGAGGCGTTCGGCAAAGTTTCCAGCGCAGCTTGAGCTTCACCCTTTTCACCTCCGACGCGTTCCGCGAAAGGTGCCACCACTTTTTCTTCCAGCTTTCCGCTCTTGCCTTCAATCAATTCCATCGTCGCCATCTGCGGCAGCGAGACGTAGCCGCCGAATGGAATCGTGCCCAGCACATATTCGACGCCGCCGATTTTCTTTTTCCAGATGGGCTTGCCGAACCAGATGGCGAAGCGCTCGACCTTCAGCCCGCGCCAGCGCGCCGCGAGAAAATGTCCGAGTTCGTGAACGCCAATGATCAGGTTGAAAATCAGCACGACTTCCAGCGCGATGAAGATGTAATGTAAAATTGTCATTTCTAAACAGGGAGAAACTATATCAGTTAAAAAATTTACCGCAATTCGATTACGTTGGCAGGAGTCGAAGTGACGAGACTCATTCTTTGGTTTTATTTAGAGACTCCTTACGTCGTCTCCTACATTTACGATTTTGCCGCCTCGCGCCGCGCCCAGGCGTCGGCCTCCAGAACCTGCTCAAGTGCCGGATGCGCAACGGCCCGGTGCGCGTCCATCGTGCGACGAACGGTTTCGGTGATTTGCGGAAAGTTGATTTTACGGTTCACGAACGCTTCGACCGCAATTTCGTTCGCCGCGTTCAACACGGCGGGCAAGGTTCCGCCGACCTCCCCTGCCCTGCGCGCGAGTTCCAGCGCGGAAAATCTTTCCGCGTCCGGTTCCTCAAACGTCAGCGCGCCGATTTTTGGAAAATTCGTCTGCACGCGCTCGCTCGCGGCGCGGTCGGGATACGTCAGCGCGTATTGAATTGGCAGGCACATGTCCGGCGTGGAAAGCTGTGCGATGAGCGAGCCGTCCACGAACTCGACCATCGAATGCACGATACTTTGCGGATGCACGACCACGCCGACGCGCGCCATCTCGATGTCGAACAGCCAGCGCGCTTCGATCATTTCGAGTCCCTTGTTAAACAGCGTCGCGGAATCAATCGTGATTTTTTTCCCCATGACCCACGACGGATGTTTCAGCGCACATTCGACGGTGATTTCGGAAAATTTTTCTTTCGGCCAAATCGTTTTGTCGCGAAACGGGCCGCCGCTCGCAGTCAGCCAAAGTTTGCGGACGGACGAACTCGGCTTGCCGTCGAGACACTGGAAAATCGCGGAGTGTTCGCTGTCCACGGCGAGAACTTTCACGCCCTGCTTGCGCGCCTCGTTCATCACGATTTCGCCGGCCATGACGAGAATTTCCTTCGACGCCACCGCAATGTCCTTGCCCGCGCGAATCGCCGCCAGCGCCGGCTGCAATCCGGCGGTGCCGACAATCGCAATCAAAACAATGTCCGCTTCCGGCAGCGTCGCGAGTTTCAGCAGACCGTCGCTGCCGGAGAAAACTTGTGTCGAAGTGCCGAGTGCGTTTTGCAGTTCCTTCGCCTTGGCCGGATTGAAAATGGAAATCACCGCCGGCTTGTGGCGGCGCGCTTGTTCGAGCAGCAGTTCCGAATTGCCGCCCGCCGCCAGCCCGACCAAGCGGATTTGCCCCGGCAAATCTTCAGCCACTTTCACAGTGCTGGTGCCGATGCTGCCGGTGCTGCCAAGTAAAACGACGTTTTTCATTCTGAAAATTTCAACACCAAGACACGAAGGCGCGAAGGAAAATAATTTCAGAACCTGGTGTCTTGGTGACTTGGTGTTTCATGGGACTAAAACGTGCCGCAGATACAAATACATGATCGGTGCATTGAACAAAAGGCTGTCAAGCAGGTCGAGAATGCCGCCGATGCCGGGAAACAACGTGCCGGAATCTTTCACGCCGGCCTCGCGCTTGAACAGCGACTCGATCAAATCGCCGACGACCGCCGTGGAACTCAAAATGATTCCGAGAATGACAGCGTGCATCGCGTTCATGCCTTCCATGTGACCGCCAAAAAAATGCACGAATGCGAGACTCGCACCGGTCGAGACGACGATTGCGCCCGCAAAACCCTCCCACGTTTTCCCCGGACTGATGCGCGGGATCATCTTGTGCCGGCCGATGAGCGAGCCGACGACATACGCGCCGGTGTCGCTGAACTTCGTCAGCAGGATGAAATAGAAGACGTAAAATTTTCCGTCGCCGCCGAGGCCGGGGAAAAAATTGACCTTCTGGATGAAGTTCAGCAGCCACGGCACATACATCAGGCCGAACAACGTCACCGCGATGGCCGTGATGCCTGACGTGTTGGATTTCGACATCAACTGCCGGACGCACAAACCCAGCACGAACAAAATCAGAAAGCCCGTTTCAAAATCATTCACGCGCGCGGGCGTGCCGTGAATGCCGAGCCAGCCTTGAAAATGCGCGAACGTCCCCAGCATCAGCAGCACGCCGCCGATGACGCCGGAAATTTTGAAGCAGGCGAGGCCGCGCTTTTCCGCCAGGCCGTAAAATTCCACCAAGCCCGCCATCGCCATCGTGGCGATGAGCAGGACGAACACGCCGTCGGAAACGATCCGGCTGCTGGAAAACATCGCCGCGAGGACGATGGCCCAAAGCACCAGCGTGGAAACCGAACGGCGCAGAAAAACCTGCACCTTGGTGGGCGATGGCGATGCGCTGGCCGGTTCGGGCATGGGCGCGAAAATTAGCAGGCGCGACGCGAAAAGCCAACGGAGATTTGGGGGGCAATTTATTTTCTGGAAAGTGGCGCGCCTTTGAAGCAACTTGTTGGTTCAAATTTATGGACGTAAAACTTCCCAAATTGGGCGAGGGCGCTGATTCCGGCGTCGTGGTCAACATCTTCGTGAAGGAAGGTGACACGGTCGCCAAAGATCAGGCCATCATGGAATTGGAAAATGAAAAGGCCGTGGCCTCCATCCCGTCCACCGGCGCAGGCGTCGTGGAAAAAGTTTATGTGAAGGCGGGCGACCGCATCGGCGTCGGCCAGAAAATAATCACCATCGCCGATGACGCGGCTCCGGCGGCAGCCGCTGCTTCCGTCGCGGCTGTGCCTGCGCCAAAACCTGCCGCCAAAACGACGGCGGCTCGTCCTGCGCCCGCACCCGAAGAAGCCAACGAGGAACCGGTCGCCGAATCGGCGGATCAAATCGTGAACGAAAATCCCGTCACTTCGCCTTCCATCCGCAAAATGGCGCGCGAACTGGGCATTGATTTGCGCAAGATTGCCGGCAGCGAATCCGGCGGACGCATCGTCATTGCCGACGTGCGCGCTTACATTCAACGCCTGGTAAAAGCGGCGGCGAAACCGGCTGCGGCTGCGGCAACCGCCGCTGCTCAAGCGAAACCCGCGCCGGTGCAGATTGATTTTTCGCAGTGGGGACCGGTCACCAAAAAGTCCATGACACCCTTGCGCAAGGTCATTGCGCGCCGGATGTCCGAAAGCTGGAGTTCAGTCGTCCGCGTCACGCAGTTTGATGACATTGATTTCACGCGCGTCGGCGAGTTGCGGAAAAAATTCGCCGGCGATTACGAAAAGAAAGGCGTCAAGCTCACGCTCACGCCGTTCGTGCTGAAAGCGGTTGCGGAAACTTTGAAGCAGCATCCAATCTTCAATTCGAGTCTCGATGAAGTCGCGAGCGAAATCATAATAAAGGAATATATCCATCTCGGCATCGCGGTGGACACGGAACAAGGTTTGATGGTTCCGGTCATCCGCGACGTGGATAAAAAATCCCTGTTCGACTTGGCGAAGGAACTGGAAACGCTCGCGGCGAAAGCGCGCGACCGGAAAATTTCCGCCGACGAAATGAAAGGCGGCACATTTACCATTTCCAATCAAGGCGCGATTGGCGGCGCGCATTTCACGCCGGTCATCAATCTGCCGGAAGTCGCCATTCTCGGCCTCGGTCGCGGCGCGCTGAAGCCGGTCGTGCGCGAGGGCAAAGTTGAAATCCGCATGATGACGCCGATTGGGTTGAGTTACGATCATCGCGTGATTGACGGCGGCAGCGCGGCGCGTTTCGCGGTGGATTTGGCGAAGGCGTTTGAAAACTTCGGCGAAGAAGCCGTGAAAATTTAATTTGTATGGATTCGATCAAAACTGAAATTGTGGTTGTTGGTGCTGGCCCCGGCGGTTATGCGGCGGCGTTTTACGCGGCGGACTTGGGCATGAAAGTCACGCTCATCGAGCGCGAGAAGCGGCTCGGCGGCGTGTGCTTGAATCGTGGCTGCATTCCGTCGAAGGCGCTGCTTTACGCGACGCACCAGATTGTCAACGCGCGTGACTCCGCGCATCGCGGCATCACGTTCACCGAACCGAGCGTGGATGTTTCAAAGTTGCGCACTTGGAAAGATTCCATCATCGAAAAACTTGCGGGCGGCGTGGCGACACTCGCGAAGATGCGCGGCGTGCAGGTCATCACCGGGCGCGCGTATTTTGAAGGCTCCAACAAACTGCGCGTCGAGACGGAGCAGGGTCAGCAGTTCGTTGAATACGAAAAAGCGATTCTTGCGGTCGGTTCCATTCCCGCGATGCCCAAGGCGTTTGATCTCGGCAATCCGCGCGTGATGACTTCCACCGGCGCGCTCGAAGTCGAGGACATTCCTGAAAACCTGCTTGTCGTCGGCGGCGGCTACATTGGCATGGAACTCGGTTTTGTTTATTCCGCGCTCGGCAGCAAGGTCACGGTGATCGAGGCGCTCGACAGCATTTTGGCCGGAGCGGATGCGGATCTCGCGCGTCCGGTTGTGGCGAACGCAAAAAAATCGTTCAAGGAAATCCGACTCAAGGCGCGTGTCACAAAAATGTCCACCGTCGGAAAACAGATCAAGGTTGAATCCGAATTCAACGGCGAAAAACTTTCCGAACTTTACGACCGCGTGCTCGTGGCCGTTGGCCGAGTGCCGAACAGCGCCGACCTTGGTTTGGAAAACACGAAGGTGGTTCTTGATGAAAAAGGTTTTGTGAAGGTCAACCCGCAGCAGCAGACCGACGACCCGGCGATTTACGCCATCGGCGACATTGCGGGCGGAATTTTGCTTGCGCACAAGGCGCACAAGGAGGCGCGCAACGCCGTCGAAAACATCCACGGCGAGAGCGTCGCGTTTGACAGCGTGATTCCCGCTGTCGTCTTCACCGATCCCGAACTCGCGTGGTGCGGTTTGACCGAGGCCGAGGCGAAGGAAAAAGGAATTAATTATCAGGTCGCAAAATTTCCGTGGTCGGCGTCCGGCCGCGCGCTGACGTTCGACCGCACGGACGGCGTGACGAAAATCATTGCCGATCCTGAAACCGACCGCGTGCTGGGCGTGGGCATCTGCGGCGCGGGCGCGGGCGAACTCATCGCCGAGGCGGTGCTGGCCATCGAAATGGGCGCGACGGTCGAGGACATTGCGCTGACGATTCATCCGCACCCGACGCTGTCCGAGACGTTGATGGAGGCCGCCGACGCCTTTTACGGCCACGCGACGCACACGTTCACGAAGAAAAAGGCGGCGGAGTAAACTTCCGAGGATTTGCTTGGCAACAACCCCTCGTTCAGCGACGGACGAGGGTTTTGTTTTGGCAGAATGGATTTGCAGCCTATCTCCGTATTAGGCGGCACGGCAATAAAGTCATTCATTTGAACCTGATTCATTAGTTGAAACGAATCGAGAACGGATTCGATATGCGAAGCCACCCTTTTTCATGTTGTTAGGATTTACTACCACGAAACCTTTCGGGAGAGATGCCAGCGCTTCCTTGCGCTCTTCCGGCATGAGTGGCTGTTCGGCTTTAAGGCAGATATCCAACCAATCGACATGAGTCATTTCATATTGGGTGTTCCAGTTCGTGGTTCGGCTGAAATACATTCCTTTAGGCCAAACCCGGTCTGTGACAATTCTCATGTAGATTTGATAGACGTTGGTTTCAATGTCTGGATATTCCAACTTGATGGCCTTAACGGCGGCAACAACCTCCTGTTCCGTCAAAGGCTGTATATCTGGGAAGAAGGCGTTTGCCTGTTGAATGCCTTCCGACAGGGGAATGTCCTTATCGAGAGGCTTCATTTGCTGTTGCGCCGCGCTTGGGAGCGCCAGAATGATTAATGTGAACAGGGCTGCGATGGTTTTCATATATTTGATGTGGTTAAAACTTAAACGGGTGCCACCTAACATCTAGGATCTAGGTAGACCATCGGATTTGTGGCCTATCTTATTTCACAGGTTGATTCTATTCAAGCGCAACGTCCTGTCAATCAAATTCAAACCGCCGGAATGGTCGTTGCACCCGTCCAGGCAATGGCGGCAAATTGGCGGAAAGTTTTTGTCCAAACAGTGACGATTGGGGATGAGTCGTGACTTGACGGGACTGGAGTATGCGTGTCTCTTTGCAGTCGTCGGCGATGTTTAGCTTCGGCGGCTGCATGATTGCGAACGACAAAACACCAAGTCCGGTTTCATCCGCCAGACGGCTGGCGCGGCGGCTCAAGCTGGCCGGCGTCATTGTGCTGCTGCTGGGACTTGGCGGCGCGGGCACGGTTTATTTTCTGGAAACGCGTCCGGCGGATTTGTCGGGCGACCTTTCGATGGTGGGTTATGGCAGGGCCGAGACGCGGCAGATGGAAATTCTTTACGGCAAATCGGGCGACCTCATCGAGGACTGGTCGAACGACCTGAAACAACCCGGCACGCAGGCGTTCATCATCGCCGCCGTTTCAGCCGTCATCGCTTGCGGCTGCTTTTACTTCGCCCGCCTGTCGGAGCATGACGACGAAACCGGCTGAAAAAAACAGTTCCGGCTGCGATCATGCATTCTTGCCGCACAGAAATGGTAGCGATTTTCATCGGGGTTTTTCATTTTATCACAAATTATCGCCGCCGCCAACGCCAACTGCCTTGAGAATTCCTGCTGGCAATTTGCAAAAAATTTGGGATAAGTATTTCCATGAAAACAAATCTTCGGATAATTTCCTTTGTCACCATCATTGGCGTCGCGCTGCTTTTGTGGACTTCTCCGGCCAGAAGCCAGACGGACGGCGGCTACCAGATTTTTGTCTCCAACGAAAAATCCGGCACCATCACCGTCATCAGCGGCTTGTCGCGCCAAAGCGGAGCGGCGGCGGACGGCGATTTCAAAGTCACCGACACCATCCCCGTCGGCAAACGCCCGCGCGGCATCCATGCCAGCCCGGATGGCAAAATAGTTTATGTCGCATTGAGCGGCACGCCGATTGAAGCGCCGCCGACACTCGACACCAATGGCAATCCGATTTTTGTGAAAGGTCACGACGACGACGACGATGACAACGCCAAATCCGACAAGGCTGCAGACGGTCTCGGCATCGTGGACGCGGTGCAGAAAAAATTCCTGCGCAAAATTCCCGTCGGCTCCGACCCGGAACAATTCGCCTTGAGCAAGGACGGCACGCGCATTTACATCTCCAATGAAGATGTCCGCACGGCGACCATCCTCGACGCCACCACCGGAAAAATCGTGACGTTCACTCCCGTCACGCAGGAACCCGAAGGCGTGGGCGTCCGTCCCGACGGGAAAATTTTTTACGTCACCTGCGAAACTGCCGGTGACATTTTTGCCATTGACGCCGAGACCGGAAAAACCGTTGGCCAGGTCCAGGTGCATCCGCGCCCGCGCAGCATTGATTTTCTGCCGGACGGCTCGCGCGCGTTTGTCCCGTCGGAATCCGTGGGCGAATTGAACGTGATTGATT
>Ga0209483_1003315_pt1 | contig 10626 bp, 7 predicted proteins | sample NGEPerA_FD_184508 | JGI IMG/M metagenome (GOLD analysis project Ga0209483, IMG submission 184508) | Arctic peat soil microbial communities from the Barrow Environmental Observatory site, Barrow, Alaska, USA - NGEE PermafrostL2-A... | ecosystem: Environmental > Terrestrial > Soil > Wetlands > Peat...
GTGCAGAGAACCACCGCTCCACGAGGTTCATCCACGACCCGTAGGTCGGCGTGAAATGGAAGTGAAACCGTCGATGGCGGAGCAGCCAGCGGTGGACCTTGTGGGTCTTGTGGGCTGACAGGTTGTCCAGCACGACGTGAACGTCGAGTTCAGGCGGCACGTTGCGGTTCACCTTGTTCAAGAAGGCGATGAAGTCATCGGAGGTGTGGCTGGAACGGATGTCGGTGATGACGGTCCCCGAGGCGATGTCGAGAGCGGCGAAGAGATCACACGTGCCGTTGCGCTCGTAGTCGTGGGTGGCCCGGGCCGGGGTGGTGGGCAGCATGGGGAACGTTGGTGCGGTCCGGTTTAGAGCCTGGATTTGGGGCTTCTCGTCCACCGCGAATACGACGGCGGCAACCGGTGGGTTCATGTACAGGGCGACGATGTCGCGGATCTTCTCCACCAGGTCAGGATCGGGGGAGACCTTGAAGGAGTCCTCTCTCCACGGCTTCAGACCGAACGCCCGCCAGATCTCCGACACCGTTTGATGGCTGATCCCGTGCTTGGCCGCCAGTCCACGGGTCGACCAGTGGGTGGCGTCGGGCGGTGCCGACTCCAGGGTGTCGACCACTACCGCCTCGACCGTGTCGTCACTGATGGTGCGGGCTGCACCCGGGCGAGGCGCATCCATGAGCCCATCCAGTCGATCAGCGGCGAACCGCTTGCGCCACTTGGACACGGTGACCGGGTGGATCCTCAACTCTGCGGCGATGTCCTCGTTGGTCCGGCCTTCGGCACAGGCCATCACGATCCGGCACCGCAGGGCCAGGGACTGAGCCGACGAATGTCGACGGGCCCAGCGCTCCAGGGTCTTGCGTTCGTTGCCGCTCAGCTCGATCTCGACGGTGGGTCGACCACGACGTGCCATGGACTGCTCCTTCTGTCAGGGTTTCTACCTGACAGAACGCGCCCCGGCTACGTAAATTCCCGAGTCTCAGGAATTCTTAGTGGAACAAGCTGACAGCACACTAGGAGACTGTTGAACAATTCTCCCATTGGTGCTCGCGATTTGAGCCCAGATAGTCGAGAATTGGTGGGTGCAAGGACGAAGCGAATCCAACCCTGAGCTGCTCGACGCTGCAGCACTGTGTCGTCAGCTGGTCCCCAACGGAAGCGTCGAGGCATTCTTGGCTGATCACCGCCACGATCTGTTCCCCGACGAGCTGTTCGAGGACCTGTTCCCGTCCGGTCGTGGCCGACCGTCGATCCCCGCCGACGTGGTGGCTTCGGTCATGGTCCTCCAGGCGCTCGAAGGCCTCTCCGATCGTGACGCGGCCCGGGCCCTCCGGGACCGGATCAGCTGGAAGGTGGCCTGTGGTCTGGCCCTCGACGACGAAGGGTTCGACTTCTCGGTCCTCACCTATTGGCGCACGAGGTTGCGGAAGTCCGAGCACCCCGAGCGGATCTTCGATGCCGTGCGCTCGGTCATCGATGCCACCGGGGTGCTGAAGGGGAAGACCCGACGGGCTCTCGACTCGACGCTGCTCGATGATGCGGTGGCCACCCAGGACACCGTCACCCAGCTGATCGCCGCCATCCGCCGGGTGCGCCGAGTGGTCCCCGGAGCAATGGATGTCGCCCTCTCCGCCCACGACTACGAGTCCCAGGGCAAGCCGTTGATCGCCTGGGACGATCCGGTGGCCAAGGCGGCTCTGGTCGATGGACTGGTCAACGATGCCCTGGCATTGCTGGCCGCCTTCGGCGACGAGATCGAGGAGGCAGAATCCACCTCGGCCCTCGGGTTGCTGGCCCTGGTGGCCGGCCCGGACGTCGAGCAAGGAGACGACGGCACCTGGAAGATCGCCCGGAACGTAGCCCCTGACCGGGTCATCTCCGTCGTCGACCCCGAAGCCCGCCATATGCACAAGTCTCGTTCGGAGTATCGGGATGGCTTCAAGGCCCACATCGCCATCGAGCCGGAGACGGGACTGGTCACGGCCGCTGCTCTCACTCCAGCCAACACTGCCGACGGACCGACCGGGGTGACCATGCTGGAGGGAGAAGACCCCGGACTCCAGGTCCTCGCCGACGGGGCCTATGGATCGGGCGAGACCCTTGCCGCCCTCGCTGCGAGCAAACACAAACCAGCCATCAAGCCCTTTCCGACGAACACCGCCGTGCCCGGCGGATTCCATCGGGACGCCTTCGTCATCGACCGCCAGGCACACACCGTCACCTGCCCGGCCGGTCACACCGTCACGATCACATCCAAGCAGCATGCAACGTTTGGAGTTCTGTGCCGGGGGTGCCCACTTCGATCGCGTTGCACGAAATCAACGCGCGGCCGGGTCCTTCACTTCACTCCTCACGACGACACGCTCGTCGAGTCACGTCGTGCATGGCGAGAGGGTGACTTCGCCGAGGACTACCGAGGGTGGCGCCCGATGGTGGAGCGCACGATCGCTTGGCTTGTTGCTGAGAACCACCGGCGGGTCCGATTCCGTGGTGTCGAGAAGAACGAGCTCGGCCTCTCACTACGGATCGCAGCTATCAACCTCAGGCGACTGGTGAACCTCGGGCTGATCCACGATGGGAAATGGATCCTCAATGGGTAGAGGTTGATACTTCCGCCCGAGGCCTCGAGCCGAGCCCAATCGATCTGTTCCGGCATCATCCGGTCACCAGAAGCGTCCGCGAGGAGGAACACTCCGGACCGAGTGATGCTGACCTCGGCGAATGCCGATTGTTCAACAGTCTCCTAGTCCGGCAGCTGTTCCAGCATCTCGTATTCCGACTCCAAGACAACTCGGGCGTGGTCGAGTTCGCTCTCGGTGAGTTCCTCCGAGACGACGGTCGATCGTTGGTGGCCCACGCTGAGCCGGAGGCCCGTCTGCTCGGTCAGTGCATCAACGCCGTCGGCGATTGCATCGGTGCGCATGACAAGCTGTAGCTTCCCTAACTCATCCACCGTTTCCGACACATCTCCAACAGGCGAGAACATGTAAAGCTGCCGGAGGAGGTCCTCCCGGGGCAGCCGATCGAGGAACTGGTGAAACGTGCCGGAGGCCCACTTCCGTTCTTCGTCCGGGGCCTTGAACACAAACCCGTTGTCCGATTCCGCGCTTCTAAGGTATCGGTACAGCGACACTACGCGCTTCACCGGGTCACGGAGCACAGTGAACTGGAACGTGCCTTCGGTCGGCGGCTGGGCCACGTAGCCGGGGAAATGACTCGTGGCGAAGAGGTAGCGACCCTCATGGATGAGCGTCGGATTCCCTTCGACTAACCGAACTCCGCCTGCTCGAGTGAACGCGCACCAAAAGAGGCGCCTCTCGATCTTGTGAGGATCCAATCCTGACAGCCCAAAGAACGCAAAGACCAGTGAGGTTCCCGCCGTCTTCCTAATGTGGTGGAAGTAGATCCGCTCATAGCCACCGAGGAGCTGTTCGTTGGGGCGCGGCGTCCATTCGGCTACCGCTGACAAGGCTCGGCCGAGTCCCGTACGCGCGTTTGACCGCAATGGCTGGGTATTGACTAATGAATCGAGAGTCTCAAACATTGGCCCACTCATGACGTCGCGCGCTCCACTTCGTCCCGGGGCTGCTGAGCGTGGTGCATCCCCAGTCCCGACCACCTTCGACGAAAGGGCGCTCCGAGCCCATCGCTCATCGCGCCTTCCGATCCGAGCGAACACGAAGAAACAATTGAACACGCCCGGCAACGTGACCGAACCCGGCCATCATCATGCCGACGACCATCGCTCCGGAACGAGCCAGGCCGATTCCCTGGCCACGGGCCGCATCAGCGAGGCTGCCCACGAGCTGCGTCGAGAACGCTCTGCGGACGAACTGCACCTCGGCCCCAAGGTTGGCCGCCTCACCCATGTCCGCGAATGCCTCGACTTTCTCACGGTTCACGAAGAAGCACCTTCTCCAGAAGTATCGCCAGGCAACACGCTGAGCAGGCACGTAGTGGTGGACAATCGCCCGCGGCTCGTAGAGGAGCTGCTGGTCAGGATACCGGGCAGTTAGCCGCATGCAGAGGTCCAGGTCGTCGAAGTCGATCGAATGGAACCCTTCAATCCCCTCGAATGACTCACGTCGGACAGACATGTTCGCACCGATGAGATGGGCCAACGGTCCCAACTCGGTCGGCATACCTTCGTAGGCGCATCCGAAGACCCAGTCGAAGTTGGCTGGGAACCAGCGAGGACGCCCGGTCTCGTAGGCGGGAAGCGGCGCCCCGCCAACGGCCACTGTGCGCTTGCTCTCGTAGGGTGCCAACAGGTATTCGAGCCAGTCCGGCTCGGCTGAGGCATCGTCATCGAGGAAGACAAGCACATCTCCTCGGGCGACCTCCGCGCCAGAATTGCGGGCCCATCCTGCACCGAACCGCCGCTTCGAACCGTGGGCCTTCACGTGCGCTCCTGCACCGCTCTCGTCCTGATCAAACCGGTTAGGGACCACTCGGATCGGGAATCCAGCGGAGGACGGCGCCGATCCCCAGGTTGCCACGCACTTCTCGAGAAGCTCGGGATTGTGGTCGATGCACAGAATCAGCTCCGTCGGCGGATGCGTCTGTGACTCGACGGAGGCGACGGCGTCAGACAGCAACCCCCACCGATCCATGGTGTAGGCGGGAATGATCACGGTTGCGGTGGTTTGGGGTGGGGATTCAGGCATGCGCACGAGGTGAGGAACTTCGGCTGAACAGCGTGATGGCGATCCGATACAACACTCGTCGGTGGACGCCTGTTTCTGCACTTCAGCATAGTCGCGCTCGCCATAGCGATCCCAGGTCTCAATTTCGCTCCAAAGCGTGTGTCCGGGTGCTGAAGGAAAACGGCCTCACCGGATCAATGGGTCGAGTCGGGGCCTGTGGCGACGACGCCGCCATGGAGTCCTTCTTTGCCCTGATGCAGAAGAACGTGCTCGATCGGAGACGATGGGACAGCAGGGACGAACTCCGTCTTACTATCGTCGGCTGGATCGAGCGGACGTATCACCGCCGACGCCGTCGACCAGCCCTCGGTCAACTCAGGCCAGTCGAGTTTGAACTTCTCGAGCCGGTCCTACAAGTTGCCTGAACCCACCATTACCCGAGTGGAAACTGAACCTTCAGCAGTCCCCTCGGTGCGAGGTGAGGCCGAACCGGATGCCCACGATATCCTGGGTTGGACATGCCAGGGCACCTCCGACAAGGCCGTGGACCACACCTACCTCACCCGCAAACGTGCTATGTCAACGGCTGCAGCCATGATGTTCACGTCCTCGAATGGGCCACCCCCTTGCTGGTGCAAGTCCGCGAACCCAGACTCATCACTCTTCGTTGGGCTTGGAACTACTTAGCCAACAAGACCGAGTGCCGACTGCAACACATTCGATAGGTAATTCCCATAGGTCGACGTGATGTGGTACTTATCCTGGTATACCTCATAATTGCCGATCACTGCCGGACACACGGACGTCGTACACAGCCAGGGGATTGTGTAGATATACGCCGCTCCCGCCTGAGCGGCAGCACTGGATTGACCTTCCTGTGTTCTGCTGCGCACTGCCGTATCTGTGGGGGAACTGCAGTTCTGCACGGCAGATTCGTTTGCCGCGAGACACGTCGGTCCATCTTGGCTGAGCACGGGAATGTCCCCAAGCAGTACCACGCGGCGTCCCGGGGCCGACACTTTGTCAAGCATCGCCACGAGTCCGGCGTTATACGTTGATTGGCTGATTGAGTTACCGTGCTGATCAATTGGGCCGGCATCCTGTGTGGCCACAACAATTAAGTTTGGGTTTGCCTGACTTATCCAGTCAAATACCGATTGCTTCCATTGCACGCATTGAGCGTTCGTTGTGCCAGGGGAGTCAGCGAATGCGATCAGAGGCATTCGACAACTCGAATGATAGATCATAGTGAAATTGTATCCGGTCCGATGTGCCACTTCGGCCAACGAAGTCGCCCACATCCACGCGTGAGAATCACCCAACAACACCATCATCGGAGCTGAGGGGTTCGACGAATAGTTGTAGGTGCAGGCGGCACCGCTCTGGATTTGCGAAATGGGTTGGCACTTCGCATCCGTCGGGCGCAAGAGGTCGTTCTGTGCGTTCAGCAATGACGGTTGGAGGTCGGACGGCAGAGCAGTGATCTTGGGTGCTGCGGACACCAGACTCAATACGTCCGTACACGCAGGAGAAGGGCAGCCGCTACTTGCGCCCGGTGACGCGAGATTGAGCCCTTGGGCCGGGGGGGTTGAGGTAGTCGTTGTGCTCGGCTGCGCCGCCGCTGCAGTCGTAGTGGTCGATGCCGATCCGCCTGATGAGCCACAAGCCGTGAGGACGACCGCCAGCGTCCCCGTCAGCACGAATCCAAGTACCGCCCGAACTTGCCTGCCCTTTGTCATTTCCATTCTCTCCGCCCGTGTCCATTGAGGCATTCGTATGAAGTACTGAGACGTTCATGTCCGACATGAGAAGGGTGCACCGACCTTCCCCAGCCGAAGGGGCTCGGTGCCCGCCTCGGCGTCACAGCGCAGTCGACAGTGCTCTTTGGCGACAAGATACTCCCAGCGACGGCGTCGCGGCATCCAGCCACTGGCCCGGCACTCTCTGGAGCGGTGATTCCAAGATCCGTTCCACGATGCCCCTTCCGGCTGATCTCTGCATGAACATTCGACAGTTTCCGATTCGTGCGGGCGCTTGATGCATCCCCTGGCGTCTCTACCTACCTTGCAGTCGCTGCAGATCAGCCGTCAACTCACGCAAGGGGCCAATGCCTGCCGTGGCTCAACTTCGGACGAGCGTACAGTGGGCGCAATTGTGACGTCAATCAAAGGATCGAGACGCGACTGCCATCGGACAACAGACACGATGGCTCGCCACGCAGCATGAGCACACCGGCTTGACGAATCCAGGGCCAAACATTACGGTCACCCTCGATTAGCGACTGCGCGAACATACGTCTTTTGATCGTTTGACTCGAGGTGCGGTGGAGTCCCTCGACAGTAGGGCTGACATGCACGACGGCAGGGCGGACATGGAAGGCGGCGGGGCAGACATGGACAATGGCGAGTCGCCCAACTCCACGGATACTGCCGCAGCGGTAAACGTACCGGATCGAGACAGCCGCTTCCTTGAATCGGGCGATGAGTCAGGCACTGCCCCAGGGGACAGAAAATTCAGGCCTGACGTTGAAGGATTGCGCGCGCTCGCCATCCTCCTGGTAGTTCTCTTCCATGCCGACGTACCAAGAGTCACGGGCGGATTCATCGGGGTAGACGTCTTCTTCGTCATCTCGGGCTTTGTGATCACCGGTTTGCTCTTGCGCGAGCATGCCAGCTCAGGAAGAACTCGGTTGGCTGCCTTCTACGGGCGCCGTAGCCGTCGGATCCTTCCCGCAGCGACGGTGGTCATCATCGTCACGGTTCTCGCGTCGTACCACTGGCTGGGCTTCCTGACTGGCGACGACACAGCGCGAGTTGCACGGACCGCGTCGCTCTTCTATGCAAACTTTCACTTCATCGCCGCGGGGACGGACTACCTGGCGTCACAGGCACCGCCTTCCGCACTGCAGAACTTCTGGTCGCTCTCGGTAGAGGAACAGTTCTACGTCGTCTACCCGACGCTCTTCATCGTGGCCGCCATCTGCTGGAAACGAGTCGACATCCGCGTCAAACTGGCAGCCCTCCTGCTCGTGAGCATCGCGGTGTCCTTTGCGTGGTCCGTCCACCAAACACAGGCGAGCCCCGTCTCGGCATTCTTCTCACCTTTCACACGTGCATGGGAACTCGCACTCGGGTCCTTAGTGGCAGTTGCAAGCCTGCAGCTTCGGAAGATACCCCCGATCGCGGCCGCGGTTATGACCTGGGTCGGTTTGGGGGGAATCCTCACCGCGGCATTTGTCTATTCATCGACCACCCCTTATCCGGGCACTGCAGTGGCGCTGCCGGTGATGTCCACGGCGCTGGTCATCGCCGGCGGTACCGCCAACCCTTCTATGGGCGCCGAGTTGCTCCTACGATTCCGACCGTTCCAGTGGCTGGGCAAGCTCTCCTATTCACTATACCTGTGGCACTGGCCGATCCTCATCATTGCTGCGCAGCACGTCGGGCATCCGCTGTCCGTTGAGGACAACCTCCTCTGGATGCTCGTTGCACTCGCCCTATCGATCGCCTCCTACTTCATCGTGGAGAACCCGATCCGACATTGGTCGTTCCTGGCACGATCCGGTGGCCGGAGCCTCGCACTTGGCGCCCTTCTGATTGGCTTATCTCTCGCGATCGCGTTCTTCGAAATTGCGAGCCACTCTTGACTCGATATAGCGCCGCTATCGGCTCCAGGTAGCGATTCCGGGTCCATCTCGCGCTTGGCGGTCGGACTGGTCACGCTGCCACTAGATGCGTGCATTTCACCGGAGGCCGCGTCTCCGGTCACGACTGCAACGCCCCGCTGCACTTCACTCATACGCACGGCGTCTGCACTCGTGTCGCCCGTGTCGACTGGGGATGCCACGTGCGCTGTGGCGTGGTAGCTGCCCAATCAGCCGCAAACGCTCACGGTGATCCAAGCGACCGGTCCGCCCTCATGAACGCCGGGAGACTGGCTGACCAGACGCCACCGCTCGAGGGATTGACTGCGCGTTTGCCCACCGTCAATGACCAATGCTGGAGCAATGGGAACGAATCACGCAATGGCCCTTGTGGCCATTCGCGTGCTCGGAGACGACCCGGAAGCGGCTCACCGGGTCGTCTCCTTGACAAAATACGCCGCTGCCTTGCGGAGGATCTCTTGCTCAACCTTGAACTCGGAGCTCTCCTTGCGCAGACGCTTCAGCTCGAGCCGTTCGTCCTCGCTGAGTGCACCCGGCCGGGGCTTCACCTGTTCGGCTCGGACCAAGTTGCCAAGCGTCTCGTCGCTCACGCCCAGATCTCGAACGACCTTGGTGCCTGACTTGTCCGTCGTCAGGACGAGACGGACAGTTTCACGCCGGAACTCCTCCGGATACCGAAGGAGGCGACCCATGGGGCAACCCTTCCTGTGAACTTTCGCCCACTATCAGGTGCCTGTCCGGCAGGGTCAATCCCAGGAGGCGGCAATGGACCGACGGTGTCATCGGCGTGCAGTGGCGAATTTGGCGCCGGTCAATGCCTGACGCAAGGCTGCGGCACTCAGGGGATTCTGACCATTCTGGATTGTGGAATTCTGGACATTCCAGAGGCCGACGAATGACACGTTGTATTGCGCGATCCATTGAAACATGCTCGTGAAGAATGCCGGGTCGTCGCCTCCACTGACAATACCGCTGCTGACGAAGGCCACTCCGTTGGTGGCCGTCGCCCCGAACGGCCCGAGGCCCATTTCCGGAACAGCGAGTGGCTTGGAATGAGCGGCGCCAAAACTGGCGAGCCAGTTCAATCCCCAGGTCCTCGTCAGCGTCTTCTGAAATTCTGCAACCGCGCCAGGATAGGTGTTCCACGCCGTGTCATAGACATCCATTCCGACCATGTCCACGTATGCATCACCGGGGTAGTAATTGGCGAGGTTGCCCATGGCCAGATCCTTGGAGCCATTGTCGCCGCGCGAGGGATTCCAGACGAACCGGAACTGTGCTCCAGGGACGCTGCGCATTGCAGTGACGATCTGCTGCCAGTACGCAACGAACGCTGCAGGCTGACCTGCGGCATACCAGGGGTATCCGGTCTGGTTGAACTCCCAGCCGAGCCGCAGGTACGAGTTCCCCATGCCGGCGGCGACAAGGTTCTGCGCCAAGGTGGTGAAGTAGCTGTTGTAAGCGCCGGTTGCACCGATCGAGAGGGAGACTCCGCCCGACTTCGGAAGCATCGGGATCGCCCAGATCATGTGGTATCCGCTACCCTTCCAGCCCCGGATTCCCCACTGATAGTTATCGATTGCAGACCAGGTCGTTTGACCCATCCCGTCGAATCCGTAGGTGATGTTGTAGCCGAGCTGCGCCGACAAACCCCCAAGCAGCGCTGGATTTGACGCTCCCACATAGGCGGTGAACGCCGTGGACGGAACCGTGCGGGGCGGAACTGAAGTCGGTGGCGCAGCCGGGATCGTGGTCGTCGTCGTTGAGCTCTGGACTGCCACTGGAATCGGAACGGTGGATGGAGGAACGACCGGTGTCGTTGTCGGTGTCGGTTCCGCAGCTGCTGACACTGTGCTCATCCCGGAATGCTTATCTGCAACCGGCGCTGAGTACACCTGCCAACCAACTACGCCCAACGCGAGAATTGCAACTACATACTTAGTGCTGCCCCACACATGCGCCCTCATCAAATCCCCTTCTAATTGCCCTCGTGAATTCCCCTTCGGCACCGGTTGACCTCAACTTGAGGGCGGATCTACCCCGACCGCTGCCGTCGGTGCGACGGAATCGGTCGCCACGGTCCGATCTCGAATGCGATTACTTTTCAGCCCGGACTTACTGAGATAGCAGGCACACGACTCGCCCGGAAATAGGGGTTGACCTGGGAGAAGGACCGCGAGCTGCCGTTTTAGCTCCGATCATTCACGCGGCCGCCTGACCCGATAGGCGCGTATCCGCGTACGTGCCCTTCCCACCTGGGATTCTGAGGATTGCGAAGTCTTCAGGGACCAGGACAAGAAGGGCACCTACGAAATGGAA
>Ga0209483_1003316_pt1 | contig 10623 bp, 10 predicted proteins | sample NGEPerA_FD_184508 | JGI IMG/M metagenome (GOLD analysis project Ga0209483, IMG submission 184508) | Arctic peat soil microbial communities from the Barrow Environmental Observatory site, Barrow, Alaska, USA - NGEE PermafrostL2-A... | ecosystem: Environmental > Terrestrial > Soil > Wetlands >...
AGCTTCACGAGCAGCTCCATATGGCGGTAAACCGCCTCAGAAACAAGTGCTGGCTAGTCCACGCATTCTTTAAACAGGCCGGATTGAACATACCAAAAGTTTAAACTTCATTGCGCAACGGTCAGTAGGAGACGCGGGCCCAGGGACTGCCGGTGGGTCCCCCCGGCATGCCCGCCAGCAGCAATCCAGCCATCGACGCCATCGCGACGGCATGAATGAACAGATTGAAGATCAGCGCGCGTTCAAGAAACAGCGCTGCCACGGGAGGTGATTCGATGGATGATGCACGCTGGCCCATGCGGTGGATCATAATGCCGGGCCACCCGCCGGTTCACGGATCGCGGCGGGTTTCGCAAGTTTCATCGTGATTGGCATATGATGGCATCCGTTTTTTGGAAAGAGGTTCTTCATGTACCACGGCGTTCCAATGCTCGCACTTTGGGGCACGCTGCCGGGGAACGGCGCCCTGTGGGCGGTCTTCGCGGTTTTGGTTTTCGTGTTTGAACTGTGGATGCTGATCGATTGCGTCACCTCGCGGATGAAAAACGACAAAAAGCTCTTGTGGTGTTTTCTGATCCTGGTTTTTCCGTTGATCGGATCGGTGCTCTACCTCTTCGTGGCGCGTGGCCGATCATTCACCACGCTGGGCTGAGGCGCGCTATTCAATCGCGGGCGGGTCGCTACAATCGCCAGACCGCAAGCAACATGATCCTGCGCCGCGACGAGCCCGACAAACAGAAGGAAACCGATGTTACGTTTATTGGCCGGATTGTTTGGATCAGCTTGGATGCTGGCGTCCGTGGGCCACGTTGCGGCGGCGGAGCCGGCGACTGCGCCCGCCACTGCGCCGCCTCTCAACTGGACCGCCGCCCAGGACCACCGGAACATGATGGAGCAATTGGGTATAAAGTCGCTGCGCCCTGGCCCCAGCGGCAACGAGAAGGCGCCCAATCACGCCAACTACGATGAGTCCAAGGCCAACCCCTTCCCAAATCTGCCGGACGTGCTGAAAACCAAGGATGGAAAGAAGGTCACCACCGCCGGGATGTGGTGGACCCAGCGCCGTCCCGAGATCATGGAGGACTTTGATCGCGAGGTACTCGGACGGGTGCCGGCGAACGTGCCCAGGGTTGTGTGGAGGGTGACGGGCCGCTCGAACGGGAATGCAGACGGGCGCCCCACGCTCGTGAGGCAGCTCATCGGACACGTCGACAATTCCATGTGTCCCCAGATCAGCGTGGAGATTCGGATGACGCTGGTCACCCCCGCGGATGCGGCCAAGCCGGTTCCGGTGATGATCATGTTCAGCTTCTTTGGCTTTCCGCCGAGGCCCCCGGCGATGGCTATGACGCGCCCAGCCGGGTCACGCGCTTTGCCGCGGACGTTGCCGGCGGGCGCCGGTCCAGCGCGCCGTCCTCGCGGCGGCCCGGGCGGGCCCGGAGGCGATCCGCCGGCAACCGAGCAGTTGATCGCGGATGGGTGGGGCTATGCAACCTTGATTCCCACCAGTATCCAGGCCGACAACGGCGCCGGACTCACCAAGGGCATTATCGGTTTGCTCAACAAGGGCCAGCCGCGCAAGCCGCAAGACTGGGGCGCGCTTCGGGCGTGGGCATGGGGAGCCTCGCGCGCGCTCGATTACCTCGAGACTGATCCGGCGGTGGATGCGCGGCGGGTCGGAGTTGAGGGCGTGTCACGATACGGGAAGGCTGCACTGGTGAGCATGGCATATGACCAGCGGTTTGCGGCCGTTCTGGTGGGATCATCCGGCGAAGGCGGCGCCAAGCTCCATCGCCGAAATTGGGGCGAAGCCGTCGAGAGCCTCACGGGTTCCGGCGAATACCACTGGATGGCGGGTAACTTCCTGAAGTACGGTGCATCCGATGCTGTCTTTGGCAGCAAAAACGCCGGCGACCTGCCCGTGGATGCGCATGAGCTGATCGCATTGTGCGCGCCGCGGCTCACGTTCATCAGCTATGGCATTCCCGAGCGGGGCGATGCCAAATGGCTCGATCATAAAGGAAGCTTCATGGCCGCCGTGGCGGCGGGGCCGGTCTTTCGACTGCTTGGAGCAAGAGACCTGGGCGCTGGGGACGATTACCTTCACGCGAAAATGCCGCCCGTCAACGTCGGGCTGCTTGACGGGCAACTCGCCTGGCGGCAGCACGATGGCGGCCACACCGATGGACCCAACTGGAAGTACTTCATTCCCTGGGCCGACCGATTTCTGGGGAATCATGTGAATAAATAGGAGCCTTTAATGCCATGCAAAGTTTGACAGTCCCGTTTATTTTCCTGTTAGTCTTGAGTGTTTGGAGGGTCTCCCAAGCCGCGGGCCAGCGACCTCCGGCGGACCAGCCGATGCCGCGATCGGATGTAAACTCGCGCGAAGCGCATTCGCAATTGCTTGAGAAGGCGAAGGCCGGACGCATCGACCTCTATTTCGAGGGAGATTCCATTGTCCGCCGCTGGGGCGCGACTGACTACCCGGAACTACTGGCGAACTGGAGTAAGAATTTCAATGGCTGGGACGCCGCCGACTTCGGGTGGGGCGGGGATACCACGCAGAACATTCTTTGGCGTCTTGCACATGGAGAGCTCGACGACCTTCATCCAATGGTGATCGTCCTGCTGGCCGGCACCAACAATGTCGGCAGCCGACCACCCGCCGAAGGCGCCGACGCCCGCGCGGCAGAAGTTGTCGATGGCCTCAAGGCGATCATCCGAACCATGCAGGCGAAGGTTCCGCGGGCCACGATCATTCTCACTGCGGTCTTGCCGCGCAACGACAATCCCGCCGCGATGCCCATCATCAACAGAATAAACGAGCAGCTCGCCGGCTTCGCCGACGGCAAGCGGGTACGTTTCCTGAACATCAACGACAAGCTGTGTGACGCCGGCGGCAAGCTCCTCCCCGGCGTGATGAACCGCGACAAGATCCACCCGACGCAAAAGGGCTATCAGCTCTGGGCCGATGCGCTCAAACCGATATTGACCGATCTGCTGGGGCCTCGTGCCCCCGAAGATCACGCCCCGCCGCCGACGGGCGATCCCGCGGCGCGGGCGGCGGCGCATCTGATCGTCTTCAACGACAACGGCGCCTGGTGCTGGTTTCAGGACCCGCGAGTCATACATGACCCGGCCAATGACACGCTGCTCATCGCGTCCATCGCTTCCTTCGAGGGGAAGGCCGGGGATCAGCGCGCCGGTGATGTCGATGTAGTCAGCTTCCGGCTCAAGGACCAAACCAAGAGCCGCGTGGTTCTTCATCACGCACTGTTGCCACAGGATGATCACAACACGCCGGCTCTGTTCATTCGGCCGGACGGAAGGTATCTGGCGATGTACTCGCGCCACAATCAGGACAGCTTCAGTTACTGGCGCATCTCGACCCGGCCGCATGATGTTTCGCAATGGGGTCCGGAACGGAGCTTCGACTGGACGCCGTTTCTCAACAAAACCAACCACGTCACCTATCACAACCTGTTTTATCTTTCCGCCCAGAAGCGCACGTATGACTTCAGCCGGGCCGCGAACACCGATCCGACCATTCTCACCTCACCCGACTACGGCGATACATGGGAGTATGGCGGGAAGCTGCTGACCAACAGCCGGGTGGGCTATGTCAATGGCTATACCAAGTATGCCTCGAACGGAGTTGACCGAATAGACTTCATCACGACCGACCACCACCCCCGCGATTTTAACAACAATATTTATCACGGTTACGTACGAGGCGGAAAGCTATACACAGGGGATGGGATTGTCGTGGAGGAGAATGTTTTGCACAGCCAGGGCCGTTCCCAGACGGCCCTCACGAAGGTGTTCGCCGCGGGAACTGTCCTCAAACACGCTCGCCTCACACACGCATGGACGGTCTGCCTGAGGCGCGACACCAAGGGGAGGTTGTTCGCGTTGCTTACGGCCCGCGCGAACGACGAGCCGGAAAACAGTAATTTCTCCGACCACCGGCTTCTTTACGCGGCGTTCGATGGCGGCAAATGGCACGTACACGAGGCGGCCAGGCTCGGCGCCTGCCTCTGGCCCGCCGAGCAGGACTACACCGGCTTGGCCGACGTTGATCCGGCCCATCCAGAGGTTATCTACGTCTCAACACCGATTGACCCACGCGATGGAAAGCCGTTGAAAAGGCATGAGATCTTCCGGGGCACCACCGGAAACGACGGCGAAACATGGGCGTGGACCGCGCTCACGTCCCATTCGCCAGTCGATAACCTTCGGCCAATCGTTTGCTCATGGAGTCCATCCCGACGCGCCATTTTGTGGTTCCGGGGAACCATGAATCGCTCGCAACACTACGATTGCGCGATCGTCGGCATCATCGAACACGACCGGCAAACAACGGCGCCACCGCGTTCATCGCCGCCAGGAAAAGTCGGGCAGTCAAAAGGTTGAAGGCGAAGGTGAGTACGATGGCCGGCGCCACCGCCCAGCCGCGCGGCCGAATACGAAGCGTGGCGATCACCGCCAGGCCCTGAATCAGGAAAAACGCCATCTGTCTGAAAAAAACGGGACAGTCACGATACTTCACTCGGAGCCTTCCCTGAGCTCAATATCCGTGACTGTTCCGTTTCCAATATCGCTGAGGTCAATATCGTGACTGTCCCGTTTTCAGCCCCTACCACCGGACGCAGTTGGCCGGCCGTTCAACCTTCGGTTCCTGATCGCCGGTCATCTTGTCGCGCCGGAATGCCTTGCTTCAGTCCCAACTTTTCGATCAGCGGCTCGACGATTCGATTGGTGTCAGCAATGTGCTCGCGCAGATCACCGTGATATTGCGCCGCGATCTTCTCGCGCACCCGACGCACGTCGGCGGCTCCGGTTTCTTCTGATGGATCCGTCTTGTTTTGAGAATCTGCACTCATCGGATTACTCCAGTCGCATTAAATCGGGTGTGACAAGTTCCGGCAAGCGCAGCCGCGCGCGGGCGGTGATGATCGTCAAATGTGTGCGCTTGTTCGGATTGGCAAGGTGCTTCTGATTCCATGTCAACAGATAGTCCAATTGATGCACGATGCTGACGGCCAGATGAAACGCATCCCCTTCATTGGCCGGTCCAGGCATGACCCTTTCGGCCACGAGCATCTCAGCGACTGGTCGCCCTTCGGCCCCGCGCCATCTCACTCATGCGGATCGTGCAGCATTCGCTGAAAAAACTGGTTTCCAGATAAACGCTCGACATGTCGGGATTATATCATTAGCAATCCGAATTTCATCCGTGAACACCCGGGACAGCCACTCTTTTTCTCCAATTTTTCTGCACCGGGAACAGGGGATGAGGACGGTAGAGTCGAGACGTGGCGCGGTGGCGCGAGGCGCCTCCGTTTCCACGTCCCGCTCATCGAACCGGACGTGCGGATTTCCCGCATCCGGCTCTCGGAGAAAGTTCATGCGTTCGCTCGCGGAAGGCGGCTTGGATCCCACTTGAGTTGGAGCAGACCAAAGGTCTGCTCCAACCAGGGACTCCATCGCCAGAAGTTGATAAGGTGACATCCATCTTTTTATCGCAGCCAATTAAGATGGATGTCACAGATGGATGTCACCTTATCAGCTTCCTTATTTGACAAGGACTTACGAGCGGCAGGTGCATGATTTGGTCGAGTTTTTCGTCGTGAGACTACCGAAAAACCTCGTTATTCGCTCAAAAACACGAGTTTGGCGCGTTTCGACACGCTAAACAATTACAGTTAATAAAAGCCACCTCCATCCGCCAGCCCTATGCCAGTAGACTGTTTACGCTCCCCGCCCGGATTGCAGGTGCGCGTGTCCGGCGGATTTGACGGTCAAGGCTGCCACTAAAGCAACACGACCCTGACGATGCGTTGGGATGATAACTCCCATGCCCGTCATTCCTTTGGCAGCACCACGTCCCGCGGCTCGAAGTCCTCGGACCAGCGCAACTTCCACAGTTCCGCCAGCGGCATCCGCTCGGCGTGGCCGTCAAGGAACACAAAGTTCACCGCCATCCGGTGGCGGTCCACGCAGCATTCCGCTACCCCGCCCGAGAACTTCAGCGGCACGGGTTGTTGGAGGTTTTCCGGAAGCGGCTCGCCGTTTCGGGGAGGATCCGGTTCCATCTCGCAGCAGTCGCCCACCAAGGGCACCCGCTCAGCCTCCCGAGCCGGAAATCGGATGAAGGGGAGCGATTCGGGAGAATTAGCGTATACCCACCAATTCAACCCATAGCTGCCGACCCATTCAGTGCCGCTTTTTGTTCCTAGCCACCACGCGTGAGATGCCGAGCCCTTTTTTTTGTTCTGGCCTCCGGGGTCGTTGGGCCCTGGACGCGGCTCGTAGGCCTCGGGGCAAATGAGTGTGCCGCGGACGTCGCTGTTGTAGGGCGCGAGCTGCTCCCACCAATGGAGCATGGTCGGTTCCCTCCGAGGCAGGGTATGGCCCTTGTACTCGTCGAAGTACATTTGATAGGCGTGGCTCCACTGCTCGAGATGAGCCAGGCAGACGGTCGCGCGGGCGGATTTGCGAACGTGCGCCAGCACCGGCAGCAGGATCGCGAGGAGCACCGCGACGATGCCCAGGCAGACAAGCAATTCAACCAGGGAGAACCCGCCTCGCCGTGCGCATCGCATGTGTTGCTCCGGTTTGGGGAGGAACGATCCGATTGGCCTCGGCCAGACGTGATCGCATCCACCGCTCCACTTGCGCCAACGAGTATACATGTGGCTGGCGGGCAATGTCATGGGCGAACAAGACGGCACAGTCAGGACCGCCACGGTTCTGGCTCCTCATCCTCGCCGGCTTTCGTGGACGGCCTGGGACGGCCATCCCCGCGTCTGCACATTCGATAAGCGTCTGGTGGCTATTCTCCCATCAGCCGAAACAGATCAAACGCCCCGGCGAGAATTTTGCCATCGGGCTGGATCGCCAATCCGCGAATGGGGACGGTGGTTACGGTCGGATCGCCGATGCTCGGGTAGGGCTGGTTTAGCAGGTCGGCGACGCCGTTGACGCCGAAAGTGGTGTCGAAACCATGTGAGTCAAAGCGGGCGACGATCTCGTCACCGCTTGTGGGCATCAGAACAGAGCCATCATAGTAAACTCCGCCGACCACGATTTTACCGTCGGGTTGCAGGGCCAGGGCGTTGATGCCGATCAGATTGGGCCCTTGCGTCATCAGGCCGCCGGTTCCGAAGGAGGGATCGAGCACGCCCAGCGGCGAGTACTTGGCGAGGAAAGACGGTCCGTCCACATAGAGGCCCACTTGATGAAAGCTGGCGTCCAGGAGCCCTCCGAATCCTCCGCCGCCAGCGACAATATTACCCTGGGAATCGAGGGCGATGGCGCTGATCGCCCATTGGCTGGCGGCATTGGAGAGCGCGGTGCGAAGCACTCCGCCATTGCCGAAGGCGGCGTTGTATTTGCCGCGATCGTCGAGGCGGACCATGCCGGCTTGTCCGCCGATGGAGCCCGCGAGGATCACGCCGCCGTCGGTGGTCGCGGCCAGGGCGAATTCCTCCGATGGCATCCCCAGCGGATGCCCGGCGATCCTGCCGCCGTATGCGAAGGTTGGATCGAGCCGGCCATCGGGCAGGTAGCGGGCGACGGAGAAGGCGTCGGCGCCGGCGGCGTCGGTCGCGGTCCCGCCGACGATGATCTTCCCGCCAGTCCCAAACGCCATCGCGGCGATGGATTGGCTTTGGAACCCCGCGAATCCCAGTTGCGCCACGCCGGTGCCGTCGAAGCTGTGGTCATACGTCCCATCGGCGTTAAGCCGCGCCAGCAGAAACTCCGGCGTCTTGCCCACCATCCCCGATCCGCCGGCCAGTATCTTCCCGTCCGGCTCGATCAGCAGCGAATTGAAAACCGCGTCGCTGCCGACGCGGATAAAGAAGCGCCCATCCACGCCGAAGCTGGTGTCCAGCGACCCGTCCGGGTTGTAGCGCGCGATGGCGGCATCCGTCCATTTGCTCGGATCGGGCGCCAACTCGCTGCCGGCGGTGAGGATTTTCCCATCCGCCTGCACCGCTACGGCGTTGATGTCCCCGGTGAACCCATTGGGCTGCTGCGCCGCGCCGTGGAAGCCGAAGGTGTCGTCGAGTTGGCCGTTGGGCATGAAGCGGGCCAGGGCGAAGTCGGTGCTCTGGTCGGCGCCGGTGTTCAGTCCGACGATGGACACGCCGGCGACCACGATCTTTCCATCGGGCTGCAACAGCGCGGCATATGCGAGGGAACTCGCCGCGAGCGGCGTCTCAGCCAGCCCGTCGGTTCCGAAGCTCGAGTCAACGTTTCCATTGGATGTGAAGCGTGCAACCGCGAACGCTCCCGAGAAAAAGGCGCCGATGCCAGTCCCGCCCTGGGCCGATTCGATGATGCGCCCATCATGCTGAACCAAAACGGTGGCAGGCCCGCCAAAATCCGTTTGCGCATTTTGCCCGCTCATTAGAGCAATGCCGCCGTTTCCAAACATCGTGTCAATGCTTCCCGAAGTGTCGAACCGGGCCACTCCCAATAAGTTGGCGGCAGTTATCACGGGGACAAGAATTTGCCCATTTGCAAGCAGCGCGGCGCCGAAGGAATAGGCCGGCCCGGGTGCCGGCGCCCCCAAACTGCTGATGATAGTCCCGCCGGTGCCGAATGAGCCATCGAGCGTGCCGTCGGGGTTATATCGTTCCAAGATTAATCCATTCGGCTCGGTTGCGTCCTCGCCGCCGGCAATAATCCTACCGTCCGGTTGCAGAAGTACGGAGTTAATGATTCCGCCATAGCGGCCGGGGAAATTCGTGACGGCACCACCGGTCCCAAACGTCTTGTCCGGCACGCCTGAACTGGTGAACCGCGCCAGCGCGAAGTTCGTACGGCCACCGCCGTTCAGATCGTGCGCCTCCCCGCCCACCACAATGTCTCCATCGGCCTGAATTGCGATGGCATTGGCGTCCGAGGAATCGCCAAAGAACTGTAGGGTCGCGACGCCGTCGGCGCCGAATGTTGCGTCGCGTGTACCATTGGGCAGATATCGGGCGGTTGTAAAGACGTCGGGGCCGGTGATGCCGCCGCTCATCCCGGCGACAACGATGCGGCCATCGGGTTGAAGCGCGACGGCCTGGATCATCGTGCCCGCCGAGTCATCGGTGACGCGCCCCCCGTCCCCGAATGTTCTGTCCAGCAATCCATTGGCATTAAACCGGGCAAGCGCGAATGCCCCCCCGCTCTGGCGCGTTGCTCCGGCGACGATGATCTTCCCGTCAGGCTGAAATGCCTCGCAGTTTGAATACCCGCCGGGGAAGAGCTGCCCGAAGGTAGTTCCCTCGGTGCCGAACGACGCGTCGAGTTGCCCGGCGCTCAGCAGCAGCCGGCTTTCCAAAAACTCGATATTGACTCCGAGCGCCGGGACTTTCCGTCTATCACGCATCGTACGCTTGAAAAGGGGACTCATATTTCAGCCTCCAAGTGTGGCGCCCCGCACCCGATTAATCTCGACTCAAGTTGCCCACGCTGTACGATAATGCCTCACGTTCCCCAGGACGCGCTATTGGAGGGATCGCTGAGTATTTGCCCCGAGACGATCGCGCGAACCGCAAAGAACTGATAGGTTGCACCGGACCACGGCACCCACGGAGCGGAGATTTCAAGTGCATACGACGCCACGTTGCTTGGCAGTGACTTAAGCAAGGTCATTGAACCGATGTCGGCGCTGTTGCCGCTGAATACCTCGTAACCCTGGGCGTAGGGAACCGGATTCCACGAAAGCGACCAGGCGACACCAGACGCATCAAACGGGCTGAGCGAAAAAATGATGCCGAACTCATTGAGTGCCGCGCCCGGCTTCATGAACAGCGTGTGCGGATCGCTTACCGTATTCGCGGTATCGCCGGCCGGCACATTTTCGTACTCATATGGGCCGCGGTCAGGGGCCGTCCCCGTGGTGACCACGATAGTAACATTTTTCTTTAGGAGCGGGTCGTACGGGTTATCCGTTATTGGTGCGCCGACAATATGCCCAATTAGGTGGTAATCTGGCTTGACACTCGGGTCGGCGGGATTGAATGGGCGGACGACAACAGCCTGCCGCGCGGAGGTTTCCGTGTTCTTTGTTGGGTCGATGACGACCATGTTCCCGTTCGCTTGGGGCGATTGTGGTGCCGGGAAAAGAAGATTGTACTGCACGACGGTGGGAAAGCTTCCATTTTTTCCGGTCGGGCTTCCGCCTGCATTGATGCTGTATGTCAGTCCATCCAGGGTATTGTTGTAAACAAAATTATTCAGACTAGGTTGGTTGAGCTTTAGCGCTGTAGCCACATTATACACAACATTATGATCGATCAAATAGGAGTTGGAGTAGTTGTCGAGGAAGATGCCCGCGACTGCGCTGCCAGCAATATCATGAATGATATTATAGGCGATCCTGGACGTACCGCCGCTGAGTTCGCCATCGCCTTCGCCTTGCAAATTGCTGGTCCCACCGTACGAGTACGTCGCCCCTGTGTCGTCGGTCTGGAGGGCCGCGTGCGACAAATCGTTAATGCCGTTCGGCACGGCGATTGATGGCGGGGCGGCGATCCTAACAAAAGCCGTATTGCGCTGGCGGCGGGTTCGTGGCACGATCCGGGACGATGGAACAGGAACTACAGGACAAGGACGTCCGGG
>Ga0209483_1003317_pt1 | contig 10619 bp, 7 predicted proteins | sample NGEPerA_FD_184508 | JGI IMG/M metagenome (GOLD analysis project Ga0209483, IMG submission 184508) | Arctic peat soil microbial communities from the Barrow Environmental Observatory site, Barrow, Alaska, USA - NGEE PermafrostL2-A... | ecosystem: Environmental > Terrestrial > Soil > Wetlands > Peat...
GTTCATGATCATGAACACGAGGCCAAGCATCAGCCCGGGTATCACGCCCCCCAGGAACAGATAGCCGATCGACGTATCCGACACCAGTGCATAGACGACCATCGGAATCGACGGCGGGATGATCGGCCCGATGATCGCCGCCGATGCCGTGATCGCGGCGGCATACGCGACCGGATATTTCCCATCGCGGGTCATCATGCCGATGATGATCCGGCCGATGCCGACGGCGTCGGCGATCGCCGAGCCCGACATGCCGGCGAAGATGACGTTCGCCACGACATTGACGTGACCGAGCCCACCGCGGAAGCGCCCCACCAGCACAAGGCAGAACTTGAGCAGCCGGTCGGTGAGGCTTCCGACGTTCATCAGGTCGGCGGCGAGAATGAACAGCGGAACCGCCAGCAGCACATAGCTGTTGAAGAGGCCGTTCAGCAATTGCTCGGCGGCAGTGCCGAGATCGAGCCCGGATACCAGCAGGTAGAACACCGACGCACCGATCATCGACAGGCCGATCGGCAAGCCGAGGACCGCCAGCGCGACCAGCACGATGATGCAAAGGGTGAAGTGACTGGGCATCATCGCGGATCGTCGGCGACGACTTCGTTGGCGGCGGGTGGCATTGCGCCCCGACACGCGAGCCATGCGAGACGCAGATGCTTGACGATGCAGGCGACCGCGAAGATCAGGTAGATCGAATACAGGAAATCGAAGCGCATGTGCAGGTAAGCGGTATGCTCGCGCTTCATGAACGTCACGTAGCTCCACGTGGCCGGCAACGACCATGAGAAAAGCACGACCAGCGCGATGCTCGAGATCGCGGTGAAAGCCCTGCGCACGGGCACAGGCACGATGCCGTAGACAACGTCGAAGCGAATTTCGTCCGCATCCGACAGCACGAACGCCGCGCCCCACAACACCACCCACACCCAGCACAGCACGGTGACCTCTTCGGTCCAGCCGAGCGGCGCGTCCAGCACGTAGCGGAAGACGATCTGCAACAGGAAGCAGACGAACATCGTGCCGATCAGCAGCACCGTGACGTTGTCCGCGCGTCTGCGCAGCCAACGCCCCGCGGCGAGCAAGCGTGATGACATCATCGATCCCTGCCCGCGTCGCGCGAACGGCGAAGCAGGCATTTGTGTGTGCGCCTTGCTGAGAGAACGCGGGTCGTTGTCGTCAACGACCCGCGTATCCGGTTCTGGCAGTAACGACGCAGCGCGCGATTACACCGCGTTGATGCGCTCGAGCGCGCCCTTCGGCCAGTCGTGACCGTACTTGTCGAGATATTTCTTCTGCGCGTAGGTACGGAATGCGCCGACATCGGGCGTATAGACCTTCTTGCCCTCGCCCGTGAAATACTTGACGACGTCCTTCTCCTGCCCTTCGAACTTGGTCGTGTAGTCGCCGATCGCCTTTTCCGCCGCTGCCTGGAACATCGCCTGTTGTGCCGGCGACATCGCGTCCCAGACCTTGGTGGTGACCACCATCAGGTCGTAGCCGATCACGTGGCCGGTCAGCACGAACTGCGTCGTCACTTCGTCGAACTTCATCAGCTTGCTCAGCAGCAGCGGATTGTCTTGCCCATCGATGGCGCCGGTTTGCAGTGCCGTGTAGACCTCGGCGAACGCGACCGGCGTGGGATTGACGCCGATCGATTCACCGAGGAACTGCCAGAACTCGCCGGCCGGCATGCGCAACTTGATACCGGCGAGGTCCGCCGGCGTATTGATGTGCTTGTCGGGCTTCAGATTGACGTGGCGCGCACCGAAATAGACGGGGATGATGACCTGGATGCCGAGCTGGTCGCGCGCCATCTTGATGAACTCGCGGCCGACATCGCTCTTGAAGGTCTTCCTGAGGTGATCGACGTCGCGGAACAGGTAGGCCGACGTCATCAGTGACCACGCGGGAATCTGTTTGGAGATGTCGGCCGGCGCGAGGTTGCACATTTCCAGGTTGCCGCGCTGCAGCGCGACGAGTTCGGTTCCCTGTTTGAACAGCGTGTTGTTCCAGTAGGGCTCGACGTCATAGCGATCCGAGATTGCCGCGGCGAACGCCTTGTAGCCGTCGGCGCGCAAATCCTGTTCAGTGAACGTCGCGCTGAATCGCAGCTTGGTCTTGCCCTGCGCGCGGGCCTGCGGCATTGCGGCGAGCGCCAGCATCGATGCGCCGGCTGCGAGCACCGAACGACGCGTATGTGTGGATTGCATGCGTTGTCTCCTCCTCGTGTTGTCAGGGCAAACCCGCGTGGCGAAACCATCGTGAGTATCGCGGAAGGTTGTGGAAGTCGGCTTCCGTCGGATAATATGAGGATATCAACAATCTCATACGATTGTAAAATAAAATGGTGACAATCCGGCTTCCTCCCCGTACGCCATGCATCCGGGGTTCGGCCGGATGTCGGGAGGTATCGCAATGATCGCGATCGATGAATCGGAAACCGCCACGGTCGGCGAACGGACCTATCACCGCGTCCGCAGCGACATCGTGCTGGGTAGGCTCGCGCCCGGCCAGCGGTTGACCCTCGACCGGATGAGGGGTGCTTACGGAACCAGCGTCAGCACGCTGCGCGAGCTTTTCAATCGTCTGTCCTCGGAAGGGCTCATCGTCGCCGAAGGCTCGCGCGGCTTCCAGGTCACCTCGATATCGCCGCAAAACCTGCGCGAAGTCGCGGCGATGCGCGAGTTGCTCGAATGCCATGCGCTGAAGGAATCGTTCCAATCGGGCGATATCGAGTGGGAAGGACGCGTCGTCGCAGCGCATCACAAGCTGGCGCTGATGGAGCGACGACTGGCCGGCGGCGACCTGTCGCAGCCGGAAATCTGGCGGCGATACGACTGGGCATTCCATCGCACGTTGATTTCCGCCTGCGGATCGCGCGTACTCCTCGACACGCACGAGGCAATCTGCGACAAGTACCTTCGCTACCAGATGATCGCGGCCATTTTCCGCGGACCGATCGTGGCGGATGAACACCGCGGCCTGTTCGATTGCGCGCTCGCACGCGATTGGCGGTCCGCACAATCGATACTGGCCACGCACGTCCAGGACTGCGTGGCGCAAATGGTCTCGGCCATGACCTCTGCAGCGTCGGAACATGCGCTGCCCTGACCTGACCTGACCTGAAGGCCCGCCAGATCGCCTACGCAGACGCCGCAGCCTGAACCCTGCGGCGTCGTCGAAGCTTGATCGGACATCGAAAACCCGGGAGTGCAGTGAATGACGGATTCTTCACCCCACCGCATGCGCATCGGCATCCTCGGTGCCGCGAAGATCGCGAGGCTGTTTGTAGAAGCGGTGCGGACATCGCGGAAAGTAGTCGTCATGGCGGTGGCAAGCCGCGACATCGCACGGGCGAAAAGTTTCGCGGACGACACCGGAGTCGCGCGCGTCTACCCGACCTACGAAGCGCTGCTGGCCGACACCGAGATCGAGGCGGTCTACGTACCGCTGCCGAACAATCTTCATGCCGAATGGTCGATTCGGGCCGCGCAGGCCGGCAAGCATGTGCTGTGTGAAAAACCGCTGGCGGCGTCGGCGCGCGAAGCGCGCGCGATGTTCGACGCGGCACGCAAGAGCGGTGTCTATCTCGTCGAGGGCTACCCTTATCGCGCGCAGCAGCAGACATTGAAGCTTGGCGAACTGCTACAAAGCCACGCGATCGGCAACCTGCAACTGGTGCAGGCGTCGTTCGGGTTTCCGCTTTCCGATACGTCGAACATCCGCATGAATCCGCAATTGGCGGGCGGCGCGCTGATGGATGCCGGCTCCTATCCGGTCAGCCTCGTCCGCACTGTTGCAGGCATGGCGCCCAGCCGGGTTTACGCGATGTCGCGCCGTGCACCCACCGGCGTCGATGCAACGACGCTGGCGACGCTCGAGTTCGCGAGCGGGCTGCTGGCGCAGATTTCGTGCAGCTTCGCCACCGCGCGGCACCGGCATGCCTTCATCGCCGGCGATGCCGGATCGATTGGCACCACGTATTTCAACGACACGTCCGACAAGTTCCCGCCGCTGCTGGACGTAAGGCGCGGAACAGGATGGGATGCCGAGCGGGAATTGATCGAGACCGCAGCCGTCAGCGGCTTCCTGGCCGAGGCGGAGTCGTTCCACGACCTCGTCCGCCATGGCTGGGACCAATGGACCGGCGCCACGCCGGACGAGTCGATCGACATTGCGCGGACGCTGGACGCGCTGGCCGACAGCGCACGTCACGGTGTTGCCGTCGACGTTGCGGCATAGCGTGGACAATTCCCCGGCTGTGTGGTGTACGCGGCGTTGCCGATCCTCTATTTCGCCGCGGGCAAGGCGGCGCGGATGTGCGCGAGCAATGCAGCACACGCGGGTTCGACAAGGTCGAGCACGCCTTCGAAGCCGTTGGCGTCGCCGTAGTAAGGGTCGGGCACTTCGCGCACGCCCAGGTGCGGTGCAAAATCGAGCAGCAGCCCGAGGTTTCCCCGATAGTCGTCGGGCTTCAGCATGGCGAGCTCGCGCAGGTTGCGCCGGTCCATCGCCAGGATCCATCCGAAGCGCGTGAAATCGGCACGGGTTACCTGACGCGCACGCAACCGCGAAAGATCGTAGCCTCGACGCTTCGCATGCTCGGAGCTGCGCCGGTCAGGCGGGTCGCCTTCGTGCCAGTCGCCGGTGCCTGCCGAGTCGATAGTCAAGCGGTCGGCCATGCCGTCGCGCAGCGCAACGTGACGAAATACACCTTCGGCCGTGGGAGATCGGCATATATTTCCCATGCAGACAAAGAGAACGGAAGCTGCGGGTGCGCGTGCCATCGTTTGATTTTCAGCGCAAACAGCAGCGTTGCGCAATCCCCGTTGCGTATCCGCTGAACTTCTCCTAACCTTGCGGCTGGCTATTCGCAGGCTTCCCGCATGTCACGTCCCGCAACGTTGTCTCGCGTGATGGCAATTGCCATTGCGTTCCTCGCCGCGTTGCCGGCGTTCGGCGCCGCCGATCCCCACAAGGTGCTGTGGCTCTCCTTCAACGACATCTCGAGTCTCGATCCGCAACAAAGCACCGACATCTACTCCACGCGGATCTCCAGCCAGATATTCGAAGCGCTCTACCAGTTCGAATACCTGGCAACCCCCTCGCGCGTGATACCCGACACCGCAAAAGCGCTGCCTGTCGTCAGTGCCGATGGCAAGACATGGACGATCACGCTGCGTCCGGGCATCCTCTTTACCGACGATCCGGTATTCAGGGGCAAGCCGCGCGAGCTCGCCGCACAGGATTACGTGTACTCGATCGAGCGCGCGATGGACCCGAACCTGCGCAACGGTGGCGACCCTGCGCTGTCGGACGCGCTCGTCGGCGCACGTGCGCTGGTGGATGCCGCGCGCAAGCCCGGCGCCCGATTCGACTACGACACGCCGATCGCCGGATTGCGCGCGACGGGCCGCTACACGCTGCAACTGCAGTTGACCCAACCCGACTACACGATGCTCGAACGCCTCGCCGGATTGCCGGCGATGGCGGTCGCGCGCGAGGTCGTCGAGGCCGCCGGCGCCGACGTGACGTCGCATCCCGTCGGTACCGGTCCGTACAGGCTCGTCGAATGGAAGCGCGCGACGAAAGTGGTGCTGGAGGCGAACGCGCATTACCGGTCGATCGCGTTTCCGCCAAGCAGCGACCCGCGCCAGGCGGCACTGGAGAAGTCGATGCAGGGCAAGACGCTGCCGCAGATCGGCCGCGTCGAAGTCAGCATCATCGAGGAGTCGCAGCCGGCGATACTCGCGTTCGAGCAAGGGAGCCTCGACCTGCTGAGCCTCGGCGGCAACGATATTCGCGTCGTGTTCGACGGCGATCACCTGAAGCCGGCGCTCGCGAAGCGCGGCGTAGTCCACGAGCACTACGCAACGCCTTTCCTGACGTTTTCGTACTTCAACATGAAGGATCCGATCGTCGGCGGCTACAGCAACGCGCAGATCGCGCTGCGGCGCGCGATGACGATGGGATTCAACGTCGACGAGATGATTCGCGTGCTGTTCGCGGGCAACGCGCAGGTTGCCAACCAACTGTTGCCGCCCGGATCGTCGGGCTTCGACCCGTCGCTGCCGACGCGTTCGCAATATGACCCCGCGGCCGCGCGCGCGTTGCTGGATCACTTCGGCTTCAAGGACCGGGACGGTGACGGCTATCGTGAAATGCCCGATGGCAAGCCGTTGATCGTCGTGCGCGGCACGCTGCCGGAGTCGTGGTATCGCGAAGCGGACACGCTGTTCAAGAAGAACATGGATGCGATCGGCATCCGGATGAACGTCGAGCAGCGGACGTTCTCCGAACTCATCAACATGAGCCGCGCCGGGAAGCTGCAGATGTTCAACCTCGGCTACCATTCGCTCGAGCCTTCGGGTTTCGAAATCCTGCCGACGCTGTGGAGCAAGTCGCCGCCGGGAGACACGAACCAGTCGTTCTTCAGCCGGCCCGAATATGACGCCGCGTACGAAGAATTTCTGCGCACGCCCGATGGTCCGAAGCGCGTCGCGCTGGCACGTCGGATGACCGAGATCGAGCAGATCTACATGCCGATGATGCTGCACACGTTCGGCATCGGCAACACGCTCTACTATCCGTGGCTGCAAGGCTACTGGCCGTCGGCATACACGTATGCGTGGAAGTATCTCGACATCGACGTCGCGAAACGCGACGCCGCGTTGGCGAAGTGGTGACTCGCGCGCAATCAGGCGCAGATGCGCGCGAGGGAGCCGCCAAAAGCTGCCTGTCCCCTCTGCCACTTCGTCCGCCGACAGACCGCGGCGACTACACTTCAGTCGGCAACGCCACGCCGAACAACTGCTCCTTGAGCTGGTAAAGCCGGTCGCGCAGTTCCGCCGCCTTTTCGAACTCGAGATTGCGTGCCGCGTCGACCATCTGTTTTTCGAGCAGCCGCAATTCCTTCTCCAGGTCCTTTTCCGGCATCCGCTCGTACTTCGCCTTCGCCTGCGCGGCCTTGAGGTCCTTGCGCTCCTCGTCGATGTCGTAGACGCCGTCGATGATGTCCTTGATGCGCTTGACGACACCGATCGGCGTGATGCCTTCCTTGGTGTTGTGCACGATCTGCTTCGCGCGGCGGCGTTCGGTCTCGCCGATGGCGGCCTTCATCGAGTCGGTCATCTTGTCGGCGTAGAGGATCGCCATGCCGTTGATGTGGCGCGCCGCGCGGCCGATGGTCTGGATCAGCGAGCGCTCGGCGCGCAGGAAGCCTTCCTTGTCGGCGTCGAGGATCGCCACCAGCGAGACCTCGGGAATGTCGAGCCCCTCGCGCAGCAGGTTGATTCCCACCAGCACGTCGAATTCGCCGAGGCGCAGGTCGCGGATGATCTCGACGCGCTCGACGGTGTCGATGTCCGAATGCAGGTAGCGCACCTTGACGCCGTGCTCGGCCAAGTAGTCGGTCAGGTCCTCCGCCATCCGCTTCGTCAGCGTGGTGACGAGCACGCGCTCCTTCTTGTCGACGCGCAGCCGGATTTCGGACAACAGGTCGTCGACCTGCGTCTGCGCGGGTCGCACTTCCAGCGTCGGATCGACGAGGCCGGTCGGGCGCACCAGTTGCTCGACCACCTGCCCTGCATGCGTGCGCTCGTATTCGGCGGGTGTCGCTGACACGAAGATCGTCTGCGGCAACATCCGCTCGAACTCGTCGAAGCGCAGCGGCCGGTTGTCCAGCGCCGACGGCAGGCGGAAGCCGTAGTTGACGAGGTTTTCCTTGCGCACACGATCGCCCTTGTACATGCCGCCCACCTGCGGAACCGTAACGTGCGACTCGTCGATGAACATCAGCGAATTGCGCGGCAGGTAATCGATCAGCGTCGGCGGCGGCGCACCCGGCTGACGGCCGGAAAGATGCCGCGAATAGTTTTCGATGCCCTTGCAGAAGCCGATCTCGATCATCATCTCGAGGTCGAAGCGTGTGCGCTGCTCGACACGTTGCGCCTCGATCAGCTTCATTTGCGTGACAAAGAAGTCCTTCTGCAGCGCGAGCTCGAGCTTGATGGCCTCGACCGCGTTGAGCGTCTTCTGGCGACCGGTCACGTAATGCGACGACGGGAACACGGTGAAGCGCGCGATCCGCTGCTTGACATGGCCGGTCAGCGGGTCGAACAGCTGCAGCGTCTCCACCTCGTCGTCGAACAGCGAGACGCGCACCGCGTTCTCCGCATGCTCGGCCGGAAAAATGTCGAGGATGTCGCCGCGCACGCGAAACGTGCCGCGCTTGAAGTCGGTGTCGTTGCGCTGGTATTGCAACTCGGTGAGCCGCTTGATCGCGTCACGCTGCGTCAGCTTGTCGCCCTCGTGCAGATGCAGGATCATGCTGTGATACTCGGACGGGTCGCCGATGCCGTAGATCGCCGACACCGTGGCCACGATGATGCAGTCCGGACGCTCGAGGATCGCCTTGGTGGCCGACAGGCGCATTTGCTCGATGTGCTCGTTGATCGAGCTATCCTTCTCGATGTAGAGGTCGCGCGAGGGAACGTACGCCTCGGGCTGGTAGTAGTCGTAGTAGCTGACGAAGTACTCGACGGCGTTGTGCGGGAAGTAGTCGCGGAACTCCGAATAAAGCTGTGCGGCCAGCGTCTTGTTGGGCGCGAGCACCAGCGCCGGGCGTCCCGTGCGCGCGATGACGTTGGCCATCGTGAACGTCTTGCCGGAGCCGGTGACGCCGAGAAGCGTCTGGAATGACAGCCCGTCGCGCAAGCCTTCGAGGAGCTTGTCTATCGCCTGCGGCTGGTCGCCGGCGGGCTCGAAAGGCTGGTGGAGTTCGTACGGGCTGTCGGGATACGTGAGGATCATGGCGTCGGCAATGGCGGGGAACCGTATATATTAACGGTATTCAGGTTGCGGTGGAAACGGCGTCAGCGAAGCCTGTTTACCTGTCGACGAACTGCAGCGATGCCAGCCGCGCGTACAGCGGGCTGTCGCGCAGCAGTGCGTCGTGGGGTCCGATCGCGACGATGCGGCCTTCCTCCATCACCGCGATGCGGTCGGCATGGCGGACGGTGGCGAGGCGGTGCGCGATCATCAGCACAGTGCGGTCGATCATCAGCCTTTCAAGCGCGAGCTGCACCGCGCGTTCGCTTTCGGCGTCGAGCGCGCTGGTGGCCTCGTCGAGCAACAGCAGTGGCCGGTCAGCCAGCACCGCGCGCGCGATGGCCAGACGTTGCCGCTGGCCGCCGGACAGTCGCACGCCCCGCTCGCCCAGGAACGTGTCATAGCCATTGGGTAGCCGTGCAACGAATTCGTCGGCGAACGCGGCGACGCATGCCGCCTGCACGTCACTGTCGGTCGCGTCCGACCGCCCGTAGCGGACGTTTTCGGCGACGCTCGCGGCGAACACCACCGGGTCCTGGGGCACCAGCGCGATGCGCCGGCGCACCTCGCGCGGATTGGCGCGCACGACGTCGACGCCATCGAGGCGCACCGCTCCCGACTGCGCGTCGTAGAAGCGCGCCAGCAACTGCAGCACCGTGGTCTTGCCGGCGCCCGACGGCCCGACCAGCGCGACGCGCTCGCCTGCCCGCACGTCGAGTGAGAAATCGGCGAGTGCCGCGTGGTCCGGCCGCGACGGATAGTGGAAGGTCACATGCTCGAATGCGATAGCGCCGGTGCCGGGATCGGGCAACGCCACCGGATCGGCGGGGGCGCGAATCGTTGGCTCGACCGCCAGCAGCTCGAACAGCCGCTCGGTCGCCCCCGCCGATCCGTGCAGGTCGCCGATCACTTCGCTGATCGTACCGACCGAGCTCGCCACCAGCACCGCATAAAACACGAACGCCGACAATTGCCCTGCGCTCATCTTGCCGTTGATCACATCGTGGCCACCGATCCACAGAATCACGCCGACGGCGCCGAACACCAGCAGGATCACGCACGCGACCAGGATCGCCCGCTGGCGTATGCGCAGCGCGGCGGTAACGAACGCCGCTTCGACGCGCGAGGCGAAGTGGATGCGGTCCTGCTCCTCGTGCCCGTACGCCTGCACGACGCGAATCTCGTGCAGCGACTCGTCGACGAAGCTGCTCACGTCGCCGATGCGGTCCTGGCTCGCGCGCGAGAGTTTGCGTACCTTGCGACCGAACAGCACGATGGGCGCCACGACCACCGGTATGCCCAGCATCACGAGCAGCGTCAGCTTGACGCTGGTCAACAGCAACATCACGAAGCCCCCGACCATCAGCAGGAAATTGCGCACAGCCATCGACGCGCTCGAGCCGATCACCGTGTCGAGCATCGCCGTGTCGTTGGTCAGTCGCGACATCACCTCGCCGGTGCGCGTCTGCTCGAAGAAGCTGGGCGCAAGGTCGAGCAAATGGTCGAACACCGCGCGCCGCAGGTCGGCGGTGACGCGCTCGCCGATCCACGAGACAAAGTAGTAGCGCGTGTAGGTAGCGGCGGACAGCAGGATGATCACGCCGAGCGACAGCGCCAGCATATGATCGAGCTCGGCGGCGTTGTTGGCCGAGAAGCCGCGGTCGATCACGTATTTCAGCCCCTGCCCGAACATCAGCACCGCCGCGGCAGCAAATACCAGCCCGATGGCCGCGATGATCACCTGGCGGCGATAGGGCCTGACAAAGCGGCCGACGCGCGCGACAGTGCGC
>Ga0209483_1003322_pt1 | contig 10616 bp, 15 predicted proteins | sample NGEPerA_FD_184508 | JGI IMG/M metagenome (GOLD analysis project Ga0209483, IMG submission 184508) | Arctic peat soil microbial communities from the Barrow Environmental Observatory site, Barrow, Alaska, USA - NGEE PermafrostL2-A... | ecosystem: Environmental > Terrestrial > Soil > Wetlands >...
AGCCGGGAGGGGCCGAGGGGTCTCGGTAGGCGAGGGTTTTCAGTTCGGCGAGCGTGAAGTTCTCGGTGAACCACCCCTCGGCCCCTCCCGGCTTGGTCGTCCTGCGGGCGAGGAAATCGGGAATATCGGCGACATCGGTGGTCAAGGTGAGTTCGCGGCCCGGATGGGCCACCAACGCGCCATCTTGTGTGGCGACGAGTTCCGCCGCCAGGAAGTCGGCCCCTTCGACGATCGCGCGCTCAAAAGATTCTCGCGTGTAGAGCGGTCCACTGCCGATGGCCCCGCCATCGGCGATGATGATCGGCTCTCGTGTCTCGGGCCATGCCAGCCGGGGAGAGAAGGCGGCGGCGGCGGCGAGTATCGCCACTTTCCTTCGTGTTGGTCCCATGTCTCGCCCCCCAGCCCGCCGCGCTTCGTCGCTAACCGGCCGCCGCCTTCAGGCGCTGGAGCAGGAGCGCGTGCACCTGCGCGTTTCCCGCGCATATGGAGCCACCAAGAAGCGGTCCTTCCGCTCCGTCCGCGTCGGTCACCCGGCCTCCCGCTTCAGTGACCAGCAGCAGACCGGCGGCCAAATCCCACGCATTGAGATCGCGCTCCCAGAAACCATCGAACCGGCCAGCCGCGACCCAGGCGAGATCGAGGGCCGCCGCCCCGAAGCGCCGCACGCCAGATACCCGCTGGCTGATCTGGTGCAGCTCCTTGAGGAATCGCCCATGCTGGCCATGACCCAGAAACGGAATGCCAGTGGCGATCACGGTCTCCTCAAGGCGCGTTCGCGCCGCCACCCGAAGGCGCCGGTCGTTCAGGTAGGCGCCACGGCCGCGCTCGGCCCAGAAGAGATCCGGACCAATGGGATTGTAGGTGACCGCGGCCACGATCTCGCCCTCGCGCTGCAGCGCGATATTGATGGCGAAGTGCGGCATGGCGTGCAGGAAATTCGTGGTTCCGTCCAACGGATCGACGATCCAGGTGTGGGTCTTGTCCGTGCCCTCGATCAGGCCGCGCTCCTCGCCGAGGAATCCGTAGCCGGGACGGACGCGCGCCAGTTCCTCGAACAGTGTTTGTTCGGCCTTCAGATCGGCGGACGACACATAGTCGGCCGCGCCCTTCTTCGAAACCTGCAATTGCGCGACTTCACCGAAATCCCGCGCCAGCGCCCGCCCGGCCTTGCGGGCGGCGTCGATCATCACTTTGACGAGCGCGGTCGGGGTGGTCACCGCTCTTAGTCGGCCCGCCGCAGGTATTCGCCGGTTTCGGTGGAGACGAGGATGCGCTCACCCTCGCCCATGTACGGCGGGATCATGATCCGCATTCCGTTGGACGCCTTGGCCGGCTTGTAGGACGAAGACGCGGTCTGGCCCTTCACCGTCGGCTCGGTTGCCACCACCTCCAGCACCACGTTCTCGGGAAGCTCGATGCCGATGGGCCTCTCGTCATGGAACTCCAGGCTGACGACCATTCCGTCGTGGAGGAAGCGGACCTGGTCCTCGCCGACGAAATCCTTCTGGAGTTCGATCTGGTCGTAGGTTTTCTGGTCCATGAAAACGAGCGTCTCGCCCTGTTCGTAGAGAAATTGGAATTCCTTCTGTTCCAGCGTCACGCGCTCGACGGTGTCGGAGGAGCGGAAGCGTTCGTTCAGCTTGCGTCCGTCGATGAGGTTCTTCAGTTCGACCTGGGCGAAGGCGCCGCCCTTGCCGGGCTTTACGTGAGCGGTCTTCACGGCCACCCAAAGTCCCCCATCGTGCTGAATGACGTTGCCGACTCGAATGGCGTTGCCGTTGATCTTCATACGATCTCTTTGAGGAAGGGCCGCGATTTCGGCGGCGAACCCTAGTGGAGCCCCCCAGGCAAGGCAAGGCGGCGACCGGTTTCACCGGCGAGCCTCGAGCCCCTTGGCGATTTCGCCCGCGATGGCGCGGACGGCCGCCTCGGGGCCTCCAGGCGCGCGCCAAACCCCGGCCGAGACGGCGAGAAAGTCAGCGCCCGCCGTCACCAGGGCGCGGCAGTTTTGCGCCGTGATCCCGCCGATCGCCACGCAGGGGATGAGCATGGTTTCCTGCCAGATCGAGAGCACCTCGGCATCGGCTGACGCGGCGGGTTCCTTTGTCGTCGTTGGAAAAAACGCGCCGAACGCGACGTAGTCGGCGCCGGCCTCGGCGGCGTCCATGGCGAGATGGCGGCTGTCGTGGCAAGTGACGCCGATGATCCGATCCCCGCCGAGCCGTCGGCGCGCGTCGGCCACCGATCCGTCACCCTGCCCGAGGTGAACCCCATCGCAGCCGAGTCGACCGGCGAGGTCCGCCCGATCGTTGAGGATGAGAACCACCTCCTGGGCGCGCGCGATCGGACCGAGCCGCCGAACCACGTCTTCGATCGCTCCCTCCGGCGCCCCTTTCAAGCGGACTTGCAGCGCGGCTACCTCACCGGTCGCCAGAATCCGCGCCACATCGGTGGCAAACCCCTCGATGTCCTCGATGGCGGGCGGGGTGATCAGATAGAGGCGGCAAGACGCCGTCACGGGCAGTTCATGACTTTGCGCCGCTCACCTATTCCGCCGCCTGCCTTGTCGTCCCGAACTTCGGCGACAACTCCCCGCTTGCGTAGCGCCTCGTCATGGCGGCCATCGGCAGTGGCCTGATCCGACCGGCCTGACCCGCCGCGCCGAATTGCTCGAAGCGCTTGCGGCAGACCTCGCCCATGGCGTCCATGGCGGGTTTGAGATACTTGCGCGGATCGAACTCGCCAGGAGCCAGGGCGAGCACCTTGCGGATCGCGGCGGTCATGGCCATCCGGTTGTCGGTGTCGATGTTAATCTTGCGCACGCCATGCTTGATGCCGCGCTGGATCTCCTCGACCGGAACCCCCCAGGTCTGGGGCATCTCGCCGCCGTAGCGGTTGATCTCGTCCTGCAGATCCTGGGGCACCGAAGACGAGCCGTGCATCACCAGATGGGTGTTGGGCAGTCGCCGATGAATTTCCTCGATCACCCCCATGGCCAGCACCGCGCTGTCCGGCTTGCGGGTGAACTTATAGGCGCCGTGGCTGGCGCCCATGGCGATGGCCAGCGCATCGACCTCGGTGGACCGCACGAAATCCACCGCCTGATCCGGATCGGTGAGGAGCTGGTCGTGGCCGAGCTTGCCTTCGAAGCCATGGCCATCCTCCTTTTCCCCCCTGCCGGTCTCGAGGCTTCCGAGTACGCCCAGCTCGCCTTCCACCGACGCCCCTACCCAGTGGGCCATTTCCGCGACCCTGCGCGTCACGCCGACGTTGTAGGCGTAGTCGGCCGGAGTCTTGCCATCGGCGGTCAGGCTACCGTCCATCATCACGCTGGTGAAGCCGTGTTGCAGAGCGGTTGCGCAGGTCGCTTCGTTGTTGCCGTGGTCCTGGTGCATGCACACCGGGATAGCCGGGTGGAGCTCAACCAGGGCATCGATGAGTTTGGCCAGGACGATATCGTTGGCGTAACGCCGCGCGCCTCGGCTGGCCTGAATGATCACCGGCGCCTCCACCGACGCGGCGGCCTGCATGATCGCCAGGCCCTGTTCCATGTTGTTGATGTTGAAGGCCGGCACGCCGTAGCCGTGCTCGGCGGCGTGGTCGAGAAGCTGACGCAGCGTGATCCGGGCCATCGAGAACGTCGTCCCCCTCTTGTAGCGACTGGCTGAGCGTAGCGGCGATGGTCAGACTTGCAAGGCGGCCACGCCCGGCAGCATCTTGCCTTCCATCCACTCGAGAAAGGCGCCGCCGGCGGTGGAAACGAAGGTGAAGTCGCCAGCGACGCCGGCCTGGTTGAGCGCCGCCACGGTGTCGCCGCCGCCGGCCACGACGGTCAGCCGGCCGCTCCTGCACAGACCCGCGGCATGGCGCGCGACCGCGGTCGTCGCCTTGTCGAACGGCGGGGTTTCGAACACCCCCAACGGGCCATTCCAGACCAGGGTCCTGGCAGCGTCCATGGCCGCGCCGAGGCGTGCGACCGTTCGCGGGCCGGCGTCGAGGATGCGCTCGCCCCCATCGATCTCTCCCAGGCCCCGCGTCCGCGCCGCCGCCCCCGGCGCGGCCCGCTCGGCGACGACGATGTCTACCGGCAGCAGAAGTTCGCAATCGTGCCTTTGCGCGAACGCCATCAGGCCGCGCGCCTCGGCGGCCAGATCCTTCTCGCAGTAGGACGCGCCGACCTCCCAGCCCTGGGCGAACAGGAAGGTGTTGGCCATGCCGCCGCCGATCGCCAACGCATCCAGCTTCAGGATCAGGTTGTGGAGCAGATCGAGCTTGCTGGAGACCTTCGATCCGCCGACGATCCCCATCACCGGCCGGCGAGGGCTTTCGAGCGCCGCCGCCAGAGCCGCCAGTTCCCGGGCCATCGCCTCGCCGGCATAGGCTGGCAGGAGATGCGCGAGAGCTTCGGTCGATGCGTGGGCCCGGTGGGCGGCGGAGAAGGCGTCGTCCACATAGAGATCGCCGTTTGACGCCAACTCGCGCGCGAACGCCGCGTCGTTGGCTTCCTCGCCGGCGTGGAAGCGGAGGTTCTCCAGCAACAGCACATCACCGGCGTTCAGCGCCGCCGCGGCCGCCGTTGCCGCCGGACCCACGCAGTCCTCCGCGAAGGCGACCGGCGCGCCCAGCAAGGCGGCCAGCGGTTCGACGACCGGCCTCAGGCTCATCGACGCGACGCGCTTACCCCGGGGCCGATCGAAATGGCTGATCAGGATCACCTTGGCGCCGGCTCGGCGCAGCTTCGCGATGGTCGGCAGAACGGCTCGCAGCCGCGTGTCGTCGGTGACCTCGCCCTCGGCCATGGGGACGTTGAAATCCACTCGCACCAGGGCGCGTTTTCCCCGGACATCGGCCAGGTCAAGGGTGCGGAAACTCACTCCCCTTGGCCATGTTTGGCCATGGCCAGGGCGGTGTCCGCCATCCGCGTCGCGAAGCCCCATTCGTTGTCGTACCACGCCAGAACTCGCACCAGCCGGCCGGACACCACCTGGGTCTGCGGCAGGGCGACCGTCGCCGAGGCGGCGATGTGATTGAGATCGCACGACACCAGGGGGTCGTTTGTCACTCCGAGGATGCCATGCAAGGGACCCCGGGCGGCGGCCTCGCTCATCGCCTGGTTGACCTCCTCGCGCGTCACCTCGCGGCTGGCGACGATTTTCAGGTCGACCACCGAGACGTTGGCGGTCGGCACGCGGATCGATGAACCATCCAGTTTGCCGGTCAGTTCGGGCAGGACCAGGCCCAGCGCCTTGGCCGCGCCGGTGGATGTCGGGATCATCGACAGGCCCGCCGCACGAGCGCGATAGAGGTCGGCGTGCAGGGTGTCCTGGGTCGGTTGATCGCTGGTGTAGGCATGGATCGTGGTCATGTAGCCGTGCTCCACGCCGCAGCTGTCGAGCAACACCCTGGCCACCGTCGCCAGGCAGTTGGTCGTGCACGAACCGTTGGAGACCACGAGATCGTCCCCTGTCAGGGCGGCGCTGTTGACGCCATAGACGATCGTTCGGTCGGCCCCTTCGCACGGCGCCGACACCAGCACCCGGCGCGCGCCGGCCGAAAGGTGCGCGGCCGCCTTGTCGCGCTTGGTGAAAAGTCCGGTACACTCCAACGCGATATCGATACCGAGACGGCCATGCGGAAGCTCCGCCGGATCGCGGATCGCCGTCACCTTGATCGGACCCAGGCCCACGTCCAGGCTGTCGCCATCGACGGACACCACGCCGGGGAACCGTCCGTGCACGGAATCGTATCGGAGGAGATGGGCGTTGGTCTCCACCGGTCCCAGATCGTTGATCGCCACCACCTCGATGTCGCGGCGAGCGTGCTCGACGATCGAGCGCAGGACCAGCCGGCCTATGCGGCCAAAACCGTTGATTGCGACGCGCACCGTCATCGGGCCGGATCCTTGGCGGGAAGACCATCGAGGGGCGCCCTTTCGCGGGCGGCCGGCGGGAAGTCAAGGGTTGGACAAAAGGCGACGGTCGCGATTCCATCGGGGATTTCCGAGTGGCCGTCAGCGGCCACGTTCTGGCTGTGCCACTCCGGCGCCAGAAAGCGATGCCGCCCCTTGACGAACCATTTCCAGACGTCGTCGGACTGAACCGGATGGCCGCCTCGCCCTCCCGGTCACACGCCAGCCGATTGGCCACGCCGCGCTTGCCGGCCCCGGGCTGGTCGGGTGACGATGATCAATCGCCCCTCTCCCATGGTCTCCGACCCTTTCCTCATCGCCCGGCGGGTCTATAAACGAGGCCGAGCGGATCACGGGAGCGCCTTTGGATGACGGCCGACGCGGGACACGGAAGCCGGCTGGAAAGCGCGGCGAAGCGACTGGACCGGGCCGTGGCCGTGCTCGAACAGCGTCTGGCCAGCCGCGTCGCCGAGGCGGGAGCGGCGGCGGGCGGCCTGATCGACCAGGAGCGAGCCCAGCTCGCCGCCGAACTCGACGCCGCCCGGGCCCGCGAACGCCAGCTCGAAGAGGCCGGGATCCAGGCGTCCGCGGCGCTCTCCCGCGCCATCGCCGAGATTCGCAGCGCTCTCGAAACCGCGGAGGCGTGAAGGCCATGGCCCAGCTCACCATCGAGGTCAACGCCAAGCCCTATGTGGTCGGCTGCGAGGACGGTCAGGAAGCTCACCTCCGGAGTCTGGCCACGCTGGTGGACGCCCAGGTGCGGCAGGTCAGCCTCGACGTCGGCCAGCTCGGCGAGACCCGCCTGATGCTGATGGGCGCGCTGCTGATGGCCGACGAACTCACCGACGCCAAGGCGCGCCTGGCCGCCGCCGAGGGTCACCTCGCCCGCTTCGAGGCCGACAGCGTCGGCGTCCAGGATCGCGCCGCCGAGGCGTTGGACGCCGCCGCCCACAAGATCGAGGCCATGGCGCGCGGCGAGACGTCTCGATCATTGCTCTGAAGGCCTCGCGCGCCTACCTTGCTAGGTGGCGGGTCTGCTGCGGCTCGCGTCGAAGGCATCAAATCCCGGGGACCTTAATCACCCTCCTAGGGAGCTATCCCTGCCCGGGATCGTGGTCCTGGGCACACGGCGCCCACCTGGTCTACCAGGTCCGAGGGGATTTAAACCGCCTTCACGGTTTTCGCGGCGCCGCCACCTTTCATCCTCTTTTCGCGCGGGCGGTGGTTGGCCGGTGAGTTTCCAGAAAAGGCCGCGCTGCGACGACAGATGCGCCGTCGTCGACGCGCCCTGGCCGCCGCCTTCCCCCTCGCCGCCCATATGGCCGCGGGCCTGCTTCGGCTGGATCGGCTCCCCGCCTTCGGCGTCGTCGGCGGCTATCATCCGGTCGGCGCCGAACTCGACCCGGGGCCACTGCTCGCGCGGCTCGCCGGGGCGGGCGGACGCATCGTCCTTCCCGTCGCCGTCACCGTCGATGCGCCACTCGTCTTCCGCGTCGAGATCGCCGATGCGCCGCTGATCCGGGACGCGCACGCAGTGCCCTCGCCGCCGGCCGGGGCGGCGGTGATGATCCCCGATATCGTCGTCGCGCCCGTCCTCGCGTTCGACCGCGCCGGCGGGCGGCTGGGCCAGGGCGCCGGGGCGTTCGACCGCACGCTCGCCGCGCTCCGCGCCCGCGGCGCGGTATTCGTTCTCGGCCTGGCCTACGCCGGCCAGGAAGTGGCCCACGTGCCGACCGAGTCCCACGACGAGCGCCTGGACGCCATCCTCACCGAAACCGGCTATATCGAGGTGTGAAGAGGACTCCTCGATGCGCATAGCCTTCTTCGGCGACATCGTCGGCCGGTCCGGCCGCGAGGGTCTGGCCGAGCATCTGCCGCGCCTGCGCCGCGACCTCGGTCTGGAATTCGTGGTCGTCAACGCCGAGAACGCCGCCGCCGGATTCGGCGTCACCGAGGCCACCGCCCGCGAACTCTTCGACGCCGGCGCCGATTGCCTGACCCTCGGCAACCATTCGTGGGATCAGCGCGAGGCGCTGACCTACATCGTTCGCGAATCCCGGCTGATCAGGCCGCTCAACTATCCGCCGCTGTCCGATGCTCCGGGTCGCGGCGCCCAGTTGTTCGAGACCGAGCGCGGGCGCCGGGTGCTGGTGATCAATCTTCTGGGACGGGTGAACATGGACGCGCTCGATGATCCGTTCGCGGCCGTCGATCGCGAACTGACCGCCTGTCCGCTGGGCGAAATCGCCGACGCCATCATCATCGACATGCACGCCGAGGCGACGTCGGAAAAAATGGCCTTGGGCCACTTCTGCGACGGCCGGGCCAGCCTGGTGGTCGGCACCCATACCCACGTCCCGACCGCCGACTGTCAGATTCTCAATGGCGGAACGGCCTATCAGACCGATGCCGGCGCCTGCGCCGACTACGACAGCGTGATCGGCAATCAGAAGGAAGAACCCCTTCGCCGCTTCACCACCCGCATATCCGGCGGACGATATCGGCCCGCGGAGGGGCCAGCCACGGTCTGCGGCCTCTATCTGGAGACCGACGGGGTCACGGGCCTGGCGACGCGGATCGAGCCGATCCGGGTCGGCGGTCGCCTGGCCCAGACGATTCCGGTCGCCGAGGCGATCGACTTCGTCCGTTAAGGGCGCGTTCACGCTTCGCGTCTAACCCCGTGATTCGGAGACGACGCCGATGACCAAACTCGTCGATATGGCCGAGCCGCTCGCGCCGGACGACGGATCGCTGCTTCGGGCCATTCGCAAGACGCTTTCGATCGCCCTGTGGTCGGCCAGCATCGCTGGCGCGCTGATGGCCGGTGCGTTCGTGCTGCGCTGACGGGCGCGTCTCGCCGGCTATAGCCCGCGGGCGTGGCGCACCACCAGATTGTCGATCTCCACCTCCCTCAGGCGCACCCGGCCGATCGTCAGCCGGCCGATGACCAGCGCCCCGATCGCCAGCGCCCCGATCGCCAGCGCCCCGATCGCGGCGGCGGTGACGAGGGCGCTGCCCGCCGCCAATCCGCCGGTCGCCGCTCCGCCGCGGAAGGCCCGTCCGCCAACCCGAAAATTGGGTTGCCACTGCACGATCTCGTCCGCCAGCAGGCTGGCTTCGTCCGGGTCGTAGTCGCTGGTCATCGTGCACGCTCTCCTTGAGCCAGGGGCGCGGGCTGAACGGCCGCCCGGCCCGGGTGGTTCCTCGCCGCCCGCCGCAACTGGCGCGACCGGCGCGGCGGCGCTAGAAGCCCACCCTAGCATCGAAGCGCTCACGGACCCCATGGCCGGCCATTCCAAATTCAAAAACATACAGTTCCGCAAGGATCGCCAGGACAAGTTGCGCTCGAAGGTGTTCTCGAAGCTTTCGCGCGACATCACCCTGGCGGCCAAGCAGGGATTGCCCGATCCCGCCGCCAATGCGCGCCTGCGCCTGGCCATCGCCAACGCCAAGGCCGAATCCGTGCCCAAGGACAACATCGACCGGGCGATCAAAAAGGCTCAGGGCGGCGATGCCGACACCTACGAAGAGATTCGCTACGAGGGGTTCGCGCCCGGAGGCGCGGCCCTGATCGTCGAGGTGCTCACCGACAACCGCAACCGCGCCGCCGCCAACGTGCGCACGATCTTCGGCAAGAACGGCGGCGCCATGGGCGAGGGCGGCTCCGTGGCGTTCATGTTCGACCGGGTGGGAAGAATCTTCTATCCGGTCGCCGCCGGTTCCGAGGAAGTGGTTCTCGAAGCCGCCATCGAGGCCGGCGCCCGGGACGTGGAATCGGACGGGGAAGGCCACGAAATCCTCACCGACTTCGAGGAACTCGCCGCCGTCGCCGAGGCGCTTGAGGCGGCGCTCGGCCCGGCTAAGTCCACCGGCGTGATCTGGAAGGCCCGCGACACCGCGCCGGCCGCCGATCCCGCCGCCCTGGTCAGACTCATTGACGCCCTCGAGGACGAGGACGACGTCCAGAACGTGTGGACCAACGCCGATATCGACGAGGATCAGATGGCCTCTCTTTCGACCTAGGGTCGAACGGGAGCGTCGAGCGGCCTAGTCGCCGTCGGCGATGTCGGCCAGCCGTCCATCGACCTTTTCGCCGCCGAACGTGCCGACGATTTCGCCGGCGTCCTTGACGCCGACCTTGGCCTTGCGGACCTCCGCCTCCACGGGCGCCGCGGCCGGCGGGACGGCGGCCGGGGTCTTTTCGGTTTCGTTGTCGGACATCATGCCACTCCGGCTGCAATCGGCCGGCGCCCTCAAGGCGGGCTCGGCCCCACGAGATGAAGGTCCACGTTAACATGGCCCCCGGCCGCTGTCAGCCTCGCCGCTTCACGCCGGTCACCGGGTCGGCGCTAACCTCTGGTTAACCGTAACCGCGCTTTGCCTTTGGGAGGCGTCCGGGCGAGTGTGGGCGCGGAACACATGATGAACGCGATTCGCATTCTCGGCCTTGATCCCGGTCTGGCCCGCATGGGCTGGGGCGCCATCGCATTGGACGGCACCCGCCTGATCCACATCGCCCATGGCGTCATCACCACCCGCACTGCCCTGGGACTGGGGGCGCGGCTGATGGCCCTGCATGCCGAACTCACCGCCGTGATCGCCCGGCCTACAACCTTGTAATGTTCCCCAATACCCCGCGGGATATAGAGAGATGGGATATTTACCCTTGATTGCAACATTTTATGGTCCAAAGAGATGGATATTCCCG
>Ga0209483_1003326_pt1 | contig 10608 bp, 7 predicted proteins | sample NGEPerA_FD_184508 | JGI IMG/M metagenome (GOLD analysis project Ga0209483, IMG submission 184508) | Arctic peat soil microbial communities from the Barrow Environmental Observatory site, Barrow, Alaska, USA - NGEE PermafrostL2-A... | ecosystem: Environmental > Terrestrial > Soil > Wetlands > Peat...
GCCGGCGAGCACGCGCAGCGTTGGTGAATGCGCGAGGTGCCTGCAATGTCCGCGCGCAGGCATGTGTGCAAGGACGCGCATTCTACGCGATGGCGCTGTACGCTGCTCTCGCGGCGCCGGCCGCCGACCGCGGGCAGCGGTGCGTGCTACCCGCCGGCGGCAACGGCGGCGGGTAGCACGCTCGCCGGCGACGCCAGCGCGAACGGCGGATGCGCGTCGCATTCCATCGCGCAGCTGATGCGCTGGAAATCGGCAGACGAGATCTGCACGAACCCGTAGCGCAGCGCCGTTCCCCAATGCAGCTTGGCGCGGATGAAGTCGAGTGAATCGACGAGCGGCTTGATCGGCGCCGGCTGCACGCTGGCATAGATGGCGCCGCGCCGAAACGGCCGCAGCGTGTCGCCGGCGGCGCCCGCTTGATATAGGACGTCGCCCACGATGCGCGCGATTGCCGTGAACGCCTGCAACGCGGCGCCGCGCTCGCCGGTGCGCGGCGAATAGTAGACGAGCGCGTCGCCGTCGTGCATGCGTTCGAGCGGACCCGCCTTGCCGTGGTTGACTTCGACGTAGCCGCCGGCGACCGCTGCGTCGACGGCGTCGCGCGCCGCCACGCCGACGAAATAGCGCGTTGCGTCCATCAGGCGATTGCTCCGCAGACTGTTTGCATGAGGCCAGCGTGCGCGCGTGGCGATGGAGCGCGCCATCGTCCAAACGGACGAACCGCCCGCGCCACTGCTTTAGAATCGCGGCATCAGACGGAGACGCGCATGCAAACGCACCGGATCGCAGTGATCGCCGGCGACGGCATCGGCAAGGAAGTGGTACCCGAGGGTCAGCGCGTGCTGGAGGCGGCCGCCAAGCGCTACGGCATCGGCTTCGAATTCACGCATTTCGACTGGAACTGCGACTACTACGCGCGCCACGGCAGGATGATGCCGGAAGACTGGTTCGCGCAGCTCGCGGGCTTCGAGGCGATCTTCTATGGCGCCGTCGGCTGGCCGGCAACGGTGCCCGACCACGTGTCTCTGTGGGGCTCGCTGATCCAGTTCCGCCGCCGCTTCGACCAGTATGTGAACCTGCGTCCCTGCCGGCTGATGCCTGGTGTCGCGTCGCCGCTCGCCGCGCGCGCGGCGGCCGACATCGACTTCGTCGTCGTGCGTGAGAACACCGAGGGCGAGTACTCGTCGGTGGGCGGGCGGATGTTCGAAGGCACGCCGCGCGAAATGGTGTTCCAGGAGTCGGTATTCACGCGTCACGGCGTGGACCGCGTGCAGAAGTTCGCGTTCGAGCTCGCGCGCACGCGGCCCGCAAAACACCTGACTTCGGCAACCAAATCCAACGGCATTGCGATCACGATGCCGTATTGGGACGAGCGCTTCAAGGCGATGGCCGCGCACTATCCGGACATCGGCACCGACCAGTTCCACATCGACATCCTGTGCGCGCATTTCGTCCAGCGGCCGCAGTTCTTCGATGTCGTCGTCGGCTCCAACCTCTTCGGCGACATCCTGTCCGACCTGGGGCCGGCGGTCTGCGGCACGATCGGCATCGCGCCTTCGGCCAACCTCAATCCCGAGCGCAATTTCCCGTCGCTGTTCGAGCCCGTGCACGGCTCGGCGCCCGACATCGCCGGCAAGGGCGTCGCCAATCCGGTGGGGCAGATCTGGTCGGCGGCGTTGATGCTCGACTTCCTCGGGCATCGCGACGCCGGTGCGGCGGTGGTCGCCGCCATCGAGCGCGTGCTGGCCGACCCGCGGGCGCCGCGCACGCGCGACCTGGGCGGCAGCGCCAGCACGACACAAGCGGGACGCGCGATCGTCGACGCGATTTGATATATAACTGATCCGCCGCCGGCCACTATCGGCAGCGGGTCAAGGCAATCGCGGCCGCACCGCGAAGGAGAGTACGGATGTCATTGCTCATCGGTGTGCCGCGCGAGGTGTTTGCCGGCGAGAAGCGGGCGGCCACCGTGCCCGAGGTGGTCGACAAGCTCACCAAACTCGGCTTCCGCGTCGCCGTCGAAGCGAGTGCCGGCGACGGCGCGCAGATCAGCGACGACGCCTACCGGGCCGCCGGCGCCGACATCGTGGTGGATCGTGCAGAGCTGTGGTCGTCGGCCGACATCGTGTTGAAGGTGCGCGCACCCGACGATGCCGAGATCGGCTTGCTGCGTGAAGGCGCGACGCTCGTGAGCTTCATCTGGCCGGCCCAGAACCCGGCGCTGCTGCAGAAGCTCGCGGCGCGCAAGGCCACGGTTCTCGCAATGGACAGCGTGCCGCGGATCTCGCGCGCGCAGAAGCTCGACGCGCTGTCGTCGATGGCCAACATCGGCGGCTATCGCGCGGTGATCGAAGCCGCGCACGCGTTCGGCCGCTTCTTCACGGGCTCGATCACGGCGGCGGGCAAGGTTCCGCCGGCCAAGGTGTTCGTCATCGGCGCGGGCGTGGCGGGGCTGGCCGCGATCGGCACGGCGTCGAGTCTCGGCGCGATCGTGCGCGCCAACGACACGCGACCGGAAGTCGCCGACCAGATCCGCTCGCTGGGCGGCGAATACGTGCCGGTCGAGTACGTCGAGGAGGGCAGCGGCGTCGGTGGCTACGCCAAGGTGATGAGCGAGGGATTCCAGAAGGCCCAGCGGGAGGTGTTCGCGCAACAGGCGAAGGACGTTGACATCATCATCACCACGGCGCTGATTCCCGGCAAGCCGGCACCCAAGCTCATCACCGAGGACATGGTCCGCTCGATGAAGCAAGGCAGCGTCATCGTCGACATGGCGGCGGAGCAGGGCGGCAACTGCGAGCTCACCGTACCCGGCGAAGTGGTGGTGCGCCACGGCGTGACGATCATCGGCTACACCGACCTGCCGAGCCGCCTCGCCAAGCAGGCGTCGACGCTCTACGCGACCAACCTGCTGCGGCTCGTCGAGGAGCTCTTGAAGACGAAGAGCATCGACGGCGACGCCATCGCCATCGACATGAACGACGAGGTGCTGCGCGGCACCACCGTGATCGACAAGGGGCAGGTGACGTGGCCGCCGCCGCCGCCGAAGGTCTCGGCCGCACCGCCGGCGACGCTCAAGCCCGCCGTGGCCGCGCCGGCGAAGCCGAAGGCGCACGGGCACGGCGGGGCGAGCGGGCCGATGTCCGGGACCAAGACGGCGGTGGTCTTTGGCGGAGGCGCGCTCATCTTCCTTCTGGTCGGCCGCTACGCGCCGCCGAGCTTCCTCACGCATTTCACGGTCTTCGTGCTCGCCTGCTTCGTCGGCTACATGGTGGTGTGGAACGTGAGGCCCGCGCTGCACACGCCGTTGATGAGCGTCACCAACGCCGTGTCGAGCATCATCGCCATCGGCGCGCTGGTGCAGATCGCGCCCGATCTCGCGGGCGTCCCCGCGGACCTCGGGCGGCCCGATGCCTGGATTCGCTGGCTGTCCGTATGCGCGATCGGGCTCGCCGCGATCAACATGTTCGGTGGCTTCGCGGTGACGCGGCGCATGCTCGCCATGTTCCGCAAATAAGAGAGCGAAAGAACATGAGCTCCAGTCTTTCCGCCGTCGCCTACATCGGCGCCACGATCCTCTTCATCCTGTGCCTCGGCGGCCTGTCAAACCAGGAGACGTCACGGCGCGGCAACCTGTACGGCATGATCGGCATGGCGATTGCGGTGCTCGCCACGATCTTCGGCGTGCAGGTGACAACGGCCGGTCTGCCTTACATCATCGGCGCCATGGTGGTCGGCGCCACCATCGGGCTCTACGCCGCGCGCATCGTGCAGATGACGCAGATGCCGGAGCTCGTCGCGCTGATGCACAGTCTCGTGGGCCTTGCCGCGGTGATCGTCGGCTATGCCAACTTCATCGATCCGACGGTGGCCGCCAACCTGACGCCGGCAGAGAACGGGATCCACGAGATCGAGATGTACGTCGGCGTGCTGATCGGCGCAGTGACGTTCTCGGGCTCGCTGATCGCGTTCGGCAAGCTGTCGGGCAGGATCGGCGGCAAGCCGCTGCTGTTGCCGGCGCGCCACTGGATCAACCTGCTCGGCCTGCTGCTGGTGATCGGCTTCGGCTGGCGCTTCGTCGCCGCGCACGGTGTGCAGGACGCGATGCTGCCGATGGTGGTGATGACGGTGGTCGCGCTCTTGTTCGGCGTGCACATGGTGATGGCGATCGGCGGCGCCGACATGCCGGTGGTGGTATCGATGCTCAACAGCTACTCCGGGTGGGCGGCGGCCGCCACCGGCTTCATGCTGTCCAACGACCTCCTGATCGTCACCGGTGCGCTGGTCGGATCGAGCGGCGCGATCCTGTCGTACATCATGTGCAATGCGATGAACCGCAATTTCATCAGCGTGATCGCAGGCGGCTTCGGTACCGGCAGCGGCGCCGTGGCGAAGACCGGCGCCGCGCAGCCGGCAGCCGAGGTGCATCCGATCAGCGCGCAGGAGACCGCCGAGATGCTGACGGAGGCGAAGGACGTGATCATCGTGCCAGGTTACGGCATGGCGGTCGCGCAGGCGCAGCACGCGGTCTACGAAATCACCAAGCTTTTGCGCGAGCGCGGCGTGCGGGTGCGCTTCGGCATTCATCCGGTGGCGGGCCGCATGCCGGGCCACATGAACGTGCTGCTGGCCGAAGCCAAAGTGCCGTACGACATCGTGTTCGAGATGGACGAGCTCAATGCCGATTTCCCGAACACCGATGTCGCCATGGTGATCGGCGCCAACGACATCGTGAATCCCGCCGCGCAGGACGATCCGACGAGCCCGATCGCCGGCATGCCGGTGCTCGAGGTGTGGAAGGCGAAGCATTCGATCGTGATGAAGCGCAGCATGGCCTCGGGCTACGCCGGCGTCGACAATCCGCTGTTCTACAAGGACAACAACCGGATGCTGTTCGGCGACGCCAAGAAGATGCTCGACGAAGTGCTGGCGGCGCTGAAGGCTTGATGCAAGCGGTACACGGGAACCAATCGACCGTTGTGCAGAGGCTGTGATCGCGGGGTGCGCGCCGGCGGGGCGTTCGCGGGCAATGTCGTCGCGGCGATTGGGCGCCCCATATATAGGGCATTATACTCCTTGATGCCTTATTTATAGAGCATCTGGCATTTGACATCAGTAGGAAAATGATTAAAATATAGGGCATTAAACAAGTTAGTGCCCTATATATGAAACATACCGACCCCGCCCCCTTTGAAGTTGCCGAGCAAATCCACGAGCTCGGCCAGCGCGTGCGTGTGGCGCGCTTGAGACGCCGGCTGGATCAGGCGGAACTGGCGCAAGCCTGCCATATCGCTCGGACCACCCTGCAGCGGATCGAAGGCGGCAATCCAGGCGTTGCCGTAGGCTCGCTCTACACCGTGCTATGGACGCTGGGACTGCTTCCCACCGCAGCGGGCACGGCCGCCCCCGACGCTGACGAACATGGCAAGACTCTGGAGGCCGCGCGTCAAGGGCAGCGCGCACGGCCACCCCGCGCGCCGCTTGACGACAACAATTTCTAGCAAAGCGTCCGGTGGCTACGCCCGATCAATCCTGCTACGTCTATATCCAGCTGCCCGGAACCTTTGACTGGGTGCCGTGCGCGCGGCTGCGGGTGCGTGACGTCGGCGCGGGCACATTCGAAGGTACGTTTACCTACGGGCGCCACTATCTGCAACGCGCCAATGTCGTCGCGCTGGACCCCTTTCATCTGCCGCTCACCGAACGCCCGCAAGCGTTCACCAAGCTCAAGGGCATACCGGGTGCCATACGAGATGCCAGCCCCGACGCGTGGGGTCGCCGCGTCATCCAAGCCAAGTTGCAGCGGCCGGAGGGCGACATCGCGGAAATGGAATACCTGCTCAACGGCCCGGACGATGGAGCCGGCAACCTGCGCTTTGGCGTTACCGTAAAGCCGCCGCCAGGCAAGCGCGGTTTCAACCGTATCCACCAGCTACAGGCGCTGATCGAGGCAGCGCAAGTGCTCGAAGAGGATGGACGCCTGCCGCACGAAATCCTGGAGGACCTGGAGCCCGGCACCAGCATGGGTGGCGCACGTCCGAAGGTCACCGTCGAAGACGGACACAGGATATGGCTCGCCAAGCTTCCGGAAAAAGGCGACCGCCACAACATGCAGCGCATCGAGTTCGCAACGCTCGAGCTTGCGCGCGAAGCCGGATTGAATGTGTGCGGCACAAGGCTCGAGCGCGTTGGGAACGTGGACGTGCTGATGCTGGAACGCTTTGACCGCCATTGGGTGCAAGACGCCAACGCGTATGCCCGATACGGGCTGGTCTCGAGCCTCACCGTGATCGACGCCGAAGACGGCTACTTTGGCCGTGAACGTTGGTCGTACTTGCTGCTGGCCGACGAGTTGCGCCGGTGGTCGAGCAAGAGTGACGAGGACCGCCGCGAATTGTTTCGTCGCATGGTTTTCAACGCGATGGTCACCAACACCGACGACCATCCACGCAACCATGCGCTGCTCAATGACGGCAATGGATGGCGCCTCTCGCCGGCATACGACATCGTGCCCATGGCGCTGGTTTCACAGGAGCGCCGGGACTTGGCACTCAACGTGGGCAGCCATGGCAGGGCCGCAAGCCTCTACAACCTGCTGTCACGAAGCGATGTGTTCGGCATGCCGCAGAACGATGCACGCGCGAGCGTGGATGCGATGCTGGCAGTGGTCAGGAAATGGCGCGAACGCTTCGCCGGACAGGGCATCGACGAGCGGACGCTTGCCATGCTGGACGGCGCCATGCTTCCAATCTCCTTCCATCTGACCGAGCCGCCCGAACCGGTGTAGCCGCAAGGTATCCTTCAGCCGATGGCCACACCCAAGTCCCTCTGAGCGATGCCGGGTCCGCTATCCCACCTGACCGTCCTCGACCTGTCGCGCGTGCTGGCGGGCCCGTGGTGCACGCAACTGCTCGCGGACCTGGGCGCCACCGTCATCAAGGTCGAGCGCCCGGGCAGTGGTGACGACACCCGCGCCTGGGGTCCGCCGTACGCAAAGGATCCGCAGGGTGCCGACACCAGCGAGTCCGCGTACTTCCTGTCGTGCAATCGCGGCAAGCTGTCGATCGCCATCGACATCGCGCAGCCCGAAGGACGGGCGCTGGTGCGCGACCTTGCACAGCAAGCCGACGTGTTCGTCGAGAACTTCAAGGTCGGTGGCCTCGCCGCCTACGGGCTCGACTACGCGACCCTTGCGCGCACCAATCTCCGTCTCGTCTATGCGTCGATCACCGGCTTCGGCCAACAGGGGCCCTACGCGCAGCGTGCGGGCTACGACTTCATCATCCAGGGCATGAGCGGCTTCATGAGCGTCACCGGCGAGCGTGACGACCTGCCCGGCGGCGGCCCGCAAAAGGCCGGCGTCGCGATCACCGACCTGATGACAGGAATGTATGCGAGCGTCGCCATCCTCGCGGCCCTCGCGCACCGCGACCGCAGCGGCGAAGGGCAGTGGATCGACGCCTGCCTGTTCGACTCGGCGGTCGCGATGATGTCGGCGATGAACATGAACTACCTGACGACCGGCCGTGCGCCGGTGCGCGCCGGCAATGCGCACCCGAACATCGTTCCGTACCAGGTGTTCCCGTGCGCGGACGGGCACCTGATCGTCGCCGTCGGCAACGACTTGCAGTTCGGCAAGTTCTGCGCGATCGCGTCTGAGCCGGGCTGGGCGGTCGACGCGCGCTTTGCGACCAATGCGCAGCGCGTGCGGCATCGCGAAGTGCTGGTGCCGATGATCGACGCCGCGATGCGCCGGCGCATCGCGGCCGACTGGCTGGCGGCGCTGGAGTCGGCGCAGGTGCCCTGCGGTCCGATCAGCACGCTCGACCAGGTGTTTGCCGATCCGCAGCTCGCCGCGCGCGGGCTGCGCATCGACATGCCGCATCCGCTGGCGGGGGAGGTCGCGCAGGTGGGGCTGCCGTTCGCGCTGTCCGCGACGCCGCCGGACTACGCGCGCGCGCCACCCCTGCTCGCGCAGCACACGCGCGAGGTTTTGCGCGGGCGACTCGCGCGCAGCGACACCGACATCGACGACCTCGCGGCGCGCGGTGTGATACAAGTGCGCGATTGACCGCACGAATCGACGGCGCATCGACCTTGCATGGAGACGTGATGACCACATACGCATTGCCGTGCGCGCGCCTGTTCCGTCGCCCCGGTTTCTGGGTGGCCTATGCGCTGCTGGCGGCCTGCGCGCTCGCGCTCGCGTGGAAGCTTTTCCCGACGGCGATACCGCTGGTCAACGTCGACATCTCGATGTCGCGCGAACAAGCGATCAGTGCGGCGCGCACGCTCGCCGCCAAAATGGCGCTGGCGCCCGCCGACGCGCGTGCCGCCGTGCAGTTCCGCAGCGATGGCTCGACGCAGAACTACGTCGAGCTGGAAGGCGGCGGCAAGCCGGCGTTCGCCGAACTGGTGCGTGGCGACCTGTATTCGCCGTATGCGTGGGACGTGCGCCTGTTCAAGGTCGGCGAGATACCCGAGGTCACCATCCGCCTCACGCCTGCGGGCAAGCCGTACGGGTTCGGGCGCCGTGTCGCCGAAACCTACGTGCACGATCCGGCCACCAAGGCAATCGCCGCCGACGCCGCGCGGCAGATCGCCGAGGCGCGCGCGCACGCCGACTGGGGTGTGGATTTCGGCGCGTGGAAATACCTCGAGCAGTCGGAGCTCACGCAGCCTTCGGGACGCGTCGACCGCGTGTTCACCTACCAGCGCGACGAGCGGCTCAACGAAGCGCGCATCCGGCTGCGACTGGGCACCGCCGGCGACGAGCTCGTCGCCGTGCAGCATTACGTGTTCATCCCCGACGCGTTCGCTCGCCGCTACGCCGAGCTCCGCAGCGCGAACGACACGATCGCCAACGTGGCGACGCTGTTCGCCGGGCTGGTGTACGGCATCGGCGGGCTGATCGTCGCAGCACTATGGCTTGCGCGCAAGCGGATGCTGCTGCCCAGGCCGTCGTTCACCGCAGGCGCCGTCGTCGGCGGCCTGATGGGACTGATGCTGCTGGCCGCCACTACCGGCGCCTGGTTCTCATTCGACACCGCGCAGGCGGAGAGCACGTTCTGGGCGCACCAGATCGGCGGCGCCATCGCGGTGATGCTGGCGGGTGCGCTGGGCTACGGTCTCGTGTTCATGACGGCCGAGGGACTGAGCCGCGTGGCATTCGGCTGGCAGCCGCAACTGTGGAAGCTGTGGTCGCGCGAAGGCGGCGCATCGCTGCAAACGCTCGGGCGCACGTTGGGCGGCTACCTGTTCGTGCCGCTGGCGATGGCGCTGGTGGCGCTGTTCTACTACTTCACCAACAAATACCTGCACTGGTGGCAGCCGTCGTCGGAGATGACCGACCCCAACGTACTCGCGTCGGCCGTTCCGGCATTGGCGCCGATCGCGCTGTCGCTGCAGGCGGGCTTCATGGAGGAATGCCTGTTTCGCGCGGTGCCGCTGAGTCTCGGCGCGCTGATCGGCGCGCGCTACGGAAAGAAAACCCTGGGCATCGCGATCGCGTTCGTGCTGCAGGCCGTGGTGTTCGGCGCGGCACACGCGAACTACCCGGGATTTCCGTCGTACTCGCGTCTGGTCGAGCTCATCGTGCCCGCGATGATCTGGGCGGCGATCTTCCTGCGCTTCGGCCTGTTGCCGACGATCATCCTGCACGCGTGCTTCGACCTGTCGCTGTTCGCGATACCGCTGTTTCTCGTCGATGCGCCCGGTGCGTGGCTGCAACGCGCGCTGATCATCGCCGCGGGGCTCGTTCCGCTCGGTGTCGCGCTGGTGCGGCGCCTGCAGGCGGGACAATGGCGCGAATTGCCCGACGCGCTGCGCAATGCCGCATGGCGCCGCGATGATGTCGCGGTCGCCGACGAGCGCGTCACCGAAACAGCCGCCGATGGGCCGTCGCCGCGCGCCAGGGCCTTTGCGCGCGTGCTGCCGTGGCTCGGCGTCGCAGGCCTGGTCGTGTGGCTTTTGACGGCGCCGTTCAAGGCGGACGTCGGCGGCTTGCCGTTGTCGCGCGCCGCCGCCGCGCAGGCCGCGGATGCAGCACTCGCCGCGCGCGGGGTCACGCTGCCAGACGGATGGACGCGTTCGCAAACGATCCGCCTGGCAAGCGACGACGCGTCGCAATGGACGGCGCATCGCTTCGTCTGGCAGGAGGGCAGCCGCGACATCTATCGCGCCGTGGTCGGCCACACGCTGCCCGGCCCGCTGTGGGCGGTGCGCTATGCGCGCTTCGGCGGCAACGTCGTCGACCGTGCGGAGGAATGGCGCGTGAGCGTCAACGGCGACGGCAGCATCCGCCAGGTGATCCACGTGCTCCCCGAAGCGCGCGCGGGTGCGTCGCTTTCGCGCGCGGATGCGCAGAAGCGCGCCGATGCCGAGGTCAGCGCACGCTTCGGTGTCGATCCGTCGACGCTGAAGCTGATCGGCGCCAGCGACAACAAGCGGCCCGCGCGCACCGACTGGACATTCCTGTGGTCGGACCCGCGCATCCCCGTGGGCAAGGACGGCGAGGCGCGCGTCCAGGTTGCCGTTGACGGCGACGAGGTGACGAGCTCGGGGCGCGCGGTGTTCATTCCCGAAGCATGGCTGCGCGCCGAGCAGGCG
>Ga0209483_1003327_pt1 | contig 10607 bp, 8 predicted proteins | sample NGEPerA_FD_184508 | JGI IMG/M metagenome (GOLD analysis project Ga0209483, IMG submission 184508) | Arctic peat soil microbial communities from the Barrow Environmental Observatory site, Barrow, Alaska, USA - NGEE PermafrostL2-A... | ecosystem: Environmental > Terrestrial > Soil > Wetlands > Peat...
CAACGACCCACGCGATGCCCGTCTTGCGCAGCAGTGCGATGAACGCCGGCGTGACGAAGCTCGCATTGCGCACCTCCATCGCATGTCGCAGGCTGCGTGCGGGACCTGGGTAGCGAAGCACGCAGCGGCCCGTGACCTTGCCGTCATGTTTTTTCGCGAGCGCGGACGCAGCCTCGGTGTCGCGCGGCAGCAGCGCGATGAAAGCGCGCAGCACGTCGGCATCGAATTTCAGCGTCGGTGGCAGCTGCCAAAGGATCGGTCCCAGCTTTTCGCCGAGATTGGCGATGCCGGAGGCGAAGAAATTGGCGAGCGCCGCGCGCGGCTCGCGCAATCTCAGGATATGCGTGATGAACTTGGGACCCTTGACGCTGAACACGAAATCGTCGGGCGTCGCGTCGTGCCAAGCTTGCCAGCTATGCGGCCATTGCAACGAGTAGAACGAGCCGTTGAGCTCGATCGTCGGCAATGCGCGCGACGCGAACTCGAGCTCGCGCCGCTGCGGCAGGTCGGCGGGATAGAACGTGCTGCGCCACGGCGGATACCGCCAGCCGGAAATGCCGATGCGGACAGTGCGGTGCGCGGACATGATCGCCTATTGTGCCGCTCGCTTGCGAGACTCCCGCATGACGCGACACGCACCCTCTCCCGCTTGCGGGAGAGGGTTGGGGTGAGGGAGGCCACACTTCAATCGCACGGCACCGGCCGCCATCTCGGCCAGCTCAAACGACCTTGACGTTGATGTCGTACAAGCCGTCGATGTGGCCCTGCATCACATCGCCCGGCACTACCGGCCCGACGTTTTCCGGCGTCCCGCAATAGATGATGTCCCCGGCGAACAATTCGTAATATTGCGACAGATGCGACACCTGCTCGGCAACGTTCCACGTCATCTTCGACAGGTCGCTCGATTGCTTGGTCTCGCCGTTAACCTTGAGCCAGATCGCGCCCTTGTCGAGATGGCCAACGCGGCTCGCGGGATGCAGGTGGCTCACCACGGCGGCATGGTCGAACGACTTGCCGATCTCCCACGGCTTTTTCTCACTCGCCATCTGGTTCTGCAAATCGCGGCGGGTCATGTCGAGCCCGACCGCATACGCGTAGACGGCATCACGCGCGCGGTCGACGGGAATGGCCCGGCCGCCGTTGCCAAGCGCGGCGACGAGTTCCACCTCGTAATGATAGTTCTTGGTGACCGGCGGATACGGGTGGTCGACGGTGACGCCCTGTGGCACCGTCTGGATCGCGTCGGTGGGCTTCTGGAAAAAGAACGGCGGCTCGCGCGTCGGGTCAGAGCCGCGTTCGATCGCATGCGCGGCGTAGTTGCGCCCGACGCAGTAGATGCGCCGAACCTGGAACCGCTGTTGCATGCCGGTCACCGGAATGAACGCGCCTGGTTGCGTGAACAGGATATCGCCGGGCGCATCGGCACGGGCAGGCAATGCGAGCGCGGAGAGCGCGCCGGCGCCGAGCATGGCTGAACCCGAAAGTAGTTGCCGTCGATTCCTGTCCATGATTTCCTCCGTCCGCACCGCAGTCAATGCGGCTCAACTGTGGGGCGAAATTGCCCCGCCGGTCCGCCGCCACCGGTTATAGTGCCGCGTCCCGGCCCTACTGTGCAACATTCGCGCGATGCCGCTTTCCTGGAACGAAATCAAGAGCAACAATTAACGGATTGGTGACGCCTTCCCATTTCGGTCAAAGGCAACGCCGCTACGCGGTCGCCAACGCAAATGCCGGTGCCATTCGACGCTGTGCAGTGGCGGAAAGGCCCAGCGCAGATGCAAGTCGCGGCCACTGCTGCACAATGGACTGGACGCGTGCGATGGTGTGTCTGGCCTCATCGGCATCGAGCCGGAAGAGGTTTGACACCTGCAAGGCGAGTTCCAGATCCTTTGCGTTGTCCGCTTCGCCGACGTTGAGCGTCAATTGGTTACTCTGCGCGACGGGATTGAGGTCGAATGTCGGTGACAACCGCCAACCGCGATTGGGCACCAGAATGAAACCATGGTTGCGGAGGTGGTCGTCGGTGTTTGACACACACATGTTGAAGACGATGCGCATCCATAGCTCGCGCAGGTCGGCGTTGGTTTGGGCGCCGTGGCGCTTCAGTACTTCGACGAGATCGAGATAACTTGCGCCGCTCGAGGCGTTGTCGCCATCGCTGCGACCAGTCAGTGTCATCGCCGAGGCGAAGTGCAATCGCGCGCCGGTCGGTGTGCGATCGAAGCGTTGGGTCAGGAACGTGTGGAAGCGCGAGCCGAAGCGCTGAGCACGTGCGGGGGCAGCGGCGATGCCGCAGCCGCGCGCGAGTGTAGTGAGCACGAGCTCCCAGGCGCCGACGTCGTAGTCGTCTTGCACGCTCGGAAACTTGGCGATCCACAGCGCCCCTTCGGGGTCGACGACGCTGGCCTTGGGCCTTGCGCCACCCAAGGAGCCCCCGGGCGCAATCAATATTCGCAACCACTCGTCGATTTGTTTCGCGCTTCCCTCTTCGGACTCCAGTGCGAGGCTCGCATGCTCAAGCGCACGCAACTGCACGAAAGGGGGTGCGGCCGCGCCATGTCCTGTATCCAGAAAGGGCCCGGTATCATCGGCACGGAAACGAAGGGCACCCACTCGATACAGGTCGTGCACACCGAGGAGATAATCGGACTCGTGGAGGCGTCGGGTCGTCGGCACGGTGCCCGCGCGCTGGCTGCGCTCGAGGCGCCGCTGCATCAGCATGCGGCCCCAGCGATCCGGTGACGAATCGAGGAAGGCTCCGAAATTGGGCGTGCCCTCCGATGGAAACTGACGCCCGGCAAACTGTGCGATGCGCGGGTCGATCCGGAGGTCCAGCACTTGGGGATGGTTGAGCGCGGTTTCGTCGTACGCGAACTCGAAGACCTCCTTGCCCGCACCCGCGCGTGCCTGCAGCATTCCTAACCGCAGCGGCCCGCCCAATCCATCCCAGTCGGCGTATACGGCAATTTGCCTTGTGTTGGCAGCCACGCCGATCACCGGGGTTTGGACTTGCGCCGATTGTTGCGGCCGGTCGCTGGTCCAGGCCGCGTTGACGCGAGTGGCGTCGTGGGTGGAAGGGGCGCCAGCAAGGCGAGCAACTCATCCGATGATTTCCCGGAGGGGTGTTGCGTCGTCTTGCGCGCGGGCGCGCCACCCGTCGGACGCAATGTCGTGAGGTGCAAGTCTGTGTGCGCTGGTCCCGAGACGCGTGGTGCCCGGCTGCGACGTGCCGTAAGCGGTGCCGTCAGCGCTTTGTCCTGCAACCGGCGGCCCAGCGGATCGTCCTGGGCGACCAACTCGAGACCGATCTCGAGTTGCAAGACCTGCAGTACGGAAGCGTATGCACCGAGTGTCGCGCTGGCGCTGCCGTGCTCGATGGCGCGCAGCGTGGGCACGGTCATGCCGGCTCGTTCCGCGACCTGCTTCGCGGGTAGGCGTCTGCGCAGGCGGGCTATGCGCAGACGCTCTCCGAGTGCCTGCAACAGGCGCTCGGTAACGGGCAGCAGGCTTGCGATTTTCCCCGGCATAGTGAAAGCATTATAGCCATTTATCTATAAAAGTAGAAGAATACTTTCACTTTATGCAGAATCGCGCTTTTTACCAACACGCGCCGCTATGCCTTCGAATAGACCTCCGAACCCTTTTTCACGAACTCGATCGCCTTCGCTTCCATGCCTCTGGAGAGCGCGTCGGTTTCGGCGATTCCCTGTTTCTTCGCGTACTCGCGCACGTCCTGCGTGATCTTCATCGAGCAGAAATGCGGTCCGCACATCGAACAGAAATGCGCGAGCTTCGCACCATGCTGCGGCAACGTCTCGTCGTGGAAATCGCGCGCCTTGTCCGGGTCGAGCCCGAGGTTGAACTGGTCCTCCCAGCGAAACTCGAAGCGCGCCTTGGACAGCGCGTTGTCGCGCATCTGTGCGCCCGGGTGCCCCTTGGCGAGGTCGGCCGCGTGTGCGGCGAGCTTGTACGCCATGATGCCGTCCTTGACGTCGGCCTTGTTCGGCAGCCCGAGGTGTTCCTTCGGCGTCACGTAGCACAGCATGGCCGTGCCGTACCAGCCGATCATCGCCGCACCGATGGCGCTGGTGATGTGGTCGTAGCCGGGCGCGATGTCCGTCGTCAGCGGCCCCAGCGTGTAGAACGGCGCTTCGCCGCACAGCCTCAGCTGCTCGTCCATGTTGTACTTGATCATGTGCATCGGCACGTGGCCCGGCCCTTCGATCATCACCTGCACGTCGTGCTTCCACGCGACCTGCGTGAGTTCGCCGAGCGTTGCGAGCTCGGCCATCTGCGCCTCGTCGTTGGCGTCGTAGATCGAGCCGGGGCGCAGGCCGTCGCCCAGCGAAAACGCGACGTCGTACGCCTTCATGATCTCGCAGATTTCCTCGAAGTGCGTGTAGAGGAACGACTCGCGGTGATGCGCGAGGCACCAGCCGGCCATGATCGAGCCGCCGCGCGACACGATGCCGGTCATCCGCTTGGCGGTCATCGGCACGTAGCGCAGCAGCACGCCTGCGTGAATCGTGAAATAGTCGACGCCCTGTTCGGCCTGCTCGATCAGCGTGTCGCGGTAGATTTCCCACGTGAGCTCGGCGGCCTTGCCGTCGACCTTTTCCAGCGCCTGGTAGATCGGTACCGTGCCGATCGGCACCGGCGAGTTGCGCACGATCCATTCACGCGTCTCGTGGATATTCTTGCCGGTGGACAGGTCCATCACGGTGTCGGCGCCCCAGCGGATCGCCCACGTCATCTTCTCGACTTCCTCGCCGATCGACGACGACAGCGCCGAATTGCCGATGTTGGCGTTGATCTTCACCAGGAAATTGCGGCCGATGATCATCGGCTCGGATTCCGGGTGGTTGATGTTGTTGGGGATGATCGCGCGCCCGCGTGCAACCTCGTCGCGGACGAACTCGGGCGTGATCGATGCCGGGATCGCCGCGCCGAACGAGTGCCCCGCGTGCTGGCGGCGCACCGCTTCCGGCATCGCCGCCAGCATTTCCTCGCGCCGCAGGTTCTCGCGGATGGCGACGAATTCCATTTCCGGTGTGACGATGCCGCGGAGCGCGTAATGCATTTGCGTGACGTTCGCGCCGCGGCCATTGGCAACCGAGGCCTGCCGCGGCTTGCGCGTCAAATCGAAGCGGAAGCCGGCGAGCGCGGGGTCGGCCGCGCGTGTTTGACCGAAGCTCGATGTGGGTCCCACAAGTTCGACGGTGTCGTTGCGCTCGCCGATCCACGGCGCGCGCAGCGCGACGAGCCCGCGGCGGATGTCGATTTGCGCGTCGGGGTCGGTATACGCGCCCGACGTGTCGTAAACGGTCAGCGGAGGATTGATTTCCTCCTGGTCGATCGAGGATGCCGGGGTCACCGACTGCGTGATTTCACGCATCGGCACGCGTAAATCGACGCGCGAACCCTCGACGTAGATTTTGCGCGATGCGGGCAACGGTGCGACCGCAGCGGCGTCGACCTGCGCGTCGCGCGCAAAAAACCGGTCATTGGCATTCATGGGAGCTCCTCACGTGCTGCGGTTTTCGCGAGGGAGCGGACGGGCGGATTGGACCACGCTTCCCTCGCGCCGGAATTACCCGGATCAGGTTCCAAGGGTTTGATCTCACCGATGCGCCGCTTCGCGCACAGGACCCCTAGCGTCAGCACAAAAGGTACGCCGAATCGACGTGGCAGGCAATGCGGGCGCCGCCAACGCTGTACAGCAGCCGCGCGTCGCCACGTCGCGAGCGACAATTGCGCCGGGCGACAACTCGCTGCCGCCCGTCGATGCTATTGTCGCGCCGGTGCCGCGGTCCTGCAGCGTCGATGGCAACGTACAAACCCTTTCGATGATCTGCCGCCCGCCGCATTTCTTCATTGTCTTCATCGCCGTCGCCGCGATCGCGGCGACGTGCATCCCCGCGCGGGCGGCCACGGCCGGCGATTGCGCAAAGGTCGCCGACGATCATGCGCGCCTCGCATGCTACGACGCTGCGTTCGCAAGCGCGAAGGCGCCGACGCCGGCTGCCGCTGCCGCACCGCAAGCGCCGCCAACGTCGCGCAGCGCGTCGCCGGGTGCCGCCGCGGAAGCGGTGACAGCGGCAGCCGTGGGTGCGCTCGAAGGCAAGCGCGACAACCTCGCGACGCCGCCGCCGACGCCCAGCTCGCTGCTGGGTGAAAGCTGGGCGCTCGACGCGGATGCCCGCAACGCCGGGTTCAACCTGCGCTTTCACAATCCGAACTACCTGACCTTTCGCTACAGCGACCATATCAACGAGCAGCCGTTTTCGCCCAGCGAAGGCTCAGGACCGGCGCTGCCTTCGCATCTGGATTCCGAGGAGCTCAAGTTTCAGATCTCGTTCAAGGCGCGGCTGTTCGAAACCGAGAACCGCCGCTTCGCGACATGGCTCGGCTACACGCAGCAAAGCGATTGGCAGATCCTCAACAAGCCGCTGTCGCGGCCGTTTCGCGAAACCGACTACATGCCCGAGCTGATGGTCGCGCTGCGTCCGGATCTCGAGCTTGGCGATTGGCGCTGGCGTTTGCTCAACTTCGGACTGGTGCACCAGTCGAACGGCCGCGCCGACCCTCTGTCGCGAAGCTGGAACCGCGTATACGCGCAGTTCGGGGTCGAGAACGGCAATTTCGCGTTCTATGTGAAGCCCTGGTACCGGATCAAGGAGAGCACCGAGTCGGACAACAACCCGGACATCCTCGACTACATGGGCCACGGCGAAGTGCAGGCGATCTACCGCTCGGACTCGGGGTATGCGATGACGCTCACCGGTCGCTATAACGGGCACACCGGCAAGGGCGCGGCAATTCTCGAGCTCACCACGAAGCCGCTGATCGGCCCACTCAAGGGCTACCTGCAGATCTTCAACGGCTACGGCGAGAGCCTGATCGACTACAACTGGCGCCAGACGACGATCGGCATCGGCTTGTCGCTCAACGACCTGCTGTGATCCTGCAGGCACGCGCAACGTCGCCTGCGGCGTTTTGACGCGTGCGCGGACGCACGTCGTCGCGCGCGCCGACGCGTTGCATCGTTCCGGCATCGCGTGCTAACTTCCGCGCACACGATAAAAAATCTGTACGTCCAAAGCTGCCGGGGAATGCGCATGATGAAATGGATCGTCCGACTGACAGGCCTCGGCATCGCCGTGTGGATCGGCAGCATTTCGCCGGCTTGTGCGCAGAACCAGACACCCGATGTGACCCCGGTCCTTTCGGAGAAGGGCCTGCCGTTCCGCATCAGCATCGAGCAAGCCGGCTTTTCATTGCCCAGCGGATTGCAATCGTATGTTGCGGCCACCTTCGGCGGACGCTGGCTGATGCTGGCCGGCCGCATCAACGGGCTGCATGGCTTCGGCAGTGACAGCTTCCCCGCCAACCAACAAAACACGACGGTCTTCGTCGTCGATCCGGTCCAGCAAACAGTCTTCACGCGTTCGCTGACCGCGCCGGGTTCCGGGCTGACGCAAGCACAGGTGGACCTGCTGTCGGTGACCGCTGCGCAGTCGTATCAACTCGTCAACACGCTGTACATCACCGGAGGCTATGGAGTCGACACGGCCAGCGGCGACTTTTCCACCAAGGACGCGCTCACCGCCATCGATGTTCCGGCGCTGATTCAATGGGTCGTCGACGCCCTGCCGGGCGATACCGCGGCGCAGCACATCCGCCAGGTCCACGACCCCGTGTTTCAGGTCACCGGCGGTGAAATGAGGCTCGGTGCCGGCGGCGTCACGCTGCTGATGCTGGGCCAGAACTTCGTCGGTGACTACGTGGGCTCGTCCAACGGCACGTACACCGAGCAGGTGTCCCGGTTCCGCATCGTCGACGATGGCACGAGCTTGAGCGTCGTCCATCGAGCCCCGCTGCCCGCGGCGCCCGACCCCGATTATCGGCGGCGCGACCTCAACGTCGTGCCGCGGATTCACGACGGCAACGATGCCGGATGGACCGCGCTTGCGGGTGTGTTCACGCCGACCACCGGCATGTGGACCGTTCCCGTCGACATCGCCACCGATGGCACGCCGTCGATGCCCGACCCGATGGCCACCGACACGTTCAAGCAGGCAATGAACGGATACGCGACGGCCAACTTCGGCACGTATTCGCAGGCTGCGGGGGCCATGTACACGGTACTGCTCGGTGGCATCAGCTTCGGCTATTTCGCCGACGGCGCGTTCACGACCGATGCGGAGCTGCCGTTCATCAACGAGGTGACGACGATTCGCCGCGGCGACGATGGCAACCTGTCGCAGCACCTGATGAGCGGCGAATATCCGGTCATCCTCTCGACCGGTTCCAATGCCGGCAACCCGCTGCTGTTCGGCGCCGGCGCGCATTTGTTCGCAGCCGATGGATTGCCCGTGTACGCCAACGGCGTAGTCGACCTCGACCAGTTGGGTACCTCGCCGCGCATCATCGGCTACATCGCGGGCGGCATCATGAGCACGCTGGCCAACACCAACACGCAATCGGATAGCGCTGCGTCGCCGTACATATTCAAGGTGACGCTGACACCGCTGCCTTTCACGCAGGCAATGCCTGTTCCTGCGCTGTTACGTTGGCGCTTGCCGGTGCTGGTTTTGCTGGTCGGCGTGCTGGGCGTTGCGCTGCGCCGCAAGGGCACGGGCAATCCATGACGATCGCGCGGATCGAACACGCGTAACGCTTTGCGGCGGGTTGCACGCCGACGCTGACCACTGGTCGAGCGCTCAGCGCACGAGCCGCGCACCCGCTGCGAGCATTGCCTCGGCGTCGGCGCTGATCCGCTTGACGAGCGTTGCTGCGTTTTCCACGCTGTTGATGAGGTCGATCGCCTCGCTTGCCCAGACGACCGCGGTGTCGCAATCGCTGATGCGATCGGCGTTCCAATAGGCGGGTGTCTCGACGTCCAGCGCGACGGCGAGATCATCCTGGCGTCCTTCCCAGCGCTCGACGAAACGGTTGCGCAACGCGCGGCCGGTATACGGCGCGGGCCAGCGGTAGCCGCGCACGATGTCGAAGACGCGCGTGCGGGTGGTTTCATGTCCGTGCGCCGCCACGAGGCGCCGCTTCGCCACATCCGAGCCCAGCGCTTCCGGCGTCGCGTAGAAGCGCGTGCCCATCAGCGCGCCCTGCGCGCCGAGCATCAGCGCCGCCGCGAGACCGCGTCCGTCGGCGATGCCACCGGCGGCCACCACTGGTATCGGCGCGACCGCGTCGACCAGCGTCGGCACCAGCGGCAGCGTGCCGCGCCCGCCGCCGTGTCCGCCGCCTTCGGTGCCCTGCGCGACGATGACGTCGGCACCGGCTTCGCGCGCGAGGTGCGCCTCTTCGAGCCCCTGCACCTGGCAGATCAGCTTGCAACCGGCTGCCTTGATCGCCGGTGCGTAGCGTCGCGGATCGCCGAAAGACAGCATGAATGCGTCAGGCGCGTAACTCAATGCCAGCTCGACGATGCCGGCATCGGCGATCGACCAGGTGATGAGGCCCACGCCCCACGGCCGCGATGCCTCGTCCTTGGCGCGTCCAAGCTCGTTGCGCATCCACGCCGGATCGCCGTATCCGCCGCCGACCAGGCCCAGCCCTCCGGCGTTGGAAACCGCCGCTGCAAGGTGTCCCCCCGACACGCCGCCCATCGGGCCGAGGATGATCGGATGCTCGATGTCGAACATTTCGGTGAGGCGCGTGACGATCATCGCAGTTGCTCCTTCGGTGGTGGTGTGCGGTTGCCGTTTCGAGAGCAGCATCGGCTGTCGCTTCTCGCAGCGCAATGGCGCGCACGCAACGCGCTCGCGGGCGGCGTCGAAGCGTCCGCGGCTGCCTGCGCTCGCGCGACGCATTGTTGTGGAGCGGGTGAAGGGGATCGAACCCTCGTCGTAGGCTTGGGAAGCCTCTGCTCTGCCATTGAGCTACACCCGCACTGCCGGCGAATTCTAGCGCGCCGGTTCCGGATGCACGCCGGTCACGGCATCTTTGCGCCGCGATGCCGCCGGTGTAATGTCTGCCGGGCGGGTCCGCGAATTGCTTGTGTACGACGACGGGCATCGGACGGGCTACGGCAATGAAGGGGATGACGCATGCGCGACGCGGCACTGCCGATCACACTGATCGTCGTGGGTTTACTGTGGCTGCTCTGGTACCAGGGGTGGCTGCCGGACAAAGATTGGGTGATCGCGATCGGCTTCATCGCCGCCGGCGTCGGCGTGCTGGTGGTCGACGGGGTGACGAAGAACTCGGTGGTGATGGGACCGTTCCTGATCGCGATCGGCGGCGCATGGATCGTCCACGACCGCTACCGGACGAGCTACGCGCTGATCGTCCCGGTCTTGCTGGTGGTCCTCGGCGTGCTGATGCTGATCGCGCGCAGTCCGGCGATTGCGCAACGGCGCGTGCGCGACGACAGCGCGTCCTGACGCCCGCCGAATTGCGCATGCGTCGCCGCGGTTGGGGTCTCGCTCGCGCGACGCAATGCAAACGCGCGTGACGCCGCATCCCGCGGTGCCCTTGTCGTCGATCACGATGATCGTGGGGTCGGTGCTGTGCTTTTCGGCGCTGGACTCGATCATCAAGACGCTGGCGCCGAACTATCCGATTCCTTTCCTCGTGTGGGC
>Ga0209483_1003328_pt1 | contig 10599 bp, 10 predicted proteins | sample NGEPerA_FD_184508 | JGI IMG/M metagenome (GOLD analysis project Ga0209483, IMG submission 184508) | Arctic peat soil microbial communities from the Barrow Environmental Observatory site, Barrow, Alaska, USA - NGEE PermafrostL2-A... | ecosystem: Environmental > Terrestrial > Soil > Wetlands >...
AGGCGATTGTCGGCCAGGGGCACCGAGACACAAAAATTAATAATAACAATGACTTACACCATTGGTTAGATTCCATATTTTCAGGAAAATTTTCGCGTCACATTGAAAACACGCGTAAAAGTTCACTGCAGCCGTCCGTTTTGTTGGCATTTTTGTTGGTATCAATTAGCGCTGCGTTTTGCTTCCGCATAGAGTCAAAGGATCAACGACGCATAATCGTCGGAGGTTCGAGTCACGAGCCGCAGTGTGGACGCTTACCGAGCGAACGCAACAGCCTAATTCTTAATGCCGGAGTCCGGAGAACGCGCAATATGAGCAAACTTGCACACCCTTCAGGTCGGCGATGGTGTTAGCGTCATGACCGTCGGCTCATCGAGCATACGGTACCTCCGAGCGTAGCCGGCCAGGCTTCCGCATCGGTGCTGTCGCCAATGCAAATCCCGGTTGATCCGGCGCGTGCGTCGTCTTGACCGCGATCTGCGCGTCGGTGCCGCGAAAATGACAGGAATGCAGCATGCCCGGATGGAGCCCACGCCTCGACTGGCAGCATTTACAAAACTGGTTACCCGGAGTTCTCGGAGTCTTCGCGGTTATTTTTCTGGTCGTTATCGCCGCCAATTCCCCGACGCAGACCAATTCAAAGCTGGCTGAGGTGGCGCCATCGCAATCCACTGCGGCGGCTACCAAAGGTCAAACAAGCGCCCTCCCCACTCCGTCTCAACCGGCTGCGCCCCAAGCGTCTTCCGGCACCGACAAGGCAGCGGAAGCTCCCGCACCGCCGCCGCCGGCCGCTACCGCAGGCGAAGCCGCCAAACCGCCGGTGATGCATGATCACACGGTGGTCAAGGCTGCGGCCGTCGCTGCACCGGCGCCGGTTCAAGGCGCTGCGCCGCCGAATCACAGACCGAAGAAAGCCGTCGCCGACCTGACAAGCCTGCAAGGTGACGCCATCGCCGGGCGACAGGTCTTCAAGAAATGTCAGGCGTGTCACTCTCTGGAGCCGGATAAAACCATCCTCGGCCCAAGCCTAGCTGGAATCGTCGGCCGCAAGTCGGGCGCCGAACCGGATTTCAATTATTCACCGGCAATGAAGCAGGCTGGCTTGACGTGGGATTCGGCAACGCTCGACACTTATTTGACCGATCCGCAGAAGCTCGTGCCGGGCAATCGGATGCCATTTCCGGGCCTCAAGACCGATCAGGACCGCAAGGATGTCATCGCCTATCTGGCAGCGCCCGTTTCGCCTGCCGATGCGGCCACAGCGAAAGCCGCTACGCCGGCCGCTTCAGCGACAGCCGCGCCACCAGCCAAATCGGGCAGCGATCCCGTCTATCTCACGGACGCGAAATACACATTGCGCACCGGAATCGCCGAAGGAAAGATGGTCTTTCTGGGCGTCGGCGGCTCGATCGACGGCAAGGCAAATCCGATCCTGACCGCGGCCGAAGGACAAATCGTGCAACTCACCTTGATCAATGGCGAGGGCACCGAACATGATATCGTGTTTCCCGATCAAAACGCAAAATCGCCGCGCGTGAATGGCAAGGGCGCCAGCACCACGATTGTCTTCCGTGCAACGAAATCCGGAGACTTCCTCTATTTCTGCAGCGTTCCCGGTCACCAATTGGCGGGCATGCAGGGGCAGTTTCTGGTGACGCCGGTCCTCGCACCGCAGACGCTGGTCGAGGCCGACATTTCTCGCGACCCTACCGACCTCCCTCCGCCGATCGGCAAGCGCGAACCACAGACCGTCAGGCTTGATCTATTCGCGGTCGAGCAGGAAGGCCGTCTCGCGGAGGCAACGACATTCGGCTACTGGACCTTCAACGGCAAAGTACCTGGACCGTTCGTTCGCGTTCGCGTCGGCGATACCGTTGACGTGCATCTGAAGAATTCGGCCGACAGCAACATGATCCACTCCGTGGACTTTCATGCGGCAACCGGTCCCGGCGGAGGTGCGGCAGCATTGCAGGTCGATCCGGGGGGCGAAAAGTCGATGACGTTCAAGGCCCTTGTTCCCGGCCTCTATGTTTACCACTGCGCGACGCCGATGGTCGCCGAACACATTGCCAATGGCATGTATGGGATGATCTTGGTCGAACCTGAAGCGGGTCTCCCGCCGGTCGACCACGAATTTTACGTCATGCAAGGTGAGATTTATACCGAGGCGGCTTTCGGCCAGCATGGAAGTCAGGAATTCAGCGTCGAAAAACTGCTGAACGAGCGCCCGGAGTATTTCGTCTTCAACGGCTCCGTCGGCGCAATTTCAAAACTGCATCCCCTGCATGCCAAGGTTGGAGAAACGGTGAGACTTTTCTTCGGCGTAGGCGGACCGAACTTCACGTCATCTTTTCATGTGATCGGCGAAATCTTTGACAAGGTCTATAATCTGGGCGGCCTGACAAACCCGCCACTGGAAGGTATTCAGACCGTTACGGTGGCGCCCGGTGGCGCGGTGATTACCGAGTTCAAGCTTCATGTGCCGGGAAACTACACGATCGTGGATCATGCACTGGCCCGCATGGAAAGAGGGCTCGCCGGTCTCTTGATCGTCGAGGGCGCTCCCAATCCTGATATCTATAACGGCACGGTGATGCCGGGCATGGGACATTGAGATGCGACACAGGCCAAACTTGCGTGAATCGATCAAGATATCTCAATGGAATGAGAGGCCTCGGCATGATTATGCAGTCGCTTCCTGTTTGGTCCGCTTGTCGTGGCTGATCAATACTGGCCCGAAGAATATCGCAAATCCAACGAAGGCCGCAGCCCAAGCAAAAGCCGCGAGATGAAGAAGCGGTACGCCATGAACCGGTTCGATCACCGCACAAATGCGAGCCAGAGCCGCGACGATTGCCGCAGCGTAGATGGCCTGGGTCGAAGCGGACGCGGTCAGTTTCCGACCGGTATGGCCCAGCGTCGCCCGGGTCATCACCGCCAGCGTCATGACACCCGCGGCTCCCACCATCCAGGCGTGGATTCCGGCACTCGCGGGGACCAGGCCGAAAGCGGACGCCGCGTTTAGCAGAAATCCAATCGGAACGAAGGCGTAGCCGACGTGCAAAATGAGCACCAGACGCTCCCGCCAGGCGCGATCGCCAGCCCAACGGCCTAGACGGACAAGATGCAGACAGCCGGCCAGCGCAAGAACATATCCCGTCCCTGCACCGCCAGGCCAGACGATCCAAAACACAAGCGCCAACGCGCCGATCGCCACGACAAGCATATCGAACCGGGCGAAAGGTGCCGGCAGACGACCCGGATTCTCGCGCGCGAGCCAATTGCGGGTGAAGCTCGGAATGATGCGGCCGCCAATCAGCGAGATTAGCATCACGACAATCGCGATGCCGACGCGGATGCTGATATCGGCGGCGCCATTGAAATGCGCTTCGAGATGGAAGGCAACGTTGCCTGCAAGGAGAAGCAGGATCAGAACGACGACGTTAAGATTACCCCATTTGCGTCCGGCGATGATTTCACGAGCAGCAGCAGCAGCGACAAGCAACAGGAAGCATGTATCGACAATCATCGCGGGTAACCATCCGGTCTCAACCGAAAATGTCACGCAGACACGGCCTGCAAGCCAGAGAACGACGAGGCCAATCAGCGGCTTGCCTTGAATGGGCAAGCGCCCGGTCCAGTTCGGAATCGCGGTGAACAGAAAGCCCGTGATTACCGCGGGAAGATAGCCGTAGAGCATCTCATGGACATGCCAGTCGCGGGGCGCAAAGGTTGTTGTCAGAGTAAGTTCGCCCATGAAGACCGGGAGCCAGACCAGGATGGCGAGACCCGCATAGAGGGATCCCAGCAGAAAAAACGGGCGAAAGCCGGTTGAGAATATCGGCCAGCCGTCGTGGAGCCGGAGCCTGGGACGCGATGTCATTAATGTACCCTTCGCGAAATACCGGTGTTTCAGAGGTAAGCCACTCACGCTACCAAAATAGGCTGCGGAAAACTTATAAAAGTGGTCAAAACAGACCACACCTGCGGTGCCGGGATGTGATTCGCTAACAACGAACGGCGCAGGCCACCCTGTGGTGCTTCGTCTCACGACTCCGGCGTGTCGCCCCTCGCACCGGAGTCGTTTCTTTTGAGCATTTCAGCGCCGGTGCGTTCGACATCAAGGACCTCGACGCGGAGACTAAAAGGGCGCACGGTTGCATGTCCCCAAAAAGGAGAAAACTCTTCATCGCCGAAGGTACATACGATCCGTTCGCCAAGGGAGGCTGACGTTGATAATCCGCCGCTGCCTGCCTCTAATTTTCATCGCATCAATCTTCGCTCAAGCTGCGATCGTTCACGCGCAGGAAACCGAACGGGCGCCTGATACCATGGCGGCTCGCGTGTTGGCCTGCGCCTCCTGTCATGGCGACAAAGGTCAGGGTACCAACGACGACTACTTCCCGCGGCTTGCGGGTAAGCCCGCCGGCTACCTTTACAATCAGTTGGTCGCGTTCCGCAACGGACGGCGCAAATATCCGCCGATGAACTATCTTCTCGAATTTTTACCCGACCCATACCTCAAGGCGATGGCGGACTATTTCGCTTCCGAGCAGCCCCCGTTCCCGCCGCCCGCGACGCCGACGGTGAGCAGCGCGATCCTCGCCCGCGGCGAGATGCTGGCGACGAAGGGCGATCCCGCCCATAAAATTCCGGCCTGCGCGAATTGCCACAATCCGTCCTTCACCGGCATGGAGCCGGCGATCCCCGGACTGCTCGGACTTCGCACCAACTACATCAGCGCCCAGCTCGGCGCATGGCGCTACGGCACGCGCACCGCAGCGGCCCCGGATTGCATGCAGATCGTCGCAGGCCATCTCAGCGAAGATGACGTCAAGGCGCTGGCCGGCTGGCTCTCGTCGCGCCCGATGGCCTCAAGCCCCGCGCCGGTGCCGCACGGTTCATTACCGATGCCGCTGCCGTGCGGCAGCGAACCAAATTGAGGGGCGAGCCATGACAACCCCGGAGGACCTGAAACGCTTTTATACGGCAGCGGCCGGATCGCTGGCGCTCCTCATGCTGTCCGCGTCTCTCGCATCGGCCCAGAGCCAAACCGCGGCCATGGACAAGACGTCCATCATCGCGCGCGGAAAATACCTCGCCCAGGCCGGCGATTGCGTCGCCTGCCATACGGCGCCCGGCGGCAAACTGTTCGCGGGCGGCCGCGCGATGCCGACGCCATTCGGCACGCTCTACACATCGAACGTCACGCCCGACCCCGAAACCGGCATCGGCAAATGGACCGCCGACCAGTTCTATTCGATGATGCATACCGGGCGCTCTCCGGACGGCGGCCTGCTGTATCCGGCGATGCCGTTCGGCTCCTACACCAAGATCACCCGCGTCGACAGCGATGCGATCTTCGCGTTTATGCAATCGGTCCCGCCGGTGAAGCTCGCAAACAAGCCCCATGATCTGAAATTCCCCTACAACAACCGCTCCCTTATCATCGGCTGGCGAACGTTGTTCTTCACCGAAGGCGAATACAAACCGGATTCGACCAAATCCGAAGAGTGGAATCGGGGTGCCTATCTGGTGCAGGGCCTCGGCCATTGCGCGATGTGCCACAGCGCGATCAACGCGCTCGGTGGCAGTTCGGAATCCGCGGCCTTCGAGGGCGGCCTGATCCCGATGCAGAACTGGTACGCGCCGTCGCTGACCTCCAGCAAGGAAGGTGGCCTGGGGGACTGGAGCATCGATGACATTTCCAATCTGCTGCGGACAGGAATTTCAAGCCGCGGCGCCGTCTACGGTCCGATGGCCGATGTGACCTACAACAGCCTGCAGTACATGACGGAAGCAGACACCCGCGCGATGGCGGTCTATCTCAAGGGCCTTGCCGAGCATTCGGTGCCGGACGCACCGCGTTCCACAACATCGGTGGCGGAAAGCAGCCTCTTGTTGCGGCTCGGCCAAACCATCTACGCCGACAAGTGCGCAAGCTGTCATGGCGACAAGGGACTCGGAAAGCTCCCCGACTATCCGCCGCTCGCCGGCAATCAATCGATCCAGATGTCCTCGGCGGTCAATCCGGTACGGATGGTTCTTAATGGCGGTTATCCGCCGGGCACGGCCGGCAACCCGATGCCGCATGGAATGCCGCCTTTCGCCCAGTTGCTTTCGGACGACGAAGTCGCAGCAGTGGTGACCTACATCCGTGTTTCCTGGGGCAACCATGGAGCCTCGGTTTCCGCCAGCGAAGCCAATGCGCTGCGCGCGGCGCCGCTGCAGTGAGGACATCATGATCATATCCCGGGATGTTCCGTCGTCGCCCGAAACCGAGGATGCCAGGATTGACGAGATCGTGCGGTCCGGTCCGCGGGGCGCCATCGTGATCGCAGGTATTGCGACCGCGATCGTCGTCGCACTGTGGTTCGCCTTCTACTTCATAGTGTTCCTGCCGCGAGGTTCGGTGCAATGACCTCCGCATCCGATCACGACGAAGGCGCCGCCGTCGCCGCCCGCATCGAGCGGCGATGGGTCATCCTGTCGGCCGGGATCGTCGGCCTGCTGATCGGTATGGCGATCTTCGCCGGTATCCATCGGGCGACTATGCCGCAGGCCCGGGTCGAGACGACGGATCCGCGGACCCTGCACATTTCGGGCGAATTCATCGAGAGCAATCTCGGCAGCGCCGTCGAGGCCGACGGCTCCGTGACGGTCCGCGCCGTCGGCCAGCAGTTTTCATTCACGCCGCAATGCATTCTTGTGCCCACGGGCACGCCCGTCAGCTTCAGGGCCACCAGCGCTGACGTCGTCCACGGCTTCCTGATCGATCACACCAATATCAACTCGATGCTGGTTCCAGGCTACGTGTCAGTGTTGCCGGCGAAGTTCGACACGCCCGGCGAACATCCGATGCCCTGTCAGGAATTCTGCGGCATGGGCCATGAAGGCATGTGGGCCAAGGTCAAGGTGATCAACAAGACCACGTTCTTCAAGATGGCGGCCGACAAGCGGAGGCTGAGCTGTGTTGAATAGCAAGCATCTCGTCCTCGCGCATTTCTGGCTGGCCTTTGCGGTGTTTGGGCTGGCGCTGCTGCTCGGCGAGTGGCAGATGTTCGTCCGCAGCCCACTGAACCCGTGGATCAGCAATTCCGAACTCTACTATCGCTCGGTCACGGCCCACGGATCCGCGATGGGATATGTGTTTCCCACCCTGATCGCGATGGGATTCGGCTACGCCATCACCGAATTCGCTCTCAAGAAGCCGCTGATCGGCAGGCGGTGGGCCTGGGTGGGATTGTTACTCGTGGCCACCGGCGCCGTCACGGCGATGATTCCGGTCTCGCTGGGACTCGCCTCGATCCTCTACACCTTCTACCCGCCGATGATCGCCAATCCGTTTTATTACATCGGCATCGTACTCGTCGTTGTCGGCTCCTGGATCTGGGTCGCGTTAATGTCGATCAACATGGCGGCATGGAAACGCGACAATCCGGAAAAGCCAGTCCCGCTCGCGATGTTCGCCAATGTCGCCGGCGCCTACCTATGGGGCTGGACCGCGGTCGGCGCCGCGATTGAAGTGATCGTCCTGATCCTTCCCGTCGCGCTCGGTCTCAAGACCACGATCGATGCTGGGCTGTCGCGCGTGTTCTTCTCATGGACGCTGCATGCCATCGTCTATTTCTGGCTGATGCCGACCTACATCGCCTATTACACTATCTTTCCACGGGCGATCGGCGGCCGCCTCTACAGCGACGCCATGGCGCGTATCGCCTTCATTCTGTTCGTCGTGGTGGCGATGCCAATCGGCATCCATCATCTGTTCGCGGATCCGCAAGTGGGCGCAGGCTTCAAGTTCATACAATCCGTCTTCACCGCGATGGTGGCGCTGCCGACTTTGGTGACGATCTTCACGATCTGCGCGTCCGCCGAACTCGCTGGCCGTTTGCGCGGCGGCAAAGGCCCGTTCGGATGGGTCGCCGCCCTGCCCTGGGACAACCCCATGATGCTGGCGGTTACTTTCTCGTTTGTCATGCTGGGATTTGGCGGCGCTGGCGGCCTCATCAACATGAGCTATCAACTCGACGCCAGCATCCACAACACGCAATGGATTACCGGCCACTTCCATCTGATCTTCGCCGGCGCGATCGTCATCATGTATTTCGCGATCTCCTATGATCTCTGGCCGCATCTCACCGGGCGCGCGCTGAACAGCGCTCGCCTGATGAAGGCTCAGTTATGGCTGTGGTTCGTCGGTATGATTGTGACCACGTTTCCATGGCACTACGTCGGGATTTTGGGCATGCCGCGCCGCATGGCGTCCTACGACTATACCAACCCTGCCATCGCGCCGGAGGCGCTTTCGGTTTCGATCTCGGTATTCGGCGGTCTGCTGTTGCTGATTTCGGCCGGCCTGTTCTTTGCCGTCCTGATCCGCGGCCATCGGGCGCCGCAATCGGGCCCCGGCGAGTACCGTTTCAGCGTCGCGGTCCATGAACCAACTCGGGTTCCCGTTGCGCTCAACGGCTTTGCGCTTTGGCTGACATTGATGATCACGCTGACCGTCATCAATTACGGCTATCCGATCGTCCAGCTTCTGGCGCTCAGGGGAAACGCCGTTCCCGCCGTCTATGTCGGAGCGGCGCGATGAGTGCGGAACGGCTGTTCACGTTCAGGAACCCATGGTTCGCTGCCGGCGTCGGCATCACCGGCGCGATCGCCCTGCTGTCACTCATATTGGGTTTCGTGGTGCTGCCTTATGCCGCGACGAATTCACGGCTGACGAGCCTTTGGGATGCCGTCTGTAGTGCCGCCGGTGTTCCCCGCCCGACCGCAACCTCGGAGACGGAAAAGCCGAGCTTTACGACGTCCAACGTCGTGATGAATTCGCGAACATTCGGCGCGCCTGACACACGTTCCGTCGGCAGAGGCGCGACGCTCGCGATGCAATGCGCGATTTGCCATGGCTCGAATCGGCAGGGCCAGGTCGATACGCCAAATCTCGAAGGCCAGCCGGCCGCGGTAGTCTATAAGGAGCTTCGCGATTTCAAGGCGGCGGCCAGGACAAGCGCCATTATGAGTCCGTTCGCTATCAAACTCAGCGAGCAGGACATGCTCGATCTCGCCGCGTATTACTCCTATTTGCCGCGGCAGCCCGGATCGCATCCCGATCCAGCCGTGACCGCTCCGCAAATCGTTGTCCGCGGCGCGCCCATGCGAAACATCCCGACCTGCGCTTCCTGCCATGGCATCAACAACGCCAAACCCGGAACACCTTGGCTAGACGGCCAGTCGGCCGTCTACATCAAGGCGCAACTCCAGGCCTTTTCTTCCGGCACTCGCCGAAACGATATCAGCGAGCAAATGCGCAATGTTGCCCGACAAATGACTCCGGACGAAATGAACGAAGCGGCCCGCTACTACGCAGCGCAGCCGTAACTAAATCCACCACGCGAGACACTCATGGCCTGACGTCGCTTACTTCAACCGTTCGATCAGTAGGCATTACGCCGGCAATTGAGAGGCTATACGGGCAAGGAACGGCGTATCCGGGAACGTAGCCACTTCCAGATACTTGGTTCGTCGAGATTGCAGATCCGACAGGTCCCGTCCATGAGCACAAACCAAAGCCAACTGGCGGCCGCGGCCCTGGAAACACTCCACGGCGCAAGAGGCCTGCCTCCCGCGGAAGCAACGGCCAAACTTCGCGACTTTGTGGATTCGATAGGTACGATCCTTCCCCCGACCGCCCGGCTCGCGGACGCATCAGATGCCCTGAGGACTCTGGTCAATCAGCTCGAAACGGTGGGCGCAGCAACCGACGACGCCTGGGAACACGCAATCGAAACGATGCTAAGCTTTACCAACGAATCCGTTTGATCTTCGCTGTCTGATCGCCCGGATCGGCCACCTTCTCTACATATTCGCGAACGTTCGCATTGCCGCCACGACATTACTTCCCAAGTAGGGCTTCGGAATAAACAGTGCATTGGGCGGCAAGCTAAGGGGCTTGGCACGGCCCGTTGTGACGATGATGTGCACTGGCGGCCATCGATCGTTGATAAAGGCTGCGAGCTTCAAGCCGTCCATGGAACCGGGCATATTGATGTCGGTAAAAACCAGATGGGCGTCTTGCCGGGCCTCAAGGACGCGAATGGCGTGATCGGCATCGGACACCGGCACGACATCATAGCCAGCATCCTCCAATTCTTCCTTGCGCATGTCGCGGATGAGAGATTCGTCTTCAACGATCAGGACAGTTGGCATGGCGACCCTACGTGGGGCTATCACAGGCCACGACTGCGAGCGAACAAGACTCTTATCATCTAATCGTTCCGGTCTCGTAAACTATTCCGCCGATTCAAGGAGATTGCGGCCCCAACTCCAAAAGCTCTTCGCGGCAGGACTGTATAATATTGCTCACGTCGCCCGGCCGAATTAAGTCCAGTTATGAGGACCTTATCCGAAGCGAGGCAGTTGGTGTTGGTCCGGTCGCGAATGGCCAGCGGTTATACCGACGATTGCGCGTAGGTCTCTCCATCGCGATCCGTCCGAGATCACGTACCCGAAATCGATCATCTGACGAACACCTCGCCGAGGTCAACCTGGGCGACAGCCTTTTGCAACAAAATATACTTAATCCCATCTGGAGGC
>Ga0209483_1003329_pt1 | contig 10596 bp, 7 predicted proteins | sample NGEPerA_FD_184508 | JGI IMG/M metagenome (GOLD analysis project Ga0209483, IMG submission 184508) | Arctic peat soil microbial communities from the Barrow Environmental Observatory site, Barrow, Alaska, USA - NGEE PermafrostL2-A... | ecosystem: Environmental > Terrestrial > Soil > Wetlands > Peat...
GGGCGTGGGCGGGCGCCGGTTTGTGGGTCGCCGCGCGGCGCTTGGACGGCTTGGCGTCGGCGGTGCCGGCGGCCATCGCCAGCGCGAACGACATCGCGACCGTCGCGAAGAGTTCCAACGCCCCACGCTTCACTTCATCTCCTTGAGCCGCCCCAGCGCGTCGGCGCGGCGCGAGTCGTCTTTGCCGGCCGCTTGCAGATATTGATTCAGGTAGTCCTTGGCTTTGGCGGGATCCTTATCGAAGTCCATGTAGAGGATGCCCAGGTCGTAAAGCGCGGGTGGGTAGTCGGGCTCGATGTCGAGGGCGCGCTCGTAGGCCTGGCGCGCCAGGTCCATCTTCCCGTCACCGCGGGACGCCACGCCCAGCGCCACCTGCGCCTCGGCGTCGTTGGGATCGATCTCGACCGCCTTCTGCAGCTCGCTGCGGGCTTTTTTGTAATCGCCGCAGTCCAGGTAGACCACCGCCTTGTTGAGGCGGGCCTGCACGTACTTTGGATCGAGCTCAGACGCTTTCTGATAGTCCAAGAAAGCCTCCTGGTCGTGGCCCCGTTCAAAAGCGACGAGACCCAGGTTGTTCCAGACGAAAGCGCTCTTGGGATCGAGATCGGCTGCCTTATGCAGCGCGGTCTCGGCAAGTTCGAACTTCCCCATTTTATAGTAGGTGAGGGCCAGGGCGTTATAGGCAATTACGGTGTGGGCGAGGTTTTCGCCGCTTTCCGCAAGCAACAGCCGGGCCTGTTCCAGCGACTCATCCAGCGAGTCGGGGCCGGCTTCGCGCAGCACTTGGCTATAGCGGGCCCGCATATCGAAGTCGTTGGGATCGGCGTTGAGCCAACGCGCGTAGACCTCGCCGGCCTTCTTGCCGTTGTGCGCGCGTCGCAGGCTCTCGCCGTAGGCCAGCACCGTCAGGCGTGCGCCGGGCTGGATGTCGAGCGCCCGCTTGAAGTCGTCCACCGCGGCGTCGAAGTTGCCGAGCGCCGTCTCGATCACGCCGAGGTCGTGCCAGGCCTCGAAGAGCCGCCCGTCGAGCTGGGTGGCGCGGGTGAGTGGCTGACGCGCGTCCTTGTAGTGCTTGCGCCCGGTGCGCATGATGCGCACCCCTTCGTCGAAGGCCGCCTGCGCCTCGGGGCTGGTCTTCGGTAACACCACCGCCGCGATCGGATTGACCGCTGCCGCCCCCGGCGCCGGCGCCTTGTGCGCGCAGCCAATCGCGAGGAGCGCCAAGGCGACCGCCTTCGTCAGGATCGGAGGCGGGCGTTGTCCGCCGGAGAGACTGCCCGCCGAGCAGATCCGGGCCCGGCTCTCGTCGGGGGCGGGCCCGCGGGAGGGGCAAAGTCCCTCCCGCGCCTCAGTTGTCACGGCGGACCTCTTCGATGCGATCGAGGGTGACGCGCGGCTCGCCGGGGCGACTGGTCAGGCGCAGCTCGGCTTCCTTGGGGTATTCGTTTTCGGCGAGGCGCGAGAGCGCCTCACGGATGGCCTGGGTGTGCTTGTTGTAGACGCCGATCTGGAGCGCCCGCGCGTAGCCCGACTTGTAGGCGTCGATGGCCTTGTCCTCGATCACGACGATCACCTTCTCCAGCTCGTCGCGGTACATCTGCTTTTCGTCTTCCTTGAGGTCCTTGGGGACCGGCGCGTTGCGCATAGCCTTGGCGTAAGCCTCGTAGCCCTGGCCGATGCGCAGCAACGCGGCGGTGGTCCACTCGGGCGAGCGGTAGGTCACGACGTCGAGGTAGGTCTGCTTGGCCTCCTCGAGCCGCTTGGCTTTCTCCTCGAGCACCTTGCCGAGCTGCCGCGGCTTGCCCGCGATCTTGATCCGCTCGTACTCGAGGTAGAGCAGCTCGCCCTGGATATAGCGCGCCTCGGCCGCGTAGTAACCGACCTCGTCGCTCCCGCCGTGGCCGTGCTTGCCATACGCCGCCAGCGCCTTGGCGGCGGTCTCCCTGGCGGCGCTCTCGTTGCCCGCGTTGAGCTGCGCGTCGGCCTCGCGGGCCAGCGCCTCGACGGTCTTGGCGTCGCCGGGATAGGTCTTGCTGTAGGCGCCGAAGCTGGCGGCCGCGCCCCGCCAATCCTTCTGGTCCTCGCGCACGACGGCGGCCTGGAAGGCGACGTCCTTGGCGTCGGGGCGATCCTTGTAGCGACGCGCGTACTCACTGTAGTGCTTGATGGCGCGATCGTGCTGCCCGAGGCTCTGGCGCAAGACGCCGGCGCTGCGGAGCGCGTCGGCGGCGTGGCCATTCTGCGGATATTTCTGGGCCAGCTGCTCGTAGAGCGCGGCGGCCTTGTCGTAATAGGCGATGTTCTCTTCGATGCGCGCGGCGGTGAAGAGCGCCTCGGGCGCCTCGCTGGCGGTTGGGTATTTGTCGGCCAGCTCGCGGTAGGCGCCCACCGCCTCGTCGGGCTTCTTCTCTTTTTCGTAGACCGCGCCCGCGTTGTTGAGCGCCTTGGGCGCCAGGCCATTTTGCGGATACTCGTGCGAGACGCGCAGGAAGAAGGCCGCCGCCTTGTCGTAGTCACCGCTCTGCGCGTACTTCTCGCCCGACTTCATGACCGAGCCGACGATCAGCTTGTCGAGCCGTTCCTGCTCGTCGCGAGACGCGAAGGCCTTGGTCTTCTTGAGCCGCCGGGCCCAGCTCTCGATGTTCTCGTAGTCCTTGGCTTTGCCGAGCGCTTGCAGGATCCGATCGCCGGCCGCGCCGGCGTTGGGATCGTCGGGGTAGCGCTCGACGATCAGGCCGAAGCGTTTGATGGCCTCGTCGTAGTCGCCGTAGTCGAAGAAGAATTGCCCGTTCTTGTAGATGACGGTGACGATCTCCTTGTCGTTCGGGAAGAGCGTGGCGTAGAGATCGGCCGCCGCGCCGAACAGGCGGTCGCTGTCGGTGATCTCGCGCTTGCCGCCGCCCGGCCCTTCGGCGACCGGCTTGCGGACCTTCTCGAAGGCGCCCATGGCCTGCAGGAGCGCGTCCTTGTGATACTTGCCGACCGGCTGGGTCTTCCCGACGGCCAGGTACTCGCGCCCGGCTTCTTCGTACTTGCCGAGCTTGAAGTAGAGGATGTCGGCGCGCAGGTAGCGCAGCTCGACGGCGTCGGGCGCGTCGGGGAAGTTGGCCAGGTAGAACTCGTAGGCCTCGGCCGCGCGCGCGTAACGATCCTTGTCGACGACCTTGGTGGTCTTCTCGGTCGCCTGTGCCTCGGCGTGCATGGTCTTGGCCAGCGTGCGGATGAGCCCCTCGGCCATGGTGCGCGCGTTCTCGACCGTCTTGGGGCGGTCCTTGTTGGCGGCCGCCCAGGCGCTGTGCGCGCCGTAATCGCTGGCCAGCTTGCGCATCTCGAGCACCGCGGTCTTGATGTCGCCCAGCAGCTGATAGCTCTCGACGATCTTGCCGGCGTAGTCGGGCGCCTCGGCGCTGTTGGGATCGAGCTCGATGAGCAGCCGGTAGGCTTCGACGGCGCGCTCGTAGCGGGTCTGGTCGAACACCGTGTCGGCCAGCTGCTTGAGCACCTTGCGCGAGTACTGCTTGCCGCCGATCTGGGCCAAGAACTCGAAGGCGTCGTGCGCGCTCTTGGTATCGTCTTCCGTGAAGAGCTCGACCAGATAGTCGAGCGCCTGTCCTTGCAGCTCTTCGGCGCGCTTCTGCTGGTCCTCGGTACGCCCGGCCTTCTTCTTGGCCAGATCGAGGACGTCCTTGAAGCGCAGCGCGCTCTTGGTGGTGTCGCCCAGCTTCCAGTAACACCAGGCGGTCTTGAAGAGCGCCAGGTCGTAGAGCGTCGACTTCGGGTGTTGCAAGACCTTCTCGTAGGCCTCGAGCGAGCTCTTGTAGTTCTGCTGCTCATAGAAGCGATACTCCGCGATCGCCATCCAGGCGTCGGCGATGTAGCGGGAACGCGGGAAGCGATCGAGCAGGATCTGGAAGTACTTGATCGACTCGCCGACCTTGCCCTGGTCACGCAGCGAGAAGGCGTAGAGATAGATGACGGTGTCGATCTTGCGGAACTTTGGGTAGCCGTCGATGAGCCGCAGATAGACCGTCTGGGCCTGGGCCAGGTCGACGGCGGGCGTGCGGCGCGGCACCTTGGGGCACTCGGCGCGATCGGCGTGGCAGGCCGAAACGGCCGCCTGGTACCGGCCCATCTTTTCGAGGTAGACGGCCTTCGATTCTTCCCAGTAGAGCTCGGCCAGTTTGTACATCGCCTCGGCCTGCTCTTTGGAGTGCGGGCTGTCATGCAGGTAGCTCTCGATCAGCTTGATCGCCTCGCGCCGGGCGGCGGTGACCTCGGCCTCCTTCTCGGCCAAAGCCTGCCGCAAAACCGGCGGTAGCTTGCTCTCCGGATCGTCGGCGTCGGCGTCGGCGTCGGCCGGGCCGGCGTCCGCCTTGTCGGCTTGGCCGGCTGGGGCCTTCGAACGCGACTTGGCCGCCCGCGCAGCGTAGGGGTGCGACAACACGCCGGCGATCGCGACGATCGCGATCCCTCCGCGCACGCTGCGCCGGAGGCTATTTGAAGTTTTCGTACTCATCGGACCAGTACTCACCTTCGATCGAGATGGGGACCCTGAAAGGGTCCCCAAGCCCCCCCGCGAAGGGCATGCGCGAGCAGAGCTCGCTCGAGCCCGCGCGATCGGCCACGCCGCTATTTGAAGTTTTCGTACTCATCGGACCAGTACTCACCTTCGAAGGGCCAGTACTCCTCGTCGTCGCCCATGAGGCCTTCGAGCTGCAGCGTGGCGAACAGCTCGGCGGGATAACGGCCGGCGCGCAGGTTCTCGATCTCGATCTCGAGCTTCTTCTTCTTGCCGATGACCGCGTCGATGTGGGTCAACCGGGCCTGGCGGAGCAGCTCGCGCAGCCGTTTGTCCAGATCGGCCAGCGCCGAGGTCGCGATGACCCCCGTCGCGACCACCAGATGCGCGCGGAGCTGGCGCGCCTCGGCCCCCAGGGCCAGCGTCGCCTCGGCGTCCTTGGCGAAGGGGCCCTGGGCCACGTTCTGGAGCCGCGCGGCCCGATGCGCCTCGTCGGCCAGCTGTCCCACGCGCTCCTCCATCGCCGGATCCCCCGCCGCCAGCGGCCGGAGCGCCTCGACGTCTTGAACCAGCCGCACCGCCTCGGTCGCATCCGTGCCGCTGCCGGTGGGACCGTCTTTTTCGTGCGCGGTCAGCTCGTCCCAGACCGCCACCTCGTTGGGGATCATCCCGGTCTCGCGGTCGAGCGCCCGGATGTCTCCGGTGAACTTGTAGAAACGCGGATCGACCTTGAGCAGCTCGGCGATCGGATCGTGCGGCGTCGCGATCGAGGCCTTGCTGAGCAACCGGCGGTAGAGCGCGCCGCGCTTGGCCGGATCTTTGAGCAGCGTGGCCACCTGCGCCTCGATCGGCGCGTAGGTCTTCACGAAGGCGTCCAGCGTCGCGCGCACCCGATCGAACCGGCAGGACTTGAGGTCGATCATCGCGTGCAGCAGCATCACGTCGGGCGCCAGCGGCGATTGGGGGAAGGCCTGGTCGAACTCCTCGAGAAAAGCGCTGGCCGCTTCGAACTCCCCCTTTTGAAACATCGACCAGGAGGCCTCGAAGAGCGCGTCGGGCAGGCGATCCGAATCGGTGGGGACGCGGAAATAGAAGTAGTAGGCGTCGTCGTACTTCCCCTGTTCGTGCGCGATGCGGCCGAGCGCCAGGTAGGCCAGATCCTTGATCGCGAAGTACCGCCCGTCGATGAAGAAGGTGAAGCGATCGTGGTCGGCCTGCTCGACGATCTCGCACAGCGCGCGGCGGGCGGACGCGAAGTGCCCCTTGCGGGCCTGGATCAGGCCGCGGAAGTACAGCGCGGCGGCGTAGAAGCGCGATTGCCGGTCGACCTGCGAGAAGAGCGCCTCGGCCCGCGCCACGTCGCCCGCTTCGTAGGCCACCTTGCCGGCCAGGTAGGCGTGCTCGGCGGCGCTGTCATGGGGCAGCGCCTCGCCGCGCCCGGCGTCGGTGTGGTCGAGGACCGCCAGGATCTCGGCCTGCTCCTTGGTCTCGAGCGCGATGTCGACCATCATCCGGTAGGCCGGCGCGAAGAGCGGCGACTTGGTGTCGCGCCCGAGGACCCGCAACAGATAGCGCTCGGCCGACTTGTATCCCCCCGCGCGGATCAGCGCCCGCGCCAGCGTCAGCTCGGCGGTGGCGTAGTCGGGCGCGTACTCGAACTGCGCATAGCGTGGCGACTCGACGATCCGGTAGAGGCGCACGCTGGCGATCTCGGCGTTGCCGGTCACCAGGTCGTCCTCGGCCGCCGCCAGCTCGGTGCGCAGCCGATCGAGCGTGGCCGGCTGCTGGTCGCCGCCGAGCACGCCCGCCTGGTCGAGATCGGCCAGATAGCGCGCCATGGGGTCCGCCTTCGGCGAAGAAGGATCGATCGCGTGGACGGCGGCGGGCTCCGCCCGCCGGAGTCCGTCGCGGGGGGGCGCGGGGACCCTCCCAGGGTCCCCGATCGATTGACAGAGCAGGGCCACGAGAAGCGCGATCATTTCTCGGTCTCGACCCCGATCTCGATCTCCGGCTCGTAGCCGGGCAGGTCCCCGTCGTCGTCGGCGGTGATCTCGACCGCGGTCCGCAGCCCGTCGGCGACGTTGACGACGAAGGTCTGCTCCGACTCGTAGCCCAGATCGGCGTGCTCCTTCTCGCCCTTCTTGCCGGGACGGACTTCGATCCGCACGGTCAGGGTGTGCGGGCCGGGCTTGATCGGTCGTTCGGAGACCTTGATGAGCTCGTCGACCAGCGGCTTTTCGCCCGAGTCCCAGATCGAATTTCCGTCGAGACGGATCTCGGCGCGCCGCAGGATGAAGTCGGGCGCGCCCTTCCAGCGCAGCGTGGCGCTCAGCTTGGAGGCGTAGATCCCCTCTTCGACCAGCTCGGCGCGGGCCCGCGAGCGAAACAGCTCGTCGCGCAGGCGATCGTATTCGGCGCGCAACTTGGCGAGGTCGACGGCCGGTCCCGGGACCGGCGGCGCGGTCCGCTGCTCAGCGGATTCGTCGGCGGTCGGCCCGGGCGGCGGCGGCGCCGACTTCGAGCCGGCCGCGCGGCCCACGTCGGGCGTCGACTCGGACGACGGATCGTTCCGGACGGCCTTGCCCGCGCGGGCCGACCCGGCCAAGGCCGGCAAGAGCGCGACCGCCAGCAGCGGGGAACGAAAAATCGGTCGTCGTCGGCTCATGTGATCACCCTCTCGGCTCACTCCCGTATCGGCAGGTACAGGCTCAACCCGACCGTGGTGGTCAGATCGTTGACCAGCAGCGTCTGCGCCAGGAGCTGCTGTCGATAGATGTGGTCGCGCACGTCGATGCGGATGGCCCAGGCGTGGCCCAGGAAGAACTTGAAGCCGAAGCCGCCGTTGCCGGCCAGATCCTCGGAGACCACCGAATCGACGACGCCGGCCCCCCCCGCCAGGTAAATGTCGAAGTGGGTGATCGAGCCGCCCAAGCGCATCTTGGCGTGGGCGGGGACCCAGATCAGATCGGCGTCGAAGTACAGCTCGCGGCGCGGCCGTCCTTGCAGCACCGCGAAGGTGCGCTCGAGCTCGGGACCGCCGTACGAGGTGAGGCTGGTGATGGCCGCCGAGGCCTCGACCCCCAGATCTTCGGTCATGTGGTACGTGTAGGCGAGGCCGAGCGTTCCCGGGATGGGCGTCGAACGAACACCCGGCACGTGGTTCACGTAGGGGATGTCGCCCAGGTGCCCGGAGTACACGCCGTCGAAGAGATCCGACGAGTAGTAGCCGCCCTGGAGGCTCAGCTCGTGGCGGTTGGCCTGCTGAAAGAGGCGGTCGCGGCTGGTCCGCTGCTTACGCTTGGCGAACAGATCCGCCTGGATGTTCTCGTCGATACAAGCGTCACCTTGTGCGGGAACTTGAGCGGTTCCCGCGCCCCCCGCGATGGGCTCGGACGAGCCCGGGGTCCCCGCGCGTGGGGTGGATTCCAGCTCGTCCTCCCCCAACGCGATCTTTGCCGTGCCCACCACGAACAAGGTCACGCAGGCGAGCGTGAGCGGGCCAACCGAGGTTGTCCTTCGTGGGGTCAGCCGAACCATAGGCTGAGCCCCGCGAGCACGTTGACGTTGTTGGTGATTCGGCCGCGGCCGAGGACCTCTTGCGGCAGCAAGAAGTCGCGCAGGTCGAGCCGGAAGGACAAGTAGCGGTTGAAGTAGAGCTTGAGGCCGCCGCCCACCTCCCAGGTCAGACCGAGGACGGTGGGATCGAAGGTGCGGCCGGCGCCCGCGACGGCGAAGAAATCGCTGTGGATGATTCGCGTCTCGCTGAACTTGAACTTGGCGTGAATGGGCGACCACAGCAGCGAGAGCATCCCTTGCCAGGCGATGCTGGGCTGGAAGTGGGTCTGCTGATCGAACGACGTGAAAGCCTCTTCCAATCGAAACTGCATCGGCGTGCGCGTGACCAGCGCTTCGAGGCCGAAGTCCTCCGACGGATAAAAGGACAGCGCGCCACCGTAGCTGTAGGTCGACGACAACGCGTCGGCCGCGTAAAAGCCGCCCAGGCCGGAGAGCTCGAAGCGGTGGCGCTTGAGAAAGTCGCGTCGCTGAACCCCTTTGCGGCGACCACCGGTGGCGTCGCCTTCCAGGCAGGCCAGGCCGTGCAGCGCCGACTCCGGTTCCTCGTCGCTGTCGGCCGCGCCGTTGTCGGCGTCACTCGCCGAGTCGTCCGCCCCGCTGGAGGTGACGTCGAGTGAACCAGCCTTGGCCGAATTGGGGGCGCCGAATTTGCTTTCGTCCGGCGTGACGTCGTCCGACTTGCTGTCATCTGACTTGCTGTCATCTGACTTGCTTTCGTCCGACTTGCTTTCGTCCGGCGTGACGCCGTCTGACTTGCTGTCATCTGACTTGCTGTCGCCCGAATCGTCACCCCCCCGATCCTCGAAGAGGTTGTCGGTTGGCTTCGGGCCTCCCAACGGGGACGCGGCCAGCGCGGCGATCCCGTTGGTGAGCCCGTAGGCCAGAGCGAGGACGACCGTCGCACGTACCAACGCCCGAAAATCGTAGTCCCAGCACACCGCGCTTGGCAAGGTTCGTCATGCTTCTTTTTCATGAAGTTCCCGTCGAGAAATGAGATCTATTTTTGTGGGGAATGATGTTCCGGCACCACATTGGCCGACATGAAGCGCGCCGTAACAGTCGAACGCGCGTGGCGCAACATGCGGTGCATGATGTGGCGCAACGTATGAGACGTGATCGTTCAACCCACATTTGGGCGGGCGGGTTCGCCCACATCCGCGCGGGCCTGTTGGTACCTTGGGCCGCCACAGCGTTGACTCTTGGCGCTTGTTCGACCTCCAGCGTGCCCGAGATTGATGGATCGGTGGTGCCCCGAGCGTGCAATGGCGCCGCCATCTGCCTCACCGACTCGACCGTGCACGCCTGCGTCGACGGCGCGATCGGACCCCTACTCGACGACTGCGGCGCGCAGGGTCAGGTCTGCAGCCTTGCCCGCTGTACATCACTGAATTGCCAATCCGCGGAGACCAACACAAACAGCCTGGTCGGCTGTCTCTTCTACACGGTCGAGGCGGAGACCATCGAGGCGGACCAGACGGCGGCCACCAGCTTCCTCGTGACGAACCCCGGAGACGATCCGGCCACCGTCGAGATCCAGCTTCCGTTCTCGTCGGGCCCCGGCAGCGCGTCGCAATGGCAGTCGGACCCGACGACCCAGGTGCCGAGCGGGTCGTCCGGAAGATTGCGCCCCAGTACGGCGGTGGTCGTTCCGACGGGCATCGGCACCATCCCGGCCTCCGCGATCCGGATCTCCAGCGATCGCCCGGTCACGGTGATCGAGATCGAGAGCGACGACGCCAGCGAATCCGCGACCAGCACCGGCGGCACGCTGGTGTTGCCGCTGCAATCGCTGGGGATCGACTACCGCGCGGTGACCTACCCGCAGGCGGGGACCCAGGCGGTCGCAGAAACGCTGGGCAGCCGCGGGGGCGCCGGCCGGGTCATCATCGTCGGCACCCAGATCTCGACGGCGATCCATCTGTCTCCGATCGGACCGGTGACGGCGCCGCTCGGCGGCGGCGTCGATGCGCTCGGTGCCGGTGACGACTTCCCGATCACGCTCAACGACGGCGACGTCTTCCAGATCTACACCGGCGCCGACGGCGAGGATCTGACCGGGAGCCGGGTGAGCTCGAATCGACCGATCGCGGTCTTCTCGGGCAACATCTCGACGACCTACGGCTCGGAGGTGATGGGAATCAACTCGCCCGACATGACCCACGAACAGATGCCGCCCATCGTGACCTGGAGCAAGACCTACGTCGCGGCGGCGCTCACCCCCCAGGCCAGCGTCGATTGCACTTCGTTCTTCGGCAACGACGGCGCCTCCATTTGGCGGGTGCTGGCGTCGACCGACGGCACCACGGTCACCTTCGACGGCCCGGCCGCGGAAACCCTGAGCTTGTTGCCGCCGAACGGGGCGGCCGAGCCGCTGGCTGGCCCGCTGACGCTCGACGCGGGCCAGGTGGCGTCGCTGATCGGCGCCGGAAGCTTCACCATCATCGCCACGAGCCCGGTGCTGGTCACGCAGGGATTGGACTGCGAGCCGAGCCTGTCGCTGG
>Ga0209483_1003332_pt1 | contig 10592 bp, 9 predicted proteins | sample NGEPerA_FD_184508 | JGI IMG/M metagenome (GOLD analysis project Ga0209483, IMG submission 184508) | Arctic peat soil microbial communities from the Barrow Environmental Observatory site, Barrow, Alaska, USA - NGEE PermafrostL2-A... | ecosystem: Environmental > Terrestrial > Soil > Wetlands > Peat...
GCCCGGCACCGCCGCGACGCCCGACGAATCGGCCCGCACCAATCAAGTCCAAGTCCTGGGCGTGAACGAACATTTTTGGGCGATGGCGCAAGCTCCGCCCTACTTTATCGTGTCGTCATCACCTTGGGTCATCCTCAATCAACCGCTCGCCCAACAACTCCATCTCCACGCTGGCGAGACGGTTGTTCTGCATGTGCAAAAGCCATCTTTGCTCTCGCAGGAGGCGCCTCTCTCGCCGCAGGAAGATGTCTCGACTGGCCTTCGCCTGACGGTGGCGGCGGTGGTTTCGGACGCGCAATTTGGCCGCTTCAGTTTGCAGGCGAATCAGATCCCGCCCTTGAATGCTTTTGTGCCGCTGCAATTTCTGCAAGACAAAGTCGCTCTGGATGGCAAGGCAAATCTTTTATTGACTGGAGCGGGGGCCACGCCTGAACTGTTGCGGCAGCGGTGGAAATTGGCCGACGCCGGGTTGGAATTGCGCTCAGTTCCGGGCGGCTTGGAATTGCGCACCGATCGAATCTTCATTGATCCCGTCCTGGCCCGCGCGGTGCAAACCGTCATCCCGCCGCCGGGGGCGAAACCGATTTTAACCTACTTCGTCAACGAACTGCGCGACGGTTCCAACGCCACCCCGTACTCGATGGTCACGGCCGCTCCTGCGGAAATGGCCGACAACCAAATCGTCATCAATCAATGGCTGGCCGACGATCTGCACGCCAAGCCCGGCGACCCGGTGCGCCTGACCTACTTCGTGCTCGGCGACACCCATCGGCTGGAAGAAAAGCAGGACACCTTTCGCGTCCATTCGATCATTGCGATGGAAGGCCTTGACCGCACTTTGATGCCCGACTTCCCGGGCATTGCCAAGGCGGAGAAAACCGAAAATTGGGACGCCGGTTTTGCCATTGATCTGCGCAAAATTCGCCCCAAAGACGAACAATACTGGAAACAATATCGCGGGACACCCAAGGCTTTCGTCACCCTCGCCGCCGGCCAGCGCATGTGGGGTAACCGTTTCGGCAATCTGACCGCGCTGCGCTTTGCCACTAACGGCGTCTCGGAGCAATCCCTTTTGGGCGCGCTCGACCCGGCGGCGATTGGCCTGGTCTTTCAGCCGATTCGGGAACGCGCCTTCGCCGCCAGCAGTCAATCCGAAGATTTCGGCGGCCTATTTCTCGGCTTTAGTTTTTTCCTCATTGTGGCGGCCCTGATTTTGATGACGCTCCTCTTTCAATTTGGCTTGGAAAAACGCGCCACGGAAATCGGCGCTTTGCTCGCGCTGGGCTGGCCGCCGCGCGAAGTGCGCCGCGTGTTTCTCCTCGAAGGCATCGTCCTGGCGGTGCTGGGCGGATTGCTTGGCGCGGCGGGCGGCGTTCTTTATGCGAAGGCGATTTTGTATGGTCTTGTTACTTTATGGCGGGACGCGGTGGCCGATTCGCCGCTGCGCTTTCACGTCACCTTCGAGACTTTGGCCACTGGAGTTGCCGCCAGTATTTCGGTCAGCAGCATTGTGCTTTGGCTGGCCCTGCGCAAACAAACCAAACGGCCCGCCCGCGAATTGCTGGACCGCGGACACGAGTTGGAAACGCCACCGCGCCGCCGCCGGTGGGCCGGTTGGGTCGCGATGTTGAGCGGCTTGGGCGCGCTGGCCATGGTCGGCGCCGCCAAAGGCAATGCGGACGTCGAATCTTTCTTCGGCGGCGGCGCACTGCTTCTCATCGCGGGAATTTCGGCGGCCGCTTTTGCTTTTCGCCGCCTGGCCGAACGCCGATCTTCCCGTCCACTGACCTTGAGCGGTCTCGGCTGGCGTGGCTGCACGCGGCGGCGTAATCGCAGTGTCGCTACGATTGCCCTGCTGGCCAGCGGCACCTTTCTGATCGTGGCCGTCGCCGCCAACAAGCTGGACGCCAACCTCAACAGCCGCCAACGCGCCTCGGGCACCGGCGGCTTCGCTTTGCTCGGCCAATCCGCGCTGCCGATTGTGCAAGACCTCAACACCAAAGCGGGCCGCGACTTTTTTGGATTGGACGGGCAAATCTCGACCAACGTGCAGATCGTTCCCTTTCGGGTGCATGACGGCGACGACGCCAGTTGCCTCAACCTGAACCGCGCCCAGACGCCGCGCCTCCTTGGCGTGGACGCGGAGCAATTGCAAAGCCGGGGCTCCTTCACCTTCTCCCAAATCATCGACCCGGCATACGCGAACAAGCCCTGGCAGTTGCTCAAAGCCGGCGCGGACGAAATCCCCGCCGTTGGCGATGAAGCCTCGATCCAATGGGCCTTACACAAAAAAGTCGGGGACACCGTCGATTACATGGACGAACACGGACGGACTTTCAAAGTCCGCCTCGTCGGCGCGCTGGCCAACTCCGTTTTGCAAGGAAGCCTGATCATTGACCGCGCCGCTTTCCTTCAGCGTTTTCCCGGCGAGACGGGTTATCGTCTTTTTCTGATTGACGCCCCGCCGGACCAAACCTCCCAAGTCTCCGCCAGCCTGACGCGCGCCCTGCAAGATCGCGGATTGGAACTCATTCCCACCGCGCAACGTCTCAACGCCTTCAACGCCGTGCAAAACACTTACCTCGACACCTTCCAGGTCCTCGGCGGACTCGGGCTTCTCCTCGGCAGCGCGGGGTTGGGGGTTGTCGTCCTGCGCAATGTTCTGGAACGCCGCGGCGAACTGGCGGTGATGGCTGCGGTCGGATTTCCGGCAAGCGCCTTGCGCTGGATGGTGTTGAGCGAGCATCTCGCCTTGGAATTTCTGGGGCTCCTCATTGGCATTGTCGCTGCTTTATTCGCCGTCCTGCCCGCCTTGCTTTCATCCGCCGCGCCCGTATCTTATTTTTCGCTGGCCGCCACGCTCGCGCTGGTGGGCCTCAGCGGAATTGTATGGGCCTGGGCCGCGGCGCGGCTGGCTTTGCGCGGCACATTATGGCAGGCGTTAAGGAACGAATAATGAAAAAATATCTGGCACTCTTCTTCTTACTGGCGGCATCCGCGCTCTTCGCCACAGCGCAACCGAACACAATCCTCTACCAAAACGATTTCGAAAACGCGAAGCTGGATCAGGTCCCGGCCGGCTTCCTGGTGCTCGACGGAGAATTTTCTGTCAAACAAAACGACGGCAACAAGTTCCTCGAATTACCCGGCGCGCCGCTCGATACTTTTGGCGTTCTCTTTGGTTCCACCACCAACCAGGGCGTCTGCGTGGGCGCGCGCATCTACGGAACAAACAAAGGCCGCCGTTCGCCCAGCTTCGGGGTTGGCCTCAACGGCGCCGGTGGCTACAAATTGAAAGTAACCCCGGCCAAGAACGTATTGGAAATTTACAAAGGCGACGAGTCCGTGGCCAACGTTCCGTTCCAGTGGAAGTCTGGTTCGTGGACCGTCTTCCGTCTGCGCGTCGTGCCAGCCGGGCCGGGCGCCTGGAAAATCGAAGGAAAAGCCTGGCCGCAACCCGAGCCCGAGCCCAAAGACTGGCTCATCTCCCTCGACGAAAAAACTCCGCCGCACGACGGTCGCGCCTCCATCTGGGGCAGCCCCTACTCCGGCACCCCCCTCCGCTTCGACGACCTCATAATCACCGCCGAATAAGTGTCCGCACATCGACGGCTTCCATGCCGGCGGAGCGAATGGCTTCCAGGCCGAGGTCGGTGTCCTCGAAGGCGCGGCAAAATTGCGGGGCCACGCCGAGGCGTCGCGCGGCTTCGAGGAAAATATCCGGGGCGGGCTTTTGGCGCTTTACTTGTTCGCTGGTGACGATGGCTTGGAATAAATGCCGAATTCCTAAATGCTCCAGCACTTGGACGATGTGCGGTTGAATGCCGCCGGACGCCACCGCCAGGGGAAGAACGCCAAAGTTTTCGCGCGCAATTTTTACCACCGCCTCGACCGGCTGGACTTGCGACAAAAATGGGAGGTAGGCCGCCTCTTTTTCGTGCGAGGCGGCGATGGGATCAAGTTCGCGCCCTTGTTCGGCGCTCAACATTTTAAGGATATCTCGAGACGGCACTCCGCCCAACTCGTAAAAACGTTTCTCAGGGAAAGTGAGCTGGTAGCGCGCGGTGACGACCTGCCATGCGCGCCAGTGCAGCGGCATGGTGTCGGCCAGCGTGCCGTCGCAATCGAAAATCAAGGCCTTGGGAACGAGGGCGGAGTTCATAATTTGAGGGCCGAGAGGCGCTCTTCCAGATCATGCGCGATTAACGGCTCGATCATGCAGTCAATCTTGCCTTCGATAAAGGTGGGCAGATTGTAGAGCGTCAGTTCGATGCGGTGGTCGGTCACGCGGTTTTGCGGGAAATTGTAAGTGCGAATGCGCTCGTTGCGTTCGCCGGTGCCGACCTGCTCTTTGCGATGGGCGGCGTAGCGGGCGTTTTCCGCGGCGATTTTGGCTTCGAGCAGCCGCGAGCGCAGAACGGTCATGGCCTGCGCCTTGTTTTTCTGCTGGGACCGTTCGTCGGCGCAGCGGACAATCATGCCCGTTGGCTTGTAAATAATTTGCACCGCGGAATCCGTCGTGTTGACCCCTTGCCCGCCTTTGCCGGACGCGCGGCAGACGTTGATTTCCAAATCATCGGGATTGATCACCAGATCGACTTCCTCGGCCTCGGGCAGGACGGCGACCGTCGCCGTGCTGGTATGAATGCGCCCCTGCGCTTCCGTGGCCGGCACCCGTTGCACACGATGAACGCCGCTCTCATATTTTAGCCGCTTGAAGACATCGACGCCCTTGACCCCAAAAATCACTTCCTTAAACCCACCCAAGTCAGAGGGGCTGCTGTCCATGCTCTCGACCTTCCAGCCGATTTCCTCGGCGTAGCGCATATACATGCGATAAAGGTCCGCCGCAAACAAAGCGGATTCCGACCCGCCGGCGCCCGCGCGAATTTCAATAATCGTGTTGCGCGAATCCGCTGGATCGGCTGGCACCAGGCCCAACTGCAACTGTTTGCCCAGCCGTTGCTCCTCAATTTCCAGGGCGGTAATTTCATCCTTGGCCAACTGCGCCATCTCGCTCCCCGCCGGCTCGGTTTTCACCAGTTGCTGGTGTTCCGCAAGGTCGTCCAGGATTTTGAGATAACGCGCGCCAGTGACGTTCAACTCTTTCAAGCGCGAATACTCGCGCGACAATTCCTGCAGCTTTGCGCCGTGGCCAAAGCCCTTGGGATCACTTAGAGCGGCTTCGACCTCGCTCAAGCGTCGCGCAAATTTTTCAATAAAAGGGCGCAGGTTCATGGTGGCAAATGGGGCGGCGGGAGATGCCGCAAAAAGCAACCCGCCCGTGGAATATAAAATTCCACGGGCGGGCCAAAGTGAAAGCGGGCTACTTCTTTTTCTTTTTGCTGGCGGCGGCGGCGGCCTGGGCGGCCTGGGTCTTGACCATGCGCTGCTGGAACTTATCAACCCGCCCGGCGGTATCGACAAATTTCTGGGTGCCGGTATAAAAAGGGTGGCAGGCATTACAAATGCCAATGACCACGGACGCTTTGGTGGAGCGGGTTTTGATGACATTGCCGCAAGCGCAACGAATCTCCGACTCCACGTATTTAGGATGAATAGTCTCTCTCATAAAACCAAGGCCGGACAACCTAACAGCGCCCCGCGTTTTGACAAGCGTTAATTTAGCGGCGCCGCAATCCACGTTCATTTCCTGCGTTTGAAGAATTCTGTTTCCCGGTTTTCCTTATTGACAAAACCGCAATGGAGTGATCTAATGGGATGCTGGAATTAAAAGCGGAATCTCAAAGGATTTAGCGATGAAACCTATGTTCTTCTCACTGCGGCGGATCGGCTTGGGCCTCACCCTGCTTTGCATGATTTGGGCCAGCGCCGGTCACGCTCAATCCAGCCCTTCGTTTTCCGTCAGCATCACGCAACCGACCAATGGCGCGACTCTTTTCGGGCCGAATGTCCAAATCAACGCCCTTACCTCTGACTCGGCGGATGATGTCGCGTATGTTTCGTTTGTGGCGGGCCCGGCGGGGGGCCCCGGGGCGCGCCCGCAATACCTGATCTACCTGGGGGCCGTTTCCAATAGCGTTCCTCTTGCCCAGCCGGAGGCTGGCCGCGCACTTTATATCTTCACCTGGACAAATAGCGTCTCGGGGAATTGGCTGCTGACCGCGACCGCCTTTCGCAGCAATGGAGTGGAAGTGAGCTCGGCGCCGGTTCAGTTTACGATCACGAATAACTGGCAGTTGGCCGTGAGCCTTACCACGCCGACCAACGGCTCGACTTTCCCTACGCCGACGAATATTGAATTGATCGCCGAGGTGGGTTCGGTCAACGATTCCGCCGCGTTTGTGCAATTTTTCGATGGCTCACAAAGCCTGGGCGTCTCCTCAAATTGGGCGGTGGTTGATCCCATCGGCCCGGGACCGCCGCCTTATTCTCGAGCGTATTTCTTCAATTGGACCAATCAGTCTCTTGGCAGTCATGTTTTGAGCGCCGCCGTCACCGATACGAACGGCTATTCCGTCTTCTCCGCTCCGGTGACGATCACCGTTGGAAGCAATCAACCGCCGACGGTGCGAATCACCAGCCCGGCCAACAATGCTTTATTCCGCGCGCCGGTGAATGTGGCGCTCTTGGCTTACGCGCATGACGCCGATGGTTATGTGGCCAGCGTGCAATTTCTGGCTGGAGCGAAGAATCTCGGTTTTGGACAGCCGGTGGAGATGCCGATCAGCATCCCATTCCTGCCGCCCGGGCCACCCATTCCGGCGCCGCAAAGCAACATCTTTGAACTTATCTGGAGCAACGCGCCGCCCGGCAGTTATGCCATCACGGCGCTGGCCACGGCGAACAACGGCGCCGCCGCCACCTCCAGTCCTGTCAATCTCACCATTCAGGCGGCTGTGCCGCCGCCCACGAATTTGCCGGCCTTGGTCGGAATTATCGCCACCGACCCCATCGCCATCGAAGGCACTAATTGCTGGCCTTGGCTGGGCGGCCCGGTGACTTGGAGCAATTGGGCCTCTCCTGTGGCCGTTTGGCACTGGTCCACCAACTGCGGGCCCAAGGACGCCACCTTTACCGTTCGCCGTCTCTGCGGCGACACCAACCGCAATCTAACCGTTAATTATGCCATCGGCGGAACGGCATCTAATGGCATCGATTACCTGAGCCTTCCCGGGAATCTCACTATTCCCGCCGGCCAGGAAGCAGCATCCATCCCCCTCGTGCCCGTGGACAACAGCGCCTCGAACTTCAGCAGCACCGTCATATTAACTTTGACGCCCTCGACCAATGTGGTCGCGGATTACATCACTGGCTTTCCCGGCCGGGCCGAGGCCTTGATTATTGACAGCAACGGGATCCGTTCGGGCCCGCCGGGGACTTTCCTGGCGGATCGTTCCTTCCACTTTAGCATCACAGGGCCCGACGGGGCATGGTTTCATATCGATTACACGACAAACTTGATCAACTGGACACCTCTTTGCACCAACCAGGTGATTAACGGTTCGATTGACTTTGCCGATCCCGACGCGGCCACCTCGGCCACGCGCGTTTATCGGACAATTCCTTTAGCTAATGCTCCCTCGAACTAAATTCGAGTTTTGCATGTCGGGGGCAAAGCGACTTATTCTTGAACCATGAGCACACAGGAACTATTGCTGCAAGAAATCAAGCATCAGCCCGAGTCGGTATTGCTCCAACTTCAGCACTACCTTGATTTTCTGAAAAGGCAACGCGCGCCGACGCTCCCGATGGATGAAGTCGTGGCCAACACATGGGAAAGCCTCGGGCCCGCTCCAGACCTTGACTATGACCAACTTTAATCGCGGCGACGTAGTGCTCGTGGATTTAGGTTTATAACTTCACCCGTCCCAAGCCACTCGCCGTTTCATTCGTGCGGATTTAATTGCGGCAATGACGGTTTTTTTGTCTGTTTTTGTCGAACGCCGGGTCTTTATAGGGGAAGACGATGACGGACAGCCAAACATTTCTCGCCGATTACGTTCGCAGCGGTTCGGAAGCGGCCTTTCGGGAACTGGTCACGCGCTACCTCGGCCTGGTCTATGCCACTGCGGTTCGGTTGGCTGGCGGCGACACGCATTTGGCGGAGGACGTGGCCCAAACGGTGTTTGTGGACTTGGCTCGCCTCGCGAAAAATCTTTCCAAGGATGTCAAGTTGGGTGGATGGCTCCATCGGCATACTTGCTTCGTGGCCGCCAAGATTTTGCGCGCGGAGCGCCGCCGTCAATTCCGTGAAAGACAAGCCGTGGCCATGAATAGCCTTTCAGATTCCTCGGAAGCGCACTTTGCAGAGATTGCGCCACTGCTCGACGATGCGATCAACCGGCTGGGCGCGGCGGATCGCGCGGCGGTGGTGCTGCGCTTCTATGAGCGGCTGGATTTTCGCGCAGTGGGCCGCTCGCTCGGAACCAGCGAAGCCGCCGCCCAGAAACGAGTGACGCGCGCCCTGGAAAAGCTGCACGCCCTCCTTAAACATTACTTGTTCGGCCGCCGCTCTGGCGATGGCGCTGGCCGCCGAACATCTCACCGCCGCGCCCGCTGGGTTGGCCGCCAGTATTTCATCAACCGCCGTCGCGAGCGCGTCTGTCGGAACGGGTTCCATTTTCACCCTTTTAAAATCTATGGCCGTCACAAAACTAGAAACTGGCATCGTCACCGCCATCCTCATTGCCAGTGTGATGACGCCTTTGCTGCTTCAACATCGAGCGCAGGCCAGCCTGCGCGAGCAGGACGAAGCCGCACGCCAACAATCCAGTCAAATTGCTTCGTTGGGCGAGGACAATAAACATCTGGCCGCCCAATGGGATCAGCCGACAGCCTCCCGGTCCGCCGCAGACGCTCAACTTCGCGAATTGCTGAGACTTCGCAGCGAGGTGGGCCGCCTGAAGCATACTGTCCAGGATTTAACACATTCGAAGCCGCCCGCTCCTCTTTCGCCTGAAGATCAACTGGCGTCCCTAACCAAATTATACGCGGCGCAAGTCGATCGGCTTAAACAATGGCTTGACGCCAACCCGTCCGAAAAAATCCCTGAACTCCAACACATCTCCAACTCCGCTTGGCTTGACGCCGTCGCCAATCTCGGCCGCAATGAGGATGACCTCGCGGCCGCAGCCAGCACTCTGCGCGACAATGCGCAATTGCAGGTCTTTGACGTTCTGTGGGGAGCATTGCGGCAGTACGCCAAAGCGAATGATGGCCAGTTCCCCGCCTCAATGTCGCAACTCACACCGTTTTTCCGTTCACCTATCGACGACGCCATCCTGCAACGTTATGACATCGTTGCCAAACGGAACATGGTTCTCTCAGGCAGTAATCGCTTTGATATTATTTACCAAGGCTCACTCGATAAACTGGACGGCATTCCGCTGGGAACAGTAGCCGTCATCCGCGATCAGCAGACTTGGCCCAGCCCGAGCGGCAAAATGCTGCGAGCCTATGGCATGGCCGATGGCCATGGACAAATTGTCAGCGCCGACGACAACTTCCAATCCTGGGAATCCCAGCATGTCATTTTGCCTCCCCGCCCCGGCCAGTAGGCGGCGTCACTTCTCAGACACCGCGTCCACACCCTCATCCTGCACCATCGTCCATTCGCTGTCTGGATTGTATTCCTTCATGTGGGTGGCAAGGTGGGAAGTTTTTTCACCCAGATTTCGCTGATACACTTTGCCGTCCTGGTTGACGATGAACGTCATGATGCCGGATTGGTCCCAATGTTCGGGATAAGCAATCAGCGCAAAACCTCGGGTCAAATCTCCGTGACTGAGATAATTCATTTTTCCTCCAGGGGCGGCGTCGCCCTGGCGGGTTAGAATTCGGAAATAATAACCGTGGAATGGATGCGGGCCGGCCCCGTGGCTGTTTCCATACCCCTCGGCGTGAGCTTCCGCCACCAAGGGTCCGAATGGGCTGGGGGATTCATTGTCGGCGGCGGTCCAATAGAGGCCGTCTTTTTTGCCGGACGTGCTCTTGAATTTCCTGGCATACTTTGTTCCCCCGGCGCCGTCGGTGTTCGCGCCGGCGTATTGCTGTTGCGCTTTCACATAAGCCCGGCAAACGCCGATGGCGTTAAGTTCGTCCTTGCCGATGTGCCGGTTGATGATCTCATCCTTGCCCGCTGCCGTGTCGAAATGCCATTGCCCGCTGACTTGCACCAGCGGAATCGGCATCGGCCAGTTATTCGTCCCAATCTCAAAAGTGATTTTGTCCTCGCCGTCCTTGATGGGCGTATTCCCTTCAGCCAGGGCGGCGGCGAATTTTTGCACATTGTTCGCATCCTGCACCTTATCGCCGGTTAAAAGAGCCTTGAAATCCGGTCCGAAAATTTCTCCCAGAGCCGCCGTATCCTTGGCTTCGGCGGCGGCCTGCAGGGCCTTGATCGCCTCATCTGGAGACGCAAACATTTTTTGCGCTATCTCTGGAGTGTGTTTGCCTTCCTGCTCATCGGCCGCATGCAGGTTCGTCGAAAAAATTCCCGCCGAGGCTGCGAACAACGCGATTGTTAAAATGCTGGTAAAACGGATCAATTGATTTGAAATTTTCATACGTTTATCAAGTCGGTTTTCTTCAAAGATTGCGGAGTTCAATGCCTTCCCCCGCGTTCCCCT
>Ga0209483_1003333_pt1 | contig 10591 bp, 8 predicted proteins | sample NGEPerA_FD_184508 | JGI IMG/M metagenome (GOLD analysis project Ga0209483, IMG submission 184508) | Arctic peat soil microbial communities from the Barrow Environmental Observatory site, Barrow, Alaska, USA - NGEE PermafrostL2-A... | ecosystem: Environmental > Terrestrial > Soil > Wetlands > Peat...
ATGATGATGCTCTTGGGGCTGACGGGCCGTCTCTCGGGACGGGCGGGATCGCGCACCAGGACGATGCTTTCTGAGGGCGTTTTGGATTCGATGCTTTCGTCAATGAGCTTGCGGTCGATTTCCTCAGTAATACGCCGAAGATTTTCCACATCCCGCTTGGTGCTGTAGTAAGGCCGATTGCGGATCGACATCTGGTTTCTCTCGTCCTCCAGTTCCTTTTGTTCCTGCTTGAGGATCTGCATGTAATCACGATCAATGGCCACGCGGGTTTTCAAACCGGCGAGCATGCCGGTGATCTTGTTGTCATAGTCACGCTGGGACTGCTCCAATTGTTTTTGGGTGGCCTCGTATTCGGTATGTTGCGGGCCGTATTCGCTCTTGGCGGCGGCCATTCTTGCCTTGGCCTCGGAAAGACGGAACGAAAGTTCGCCAAACTCAGAGTCTATTTGATGGGCAAAGGCTGTGGTGAGGGAAGCGCCGAGTTGATTGGTCGGGATAAGATCGAGCTTGGCCAGAATATTGCTATATTCCAGGTAATCAGTCATGGCCAGCGTTTCAGAATGCTGGTAATCCCTTAGTTCTTCAGTCTGAATGGTGTCGCTGGCAATTGGATTTTCGTCGAGAAGTTCGTTAATATTCAGCACGACGCGCAATTGATCCAAATTGGTTTCCGCCATTTTAAGTTCTTTTTGTTTCTCGGCAAGGTCAATGGTAAGCTTTTCGACGCCGGTGCCGCGGGTGCTTTTCCATTGTTCCAGGCGGGAGGCGCGATAGGCATCGACCGTGGCGTTGGCAATCGCAGCCGCAAGCTGCGGATCAGAGTTTTTGACCGTAATTTCAATCAAGCTGGTCATGCGCGTCTGGTCCACCGTGATCCGGTGCGATAAAACCGCATAGGTATCGTCCATGGACCACACGGTCTCGTCGGCCTGCTTGGCGAGCTTTTCCGTCAAATTCAATTTCGTGATGACATTGGTCAAAATCGACCAGGACTGAATAATCTTGAATTGAGTGGTGAGCCAATAAGGATCGCCATAAGCATATTGGCGGGGACCGGTGATGGAGATCTCCGGGGCATCCTTCTGCACTTCAATGCGCACGGTGCTGGCATACTGTTTGGGCAGCACAATGGTGAGCAGGGTGCTGGTCATGACGCAGAGCAGAAAGACCAGCAGGATGAGGCTGCGCCGCAGACGGATGACCCGCCAATAATCCAGGAAATGAAGTTTTAGTTCAGGTGTTTCGTTTGTTGTTGCAGCATCCATAGACTTAAAAAAAGAAAGCTAGATCGTACGCGGGTGATACGTTCTAGCCTTCTGAACCAAAGGTCAAATTATTTCGTATTTAATATGTAGCGCGGACACCGATATAGACCTGGTTTCTGGTATAGGCGCGATCCGCCAGATCGGAATTTAATTTGTTATAATTATAGCCGGCTTCGCCTGTCATCCATTGGGTGAAATGATAGGCCAGATTGACGCCGCCGATGAAAAAGTCTTCACCGCGTCCGTCAAAGCCAGAGCCGCCGCCGTTAAAGGTGGAGAATTGGGCCTGTCCCAAAGCACTGACGGTGAAGCGAGAGGTTACCCGATGGCTAATCGAGAGATAAGCCGCCGTGGATTCCTCGTCCAACACAGGAGGGGTGCCCGGCAGTCCCGCGACGTCCGTGGCATTATGAACGTGCTTGACTCCGACTTGGGCCGAACTTTGCGGCATATATTGATAAGTCAAGCTGGCGTCCACATAAGGCGATACATCGCTATGGTGGGCATTATAGTAATCGACATACTGCATACCGGCGCGGATGGAGCCATTCAAGTCAGGCGTGAAACTTTCGTCAACCCCGACAAAGGCGAAATGGGAATCCTCGTTACGAACGGCGCTATGGTACCCCCTGGTTACGCCTGGATCGGGGTAAATGATATACTCAGGGCTGGTATAATCGAGATGCTCGTACTGGTAGCCGAAAACACCGGTGGTCGAGGGCAACGCCTTCCAGCGCAGGTCAACTGTGCCAAGCTGATCCATGCGGTCCAAAAGGGCCGAACGGCTCGGCTCGACCAAGCCGAAGGGGATATCGCTCTCGTGTTCTTGGTACGCGTAAACCGTATTGGCGTAGCCGAGGTGGATATCGAACAAGCGGGTCAACACGGCGGTAAAGTCGGCTGACGCGGTGTTACGGACGTTATTACCTTCAGTGCGCAATGGCGAAGCTATGACGCTCTGATCGAGCACGGTCGGTTCCTGGGCGATGACAAAAGATTCGTTGAGCTGGATTTTGTAGCGCTCGCTGAATTCGTGGTCGAGCTTGGCGTTAAACTGGTGGGTTTGATCCGTAACGCTATGATCCTCATAATAATGCAGATCGTAAACGTAACTGGCGCTCAACAGGGTGTCTTCCACCGAGTGGTTAAACGAGACCGAGGGGGTGACTTCGATGCCGAAGCTGCTCCTGGCGCCTCTGACGAAACCCGGGGCGCCGGTCGGATCGGGAATCGACTTGGGCAATGTTAAGTAATTGTCATCATAGAAACCTCGTAACGAGGCAGACAAAGCCCACGATTTGGAAGTCTCCTGAGGACTCAAACCGGGGGCATATTGGGCGTGCGCAGCCGCCGCGCCGAGAGCTACTAAACCTACTGAGGCAACGATTTTTTTCATAAATTTTAATTAATTTTCCCTAACGCAGAGCTTTCCATCCGCATGTTGTCTATGCAGTTCCGTTCAACAGGAACGAGTTCTAAGCGTATCCCCGACATTTGTCAAAAGAAATTTTGTCAATTTTTTAGACATCGGGCTTTCACCTAAAACCGCCCTGCCATCTTACCGTGTCGCTGAGGAAGAATTGATCGGGCAAAAAACCGGCCGGCGCTTTGCGCAAAGGGAACCCGGAGGGGACCTCGCCATGCTCGGCGGATTCCAAAACAAAATGGCCCCATCCCTTGGTGTCCGCTTTGATTTGAGAAAGATAGCGTTCGTCGGTTGTTCGCTGTGTCAAGAAGAGAGCGTGAATGGGTTTGAAGGCGTTGACCTTGAAAAAGTCCTCGTCGTCGTTCAGAGACAACCACGCGCAGGAGCGCTCCCCATACCACGCCACCGCCCACGGAATGTCGCTCATCATCAATTCGTTTTCCCTCATCAGACGCGCCGTCATTTGCAGGTGCAGCGGGGCGTAGGGCGAATTGGCGGGCGGAGAACGAGTGACCACCAACGAGACTAAAAAAGGCGCGCACAAGGCCGCCGCACACGCCGTGACCGCAAAGCCGCGCAGATCTAAATTAAGCAGGTTGACCTGATCGAACATCACATAAAAAAACGAAGCGCCATAAATAAAGATCAGCGGAGTCAAGAGGACGATTAGATTTTCATCATTGACGAGGGGAGTTTCGGCGCTGAGGTGGGTCCGGCCAAGGGCCTGCGCCACGGCCATTAAAATAAGGGAGCCGATCAAAAAATAGCGGAGCCGCCGCAGAGCTGGACTCCGAAAGGGAATGAACAGGCCAACCAGGAAAAAAGCCGAAATCCAATTGCCGCCTAATTTTGGCAATTCATCTTGACCGAGCGCGCTCATATTATCGGTCAGCTTGTTCATCAGGTCGGAAGGTTCGATGCGTTTCAAACCATTTCTTGGATCGCACGATCTCTCGAGCGCATCCCCTGGGAACGGCGGGGTATCCTGCAAAACGCTGTAGCCCGCCGTGCCAAAAGGAGCGCCGCTTAACCGGAAATTTCGCACCAGCCACGGCGCCATCACCACGACAAAAGCCGCCAGCAGCGCGACGCATAACTTCCCCTTGCCGCGTGTGACACTCAGCCCGACAAATAAGACCACCGGCAGAATCATCCACGCGAAAGCATAACGGCTTAATCCGCCCACTCCGACCAAAAGGCCGGCCAGCAACGCCAGGCACACCGAGCGGCGATCCGCTCCGGTTTCGGCCGCGTGGTCCCGCGCTTCGATTTCCAGAAGCGCCCAAACCACGGCCAGCAAAATGACAATCAACCAGAGCGTCGATAATCCCGAGACGCTGAACTCCCAGAATAAACTTGTCCCTCCGAAAAGAATGGCGGAGAGCCATGCGACGCGCGAGTCAAACATTTTTCGCGCCAGGAAAAAAATCAGGAGCAACGCGGCGAAATAAAGGGCCTGGTTGAAAACGGTGATCCACCGCTCCGGCTGGTAAGTCCACATCTGATTGGCCTTAAATTGAAACGGGCCAACCTTCATCCAGCCGGCCAGCAGCGCCGGGTAAACCGGAGGGCTGGTTAAATCCGGCACGCGTCCCGCCAGGACTTTTGACGATTGGCCGGGCTCGGCGGCTCCCCCCAACAGGTAGAGCGCCAAAGGGCGAATCGAATCTGTCGTATATCCTTTGCCCTCGGATAAATTGCGGGCCAATTGCGCGCTTTCCATGGCGGAGCAGGAGGAAAAACTGCGCGCGGTCAATAAATCATAAAGCGCCGCCACCGCAATAAACGCCAGAACGGCCACGACGATTTTAAGGACCCGCGCCCCCGCGCCCTCCTCCCAATGATGAATCCAATCCTGCAACGGCATTTAAAATCCCTCCAAATGATAATGGTGCAATTTTCGATGAAGGGTGCGACGGCTCATCCCCAGTTTTTTTGCCGCTGCCGTGCGGTTGCCGTCTGACTCTTTCAAAGCGCGGACGATCAATTGCTTTTCCGCTTCCGCCACGGTCAAGTCCGGCTGGGCCAGCAGCCTCGCCGGACTGCCCGCCGAGAGATCCGCCGCGCGCAAGGCCCCGGGCAGGTCCCGCAAACTGATTCGTTCGCCGCGCGCCAGAACGACGGCGCTTTCCACCGCAGTGCGCAATTCGCGCACGTTGCCGGGCCAGGAATAATTCATCAACGCTTCGAGAGCGTCGGGCGTGAAATCGTTCACCTTTTTATTATTCTCCCGGGCGAACTCGGCCAGGAACGCCTTGGCCAAAAGCGGAATATCGCCCGCCCGCCCGCGCAGGGGCGGCAGCGTCAGTTCGACCACCTTCAGGCGGAAAAACAAGTCTTCGCGAAATTTCCCTTCTTTGACCTGCTCGGCCAGGTTTTTGTTGGTGGCGGTGATGACTCGCACATCGGCCGTCAGCGTTTTGTTCGAGCCGACTCGTTCGAAGGTGCGTTCGCCCAGGAAGCGCAGCAGCTTGACCTGCAAGGTTTGGTCGATCTCGCCAATTTCATCGAGAAAAAGGGTTCCGCCTTGCGCCAGCTCAAACCGGCCCACCCGTTTTTCATGCGCGCCGGTGAACGCCCCTTTCTCGTGCCCGAAAAGCTCGCTCTCCAGCAAGGTCGAGGACAGCGCCGCGCAATGCACCGTGACCATGGGAAAATTAGCGCGAGGGCTGAGTTGATGAATGGCCTTGGCGATTAATTCTTTTCCCGTGCCGCTTTCCCCCAAAAGCAAAACTGTCGCCCGCGTCGGCGCAACCTGCCGGACGATATCGAATACTTCCTGCATCCCGGTCGATTGCCCAATGATGTTCTCGAGACCGAACTTCTTTTGCAATTGCTGGCGCAGGGCCACGTTCTCGACCTCGAGATTTTGCTGGCGCAGGGCGCGCCCGATGCGCATTTCCAACTCGTCGATTTGCAGCCGCCCTTTGGCGATGTAATCGTCGGCTCCCTGTTTCATGGCCTGCACCGCCAACTCTTCCGACCCGTAGGCCGTCATCAAAATGCAGACGGGAGGCTTGGGCAACGATTTGGCGCGGCCAATCAACTTCATTCCATCCTCCTGCGGCAGGCGAAAATCGGTCAGCATAACGGCGAAGTTTTCCTGTTCGAGCAGGTTCATGGCGGACTTGGCATCTTCGGCCACCCAGACGTCGTACTGGTCCTCCATCGCCGCGCGCAATCCTTCGCGGGTCGGCTTCTCGTCATCGACGATCAGCAGCATGGGCTTGGCGGTTAATTCACTTTTCATTGTCGGGTTCAATCCGGGCTGTGCCGAGCAATCTTGGCTGCCGGTCGCGCAACGGCAGGCGGATGCGAAAAGTTGTCCCCTGCCCCACATTGCTTTCCAGTTCGATGCGCCCGCCATGCTGGCGCACGATGCGCTGCACGATCATCAACCCCAAGCCGGTCCCCTTTTTTTTGGTGGTGTAAAACGGCTCGAAAATATGGTTGATCTGGTCCTCCGCAATGCCTCCTCCGGTATCCGCCACGCTGATTTCAACGGCATCTGGCGTCTGGCCCGTTTGCACGGTCAGCGTGCCATCCCGCGTCATGGCCTGCATGGCATTCTTAACCAAGTTGACCAGCACTTGCTTGATCTGGCCGGCATCCATCGGGGCCAGCGCGATGCGACGCGCCAATTTCTCTTTGACATTTAATCCGCGATTTTCCATTTCCGGTCTCAACAGCTCCAAAGTTTCCCGCGCCACGTCATTGATCGAACCCAGCGTCAATTGCGGCGGCGAAGGCCGGAGAGCCTGGAGAAATTGCGTGACAATGTAATCCAGCCGCGAAATCTCGCCTTTGGCCACCTCCAGATAATGTTCGAGCTTTTGCGCGACCTCGACCGGCTCGCGCAACTTCCTCACCTGCCGCTCCATCAGTTGCAAGTGAATGTGCAGGGCGTTCAGCGGATTGCCAATCTCATGCGCCACACTGGCCGCCAGCAAGGTCAGCGAATGAATGCGCTCGCTCTCGATCGCCTCGAAGGTTTTTTGCCGCGCTTCCGTCGCGTCGTGCAAAATCAAAGCCATGCCCGAACTTCCCTTCGCTTCGCCATCCAGCGGCGCGGCGTAAACCCTCAAGAACCTCGGCCGCGGATAAGCCACCTCGAACTCATGATGCGTCGTGCGCTGCCGGCCATTAGGCCCAGGAGCGACCAAACTATTCCAATCCAATTCCGGCAAGACCTCCCGCACCAGGCGCCCCTCCACCTCGTCAGGCGTCCGATTGAGCAATCGCGTCACCGCTTGGTTCAAGTAAATGACACGCCCCTGCTCATCCGCCACCAGCACCCCGTCTTCAATGGCATTGAAGAGCGTCTCGAGAAACTGCCGTTCACGAGCCAGCCGTTCCACAACGGTTTGCAACCCTTGCGCATCGAGCCGACCAATGCGCCCCAGCACTTTATCCAAAAAACTCGAAGGAACCGCCGCCATATTTTAACATCACCCCAATATTTAAACTAAAAACTCCCGAAAAACTTCGGGATTTGCCGCCCATTCGCGCCACTTTGACCCACTGAATAGGCGCAAGCCAGTGCTGTGGCAAGCCGGGAATCTTATTCCTGTGTTGGCGAAATGGGTTTTGGGCGAAAAAGGACGACGACATTGCCAACGCGGGTCACCAGATGGCTGCCGCTTTTCTCGGCCAATTGCGGAGCGAGTTCTTTTTTTTGGTCCTTGAAGTCGTCGAACTTGATTTTGATCAATTCATGATGTTTCAACGCCTTATCCAAGGCCGCCAGGAACTTTGGGCTAAGACCCTCCTTGCCTACCTTGAGGGTAGCCTTGAGCCGCTGGGCTTGGGCTTTGAAACCGCGTAGTTGCGCGTTGCTGAGCGAAATCATGAAAAAATTTGCGTTGCCGCGCCGTTCATCGACACAGTTCAAGGATTGCGGACCCTGTTACGCCCCTCGCGAAGATCATCTTCACCCCGTTCAATCCTGGCCTTGAATTCGTCAGTGAACTCCAGTTGATCTTCGAGCAGATTTTCCAACCAGTCCCTCAATTCTGCCTGCTGTTCGAGCGGAAGCAGTCGAACATCTGCTTCTACTTGGTCAAGTGTTTTCATTTCGGCATGATATCGGAACAAGTTTATCATTCAAGCTTGGACGGCATCAAAATACCGTTTCTTGATTTAAATTCGCCGGGCGGCTAATCTCTGCGCGGTCACAAAGAAGCTTTCATGCTTGGCACTTTAAATCCTGGGGAAGAGGCGCAATTGCGGCAGACGATTGAGATGTTCGAAGTCATCACCCAATCGCAGCCGCAGGACTACCAATCCCTCGAAATCCTCAAGGAAGCTTATCTCAAGCTCAATCTGGAAAACGAGGTCATCCTCACTTCCAAGCGCATTGCCCAGGCTTACGTCCAATTGGGCCAGCTCTCCTCCGCCATTCTCGAATACGAAACCATCCTGCAACGCCATCCCGAGGATCGCGATGCGATCGAGGCCATGGCCCAGATCGAGAGCAAAGCCAACAACCTGACCGCGCCTCCGCCCTCCGAGATGGAGGCCCCGGCCAAGGCCAGTCAAACTTTGGGCAAAAAGGACTCAGGCAAATCCGCTCCCGCCCAGGAACTCGAGGACGGGCGCCAGCCCATGCACAAGTTTTTCGTCGAGGCCAAGTTGATTTCAACCGGCGATTTTGAAGCATGCTGGCCGGTTCCCAGCTTGACTTCGCCGCCCGCGAAGGCGATCGAGCCTTTCATTCAAAACCTGGCCGATCGCCAGATCATGCCGTTGGAAAAATCGCTCCGTCTCCTGGCGGATCGCTCGCGCTTGTCCTTCCTCCCTCTGGAACGCTATGAGCTGGACATGGATTTGGTGCGCACGGCGCCGCGCCATGTCTGTCAGCGCTGGTGCATCCTGCCAGTGGATCGCATGAGCAAAACGATCATGGTCGCCACTGCCAACCCTTTCAACAAACAAGCCGCCATGGATCTCGAGGAGACTGTCAAATACCGGCTGCTTTGGTATCTGGCTTCTCCCACCGAGTTGCTGCGCATTTTGGGCAAGGCTTTTCGCTAACACTCTATGCCACCCATCAAATCCCTTGGAGAACGAATTGCCGATGCCTTGATCGAAGACAACCTTTTGACCGCCGCGCAGGTGCAGGAATTGCTGGAAAAGCAAAAAAAAGAAGGCACGCGCTTCATCAAGCTGGTCATTGAAAAAGCCTACGTGACGGAGAACGACCTCGTCGTCGCCATGGGCCGGGTTTTGAACACTCCGCCGATCAATATTGGCCGGATCAACCTGCTGCCGGACATCATTGACCTCGTTCCACGGGACATCGCGACCAATTACAAAGTGCTGCCGGTCTCGCGCCTCGGCAACCGCCTTTACCTGGCCATGGCCGACCCGCTTAATGTCTTGGCGGTGGATGATGTCAAACGCCTGACCAAGCTCGAGGTCTCGCCGATGATCGCCTCGGAGAAGGCTATTATTGATAAGCTGGCCCATCTCGACAACTCCCGCACCGGCAGCATGGAGGAGATCATCCAGGACGCGGCCAAACAAGCCGAAGCCGAAGCCGAGGCCGAAAACCTCGAACTGGCCGCGGAAACCTCCGACACGACAGACCTTGCCCAACTGGCCGCCTCGACCGAGGAAGCGCCCGTCATCAAGCTGGCCAATTTGATTCTCGTCCAAGCGATCAAAGACCGCGCCAGCGATATCCATCTTGAACCTTTCGAAAACATGGTGCGGTTGCGTTATCGCATTGACGGCGGCCTGGTCGATATGCCGCCCCCGCCCAAAAATCTGCAAGTGGCCCTGGCCTCGCGCATCAAAGTGATGAGCAATCTCGATATTGCCGAACGCCGCCTGCCGCAGGACGGCCGCATGAGAGTGAAGGCGGGCGGGCGCGATATTGATTTGCGCGTTTCCTTCCTGCCCACCGTGCATGGCGAAAAGTGCGTCTTGCGGGTGCTCGATAAATCGAACCTTTCGGCCAGCATGGACAAACTGGGCATCGACGCCGAGACGTTCGTCCGGTTCAAAAACGCGGTCGATGCCCCGCACGGGCTGATCCTCGTCACCGGGCCAACCGGCTCGGGCAAGACCACCACCCTTTATTCCGCGCTCAACGAACTGAACGGCACGCAATATAATATTGTGACGGTGGAGGACCCGGTGGAATTCCAACTGCCCGGCGTCAACCAGGTGCCGGTCCGGAAAGAAATAGGTTTGACGTTTGCCAGCGCCCTTCGCTCCATTTTGCGCCAGGACCCGGACATCATCATGATCGGGGAAATTCGCGACACCGAAACCGCCGAGATCGCCGTCGAATCCGCCCTGACCGGCCACCAGGTCTTGAGCACGATGCACTGCAACGACGCCCCGGGCGCCATCTCGCGCCTGGACGACATGGAGATTGCGCCCTTTCTCATTTCGTCCGCCGTCATTCTGGCCTGCGCCCAGCGCCTCATGCGCCGGGTTTGCGGCAGTTGCAAGGAACCGGTCACTTATCCCGCCAAAATGTATGCTGATCTCGGCATCGACCCTGGCATGTTTGAAGGGGTGACTTTATTTCGCGGGCGCGGTTGCGAGCGCTGCAAAAACTCCGGCTATTCCGGCCGCCTCGCCATTATCGAAGCCATGACGATGACGGACGAGATCCGCAAACTGGTCATCAAGCGCGTCGGGGCGCAGGAGATCGCCAAACTGGCCATCGAGCAAGGCATGAAAACCTTGCGGCGCGTCGCCTTGGAAAAAGTAGGCGAAGGCCAATCCACCTTGGAACAAACGTTGTTGCTCACCTCAGGAGCATAGCCGTGATTTCCTTGGAAGAAGCGCAGCAAAAAATCCTGGCCTCCATCCACCCTCTGCCAGCGGAAGATATTTCGCTCTCGGACGCCCACGGCCGTTACCTGGCCGCCCCTCTATATTCTCC
>Ga0209483_1003339_pt1 | contig 10586 bp, 6 predicted proteins | sample NGEPerA_FD_184508 | JGI IMG/M metagenome (GOLD analysis project Ga0209483, IMG submission 184508) | Arctic peat soil microbial communities from the Barrow Environmental Observatory site, Barrow, Alaska, USA - NGEE PermafrostL2-A... | ecosystem: Environmental > Terrestrial > Soil > Wetlands > Peat...
CTATAAGTCCAAATTTGATCCACCGGCCAAACATTCGTCGGAACTGCCCAGATAATTTTAATGCCGGCGGGACTTTCATTGGTGAAAGTCCCGCCGTTGACTGACGCTGCCAGCCCGATAAACAAAAAGGCACAAACGTTTTTCATGGATAAACTTGTTGATCTTGATGAGTAATGTTGCCGCTCGTAGTTGACTGATAATCCTTGAGTTTGTCGTTCAGGCAATTGTCCTGTCCTGCGACTCGGAAAATAATCGTGCCATATGTCCAATTAGTCGGATTCAAGTTAGCGTATTGCGTGTGTCCTGCATCATACCATGCTTGTTGCACCGTTTCTGCCCCACCTTGGAAAAACCCTTTGGTCATGTTATACGCCCAAAGGCCGCCTACGTCGCCACAGCCAACAAAGGTTGATGCACTGCAAAGCAGATGCAGGTTGTTTCCAATCGGCAGCGCGCCTTGCTCCATCATGCTGTTGTAATTGTCGTCGCGCAGAATGTTGCACGCCAAAATGGCCATGAAACGCAGGTTGCCGCCCAGCCCAAATTCAGAGAGCCGCAGCCACGGCGCCGAGGCATCTGACGGATTATCGCTTGTAAAATAGGTTTGCAACGATTCGTTGGCATCGGAATTGTAATCCAGCGACGTGCCATAGCTCCCGTGATCTATGAACAGGCCGACGTTGACCCGGCCAAAAATCTCATTGCCGCCCAGACTGGCGCTTCTCAAATCATTGACGTGAATCGTGACGCCGGACAGATTAAAACTGTTCGGCCCCCACCAGCCTTTCTTCCTCATCGTAACCTGAAAATCATTGGCGCAATCTCCCGCTTCGGGAATGGGGTCAAATGGCCCATTAACGTATGAGTTTTCAATCTGCACTTCCCCGCCATGGCCCAACAACCCTAATCCATTTAGGGGCACAGCATGGCTATCTGTGGCCAGATGGGCAAAAAAAGCAACGCCAATGTCGCCCAGAGAATTTTTTATTGGATCCGTCCATGGCCTGTCAGGGGTAAGAGTATTTTGTCCCGATGCCCCGGCGTAAGCGGGATGAACACCTCCGCTTCCAAACGTTGCACTTTTTGCAGGTGAAAGGCGGGCGGCCCGCACTTGCGAGGGCGTCGCTGAAAAAATCGTCAATTGGTTGGTGTCAAATCCAGGCGGATACATTGCCAATGGCAACGCGGCATCGTCACTGCCCGTTGGGATTGCCCACAATTCAGAGTTATCTGAACCGAAAGATCTTGCGTGCGCTAAATCCGGCGAGGGCGGACTGCCGCCACCACTGCCACCGGAGCCGCCGCCGACAATTTCATCGGCTTCGCCATTGGTTTCTGCTGAAAGGTAGAAGTAATAAGCGCCATCCGGGATATTGGTGTCGCCATCGCCAGTGCCATCCCAGTCAAAGGTCAGAGAATTTCCACCGCCTGAAGCATTGCGAACCACATTGCTGTTCTCATCCAGAACTTGCAAGTTCCAATCACAATTCGCGGCAAAAGTGGCTGTGACTTCCTGCGTTTGTCCTAACGAAGGCTGGAAGAACGGCTGGCTGAAAGCTATTCGTGAAATAAGATTACTGAAAGTCACCGGCATATAGGACGACACACCGTGACTGGTATAAACTGGATACACTCCGCTTGGACCGGACAAAGTTGACCGCGCCGTCGCTACCGCAAAAAGAACATGCGCACCATTCCACCACTCACACGTATTGATCACATAATTGCTGCCGTCGTCACTTCGATTCATCTCCTGCCCGTCCACATATAATTTTGTAGTCACGATCGGCAAATTGCTGCACGTTGCCACGACGGAAATAGTGATTTGTCCTGAAAGCACCTCGCCATTGGTTGACGACGTAATGGTTATTGAAGGATTGTCATTGGTATCATTGTCAGCATCTTCATCCACTATCCGGTAAAATCTCATGGGCATGTTTTTCGGATGAAGGATCGCGGGCATTACATCGTAATTTCCAAAATCACCGATGAAAGTATTTGTGCCGTGAGAAGGATAGCCATCATAAAGTTTGTTCCAAGTGATGCTGCCGGTGTTTGTATCTATGAGCGCGTCCGCTTCATCCAGTTCGTAAAGGTGATGCGGTTGGCTGGCCCAATAAAGTTGAATCGCGCCTTCGCCTGTTATATTGGCACCGATGAATTGCAGGTTGGTTTGTGCAAATATATTTGTGGAGAGAGTCAATACGAGCGCTCCCGCCATGATTATTTTTAGAATTGTGTTCATGGGATTTTATTTTTCTTTTTTGGCCGGTTGTTTGCTCCAGAAACCCAAAAGGCGCACGCCCGCGCGCCTCCCGGGGGCAGCCGACCAAGGCGCCCAACACGAAACGCACAAGGAATGCGCCCGGTGGGGCGTGCCTTGGCATTCGTGTTCAGGAAATTCCCCACATTTTCAGCGAGGAGCTTGGTCGGCGTTTTCCAGGAGTTTGAGTAGCAGCCAACGCTACGCAAATTTGTTTTGTTAAAGAACTGACGAAGGTTTAGCGGGATTGCCCAAGAAACGCAAGTGATGATTTGGCTTTAATTGCAGGCTATTTTTTGAACCGGCTTGCGGCATCGTTCGCATGGCAATCTGATTGCGCAAATAAAGTTCGTCAAACTGGAAAAATTGTTCACATTTGACGCTTCAATGAAACGTAAGAATTCATTCAGTCGCGCCGCCGTCCCGCCGCGTTTGCGTGCGGAAGTTGAAAAAATCCTCATCACCGACGAGCAGCTTGCCCGGCGCATCAAAATCCTGGCGCGCGAAATCGAGCGCGATTTTCGCGGACACGAAATGGTGGTCGTCTCGCTCTTGAGCGGCACGGTGATGTTTCTCGCGGATTTGATCCGGCATTTGAATCTGCCGCTGCGCCTTGATTTCATTGGCGTTTCCAGCTACGGCCTCGGCACGGAATCCGGCGATCTGGTGTTCACGAAGGAACTCCGGCTCGACGTGCGCGGCCGTGACGTGCTGCTGGTGGACGACATTCTTGACACGGGCAAAACCATGAGCCGCGTGCTGCCCAAACTGGAGCTGCTCAAGCCGCGCCGCATTAAAACTTGCGTGCTGCTCGACAAGCCCGCGCGCCGGACGCATGAGGTGGAGGCGGATTTTGTCGGTTTTGAGATTCCTGATTTTTTTGTCATCGGCTACGGCCTTGACTTCGCGGAGCGTTACCGCAACCTGCCGTTCGTCGGCGTGCTGCATCCGCACATTTACAAGGAGGCCGTCCAGCGCGTCATCCAGAAGTAAATGAACCACCAAGACACAAAGGCACCAAGGAAAACAAAAATTTTGCCCGAACCGCGCACGCCGCAATAATTTCCGCACCAACAAACATTGCAACACCATGAATTCAGAACTTTGTGCCTTGGTGCCTTGGTGGTTTAATTCCTTTGTCTGAACCGATGCACCTTCATTTCGCCAGTCTGTTCGGCTGGGCGGCAATGCTGCTGCTCGCATGGGGCATTTCCTACAACCGCAAAAATTTTCCGTGGCGCACCGTAATCTGGGGCCTCGGCCTGCAATTTACGCTGGCCATTCTCGTCCTCGACACGCCGTGGGGCGGAAAACTTTTTGAATTCGCCGGCAAGGTCGTGCAAAAACTGATCCAGTTTTCCACGGACGGAACCCAGTTCGTTTTCGGCCCGCTCGCGGATGCCAGTTTGCTCGGCAAAACTTTCGGGCCGGAACACGGCCTGATTTTTGCCATCCTCGTCACGGGCACCGTCGTCATCGTGGCCGCGCTGTCGTCGCTGTTTTATCACTGGGGAATTTTGCAGCGCATCGTGCGCGCCGTCGCGTTCGTGATGCGCCAGGCCATGGGCACCAGCGGCAGCGAAACGCTTTCCGCCGCCGCGAACATTTTCATGGGCCAGACCGAGGCGCCGCTGGTCATCCGCCCTTACATTCCGCGCATGACGCGCAGCGAACTCATGACCATCATGGTCTGCGGCATGGCGCACATCGCCGGCGGTGTCGCGGCGGTTTATGCCGTGATGGGCATGAATGCCGGCTATCCCAACACCGCCGGACATCTGCTCACCGCGTCGGTGCTGAACTGTCCCGCCGCGCTGCTCATCGCCAAAATCATGCTGCCGGAAACGCAGGTCAGCGAAACCGCCGGCACTTCGCCCGCGACGGTTCCGCGCACCACGGCCAATTCCATTGACGCCATCTGCCGGGGCGCGGGCGACGGTTTTCATCTGGCGCTGAACATCTGCGCCATGCTCATCGCGTTCATCGCCATCATCGCGCTGGCGAATTATGTCGTCGGCTATCCGCAGACCTATTTCGGCGTGAAGAATCCGGTGACGCTGCAAAACATTTTCGGCTGGGTCAACGCGCCGTTCGCCTGGCTGATGGGCGTGCCGGTGAAGGACTGCTTGAGCATCGGGCAAATCCTGGGCGAACGCATCGTGCTGAACGAATTTGTCGGCTACCTGGATTTGACCGCGAACGCAAAAAAACTCGCGCTGGATCCGCGCAGCTTTACGATTGCAACCTACGCGCTGTGCGGCTTCGCGAATTTTTCCAGCATTGCGATTCAAGTCGGCGGCATCGGCTCGCTCGCGCCGGAACGCCGCAGCGAGATGGCGCAGCTCGGTTTCCGCGCAATGATCGGCGGCCTGCTCGCCGCCTACATGACCGCGTCGCTGGCGGGATTTTTGTTATGAACGCGGCTGGCCCCTTGCTTGAGCCGCCGCTCGCCGATTGGTGCTGCTTCACCCTGCGGCTGCGGCGCAGCGTTTTATCGCGGGCAATTGCCGCCCTGAACTTGTGGAGTGGCACGTTTGCCGGCATCATTTTTTCATGTCCCGCTTGACGGCAATTTTTGCGCTGACGCTGGGCGCGGCGATTTATTGCCTGCCGGCGCGGGCAACTATCTTGTGGAGCGATCCCGCCTCACGGGTCATCCACGCGACGCCCGACGGCACGGACATCCTGGGCGGCGCGATGAAACGCGATGACACGGCCAGCGATGTCCTTTATTTCAAGTTTCACGTTGACCCGCTTTCCGACGCGGCCAACGAGCCTTATCTGGCGCTGTTCCAGTTGACCGAAGGCAACACGAACCGGCTGGCGGTGGGCAACGCTTGGGAGGCCTGGGGATATTCCGCAGCCTACACGTCGGAAACCGGGCCGTCGAACAAGGCTGCCGTGGACGCCGGGGAGTTTAATCTCAAGTCCTCGCATCCCGAAGGATCCGGCCTGGGCGGCTTCCTGCCTTACGAACTGCCCAACCACGATCACGACAAAACCATCGTCTTCAAAGTGCAGTATGTTCCCGGCGGCGACGACTTGATCACCGTCTGGCTGGATCCAGATTTGACCCACGGCGCCACCGTGGAAAATCAGCCGGACAATATCATCACGAAGTTCAAGGCCAATGCCTCGTTCAACCAGATTCGCCTGCGCCACAATGGCGGCGGCAACGGCTGGTATTTCAGTGACATGGCGATTGCGACCTCATTCGATGACTTTGTGGTGGTGCGTTTCTGGCAGACGTGGTGGTTTCGCGGACTCGCCGCCTTGTTCGTGCTGGGTGGCGTGGGCGGCGCCGTGCGCGTGGTGGAACAAAGAAAATTCCAACTGCAACTGCGCCACGCCGAGCAGGAGCGCGCGCTGGAACTGGAGCGGGCGCGCATCGCGCAGGATCTGCATGATGAGCTTGGCTCGCTGCTGACGCGCATCTCCTTGCTCGGCGGCCTGCTCCACATAGACAAAAACAATCCCAAACAAGTCGAGACGCACGCCGGAAAAATTTCGCACGCGGCGGATCAAACCGTCCGGGCGCTCGAGGAAATTGTCTGGGCCGTGCGCCCCGGCAGCGACACGCTGCAAAGCCTCGTGGACTACATCGCGCATTTTGCCAGCGAATTGTTTGACGGCAATGCGATGCGCTGCCGGCTGGATTTGCCGCAAGAGATGCCCGCCCGCCCGCTGCCACCGGACGTGCGCCACAATATTTTCCTCATCGTGAAGGAGGCGCTGACGAATGTGTTGAAGCACGCGGGCGGCAGCGTGGTGCATTTGCAGATCAAAACCGACGGCCACGCCCTGAAAATTATCATCGCGGACGACGGCAAAGGTTTTGCCACTGGCGCAACTGCGGCCAACGGCCAGCACAACGGCCTGGAAAACATGCGCCGCCGCGCCGGAACCGTCGGCGGCACGCTGGCGCTGACCAGTGACCCAGGCGGCGGAACACGCGTCGAACTCCAGGTGAATTTTTCCCGTTGACCAAAACCGCCGGCGGATTATTGTCAAAGCGTTCCCGCCAATTTTATGCTGATCAAAGTGGCCATCGTGGATGATGATGAAGGCATCCGCAGCAGTCTGTCCGTGCTCATCAAGCGCGCCGCCGGTTTCAAACTCACCGGCGAATACGCCAACGCCGAGACGGCGCTCAAGGAAATTCCCCAAAACCTGCCCGACGTGGTGCTGATGGACATCAACCTGCCCGGCATGAAAGGCTACGAATGCGTGCGCCAGCTCAAGGCCGCGCATCCGGCGGTCCAGTTTTTGATGCTCACGGTCTATGAAGACAGCGACTCGCTGTTCAATTCGCTGCGTGCCGGCGCGAGCGGCTACCTGCTCAAGCGCACCGCGTCCGCCCGGCTGCTCGAAGCCATCCGCGATGTCTATGAAGGCGGCGCGCCGATGACCCCGCAGCTCGCGCGCCGCGTGGTGCAATTTTTTTCCAAACCCGCCGGCGAATCCATGCCGCTCGCCCGGCTCACGCCGGCGGAACGCGAATTTCTGGACCAGCTTGCCAACGGTTACGCCTATAAGGAGATTGCCGACCGCATGAACATCAGCATTGACACCGTGCGCAGCTATGTGCGGACGGTCTATGAAAAACTGCACGTCCATTCGCGCACCGAGGCCGTGGTGAAATATCTGCGCGGCTGAAGCTTCAAGATCATCGGAGCGTGCGCTCAAGGCACCACTTCAATTTCGTAAAACTTTTGCGGCGCCGGCGGCAAATTGGAAACATCCAGAAACGAAGCGGACAAACCACCGGCCAAAACGGTTCCGCTGACGGGCGTGAAAGGCTGGCTCAAATTCGTGGTCGCCAGCACTTGATAATTAATACCGGGCGTGCTGCTCCAAACGACTTGCTGATGGTTGCTGACCAGCCCCGAAATCATCAATGGCGGCGGCACGATCACCAGCCGCGTGGCGCCCAAAACCACGCTGCTTTGGCGGTTGGAATAAACAACCTGTAGAAGATTCGTTCCGTTCACCGTGCCGGGCGTGGCGCCGCTCCAGTTGTAAAGCAGCGAGCGAAGTCCAGGGCAGCCCGCGACGGAACCCACGGGCCGGAAAATATCGGCTGACGGCGGCTGCACGACGCCGTTGATGCTCAAATTAAAAAGGGTGGCGTCGTTGGTATCCAAAGTCGAAGTGAAACAGACTTGGACCAGATAAGTGGTATTGCTCCCGAGCGGAACCACCGTGCCGTCGCCAGCCGGACTGGAAAAATAGACGACTGGTGGCGCGGCGGCGGTCTGGAACAACAATTGGTAAGACGCCACCAGGTTGTTGCCGGAAACCGCGTCAAACGCCGTGTTGCCCACCGTCACCATGATGTTTGTCAGCGGCGGAAATCCGGAGCCGGCGGGAGTGAACGTCAGCGCATCCCCGCTCGCCGACCAGCTAAAAATTCCGGCGACCGGCGGGACGGTTGAGAAAGCTGATTGAACGCTGTTTGTATTCATCGGTTTGCTGAAATGCAAAACGACGGGTGAACCCGGCAAAACATTCGTGGCCGCATGGGCGGGCGAATTGCTGTTCACCACCGGATCAAGCGGAAGCAGTCGCGACTGGGCGATGAAAATTTTCGCGGTCATGGACGGCACGGAAATCAACGGCGTCTGCGAACCGGCGACGACGGTGATAATTTCATTTGGATCGAGAAGGTTCACGAGGGCGGTGCCGGGCGCATAAGTTGTGGCGCGATTGGTCAGGACTTGCGTGGTGACGGCGGTGTTGAAAACGACAAAAACTTCCTGCGTGCCCAGCCGCCGCGCATAGGCGAAAAGACCGGGACCGCTAGGATCATTCCATTGGTTGACATGCGTGCCGAGCTTCAGCGCGGGATAAAGCCGGCGGAAATTATTCAGCTTCGCCACGAGTTGAAACAGCGGGTGCGTCATGTTGAAACTGTCCACGCCCGCCTGGCCGGCATCCTTGAACTGCCCGGCAAACATGTCTTCGCGGTCATAAGGATCGGTCGCGCCGTTGAACGCCTGCTCGGTGCCGTAATACAAACACGGAATGCCGCGCGACGTGTAAAGAAAGGCCAGCGCGACCGCCAGGCGGTTGGTGTCGTTGTTCGCGTTGCCGGAACTTAGAAAGCGCGCGTTGTCATGGTTGTCGAGAAAGGTCACGAGCCGCATTTGCGCATTGGTGTCATAGTAAGTCGCGACATTGTTGTAATGATCTTCAATCTGGCTGGTCGCGCCGCCCGCCGTGGCGAAGACGCTGTTGACGATAAAAAAAAGCGGATAATCCAAAACGGAATCCAGCAGGAACGGTCCGCCGCCCTGCGTGCCGGTATAGGAACCGCAGAGCGCTTCGTTGCCGTCATACACTTCGCCGAACATGAAAAAATTCGGCTTCGCGCTGTTGGTCGCGGCAAAGGTGTGGACCGACGGACACCAGTTCTGCCAAAAACCGTTTTCAATGTGTTTGACCGTGTCAATGCGGAAGCCATCAAAGCCCGCCTGCTGAATCCAATACTCGTAAATCGCGGCCATGTTCGAGCGGACGTAGGGCGATTCGGTGCGGAAATCGTCGAGGCCGGAAAGTTCGCCGAGCTGATAATGCTGCGGCGTGTTGTAATCAGGAATGCCACCGTAGTTATGAAAGAGATTGGTCAGCGCGTTGTTAACCGAATTGTAAGTCGAATTGTAAATGTCAAACGGCGGCGCATAAGTCAACGAACTGCTGTGATACTTGAGCGCGTAACCGGATGGCGGAGCGAGAAAATTGGGATAACCGGAATCGGTGCTGTAAATGAGGTCGTCGCCGTGATTGCAGACGATGTCGTCAATCACGAGCAATCCCTTCGCGTGCGCCGCCTGCACAAAATGCCGGAGGTTCGTGAGGCCGCCCCAGTGCGGATCAACGTGATAGAAATCGCTGGCGGCGTAGCCGTGAAATTGTCCGTGCCCGTTGACCACCACCGGTGAAATCCAGATGGCCGTCGCGCCGAGCGCCTTGATGTAGTCCAGTTTTTGTTCGACGCCCAGGAAGTCGCCGCCGTGAACCGAGCGGCTGCCAGCCGGAGAATAATTTCCGTCGGCGTTGTTGTTCGACGGGTCGCCGTCAAAAAAGCGGTCGGTGATGATCTGGTAAATGCTTTGCGCCTGCCAGAAACTGTTTGAGGCGGATTGCGCCGAAGCCCGCGCGTGAAAAAAGCCGGTCATCGCGGCGCATAAAATCATCAGGCGCGCGACGGGCGCAGATTGGCAGAGAAGTAATTTCACAGTTTCCGAAATAATTAAACCCATAACCAAACGCTTTACAAACCGAATGACCGTTTCCGGCACCGCATGAAGATGCGGGCAAAAATCAATTTTTATGAAAGGCAAAAAGTTGCCAAGCCGCGTGACGAGCCGTTAGTCTGAACACGTTGAAATCACCCCGGCAGAAGTCAAAACGCGCAAGCAGCCCGCCAGTTCAATCAAAACAGCGGCTCTGGCTGTTCCGGCTGACGGCGTTGCTGCTGCCGGTGGCATTGCTGGTCGTGCTGGAAGTTTCCCTGCGGCTTGGCGGCTACGGTTACGATCCGCATTTTTTCAAGCGCATTAAAATCGGCGGCGAAGATTATTTTGTTCAAAACGACGGCTTCAGCCTCCGTTTTTTCCCGCCGGAAACCGCGCGCAGTCCCGGTCCGGTCCGGATGCCGGCGCACAAGGCACCGGGCACGTTCCGCATTTTTATTCTCGGTGAATCGGCGGCGATGGGCGATCCCGAACCGGCTTTCGGCGCGTATCGCTATCTCGAAATGTTGCTGCGCAAAAAATATCCGGACAAAAAATTTGAGATCATCAATGTCGCCTTTACCGCCATCAATTCGCACGTCATCCTGCCCATCGCCCGCGAATGCGCGCAGCACGAAGGCGATTTGTGGATTGTCTATATGGGCAACAACGAGATGGTCGGGCCGTTCGGCGCGGCGACCGTTTTTGGCCGGCAGGCGCCGCCGCTCCTGTATGTGCGTCTCGTCACGGCGTTGCAGTGGACGCGCACCGGCCAGTGGTTCACGGCGTTGGCGCGCAAACTCAAAACTCACGGCAACCAGGCCACCGCGTGGGGCGGAATGCAGATGTTTTTGCAGAACCAGATCGCGCCGGACAGTCCGCTCAAGGAAACCGTCTATCGCAATTTTCAAAAAAACCTGGACGACATCGTCTGCGCCGGAGTCAATTCCGGTGCAAAAGTTTTGCTGAACACCGTCGCCGTGAATCTCAAGGACTGTCCGCCGTTTGCTTCGCTGACCAACAAAAGTTTATCGGCGCCTGACCGCGCGCAATTTGAAAAACTTTGCGCCGATGGCTGCCAGTTGGAA
>Ga0209483_1003340_pt1 | contig 10585 bp, 14 predicted proteins | sample NGEPerA_FD_184508 | JGI IMG/M metagenome (GOLD analysis project Ga0209483, IMG submission 184508) | Arctic peat soil microbial communities from the Barrow Environmental Observatory site, Barrow, Alaska, USA - NGEE PermafrostL2-A... | ecosystem: Environmental > Terrestrial > Soil > Wetlands >...
GACCTCCTGAATGCGAACGGCGTCGGCGTTCGGAACTAAGGCGCCATCAATCAAGTCATAGCCAGTCTTAGGACGATTGATCCATCGACCTTCCTTGACGGCCCGTTCGTTGCCCATGCGAACGTTCTCCGAGAGTTGCTCGCGGAAGTACTGCGCGAACGTGCCCAGAATGTTGTAGAACATTCGCCCCGACGCAGAGGACAGATCGAGATTTTCCGAAACCGAGTGAAGTGCGACACCGAGTTCGCCGAACCGGTCGGCGAGCAAAATCAGATCAGCGAGGTTGCGCGACAACCGGTCGAGCCGCCACACAATGACGTGACTCACATGCCCCGCCTCTACCGCTGCTAAGAGTTCTTGTAGCCCAGGTCGCTTCATGTCTTTCCCGGATCGCCCAGGGTCAGCGATCACGACGACTTCCCCAAGATCGCGCAACGCGGAGTAGGCGCGCAGCTTGTCGGCGTGGCCCTCGATACTGAAGCCCTCTTCAGCCTGTTCCTCTGTCGAGACGCGACAGTACGCCAGTGTCAACATCGACTTCTCCCTTCGCCTTTGTCTCATCATGCTCTGTCATTCGAAGCGCCACGTGTATGAAGACGTCCGCAACTCGGTCGTAGTTGGGCTCGGGGTTCACAACAGCCCAAATTTCCGGTGTTTGTCCACAACGCGCTCACCAAGTGAGATGCCGGTATCCCGTTCGCGTTGGTTCAGCGCATCTCTCAGATGCGGGAGCATGTCGTCCAGGGACGAGGCTTCGGCGTACGCGCCAAAACTGGCAAGGTAACCTTCCAGACTCGACATGATGCCCGCGACGCCACCACGACGCTTGCCCAGGTACATCCGATTCAAGCCGTAACTGTTCTCGCCGATAGTCGCGCGTTGCACGTACTCCCACTGCGACGAGATCGGCCAACGCGATTTGGTTTGATCTAGTCCCGGGACTCGATGCGTGAGCCAGTCATTAGTGAGATACGTCCACAGAGCGCCGGTGGCGTCCAGGACACCATCAGGACTAGCCAACTCGAATTGTCGAAGTGCCGCGCGGCCGAGTTCGAACTCGACTCGCAACACTGATCTCGATGTGTCAAAGTTCTCACCCCAGATCATCTTCCAGTAGTGCTCGCCGTTCTCCTCGACACGAATTGTCTTGTCGTAGAGGCGAGCGTTGACCGTCCCGGTCTTACGCTTTCCGAAGTTGAAGCCCGTAAAGACTTCATTCTCTTCGAAGGTGATTCGCGACTTTGACCGGCATAAGAACTCATGGCGCATGTCACCGTTAAGGTCCCAGCCCTGAAAGTCTGCGAAGAGGTCGAGTCGATTGACTGACAGCAGGACCACTCCGCATTCACTTTCCAAGTGATCTCGATACCACTTCGCGACCGCGCGAGGCCCGAACCCTTGAAGGAATTCTGTATGTGGTTGAACTCGAATGACGGGAAGGTGATTGCTCACGGTGAAGCCGACGCGACCCCTGAAATGGTCGAGGCAGTAGCGGTACCTCTGCCAACTGTGCGGCTTTAACTGGTATTCGACACAGTCGAGAATGAACGGCACTGCTGCCTTCGACCGATCTGCCTCTGCACGCGCGACTTCAAGTCGACCGAGAAGTTCACCGGGCAGATTCGCTCGTCCCGACAGATAGAGCGCGTCAACACCTGAGGCCAATTCAATGAGTTGTTTCTTGCCATTGAAGTCCAAACATTGATTGGGGGGGATTTGAGAAGAGTTGGAAACCACGAAAATCCTTAGAGAAGTCGGAGGCATCTCGCCGATTGACGACGATGCTTGTTGCTCCGCCTTTTCGGGGCTTTACTAGGTCCGCGGACGTTCCTTGCCCAGGCTCGATGGCCTATTCTCTTCTGAACCTATTTTAATGAACTGTCAGTGCGGAACACAAGGGCTTCTTCAAAGTTCTGAACGTAACTCAATGCTGTTTACGGGTGCTGTGATACAGGGAACGCACCCGACAATCGCTCGCCCTACGAATCAACCCAAAAGGGCGATCAGTGATTCCGTCCGCGAAGTTTCGGAGGAACGAATCTTTGAGGCTTTCCGCTCGAATTGATCGAGACGGTAAGAGCAGCGCAACATAGTGTCGCTATGAAGAGGATGACGCCTATTACGCCAATTGTGAGGCCGAGCGGATGGTGACCAAGGGCCGTCGAAATGTCCAACAGGCCATAGCCAATCGCTCCGAACGTCACGCCGACGCTTGTTACAACCGAAGCCTCAGCGGAGAGAGCGACGATCCGAGTTGTGCGTGGGGCCTCAAATCCTTGCGAGTTGAGCGTTGGATTGGGCACGTCTCGACCCCACCACTTCACGGCTGAAGTCAATGCTCCAACCGCAACGGCAGCGGCCAACACGGGCTCTAAGACAGGAATTGACATTTGGGCAGAGGTTACTTTGTCCATTGTTCCGTCGTCTTTTGCTGACCCCAGGCGCAAACGCGCCAGTCGGATATTGTTGGTGTCGGGCCGCCCAAAAATAGTGACCTCCACCCTTTCAATTCACAATTTTGGAAGACGATTTCTCCGTGCTTCGAGTACCTCGGACCGAATGTTCTTGAAGTACGTAAGTCGCAGTACCAAGTGGGTCCCACAAACGACTAGCAACACAATGGAGATAGTTAGATCGCGACCAAAGCCGTGGGAACCTAAGAGCAATAGGATTCCTGACACTGAGGCAACTTCCAAAATAATTAGATCAACCAGAAATAGCTTCCGCTTCTTCGACCACGTTTCCACGTCCCGAGAGTAGTTCTGGACGTCACCACGGTCTGATTCGCCAGTCGGAGAATGTGTACGTCGGCCCTCGGAAACCATTTCCGGGGTTACCATGCGGTCATGCTCAGGCACAAGCGTTTGACCAATCTTCTCGGAGCCGTGCTCATCGTTGCTGTCTCAACAACGATGAGCACGCTCAACGTCGCCACAGGTGGAGCCGCAACCAACCACACTTCGATTCCGACGTGCATTCAGGGACAATTAAGCGTCGCCATCGAAGAGGGTGGCTACCTCCAACCCAACATTCCACAGGGATATACCTTCCTCGTAGCAAATGACACAAACCACGAGTGCTCGATGAAAGGTTTCCCGTGGTGGATTGTCTTCTCACACTCCAATGGCAGCATCACGAAGGTCAACATGTTTCACCGTTCGAATTCTCTCTATGCTCAACCATCCATCAAGCGAGTGATCCTTGGAGTGCGAGGAGTGGCTTCATTCGGAATCAGCTACACGTATCTGCGTACCCCATCATTTACCACGGACCCGGCCTGCCAGGTGAGCCTCATTGATGTTCGTCTTCCCGCAACCGATGGTCATGAATTCTCGTTCGAGTTTCCTGTGCATATTGATGTCTGTGCCACCAATCGTGAGTTTGACTCAACCCCTGTCGAAGCCAGCGCTATTCCATTGGCCTAATTGGAATCGACCACCCAATGAAATCAGGACTTCCAGGGGCGGATGCGAATCCCCTTAACTCCGGCGAAGAGTCAACCCACAAGAGGCCACTTAGCAATCCGCCAGTGGGAGATTGTGCACGTCGGCCCACGGTCTTGAACCCACACGGTTTAATCGAGTCGCCAATGCGAGGTGGCATTTCCGTTAAGCCGGGCCACCGACCTAAACAATCTCGCTGTCGATTGATGTCTTGGGCAGACCTTCAAGTCCATGGCCCGACTCAACTCGCCATCGGTTTGAATGCGTCGGCTTTCAGTCGAGACGGGTCGCAGGCAGCGTTGGCAATCGCCGAATGAAGCTCAATTATTCGGTCCGAGGTCGCCCACGGAGCCTATTTCTAAGTCCCGGACATGATGTATCTATGAACGGCGAATTCGAAGGGATGCCTGACGGCGAGCTCTGGAATCGAGCCGCCGCGCACGATGGCGCGGCCTTTGGCGAACTCTTCGAACGTCACTCCTCCGCTGTCTACAACCACTGCTTTCGAAGGACTGGGTCGTGGTCGACAGCCGAAGACCTGACGAGTGTGGTCTTCCTTGAAGCGTGGCGCCGAAGGAAAGAAGTCCAACTCTACGGCGACTCCGTTCTCCCCTGGCTCTTGGCCGTGGCCAACAACGCCACACGAAACTCCAATAGGTCGACGCGTCGCCACCGTCGGCTTCTCGCCAAACTGGTGGGCGCTTCACCTTCGTCGAGATTTGACAATGACGCTGATCAGAGGATTGACGATGAGCGGGCGATGACATCGATTTTGGAGAAACTTTCGACGCTGCGAATCGAGGAGCGAGAGATCCTTGCACTCTGCGACTGGTCGAATCTCAGCTACGCCGAAGCGGCGGCGGCGATCGACGTACCAATCGGCACGGTGCGTTCCCGGCTTTCACGTGCTCGCGAACATTTTCGATCCCTCATCGAAGAAGACGGCGTACAAACTCCAGCCATCGAAGTACTTACGACGAATTCCACGAAGGAGACCGATGAACGTCCTTGATCAACTTCCACCTTCACGGCCCATGCCCACGGCCCGCCACCACGCCGCCCGCCGTCAGCTAGAAGACGTGGTCGTTAGCGCACCTCGAACGTGGTGGCGCGTGAGTCGAGGAGTCACCGGCGCCGTCGTCATTGGACTCGTCATCGCGGGAGGTGCAGCGGCGGCCGTCCTGCTCACGAGCAAGGGTCCGATCCCGTTCACCAGCAATGGTTCGATCGAATGGAACAAAGTGCCTAACTACATTTCCGTCTACTCCGGGGGCAAGGTGGTGGGCTACGCACCTCGCGCCGATGTACTCCTGCCGCCCACGACAACCGGCGGTCCACTTCCGAAAGGCTTCGGTTCGACACCAATTCCTGTCTATTCGAACAATCTCCATACGCTGAAAGATCATCTCTACCCAGACCTTGGTTACGTCGCATTGGGCACCGCTCCGTCTTCGGTGGCGTGTGAGCCGATAACGGTCTACGAGGGAACGTCCAAATACAACATCGCGTGTCCTTCAGTGACAGTCACACTTCCCAACCTGATTGGAATGAGCACGCCAACAGCAGCAGGGAAGCTCTCCGGTCTCGGCGTAGTTGTCAACGTCATCAACACCCCTTCAAGTTTGGCGCCAAAGGGCACGGTAATCTCCATGACGCCGGCCCCAGGTTCAGTTGTTGCCTCGCGTTCAATTGTGACGATTGAAAACTCGTCAAAGTCCAATGGCTGAGTACGAAACGTTGGGAACTGCGCCTTACGCACTACTCCAAGAGCCGCCAATGAAGGTTTGCAGTTCTGTCACGTCGGGGCGCCGAACTGAACCCTCATTCAATTTGGCTCTCGTACGGAGTAATCGCGAAACTCCCACGACCGAGGTGTGACTGTTTGACGTGATTGACGACGCGTCTCGCTGTATTCGAATATGTGCGAGTTGAAAGCCTGTCCACGTGTCTAAAACATCTTGCTTTACCCGGCACTACATACTACTGTGTACAGCATGGTAACGGCCAACACGGGCAAGCTCCTGGCACAGATGCGTCGTGGCTCCATTGAGTACTGCGTCTTGGCACTTCTGGAGTCCCGCGACCGCTACGGCTTCGAAATCACCAAGGTGCTCACCGAAGCCGACGGGCTGGTCACAAGTGAGGGCACTATCTACCCACTGCTCACGCGGCTTCGCAACGACGGTCTCGTCGACACCTATTGGATGGAGTCGACCGAGGGACCGCCGCGTCGTTACTACCGAATCACGAAGAAGGGGAGTCAGGCACTGATTCCCTTCCGTGAGCAGTGGACTCGATTTCGCGACTCCGTTGATGACATCCTTACGAGGGGGAACGAATGACCGTTAGGACACCGCATCCCGACGCTGCCGAACGATTCATAGAGCAGCTTCGACGCAAACTGCGCCATGCGCGCAGGACCGACCGGGACGACTACATCGCTCAGATTGCCGACCACATCAGGGAGAGTCGCGCCGACGACGACGCCAATGATCCAGGGACCCTCGACGCTCTGCTGATCCGGATCGGAGAACCCTCGGTCTTGGCTAAGGCGTTCTATGCCGCGGAGCGAGTCAAGCTGAACGAAGCACAGCGCGTACTCCTTTGGGTCCGCCGCTGGTGGATTGGATTGGTGCTCGCCGCAGTTCTTGTCGCCGGGGTGTCGTTCTTGGTGTGGGCCAGTACATACCAGCCCTTAAGCCTTCGGTCGAGTGGGGAATACAGCGACAGCGTGGTCGCTCTGAGCGGCAAGGCTCCGATGAAACTGACTCAGGGCAATCTCCAACCGGCGGCTTGGAAACTCACAGAGGGCCACTACCGGTTGTCAATTCTGTTTCCGGTGGACAATCTAAATTCTCTCGCGGTGAACATCGCACCACCGCAGATCGTGCAAGGATTCCCTCTTCCAGAGTCCTGGCACTTGGAATCGAACGATTCGGAGAAGCAGGGACCTTTCAAGTCTGTGCTAGTCAAGGGCCAAACGTATCGGGAGATCGTCTTTTCCACGTCCTACGTCTGCAAAGCGTGGCCGACGGGGAATCCGAATGCGAGCAGCTTTAGCTCGCAAACCATCACGAATATTCCGATCGTGATGTCCTTCTGGGGCTTTCAGCACACGCTCGAGGTGAGCATTCAACCATTCACTCTCGAAATCGCCGGAGATTGCTTCGGAGAATAGAGCTGGTCGTGCTCTCGAGTGCTCGTTCGTCGTAACGGCCCAGAGTCGTCGAACGATTCTGAATCGCCCTCCGGCAGGTGCGAGACATTCTTTCCGATTATGCCCGCAGTTTGCCCGAAGCTTCTAGGAGCAACGCCCATGCCACGCCGCGACCCTCCAGTCGGATTGTGTAGGTCGGCCCTCCGAAACTTGATCGGGGCCAGGTCCATTCGACCTAAGAAAGGGACTTGACAAATGGTAGAAGTTACTGTACCTTCTCATAAGTACTAGAAGTTCTAGAACTTATAAGAAGGGGTGGCTAGATGAAATTCATTGTTGGCGGCAGGGAGTTGGAACTGACTCAATCGCAAGTGGTTGAGTCAATGATCGGACAAGAGCCAGAACTCGTCAGGGAATACTTTGTAGAACTGCCTTGTGGTTGGTTCCCTCCAAAGCAGGTCCTGGAAGTAGCCACCGAATGGGAACGCAGTTCGTTCACGTCGCACGAAGCGATCAGAGTCTTGAGCCGGTTGGGATTGGTCTGTCGAAGGGCAGACGAACTCCATCGCGACGTTGAGCCAGACGACAAAAGTGCCGTTGAGCCGAACGCGGATTCTGTAGACGATCGCTTGCTCGAGATTTTTTCCAGTATCAAGGTCTTGCAAGCCGCCGTGGCGGGCATTACGGATCGTCTCGGCGAACTGGAAGGGCTGGAGTAGCCCAAGAACCTGGATATACAACTTTCAGTGCCAATGATTTGTGCCAAACAAAGAGCGGCAGGATTTCTGCCGATCTTTCCTGATCCCAAACGCCGTGCGGCTTCAGGGGCTTTCGAAGGCACTCCGCTACGCCAAGTTCACCCCCCAAAATAACCATTAAGCCGTGTTAGCCTCCAATGCAGGGTTGCAGTACTGATGCGTCGGGCCCCCGATGCGAACGAAGTCCGCCCGCCAGGCAGTGCGCCCCAATGGCAATACGTCGACTCATTCGTTTTGAAATCATTCTCGGAGAGTCAAAAGACCACGTTGTCACTTTCTGAGCAAATCTGGTGGCGCGTAATGTCATCAGGTGGACCTCAATGACGACGACTACGTCCGCAATCAATATCGCACCACTGAGAAATTGGATACGCGATCCTCGGTCTGGAGCGCGGATGACCCAGAGCGGTCACCGCAAGATGTCGCAATCCTTGCGCTGAGTGACGTTCATCCTCAACGCGTTCTCGAGGTCGGTTCTGGCAGAGGAAGTCTCGCCGTCCAGATCGCTCAAGCATTTCAATGCGATCTCGTCGCTCTCGACTCCTCAGACGCGATGGTCGGGGCGAGTCGCTCTCTCGGAGTCAAAACGATTCTGGCGGACGTTCGCGACCTCCCATTCGCGGACGATTCATTCGATGCCGTGGTCGCCGCCTGGATGCTGTATCACGTTTCCCCTCTGGACCAGGGATTGGCGGAAGTTGCGCGAGTTCTTCGTCCGGGCGGGAGATTGGTTGCCATTACAAATGGAAAAGCTCATCTCGAGGAACTCTGGACGGCCGCGGGTGCCGAACATGACGAACCCGCATTCAGCGTCGAAAACGGCGCCGACTTCCTTCGCCGGTATTTCTCAACCGTGGAGCGAATTGACATCGCCACGCATGCGGTATTCCCGGACCGCAACGCAGCTTCGGCGTATCTCCGAAGCATCGACCGGAGCGATCTGGCAAGTCAGTTACCACTCTCCGATTGGCCGCTTCGAGCACGTGGTTCGACCGCAGTCTTCGTTGCAGATCAGCCACTTTGACGCCGGTCAATGAGGCGCCTTTGGGACTTAGCCCAGAGCGTGGGCTAGGACCGTGAACGAAAGTGGAATTCGAGGACGGCCCTCGGGACTGACCAGCAACCCTGTCGCGGTCTCCTCAAGCCACGGGAATCGCGGAAAGAGTGTCCAGTCGTGTTCCGTTAGTGAATCAAGCACAAGACCTCGACCAATTAACGCCGCGACGATCTCGCCAATGGAGTGGTTCCACTCATATGTTCTGGTGGCACTGAGTTCTTCACCGTCGGTATATGTAGAAGAACTGTCCGAGACAAAAGGATCACCGGGTTCTTCGAAGTAGCTGTAGATGATTTGGTTCCCGTCATCGTCGAAGCACGAAGTGAACGGGTGGCCGTCGTGGAAATACAACCGGCCTCCCGGGGCGAGGAGGTCCGCCACAACCGCACCCCACGCGGCCACGTTCGGCAGCCAACAAAGAGCCCCAAGGCTGACGTAAACAACGTCGAATCGCCTCCCCGCGAGCGCTTGGGGTGCGTCATAGACATTGGCGCAAACGAAGGACGCACGCTCAGATAGCCCGGCGCGTTCCGCGAGTGAATTCGCTTCGTCAATGGCCGCCGGCGAGAAGTCGATTCCGGTGACGGTGGCCCCGGCTCTGGCCCATCGCAGCGTGTCCATTCCGAAATGACACTGCAGGTGTACGAGGCTCTTGCCTGCCAGGTCCCCTAGGGCCTCGATCTCTCTGGATGGGGGTCGCGGCGCTTTGAGCAGCCAACCTTCAACGTCGTAGAACCGAGACTCGACGTGAACCCGGACGCGATCGTTCCAATTTAAGAGGTTGGCTTCGAGTTCCTGATCCATTCGCTCAGAGTACTTTCACCAGTTAGAGCCCTGAGAAACCTCTGACACAAACGTATTCGCAGTGCCCGTTGGCTACTTGACAACCGATCAGCACTGTCAGCGGCCCTAGAAGGAAACGGTCGGGTGCGCTGAAGGAGTTTTGATATAGAACGAGGTCATTGCGCGACCAAATGGCTCCCGAGGGACTCTTGACAATTCGACAATTACCAATTGGATGCGTTGCGGAGTCGGATCCCGCTGGCATGCATCGTCGTTGACCACGCATCCCGTAGCGACGTCAGTTCGTTCATGATACGCAGTTCGACGTTTGCGCGCCGAAGTGCACTGAGTAGGTCGTCAATACGATCGACTCGAATTGGACGTACAGGGGCTTTTGACACCCACATCCACGAGTCCTCGGTTCGTTCAAATTTACCTGGCGCGAACTCGTAGCGAAAAAGTGTCTGCCGTTCGATTCGCTGAAGCCATTGCCACTCCACGTGGGCAATCATTGAGCAAGTTCGGTCACCCCACCACTGCTTGAGGTCCGTCATCGAAGTTTCTGGGGTAGGCCACATAACGATACGGGGGCAATCTCGGGGGAACAGGTACGTCGCCTGAAAGGTCTCTTCGACAGCCCACACCAGTGGACCATTTAGCCACTCCTGGCCCGCCTCTCGGTTCGATGGGACTTCGACGGGCCTCGGCTCGAAAAGCTCAATCGAATGATCTTCGCTGAAGTGAAAAAGGCGTGTGTCGGCCATGAAAGCAGTTTGTCAGACTCAAAAGTACATTGGAGAGTTCGGTATCCCTCCCGCTCGTGGGCCAGGCGAATGCGATGATTTGTCGGGGGCGATGCGGAGGTTTCCATGACGAAGTATCGAGTGGAGTTAACTAATGCTCGCTCTTGGGCTGAGGTGCAGATGGAGGCCCTGTTCGCTGAGGGTTTTCCAGAGTTCATACGTGGGGACAAAGAGGTCAGCAAATACATCGCACGTGTGCGCGAGTCGTTCCGAGAGTATGACCTCATCCTCACGGATGAAGACGACCAACTTGCTGCAACTGGCTGGGGCGTGCCAATCGTGTGAGACAACTTTCAGAAGAAGGTGAAGGGGCGACGAAAGTCCTGTGAAACGAGGGACAGGAGGTGCGAGGACGGAGATGTGTTGGACAAGGCCAGATCGAAAGAGTGGGAGAAGTGTCAAGAGTGAGAGTTTGAGAAGAATGGATTCATAGGGAGTGGAGAGGGTGTAATCGAGATCAATAGATCGCGTGGGGATTCACTTCAGGTCCGTGATGTGAGCCCAGACCGAACACCGCACCCGAGGGGGTCCCGAGTTTTCCGAAGTCGGGCAGTGTTCTTTAATGTCAAAGAGAACTCGGTACG
>Ga0209483_1003341_pt1 | contig 10583 bp, 9 predicted proteins | sample NGEPerA_FD_184508 | JGI IMG/M metagenome (GOLD analysis project Ga0209483, IMG submission 184508) | Arctic peat soil microbial communities from the Barrow Environmental Observatory site, Barrow, Alaska, USA - NGEE PermafrostL2-A... | ecosystem: Environmental > Terrestrial > Soil > Wetlands > Peat...
CTCGCCACGTCTCCGCAACCCCGGCCAGCTCCGACGAGGCGAGCGCTACCGTCAAAACCCGCCGCTCAAAGGGGTCAAAATTGGACGCCGATCCGGGGTCAAATTTGAACGCCGATTGACACATTGTCGGCAAAGATGCGCGGGCGCGTTCTGAGCAATGGGCTTGAACAGCTTTTTCGGGAGCTACGCTCGATGAGTGCTGTATCGAACAATGACATCGTGAACCGGGCAAAGGATTACTTCAAAGCCCAACTCAGCAAGTCCCTCGAACTTGCCTTGCTGCTTCCTACCGACCCGTACACTGACATTGATTTCGAAATCACCGGTACGCAGCAACTCGCGACCAACATGCGGGAAGCACTAAAACAACAGCATTTCTCGCCCAGTGTTCAATTAGATGCCCGCTCGTTACTGAACCCAACCAATCCCGATGCTGATACAATGCCGTCTGACGCCTTCCAGTTCGCCTGTCACGCTGTTCTCCGGGCTAAAATCGAAAGCACCAGAATACTGGCCGCCCAACTGTCTGGCGAATATCATGCGACAGCTCCCCAGGACCCCTGGTTCGCCGGTATCGCTGCGGTCGATCTGCCTCCGATCCCAGGTGATAAGGTAGAAGCCGCGCCCGCAGGTCCTACGTTCGGAATGATCGCTAAGCAGTTCTTTGATTTCAAATCCAAGAACGATTGGGTCGCCAAGACCGCTGCAGACGTAAAAAGGGTCATAGCTCTTGCCACGGAACTGATCGGCCCTGACAAGCCTATGGCTTTGATCGACATTGAAGATGTGAAGCGTGTTCGCGACGCGCTCGCGTCGCTGCCACCGAACTACCTGAAAATGTCTGCCAACAAGAGCGCAAACGCTCAACAAGCCATATCAGCCAACGTGAGTGGGGCGTCGCTATCGGTAAAAACACAAGACAAATACTTCACCATGTTCAAACAGGTTTTGATTTGGAGCGCTAATGAGGGATTTCTCGACAAGGTCCCGGGTGCGAATGTCAAAGTGGCCGGGCTCAAGAAAATTATTCCAGGCGAACAACGCGACCCGTATTCTCCAGATCAGCTAATGAAAATCATCAAGTCGCCACTCTACATTGGGCACAAGTCGGCAGATTGTCGCTACAAGCCGGGGACACTCGTTGTACGCGACGGTTATTTTTGGGTGCCCTTGATCGCACTCCATTCTGGCATGCGTTTGGGTGAAATTCTTCAGCTAATGAAATCTGATGTGAAGGAAGAGAACGGCATCTGGTACTTCGATGTAAACAAGGGTGAGGGTAAATCCCTCAAAACGGCCTCAAGTAAGCGCAGGGTGCCGATCCATCGTTCTCTTATCGACCTAGGCCTTGTTTATCACGTAAAACAGGGCCAGCAGTCGGGTCGTATCTTCCCCGAAATCAAAATAGGTGCTGACGGTTACCATTCTCACGACTTCAGCAAATGGTGGGGACGCTTTGCCGGACACGTTGGCTTCAAATCACCCAGGACTGCATTCCACAGTTTCAGACACAATTTTCTTGATGCTCTTCGCGCCGCTGAAACGCCCGAGTACATCAATAAGGCGCTTGCGGGTCATTCCGACAGCAGCGTTCACAGCCAGTACGGTGGCGGAGCCATGCTCAGTCAGCTGAAGACCGCAATTGATAAAGTTTCATATCCTGGTGTTGATCTCCCGTCATTAATTTGACGACCCCGACCGGCTTAACGAGTCCGCCGCCCAAGTGCACCATTGCGGAACGTTGGTAAATTGCACTGTGGCTTACGGCCTATACCAGCCCGCGAAAAAATCATTGCCGTAGTGGACCAGCACTCCTTAGCTTTGATCATCGAGTCTGATCTAACAGGAGGATGCCGTGAACAAGCCATCGAGATTGTTGCGTCCGAACGATGCCGCCCATTATCTCGGCGTTTCCGAGGCCACATTAGCCAAATGGCGCTGCCGTGTGAGTAACGGCCCTCCCTACGTGAAACTCGGCACGCGCATCGTGGCCTACGACCAGGATGAATTGGACGCTTGGCCCCGCTCTCGATGATCAACGAGGCAGTAGAAGAATGCACCACCCCAGTTCCCCCGGTGTCTCAAGAGGCCTACGACCGAAAGTTCGAGCTGTGGTGGGCCGATTGGTGGCCGCATATATTTTGCGACAAGCTGCCTGACGTAGCACAGCAAATACTATCGAGGATCTAGCTCCCCTCAAAACCCCGAGAGGAGAGCACATGAACGGCCCCGTTATACTGCACACGATTAGAGAGCAGCTTGCCGACGAAATATTCTCGTACGGCGAACCAAGCCCTGCAGCACTAAAAATCTCCCCCTGGCTGGCAATGAGCCTGTTGCAGAAGGCCATTCGCCGGGGCGAAAGCGACCTGGCTCAGCGCGCAGCGGCAACGCTCTTGCTGATCGCTCCAGATCGGCTGTGGAGGCGATGCGGGGCAGCCGTTTTCGAGGAGATCGGGGTCGCTGACCTACAAACGGTCTCACTAGTTACGGCAGCCCTCGCCGGGAAGAGATACAGAGCGACAATTGGCGGGGAATGGAAGGTCGCAAGCTTCATCGTTGATCGAATGGCAAAAGCTCCCAAGTGCCGCGCCGCCGATGATCTGCTGCTCACCGCTGACAGTCATCCCATCTATCAAAGGGCTCGGATTCCCTAACTTACCGATTACTCGGATGGCCTTGATTGCATTTATCGTACGGCTCTCAGCTAATTCAACGAACTTTTCTCGCTTCTGAATCTTCGTTTTTGAAGATTTTCCTTCGGCTTTATCGAGCATTTATCGCTCCATTATATGCCCTAAATTAGGAGATATATTTTCTCATAAATTACCGGATCGAACGAGTCCAGTGATTTCTGCAAACTCACTCAACGGCGAGAACCTCGTCATTGCTGATTGACCCCGACGTCTGATATTCAAGACCTGAAACCGGACAGGAACGCTCCGAATGCGTAATCGCACTGCTTTTCCGCTATCGCGCCCCTGGCTCATCCCCCTTATCTCTCTCCTCCTCGTCCCTCCCGCCTTCGCCGCCAACGACGCCGACGCCCCCAAGGGCGCGGCCGTCACCGTGCTGAAGGCGACGAAATCCTGCTTCGACGACATCGTCGAGGTGTCCGGCACCATCATGGCGCGGGAGGAGACGGCGGTCCGGCCCGAGCGGCAGGGGCTGAAGGTCGCCGAGATCCTGGCCGATGCCGGCGACACCGTCACCGCGGGGCAGACGCTGGCGCGGCTGACGTTGCCGGAGGGCGGGCAACAACAGGTGGTGCAGGCGCCGGTGGCCGGCACGATCGCGACCTCTTCGGCGGTGATCGGCGCGATGGCCTCGGGCAAGGGCGAGGCGCTGTTCTCGATCATCGCGCATAATGAATTCGACCTGGTCGGCCTGGTGCCGACCCGCGACATCGCCAAGCTCAAGGTCGGCCAGACCGCGCGGATCAAGATCATCGGCGCCGGCGATGTCGACGGTCGCGTGCGGCGGATCGGGCCGACGGTCGTGCCCGACGTCCAGCTCGGCCAGGTCTTCGTCGGCATCGGCGCGGTGCGGCGGCTCCTGGTCAATTCCTCCGGCCGCGCGCTGATCAAGACCGGGCAGAGCTGCAACATCGCGGTCCCGCTCACGGCCGTGCTCTATGGCCCGGCCGGCACCGTGGTGCAGCTGGTGCGGCGCGACCGGGTCGAGACCAAGCAGGTCGATGTCGGACTGATGTCCGGCGGCCAGGTCGAAATCACCAAGGGCCTGCAGGACGGCGACGTCATCGTCGCCCGCGCCGGCGCGCTGCTCCGCGAAGGCGATTCGGTGCGCGCGCTGGCGGCGACCGCGGATGTGAAGTAGGCGGGCGGGGGTCGCGCTCATCAGGCAATCCCGATGCTGCCACCCCTCTCCCTGACCCTCCCCCACAAGGGCGGAGGGAACGGAGAGAGCGCAGCGAATCTTGCGATATTTGCAAAGGCGGACGCGCGATGAGTGAAATACTGCTGTGAATCCGCCGCACCGTTTTGAAATTCGCCTCGCGCAACACGGACAGTGAGCTCCCTCCCCCCTTGTGGGGGAGGGTTGGGGAGAGGGGTTCACACGGGTGGTGTTGATGATCGCGGGAACGCGATTTCCGCATCGGGACTCGCGGAGAGAGCCCCTCACCCGAAATTCGCCGATGCGCATTTCGACCTCTCCCCGCGAAGAGCGGGGCGAGGCAAGAAAGGCCTTAGCTGCCGGCTTTTTCGTCGCCGCCGAGGCGGACTTCTTCCATCAGGGAGGACGACACGGACGGCACCTGTTCGCCGTCGGAGGCCCGCGAGATGGCGATGCGGGTCTTGTTGAAGATGGTCTCGGCGAGCGAGGCCTGCACCTTCATGTTGTTGAGCAGTTCACTCACCAGCACGCTATGCGCGCCCTTGCCGTCGTCGGCGACCTTGCCCGGCGTCGCCGAGGTCAGCACCAGCGCGTTGTCGGGGGCGGTGATCGGCGCGAGCCCGTGGGAGTAAGTGCGGAAACGCCGCTCATAGGGATTGCGCCTCGACGCATCGATCACGACGAGCTTGGCGCAGGCGCCCTGCTCTTTCATCATGTCGAGCACGGATTCGATCGAGATGGCGTTGCGGCGGACGTCGCTCTCCCTCCAGATCGTGGCGTCGACCGGAATCATGTAGCTCTCGCGGCCGACCTGGATGCCGTAGCCGCCGAAGAACAGCATCACCACCGAGTCCGGCCTGACCCTGGATTTCAACCGCGCCACCGCGCGAACCATGTCGTCCTTTGAGGCATCCTCGATGACGTCGACGTCGAAACCGTTTTTGCGCAAGGCGGCGGTGAGGCCGCGGGCATCGTTGATCGGCTGGGCCAGCGGCGCGTTGGCGTCGGGGTAATGGCCGTTGCCGATGACCAGGGCCACGCGCGAGGGGCGCCTGGAGGCATCGGTCGCCTGCTCGGCCGCGATCGCCTTGGCGGCATCCAGCGCCCGCATGTTCAGCGCGGCATGGGCGCCGATCGCCAGCGACACCGTGCCGATCACGGCGACGGCAAGGCCGATCGTCCGGCGGGAGATGCTGAGCTGCGGTACATTCATCGCGGGTCTCTCGTCCTCGTCACTGTCAACAACGCGATGGTTAGTCGCGGCCGGGGCGCTCAGGTTTCAAGGGGGTGCCAACGGATTGCCGCCCAATTGCGCTCAATTTGCGGCACCGCAACACGGAGGTTTTCTAGCCTGCCGGGGCAGGTCGGGCAACCTTATTGACATATCGATACGCCACGCGTGGTGAATGAAGCGTTGCGAGGGGATTTATTTCCTGAATTCAATTACTTAGAGTTTTCCTCGGTGTTCCATCGCGGGAACCAATCTGCGCCGGAAGCGCGAGGTTTTCCGTGATTTTTGTCACATTTGGTTTTCTTGTAGTTTTCCCGGGATTTTCAGATAATTTTTCAAGCACTTGGTGGCCAAGCACCGAGGCGGGCGGGCGGCAGCCGGCCTGGGGGATGGGACGCCACTTGCGCGGCCTGCGCTGCTTCCGGCGCGGAAAGAGCTTCATGAGTTTTCAGCATTTTGCGGGCGCCGCCTATCGCGCGCTGACCGTCCGCAAGGACGGTCCGTCGCTGTACGACGTCTGCGATCCCCTGCTCGCCAAGCCCAATGGCGGCGATCCGCATCTGGCCAAATTCTACAAGACGGCGCTCGGCAATCCGGCGCTGCGGCCGCTGTTGCGCCGCACCGGCCTGCCCGAATTGCGCGATGGATCCCGGCTGGATCGCCTGCGCGAGGCGCTGAAGCGCGCCCGCGACGAGACCTCGCCCGACTGGGCCGCGGTCGGCGAGCCGGTGGCGGCGCTGCTCGATCTCGTCGAGCTGCGGCACCCGGACCCGAAGCCGGAAACCACACCGCCGCGCCCGCCCGCGTTTAGCGAGATCGAATCCGTGATCCGTGCCTGCGGCGCGCATCTGCTGGGCTCGTTCGCCGGGAATGGTTTCATCCCGACCTATGCCGCCTTCAATTTGCTCGGCGATCCCGATCTGCGCGGCCGCGAATTCGCGATGGCGCTGTCGGGGCTGAATTCGCGCGGCTACAAGAATTCGACGCTGCTGTTCAACCTGGCGCGGGTGTTCATCGCGCGCTCGCCGGCGCGCGATCTCATCAACCCGCCCTGGCGCGGCATCGCCGAGCCGATGTGGGAGCCGATGCAGATCCGCCACCGCTCGGCCTATTACGACGCGTTCTTCACCGAGGCCTTGTTGAGTTTTGTCGAGACCGGACTGGCCTCGAGCGACCAGGCGAAGGCGGCGCGCGGCGCGATTGCCGACATGATGAAATTCTGCCTCGTCACCAGCCGCGAAAAGGTACTCAGCAAGGAAGGCGCGCCGTTCGACGTCATCACGGCGTTGGCGCCGCTGCCGCATCCGCGCTTCTCGCGCTTCTTCGCCCAGATCAAGCAGGATTTAGGTTTCGGCGTTTACGTGCCGGATTGCGACACCACGGCGTGCTCGTTCTCTGCCGCCACGCAAGCCGGCTCCGACGACCCGATCCTGAACCAGCCGCTGTTGGATTTTTACGCCGGCTACCAGGTCCGCGGCGGCGTCAACGAACCTGTGGTGACGGTGCCGCTCAACGACAACATCGATTATGAGGGCGGCGTCGTCACCTGGATCGACAGCTTTGCAGGCGAGCGCCCGTTCGGCAACGACCTCGATCCGACGCTCAACCTCGACATCCTCGAGGTCTCCTTTCGCAATCTTGCTCGCTGGAAAATCCTCGAGACGCCGCAGCGGCTCGACACGCTGCGCCGCATCATCGGCTTCCAGAAGCGGCTTGCCGCCTCGGGCGCGTTCGCCGAGCCGCGCTCGCACATCTATTATCTGCCGGAACTCTATTGCGCCTATTTCGGCCGCTGCTACGCCGCCTTCATCGCGTTGCCGCCGGCGGCGCGAGAGGCGATCGACCCTGACGGCGCGTTCGATTTCATCCGCGCCCGCGTGCTCGCCTATGTGCAGGGCACGCTGATCGCCTGCGAGATGAACGCCTTCGACGCGGCTCTGGCGCTGATCGCGCTCGGCCATCTCGGCGCCGATGCGGCGACGTTTACGCCGGCGCTGCACTGCGTCGTCAGGAGTTTCGGCGAAGGCGGCCGGCGCGGGCCGTATAGGGCATATGAGTGGAACAAGATGAAGACCCCGACGCGGATTCTGGTCGGCGGCCCCGAGGTCACCTCCGCCTTCGTGCTGATGGGGCTGGCATTGGCGAGAAGGGCGATGGCGGCGGGGTAGAAGTTACGTCGCCCCGGCCTTGAGCGGGGAGGACGACGCGGAGCGAGTTCGAGCGCCGCGATGACGGTAGCGCAAAGTTGAAGGCAATCCGATCGCCGCCCGGCTGGCCTTGCGGCCGAATCCACCCCACAATCCGCGGCCATAGCCAATTCTGCCCATATTGAACGGCCGCATTGCATGACCCGAAAATTCCTGCTGGCGATGGCGCTGATATTGCTGCCCGCGGTCGCCAACGCCGCCGATATCACCGGCACTGCCAAGGTCCGCGAGGGCGACACCATCGTGATCGGCTCGAGCCGCATCCGGCTCGGCGGCATCGACGCGCCCTCGGTCGACCAGCTCTGCCTGAACAATTCAGGCGAGCGCTGGACCTGCGGCGTCGCCGCGCGCGACGAGCTGATCAAGCATGTCGACGGCAAGACCTGGATCTGCCATGTGCGCCAGACCGATCGCCGCGGCCGCCAGGTGGCGCGCTGCGACGTCGACGGCGAGGACATTCAGAGCTGGATGGTGAAGAGCGGCTGGGCGCTGTCCTACATCCGCGTGTCGCACGATTACGACGCCGACGAGAAGGCCGCGCGCGAGGCCAAGGCCGGGATGTGGCAGGGCGCCTTCATCGCGCCCTGGGACTGGCGCGTCCGCAACAAGAAGACGACCATCCTCGGCGCGGTGAAACCGCCGCCGAACGCCCACGCCATCCTGCTGGCCTCGGCCTCCGGACCGGTCGCGCCCTCGCCCGACTGCACCATCAAGGGCAACGTCAACGCATCAGGCGAATGCATCTATCACACGCGCAAGAGCCGCTGGTATGCGCAGATCCAGATGAAGATTTCCAAGGGCACGCGCTGGTTCTGCTCCACCGAGGAAGCCGAAGCCGCCGGCTGCCGCGAGACGAAGCGATGACGGGCATTTCTCCCTCTCCCCGCGCCTCGCGGAGAGAGGTGAAGGGAGCGCGTTCGCTTGGCTGACCTTTACGACGACATCGAAGCGCAGCCGCTGCATGATCGCTCGCGGCTGGAGCGGTTTCTGCTGTGGACGCTGGCGATCGTGTTCGTCTATACGCTGCTGGCCTATCTCGCGCTGCCGGCGCTGTGGACGCACTACGAGCACCAGAAGAAGCTCGCCAATCTGCCGATGGTGACGCGCACCGCGCAAGGCATTCCCGGCGATCCCATCAATGTCGGGCTGATCGGCGATGCCCGCGACGTGCTGTGCGCGATGCAGGCGGCGGGCTGGTATCCCGCCGACAAGGTGACGCTGAAATCCTCGATCGAGATCGCAGGCAGCGTGCTGCTCGACCGGCCCTATCGCGACGCGCCGGTGAGCAACCTCTATTATCTCGGCCGCCACGAGGATCTCGCCTTCGAAAAGCCGGACGGGCACAGCGCCGATCACCGCCATCATGTGCGGTTCTGGAAGGTGCTCGACCAGGGCGAGGAGAAGCGGCCGGTCTGGCTCGGCGCGGCCACCTTCGATCGCAGCGTCGGCGTCAGCCATTACACCGGCGCCATCACCCACCATATCGCTCCCGACGTCGATGCCGAGCGCGCGCTGCTTGCGACCGACCTCGAAGCTGCCGGCATGCTCGATGCGAAATACCAGGTGACCGGTGTGGGCGTGACCTTGACCGGCCGCAATGGCGGCGGCGATCCCTATTACACCGACGGCGAGGTGTGGATCCTGCGGCTGGTGGTGGCGTGCGCAAAGCGCACGGGCCCGGCCACGGTGATTCCGAGCCCGACGGCGACCGAGATCAAGGACCAGATCTGGCACGATGTCGCCAATGCGCTGAAATGAACTCGTCATTCCGGGGCGATGCGGAGCATCGAACCCGGAATCTCGAGATTCCGGGTTCGCGCTTCGCGCGCCCCGGAATGACGGACACAATGCGCTTGAATTTTCCTCCATTTCCCGGCATCCCTGCCCCGGCAACCCGAATAAGGAACAACAACAATGGTCGTTCGCGCCGGCCGGGAATTCCTGGCGATCCCCGGGCCCACCAACATGCCCGACGAAGTGCTGCGGGCGATGCACCGCCCGGCGCTCGACATCTATTCCGACCAGATGGTCAACCTGACCGAGAGCCTGCTCTCCGATCTGTCAAAGCTGTTCGCCACCCAAGGCAAATCCTACATCTACATCGCAAACGGCCACGGCGCGTGGGAAGCGGTGCTGTCCAACGTTCTCTCCCGCGGCGACAAGATTCTGGTTCTGGAAAGCGGCCGCTTCGCCATCGGCTGGGGCAATGCGGCCAAGGCGATGGGCGCCGACGTCGAGGTGCTGAAGGGCGACTGGCGCCGCGCGATCCGTCCCGATGAGGTCGAAGCGCGGCTGCGCGCCGACAAGGACCACACCATCAAGGCGATCCTCGCGGTGCAAGTCGATACGGCCTCCAGCGCCTATAACGACATCGAGGCGATCGGCAAGGCGATCAAGGCCGCCGGCCACCCGGCGCTGTTCATGGTCGACGCCGTGGCGTCGCTCGGCTGCATGCCGTTCGAGATGGACGCCTGGGGCATCGATGTTGCGATGTCCGGCTCGCAAAAGGGCCTGATGGCGCCTCCGGGGCTCGGCTTCGTCGCCGTCAACGACCGCGCCCGCGAGGTGCACAAGAAAGCTGGTTTGCGCACGCCCTATTGGGACTGGACCGAGCGCGACGGCAGTGAGCACTACCGCAAATATGCCGGCACCGCGCCGGTGCATCTGTTGTTCGCGCTGCGCCAGTCGATCGATATGCTGTTCGAGGAAAAACTCGACAATGTGTTCCTGCGCCATCGCCTGCTCGCCGAAGCGGTGCGCCGCGCGGTCGCGGTCTGGGCCGAAGGCCAGGTGCTCGGCTTCAACATCGCCGAGGCCCATGAACGCTCCAACACGGTCACCACCGTGGTGATGGGCGGCGGCCACGATCCGGCGGCGCTGCATCAATATTGCAAGCAGAAATGCGGCGTGGTGCTGGGCGTCGGCATCGGCGACCTCGAAGGCCAGGCGTTCCGCATCGCCCATATGGGCCATGTCAACGCGCCGATGATTCTGGGCACGCTCGGCGTCATCGAAGTCGGCCTGCACGCGCTCGACATCCCGCATGGTGCGGGCGGCACCGAAGCCGCGATCGAGTGGCTGGGGGAGAATGTAGCTCCGTAGTGGCCGTCATTCCGTTTCCGCTTGCTCGGTGCACCTCTCCCCTTGTGGGAGAGGTCTGAACTGATCTTCCCCCAAAAAAGTGGACTGGTTTAGGCGACTTTTAGCTCCATCTCGGTCGGGGCGATATATCCGATGGCGGAATGGAGCCTTGTTCGGTTGTAGAAGCCCTCGATGAAGGCGAAGATATC
>Ga0209483_1003343_pt1 | contig 10581 bp, 12 predicted proteins | sample NGEPerA_FD_184508 | JGI IMG/M metagenome (GOLD analysis project Ga0209483, IMG submission 184508) | Arctic peat soil microbial communities from the Barrow Environmental Observatory site, Barrow, Alaska, USA - NGEE PermafrostL2-A... | ecosystem: Environmental > Terrestrial > Soil > Wetlands >...
GAGCAGGCTAGGCGTAGCCCCGGCTACGGCCCTGCGCGCCTACGTGAAGGGCCGTTTAGAAATCCCCCGAAAACGGAAGGCCGTAAGTCACTCATAGCAGGAGGGGCAGTAACGGGTTTTAGGCGTTTGGAAATTAGTAGTTTTTGAAACGTCGGCAGTCGTGAGGCTGAGGGGCTTCTAAAGCCGTTGCGAAGGAGGGTAGGCTCTAATGATCGTTTTCTTCGTGGGAAAGAGGCTAGCATTCGGGAGCAAGGCGACCCGGCTCCGACACGTTGAAAGGCTCCACGCCATGGGTATCACGCACATCATTGACGTGCGGAAATACCCAGCGAAGAAGCTAAATCAATTCAAAAGGATTTGCCTCAACTTCAAGGATGACGCCCGGCCTCGACCGCAGTGGTTTTACAGTCGAGCACTCTCGTTTTACAAGAACGCAATGAAACAGTCAGACTCCAAGGTCTACGTGATGTGTCGCGCAGGCCGGAGACGCAGTGCGAACATGACCTATTTTCTACTTCGTGCTTCCGGGGTCGGGCCAAGCGAGGCGGAAGCTACAATCCGTCAAGCTCGCCCCTGCATACAGATCGTCCGTGCGTACCGGGAATCGGGCGAAGAGTATCTGCAGCGAATTAAACGTTAACAGTGTTTTTCAACATCAACAAATTTAGAACGTAAAACTTTCTAATCTAAGGAGGCTCTATGCCAACTCTAGAAGCAGAAGAATTTTGTGCGGCTTTTTATACGTGGGCCGAAGCATGCCAGACGGAATTACCAACCGATGATAAGGACCAGAAGCGATGGCGAAAAGAGTTCGCGGACCATTGGAGTTTTATGGCGCTGGCAATTCGCAAGAGCTGCCTTCTTGACCGATTGATTTATGCTCGGGAACCACTTCGTACCGAAATGTGTCCCCTGCACAAAGGCAGATGGAGTGGTTGTGTTTGGGAAGATTTGGAATGTGGCTGTCAGTTCGGTTCAAATGTCACAGGGTGGCTCAGGCCGCCAAATCAACTGAGAACACTGAACACCGTGCTATAGTGTAGTTCGATTTTGGATGTGTGGGCGTCACATCTAGCGCGTGGAATATAGTCTCGCAAAGCGTGGGATAGACCAGGGTGATCAATACGATCCAAGATTCTAGTAAGTTACGGGCGCTTGAACTCTGCGTTGGCGCTGGCGGCCTCGCCATCGCAATATCGCGCGCCGGCTTCAACGATGTAACGGTCGTCGATAGCGACAAGCAGGCATGTGCCACCCTGCGGCGAAACAAACTGAAAATGACAGAGTATGTTCGGAACTGGAACATACTCGAAGCTGACATCAGCGATTTGGAGTTCTCGGGATACGCCAATATCGATATTTTGAGTGGTGGCCCCCCGTGTCAGCCCTTTTCGCAAGGTGGGAAGCGCGATGGCCGATCGGATGAGCGGGAAATGTTTCCCCATTTCGTTCGCGCTGTCCGCGAGTCCTCACCCAAAGCGTTCATTATTGAGAACGTCAAAGGCTTGCGCGGCCCGTCATTTTTTGACTACTTGTGCTACATCGTTCTGCAACTGCGATTTCCTCAGGTTCAACGCAAGAAGGGCGAAAAGTGGAAGGAACATCGCGTGAGGCTTGAGCGGCTTGCAACCAGCGGCGAGTACGCAAATGTCCAATACAACGTCATTTGGCAGGTGTTGAATGCCGCCGATTATGGCGTTGCACAGCGCCGCGAACGTATATTCATCGTAGGCGTTCGGGCCGACCTGGGGATCGAATACAGCTTCCCGTTGGCGACTCATACATGCGAGGCCCTAATCGTGGACCAATGGCTGACCGGCGACTATTGGAAGCGTCACGGCGTCCCGAAGCGACTTGTACCGCAATGTCCGAAGTCACTTGAGAGTATCCTGCCGAACTTGAGCGAGGAAAGCACCGCGAATGCTTGGCACACGGTCCGTGACGCGATCAGCGACCTACCGAATGTGGGGCTTGGGCGTACATCTCATAAGGTGCTGAACCATTTTTTGAATCCAGGCGCGCGGGCATACGCGGGGCATAGCGGTAGTAGCATGGATAACGTAGCAAAAACGCTTAAGGCCGGGCGGCACGGCGTGCCCGGTGGGGAAAATATGGTCCGACTGGACAACGGCGGCGTGCGTTACTGTGCCCGGCTGCAAGCCTTTCCAGACGATTGGGAATTCGATGGAGCGTGGTGCAGTTGTATGAGACAAATTGGCAACGCGGTCCCCGTGACCTTAGGTGAAGTTGTGGCCGCCCCCCTTGCGAAATCCTTACGTGGAACGCCGTCTTTAACTATCGCTTCTGCTCCAATGCCAATCGCAGTTTAGTCAGCCATCGCTTGTCAGGGAGTTCGTGTTCCCAAATTCGCAATATCCTGTAACCTTCGGCCTTCAATATTCTTTTAACCTTACGATCACGTCGACGGTTCGATTCGATTTTGTTCCTCCAGAAGGCGCGACGTGAGTGAGGTAGGTTACGTCCGCAATACGCGCAACCGTGCCAAAAGCAGCCATCAACGAAAACCGCCAGGCGCTCCCGAATGAAACAAAAGTCTGGACATCCGGGGAGGTTCGCGACGTGACGTTTCCAGCCCCGGAGGCCCTGGCCCACAAGGAGGGCCGCAACGCGCATTTCAGTTGAACGATTCTTTCTCGCCCGCACTTTAGCCATTTGCGCGGAGCGTTGCTCTGTTGTAAGTGGATCGTGCCGTTTGACAAGCTTGCTACTCATGGCATACCGTTTCGAGTGAGACTCGGAGAAGTTTTGGCTGAGGCCGTCTGCCGCAAGGCATTCCTCCAATGCTGGAACCCGATGGGTACTTTTTGTTCCTGCGAACGCTTACCCTATCGCAAGACGAGGAGAAAATCATGCTTTCTGCAAATACGTCTACGCTTGAAATGAAGGTCGCAAACATGACCTTCATGCTGGAACGCCTCGCTCAAGATTGTGCGCCACTTCAATTCGTTCGTGAACTCACCGAAAATGCGATTCAGGGTATCCAGACTCTAGGCGGTCGTGCCGGTGAAATTCGTTGGGATGTTGACTGGAATCGTTACGACCTTGAACCGAAGGAAGGTTTCAAGCTTGCCGTCATCGATACCGGCATCGGGATGACCGGGCCGGAGATGGTCAACTACATCAACCAGTTGTCATCATCGATGCACGAACAGACCAAGCACGGGAATTTCGGCATGGGCGCAAAGATCGCAGCCGCGCCGCGCAATACTCTCGGGTTGGTCTATGTCAGTTGGAAAGATGGCCAAGGCTCGATGATCCATCTTTGGAAAGACCCTGATACAGGCACGTATGGGTTGCGTCGCAACCAGACCGGGGAATTTTGGCTCAAGGTCACGGATGAAATCAAACCAGCGCCCATTAAAGACCACGGCACTATGGTCATCCTGCTTGGCAAGAAGCCAGACGAAAACACGATGAACGCGCCCCCTGAGGCGCAGATTCCTTCCCGCTGGATAACGCGATACCTGAATAGCCGATACTTTCGATTTCCACACAGCGCTACGGTGAAAGCCCGTGAAAACTGGACATCGCGCCGGGACGATAAGCACAACATGCTTCGAAAAATTGTCGGACAGGAAACATGGCTCAAAACCAACTCAACTCAATCCGGCTTACTCGCCCTCAAGGAAGCAACGGCCCGCTGGTGGATTTTGAAGGAAAAGGTAGACGATTCCGGTAGCCACTTTTCGAGCGGCCACGTTGCCGCGCTTTATGATGATGAACTTTACGAGATGGTTGTTGCCCGTCCCGGTGTTGCGCGGTTGCAATCTTTTGGCGTTATCTTCGGCTATAACCGTGTCGTTATCTATATTGAGCCGACGCAGAATCAAAACGGCGGTTTGACAGCGAACACGGCGCGTACTCACTTGCTAATCGAAGGGCAACCACTTCCGTGGACGGAATGGGCGGCAGAGTTTCGAGAGCAAATGCCGGAGCCAATCATAAAATTGATGGATCAAGTCGCCGGTGGTGCCGCGGATTCGGAAAATGCTAACTCCATTCGTGAACGCTTGAAGCAAATTCGGGAGTTGTTCAAATTCAGCCGATACCGCCCCGCCAGTGATGGTAAGCACAAAGTTCAAGACGATTTCACGAATACGGGCGGCAACACGACTGAGGGGAGTGCGTCAGGCGGGGGTTCCCGAGACAGCTCGGGTGGCAAGCGCGGAGGCGGACGCGCCGGTGACATATACGCACTCTTCGCCGATGTGGGCGATACGCCCGCGGAAGAAGTCAGTGGTTTTGTCGATCCACAATTCAAGTGGGTCTCCGTCCGAGACGGTTCCCGAACGAGAGATTTTCTTGAAGACCGCGCTGCGAAATTTCTGCCAGAAGTGAACACAATCCAAGCGAACGCTGATTTCAGAGTGTTTACTGACATGATCGCCCGTTGGCGAAGGCTATATGCAAACATTCCGTCAGCGGAGGCGGTAATCGAAGGCGTTGTCAAAGAGTGGTTTCAACAACAGTTAGTTGAGACCGTACTAGGCGCACTCGCTCTGAGAAAGTCCGGGAATTGGAGTGAACAGGAAGTTGAAGAACTTTGGTCGGAAGCGGCGCTGACATCCGCAGTCCTACCTCGGTATCACGTCGATGAGCGCATCAAGCGTTCACTTGGCAGCAAAATCGGTTCTTTGAAAGAGAAAGAGACAGCGGCTCCAGCGGCTTAGGCACGTAGCGATTTTCAGTCGCCTTGATCAATGGGCCAATCCGCAGCGGCCCTAAAGTAGGTCGTCTATGTTGGCTCGGCCAGAATTGCGGCGTCATACTTCAAGTCGAAATGCTTGGATAGGAACCTTAGCAGGATGTTCAAGCGAATGCGAATAGCGTACGCGTCATTTGGTGTTTGCGAGTGCTTGTCAAATTCCAGTAGCGACAACTCGACTGCTTCTGAGGTCTCGCCCTTCTCTTCCGCGATCTCCCGGTTCTTTTCTCTGCTTTTCTCAAAATGCGCTAGCATCTCGCGGCTAATCGGGTTGACCTTCTTGAGTCCGACGAATCTGAATAAGTGAAAATAGAGAGTGATCATGCCGACTTGACGCAAGAGTTTGTCTGGAGTGCCAAAGGTACTTGTCATCAGGGATAACGTCCTCTCACTATCCTCTATGAGCTTCGCTACCGCTGGTTGAGTCGCTTCCTTCCGGCCTTCTTGCCGCCATTTCTTGAATTGACGAACGAATCGGTCTAGATCGACCTTTTTTGTATTCACAATTTCGTTCGCGAAATCGATAAAGATGAACTTGGCTGCGAGATCCCGATGTCGATAACGACTGTCAGGAAACGGTATATGCTTGATGAAAAATTTGTCTCCTGAAAGCTTCTGAATGGCATGCGGCAGAGGTCCTCCGAAGGCGTTTCGCTTCTCAGGGGCGTTCAAAGGGACCGCCTCATTGAGGCGGGAAAACATATCCTCAATGAGATCGATATCATTCGTGCGGATCGTCACAATGTCCAGGGGGGTCGCATCGAAACGGCTTTTTAGCTGCGGATATTTCTCAGCTAACTGCGAATAACCGAAGCCCGCCGCCTTTACCGACTTGTCCCTAAGATATTCGAAATCTTCTGAAAGCGAGATCTTTCCATCGATAAAGTCCCAAACCGTTTGAATCCTCTGTTTGCCGTCGACAATTGCGTAGCGGTACTTCTTTCCAGCTATTTTCTTAGGCGGCACAAATTCGTGAAAGTATAGTTTCGGCACGTCGAAGCCATTGATTATCGAATCGATAAGCAATTGACGCTTTTCCAGAGTCCATATCCCGCTGATGCGTTGATAGTCTGGATCGAGTTGGATTTCATCCCGTTCTGAATACACGATCAACGCTGAACTCTGCGGATACCTGCCGAGACTGAATTCATCTGCCATAAGGTCTCCGAGCCAAACGCGCGACGTTGTCAAGTTCTGGAAAAACGCTGAGTTCGTCGATTCTCAATGCTTCAAGTTGCCGTCTGATCCTCGCTTTGGCACTCGCGGGTATGATGTAGCGGCCGATGTGCCGCCCGTCACCAAGAGACTCAATTGGACACTGGTCCCGGTGCGTAACTGTAAAGACACTAAATTGCGCTTGCATCCGCTTCGAATGCCGGATTGCGATACCAGCAGCGGGAGTTAGACGAGTCGTTCGCTCTGACGCCATGACAGACGGCAGATAATTTCGCAAGTGCGGATCGTCACCCTCGAAAATCGGAAGCCCGAGCGGATTTGTTAGGATGATTCCCGCTTTTTGATTTAGTTGGACGGGTAGCAGAAGCCATAACGCTCCATCTCTTGAGTCGTTTCTGGTTAGCGTATCGACCCCATTGACCGCGAAATATAGGCCGATGAGCGGACTCTCGGTCCAATCGAGGAGCCTAGTGGGGACCGCGTGATGGCGAGCGATGAATAGCCATTCCCATTCGGACTGCGGTCGCTCGTCAACGAACTGGATGGCGTTCTGTTTGAACGCGTTTATCAGAGCGGTTTCATGCTCGAGGGCGAACGGGCGTCGCCCGAGCGAAGGAACTAACGAATACGTTCGATTCGTCGATCCCCTATACCAGATGGGGGTTCGCCTCGCTCGCTGGCCATGCGATTCCACGGCTGTGAGAACGTCTTTGACACTACGAATTCGTCTCTCTTCAAAAAACATCGCGTGTTCTCGTCCAGGGGGATAATAATTGACGACCGCCCAAGCAGTCCATCTTTTACTGTGTTTGGGCCATCAGCGCAAGTCACTCCGCTCAATCTGCGCCTATGCCGATTTGTGATGATACCAACCTTTCAACTTGCATCTGCCCGCTAACGTCTCACACAGCACATTTGAGGAAGAAATGCATTAGTCTCATACAGGGCATCTTTTCTTCCTTCTCCTCCCTGTCGAGGTAGAAGAAGGACGGTGATAATCGGAGGGATTAACAAATAGATCTTTGTAAAAACGCTCCATTTAAATATCTTGAGCCCGTGCCGAATTCTGTGTGCGTTTAGGAGAAATCGAGTGAAGCGAAAAAGGATGATTATCTATTGGGAGTTCACGATTGATGTTGTGGGACCTTTGTACGAAACGAGAGCTCAGCGGGGGCAGGTTCGGAAGCGTCTCCCGAAGAAGCGGCTGAAGGAAATAGAGCAGGCGGCCTGGCTTGCAACTAAAGCCAAGCTGCCTCCTGGATTCAGGGCAGTCCTCTCGTAAACACCTCGCCAAGCCTTCCCGGCAGTAACCAGCTACCAGCACACGCAGAAGATTCAAACAGCCTTGAAAAGTTCTGAAATAGATATTCGCAGCGTCCTGGCAATCTTCTCTATATTGATGAGCGCTACGTTCCGCTCCCCACGCTCGATCCCACCGATGTAGGTCCGGTCCAGCTCGCACATGTCCGCGAAGGCCTCCTGAGACACACCGAGCTTGTTCCGTCGTTGACGGAGAGCCTTGCCAAACCGCGTTCGAATATCGTCCATTTACCCTTGCGCGTCATATTGATGGCCTCACCGTATATATGTCCACGGACTATAGGTATCATTAACTCACTACGTAAATCAGGCGATAAAGGCCGAGTAGAAAACCCCTTCGGAGGTAATGTTCAATGACGTACTTGGAAGAAAATCTGATGGCTGGTGAACGAGTCATTTATAGGACGACGCTGCATAAAGTCGTGTTTTTGTGGCCTGCGCTAATTCTGCTTCTAGGACTGGTGGTTCTGAAAACAGGAATCTTTATACTCCTGATAGGCATGGCTGCGGCTGTGTACGCATACCTGCTATACGCTTCCTCGGAGTTCGGGGTTACGAATAAGCGTGTGATGGTCAAGGTAGGTATTTTCAGGCGAAGGTCAATGGAAATTCTGCTAACCAAAGTGGAGGGTATCGGCGTTAACCAGGGCTTAATCGGAAGGGCATCTGATTACGGAACAATCGTGGTTTCTGGTACAGGCGGTACTAAGGAGCCATTCAAGAAGATTGCGAAGCCGTTTGATTTCCGTAAGCAAGTTCAAGAACAGATTGCAATTGCTCAAGCTGTTAGGTGAGAACACCTCTCATGCACCAGCGCATATTTGAGAGGATTGCTTGTGTGCATGCCAGATGTAAGAGCATCGTGCATGTCGTGGCGATTGTCGGTTTGTACGGTGAGTTGGTCTACGTGATTTGGAAAGCCGGACATCTGATAGAGCTACTCTTCTTTGCCATACTGCTTGCGCTCTACCATCTTGAGCGAAACCCATGCAGCTCTCCGAAATAGCCCATGTGGCTCCGGACCGTTCTTTGCAGCGTAAATGAGGACTACCTTACGCGTTTACCCATCTCGCTAATTTACAAAGTTTTCTTAAAAAAACTCTTTGGTACCAATCCCGAGTCGTTTGCACACTAATGCAGAGGATTCTAGATTTTGCTGACGAAGTGTCGCGACTATTCTCGATCCACGAGAGGCTTAAAAGAAGGTCACAAGGTCGCAGTGTCCGCGCGGACGTTGGGAGGAAATGGCTAAATCAATTTCTCCCACAAGATTGTCAAATTGGGATTGCAATGCACCTAAGCGGTCTCGCAGCGAAGCTCCAGTTGTAGCTTTGGACTCGATCATCCGATTAAGACTTTCTATTAGGCTCTTGATCCCATCTGCTGATCCAACTGCAAGACTATAACTGCCGCCCTTCACCGCGGACGAAAACCACTCATTTCGCACACTTATTGCAGCCCCGATTGCGTCAACTTCACGGCACTATTCGCACTTGTTCCCGTGCCCAAAACACCAAAATAGATGCTGGATGCTTGCGCGGTCCCACTGTTATTGTCCACGATGATTCCGCTTGTGCCTTGACCCTCCTCAACAAAATTAATGGAAGCCGTGGGAAATGTCCCTCCCGTTATGTCGTAGTTTCTCACCCCTGAATTGCCGGGGGACGTGCCGCTATTCCCTGCAAAAAGGTAATCTGTGGTTCCGTTGAAAAATTCGGTAAGAGGGGAAGCCTCAAACGATCCTGAACTTAGAATATCCATGTTGCCTGGGGTGCCTGTGTCCATCACGTGACCGGTAGAGAAGGCAATTCCCCAAACCGAAGTTGTAGAATTATTATTTCCAGAATATTCGTACAGGAGCCAGTTCCCCGGGGTACTGGCATCGGTAAAATAGGCATCGTTAAACGCTGGGGCATGTAGATTAAATACTCCCCCGGCGTCCAACGTTGCAGTGCCAACAAGATTTATACTTGACCCCAAATCCTGGATTTGGGCAACAACGGAAGTACCGCCAGCGGAATTTCCGGCCGCTACGTAAAGGTACCCGTTGACCATGTCCACTACAGGTGAATCGACGATTCCGCCCGTTGCACTTCCATCGCCCACCGCGATTGGGGAACCCGCAAGGGGGATGCCGGAAGAATTGAATCCGTAAAGTTGGCCGTCCGCGCATCCAACAAAAACATTGCTGAAAGCGTCTTCAACAGGGCCGGTCAGTTCCTGTCCACAGGGTACGGCTATGCCAAAAAACCCTCCCCATACGGGATCCAGGCTTGGCGCTGGGGATCCTGCGGTCTGGCATGCAGTGGTCGCACAAAAAACGTTCAGGACATGGTAGAGGTCGCCGTACCGATCGCCGACATAGGCCGTATCAGTTTGGTAGTCAATGAACGGAGAAGACAGATCGCTGTCGTAATCGAGCAGCAAGTTTGTTGCTGTTCCGCTGCCAGCCGCTACAGCGGTCGAGGCGAAAACGCTTATAGCTAAGGGAGACGTTACCATTTGCAAGTCCGTTGCGACTCCGTCGCCGCTTTTTGGAGCCAGAACAACAAAATCACCGTACTGGTAGCTGCCCGATATGACGAGAGCAACTCTGGTCCCGTCCAGCGAAAGAGCTGGAGACGTTCTCGCAAAGTTTACCGGGCTGCTTGGATTCGTTTGTATGTCGCTGTTTAGGTAGTACGACCAGAGCACCGTCGCTGAAGTAACGTTGTCCGTAGTGCCGACTTGAACGGTGCGTGAGTTGCATATCCCCGTGGAGGGCGTCGACCCGCTATAAAGATTATTGAAACCGACAATGTTCGGTTGATTTGTGCTGCCGGAAACATCTACAGGAAATACGACGAAATCGTTAGCGCAGTCAGGTATCGCAGTGATGTCGAAACTGTACTTCGCGGGATACATGGCCGGGGCAATTGCCCCGCTTCCCAACGAGATACTCCAGTCCGTGCGGAAACTGCTCAGCAGAGTTCGGTCGCGGCGGGGAATTCTCCAACGGTGACGATCCTTCCGCAGCGCTTCCTGCCAGCTGAAGACAGCGCGCGGATCGTTCCGCAAGGCGATTAGAGAATGAATCGGACCAACGCGAGGGTACACTGAGTATCGCCGACTCCAATCGTCGACAATCCCATTCCGATGAGCTTTTGCTTGGTCGCTATCTTGGCCGTAAGCTTGCAAGCCAAAAATGAATAGTGTGCAAAGAAAACATGCAACGGTTACAAAAGCGGGGCGAGTTCTTCGCACGACAAGTCTCCTAATAATTTAATTCAGGGTCATCACTGTAGCAAGTTAGCAGGATAAATCTAATTGCATAATGCATGACATTTATAATTAAAATGTTGTTTATGACTCCTATTAGC
>Ga0209483_1003344_pt1 | contig 10579 bp, 7 predicted proteins | sample NGEPerA_FD_184508 | JGI IMG/M metagenome (GOLD analysis project Ga0209483, IMG submission 184508) | Arctic peat soil microbial communities from the Barrow Environmental Observatory site, Barrow, Alaska, USA - NGEE PermafrostL2-A... | ecosystem: Environmental > Terrestrial > Soil > Wetlands > Peat...
AAGCTCGACATGGCGGCGTTCGCGAAACTGCAGAAGGCGCGCCAGATGGTGCCCGTGGGCGCGGACTTCAAGATTCACTCCATGCCGCTGTTCCTGGAAGTGCTGCTCGCCAAGCTGAATGCCAAAGAACGCGCCGCGCTGATCAAGGCGGCCGACATCTCGCGCGCCGAAGTGACCGCGTGGCAGAAGCTGGAGTCCGTCGCGAAAAAGCTGGAAAAGGATTTGAAGAACGCGAAGCTCAACAAGGCATCGCAGCTGTATTCCACCATTGTGAAGGCTCCAGGCGAAGCGGTGCTGCATCTGGTGCTGAACTCCAGCCAGCGCATTGTGCAGGATCGCATCAAGAATCATTTCCAGAAATATCTGCCCATGTCGCTGGAGGTGACGGACGAACTGGTGTCCGCCGGCGGCGCTCAGCCCGGCACGCCGAAGTTCCAGAAGGCCAAGGAACAATTGATTCTCACCAAGCTGGACGCGCGCCCGAAGAAGATAGCTCCGGTGGAAGACCCCGTGCCCACGCCGCCCATGTCGAGCTTCGCGCGCGGCCCCAGCGTCCGGCACGCGCGATAACGGTTTACCCGAGGGTACTGCTTGGACATCGATTCCAACGAAATACGGCAGCGATTTGCCAATCTAACCGACGACGCGCTGCTCGCCGTGGAGCGCGATCAGCTAACGGAGCTCGCCCAGGAAATCTACGATGACGAGCTGGATGAGCGCGGCTTGCTCACCATCCCTGCCGAGGACGACGATGAAGCGCCCGCGCCGAATCCGAATCTGCCGCCGGGTGAAGAGCTGGTGCACATCGCGACGTTCCTCGATATGAACGACGCCCAGATGGCCATGAATCTGTTGCGCAGCGCCGACATTTCCGTAAGCTTGGAGAACGAGATGGGTGCGGCCTACGGAGGCATCGGCGCTCTGCGGCTGATGGTTCCCGCATCGCTGGCCGAGCAGGCGGAAGAAATCCTGGACACCGAAATCTCCGATGAAGAGCTGGCCGCGCAGGCCGAAGCTGCCGGCGAGCTTTCAGACGATGAAACCGAACCGCGAATGTAAATGAGCGGGCACATCCCGATCCATCGCGTTTAAAACTCAATCCGGGCCGTGAACTGCGTGCTCCGCGGATTGCTGCTGAACACGCTGGTAGGATCGTTAAAAATCGGGCTGTTGGGAATCAGGTTATTATTCGTCGCGTTGCCGCTATGTTGGGAGATGTTGCTCAGGTATCCCGAGACGTATTGCGGATGGTTAAACAAATTGAAAAACTGCGCGGCGAACTGCAGCTTGAAACGTTCCCTGATCACGAATTGCTTTTTGAATTGCACGTCCCAATCGTTGATCGGGCGGAAGGCCATGGTCTGGCGTCCACCCGTGGCCAGCGCGCCTAAGCCCGCGACAATGTATTGTGCGTTCGGATTCGTGGCCACATAGGCCACCGTGCACGCCGAGCCCTTCGCCACGCTCGCGCCCACCGTGCAACTGGTGTTGGCCGTCACCAGCGAGCCATCGGAGGCTAGCGGTTGCACTGCGCTGCCGATACCCGGCGTGCCATTCACATTGACGACGCTGCGGTCGCCCACCGAATCGCCGTTCAGGTTGGAATCCACTCCGCTTTGCACGGTGGCGTACTGCGGCGATTCATACGTATAGATGCCGCTGACGATATAACCGCCGAGCCACGCGCGCAAAAGTTTGCTGCCACTTTTCGCGAACCACGGCGTGTCGTACACCCACATGAACGTGAAGCGATGCCGCCGGTCTAAGAAGGAATCCGACTTTTCCGCTGCCATGTCCTGGAAATCCTGCGGGCGCCGCGGCGAAAGCACCGTGCTGGCCACATCGGCGGTGCTGTCGTCGAGGTTGTGGCTCCAGGTATAGGCGGCCTTGAACAGCACGCCGCGCGCGAAGCGGCGCGTCAGCTCAGTCGCCAGGCCGTGATAATCCGAGTTGCCCCGATTCTGATACGCCGTCAGCGGACCCGTGAAGCCCGCCGCCGCGTACTGCGGCAGAATGCTGGGCGCTTGCGCCACCACGCCCAGGTTGGGCAACGCCGCCAATGCCGTTGGGCTCGGCGCGGTGAGAAAGGTCGGTATGAAATTAGTGGGCGTTACCGATGACGCGACGTTCAAGCGCGTCTGCGCGTAGAGATGCACGCCCTTGGTTCCCAGGTATTCCACGCGCAGCGTGTAATCTTTGTGGATCACATGCTCCACGCCCGCGTTCCACGTCAGCGCGTAGGGAAGCTGCTGATCGAAAACATAGCCCGAGGTTCGCGCCCTGCATTGCGCCGCGCCCGTACAGCCCGCCGGAACGGTGGTGCCGGCCGGAATGCCTCCGCTCGCCAGGTATCCCGGCGTGTTTCCTCCCAGCGGTGAAGAATCGAACTGCGTCGAAATTTCCGGAGGCCGCACGTTCTGCCCAATGTTTTCGAACACTTTGTCGTAGGCCATTCCGAACCCCGCGCGGATCGACGTTTTGCCGCTGGTGCCCGGCGAATACGCCAGGCCCGCGCGCGGCGCGAACGCATTCAGCTGCGCCGAGGGCACGCGAAAATCGATCAGGCCGGGCACACTGGCCAACGAATTCAGCGCCCACTGTGTATCGGCATAAGGGACGCCTTGATACGTCCAGCGGACGCCCGCGTTCAGAGTAAAGTTCGGACGCAGGCGATAAATATCGTTCACAAACAGCGAAGTATCGATCGCATTGCCCGAATACGGCGCCACGCCGACGTTGCGCTCCGCCAGCCTGTCGGGCGTGTAATCCAGAATGAACTGTCCCAGCGTCGAGTATTGATAATCGCCGCGCACTCTCTGAATCGCGATCGACGAATCGATATACTTGCGGCCTTCCCACCCGAACTTCACCGCATGCGCGCCGTGCGTCCAGCTGACGTTATCCAGCAGCTGGTATGTGTTCAGTACGGTGGCCTGCGGCGACGTTTGATACGGCCCTAGTTGCACGTTCAAATCCGTCGCAATCACGATATTCGGAAACGCATCGAGGTTCGGGAACTTGTAATTGCCCGCGAGAATATCGTCGTTGTAGCGCTGATAGCCGAAACGGAATTCGTTCAGCCACGACGGCGTGAAGGAGTGGAACTCCGAAAGCGCCACGAGGTAGGAATTCGTTTTTCGCGGCTGGAAAAATGCAGGCAGTTGGGGCAGCAGGTTAAAGCCCGACGAAAGACTTCCCAGCACACGCCCGCGCATTTGATCGGAGCTCGAAATATCGTAATCAAGGCTGATCACATACGCCGGCAGGTTTCCATAGCTGGGAGCCACCACCGGATAGACACCCAGCGGGATGAGGAACGCGCCTGGCGTCGCCGCTGTGCAGGCCGTGGCGGCCAGTTGCGGACATACAGGCGTGGTCTTAGAAGGAGTCGCGGCCGCGGGCAGATACTGTTTCAGCACACCGAGGTTGGTTTGCGAAACGCCAGGAAGCGCCCCGAGCATCGCATAGCCATCGGCCGTGGGCGCAAACACCGCGCCGCTCGAAGACACCGCGCCCATCCCCAGCATGCTGTACTGCCACAATCCATAGAAGAACAGCTTATCTTTTATGATCGGCCCGCCGATCGATCCTCCCGGCGTGTTCGAATCGTAACGCGGATTCGTTCGGATGGCGCCTTTGCTTGCCACCACGGTCAGATTATCGACCGCATTAAAATGGCGATTCGCCAGATATTCGTACACAGATCCATGAAATTCATTGCCGCCGCTTTTGACCACGGTGTTGAACTGGCCGCCGGTGGCGTTGCCGAATTCAGGGGAAAATTGATTTTGCAGCAGCGTAAATTCCGCCACGGCCTCGTTCGGCACCGCGATGTTGTGCCCAGTTATATCGCGGCGGTCGTCGTTCACGCCTTCGATCGTGAAGCTGTTGTTGCGGGGCCGCTGGCCGCCGATCGATGGGCCGTCGCCCTGGCCCAGCGCTCCCGCATTGGCCACGCCCGCGCCCAGCAGCGATAGATTCAACACGCCCAGCGCACTCGCAGAACTCGGGACATCGATGGCTTCGCGCACGCCGAACGTCGCACCGATCTGCGCGCTGGTTGTGTCGATCAGCACAGGCACATCCAAAACTTCGATAGTGGTTTCCGGGCCTTGAGCGTCCAGCGCCACGTTCGACGTCGATGTGAAGTTCAATCGGACTTCGACCGACCGCAATGTGATCGTGTGGAAGCCCTCCTTCGCGACCGTCAGGTCGTAGCTACCCACTGGCAGATCGTTGAGGCGATACTCGCCGTTTCCACCGGTCGACGTCCGCGTTTTGACCTGCGTCGCCGCGTTCGTGACCCCCACCGCTGCGTTCGGCACCACGCCGCCGCTCATATCGGTCACCACGCCCACCAGGTTTCCGTCGGTGGCCTGCGCTTGCGCCAGCGACGCCGCCAGCAAAACGCATATAAAGGATGCGATCGTCGGCCAGGCCGCTCGCCACAGTCGTGAGTGCGCCGCGAAGCGTCTCCGTGGAAGAATCGCGAAACCCGCTTTTGTCTGCATACTTCCCGGTATTACCTCTTTAAATACACATCTGGCGCTTCAGCCTGCCATAGAAGTTCGAATCGCGCTCCGCCCCTTGCACAGCGTTACTGATGCGGCCCGGAGAAAATCGTCAGGGATTTTCGAGGCCGTTTAGATTAAAAGCAGTATACCCAAAAACATTTTTTCATTCAAATGTAAAACGCAAATGTTTGTTTACACGGCAATTCATGGGGGACATCCCGCGCGATCCTCCGCGTTGCCGAATAAAATGTGCGGCTCTGGTGCGATGCTTCGACTCACACGCCGGGGAATGCCGTTTGGTGGCCGGAAGTCAGGCCGGGCACGCCGCCGAAGGGCACACCTCTGCGTGTGCATAGCGACCGGCGTGATGCTATGCTGACATCGCAAACGTGTTTCGTGGCCACCATCGTAAGATCCGGCTGCTGTTCGGGATCTCCGACGTCCTGCTGATCGCGCTGGCGTTCGCGCTGGCTTATTCCACGCGCACCATTTTGGCCGGCCGCCTGCCCGGCTTCGGCCGCAATTTCTATCTCAGCGTCCCGGTGGTGGCTCTTCTGACGGGCTGGTCCATGGTGGTGTGGGTCCTGCTGGCCTCCTGGTGGGATATCTACGCGCGCCTCGAATCCGGGCGTCCGCGACTGATGCTGGCCGATGTGTCGCGCCAATGTTTGCTCGGCTCGGCGTCGGTCGTGCTGCTCGAATATCTGCTGCGCCTGGATCTGAGTCGTACTTTTTTGCTGCTCTTCGCGATCTATTCCTGGATGCTGCTGTGCCTGTTTCGCCTGAACGTCGGACGATTGATCGGCCTGTTCCGGCGCGGCTTCATGGCTCCTCATTATGTGATGGTGGTGGGCGTGGGCGAAGCGGCGCGGCGCATTGCGGAACAAATCGAAAACGCCGCCGAATTCGGCGTCAAACTCACCGGCTTTCTGGTGGATCAGGGCGAGATCGCGCCGCCGGATCTCGCCGATCGCTACGCCGTGCGGCCTCTGTCTGAGCTCCCGCAATTGCTGCGCCGTAACGTGATCGATGAAATTATTTTCGCCGTGGAAAGCCGCAGGCTCGCCGCGCTGGAAGATATTTTCCTGATGTGCGACGAAGAAGGTGTGCAGACGCGCGTCGCGATCGATTTTTTCCCGCACGTGAACAGCCGCGTTTACCTGGACCGCCTGGGAACTTCGCCGCTGCTGACGTTTTCGGGCACTCCTTACGATGAAATACGTCTGCTGCTGAAACGCATGACCGATGTCGTTCTGGCCGCCGTCGCGTTCCTGGTGCTATGGCCGTTCATGCTGATCATCGCGCTGGCCATCCGGCTCAGCTCGCCCGGGCCGGTGATTTTCCGGCAAACGCGCTGCGGCCTGAACGGACGCAAGTTCGAATTTTATAAGTTCCGCTCCATGTGCCAGGACGCGGAATCGCAGCGCGCGGCCGTCGCCCATCTGAATCAGCGCGGCGACACGGTATTCAAGATCCCGAACGATCCGCGACTCACGACCTTCGGCCGCTTTCTGCGAAAATTCTCCATCGACGAATGGCCGCAGTTGTGGAACGTATTAAAAGGAGACATGTCGCTGGTGGGTCCGCGTCCGCCGCTTCCCGATGAAGTGGAAAACTATCAGCGCTGGCAGCGGCGCCGCCTGCGCATGCGTCCCGGCCTGACGTGCCTGTGGGCCGTGAAGGGCCGCGATCAGTTGGATTTTGAAACGTGGATGAGACTGGACATGCAATACATCGATAACTGGTCGCTGGGGTTGGATTGGAAGATTCTGTTGCAGACCATCCCGCAAGTATTGAGCGGCCGCGGCGCGCATTAGCGAGCCGCGCATAAAGGAGCGCACTAAAGATGCACTTGGTTCCGACCGAAGAAGAAGTGTTGGATTTGCTGCGCCGCTCCGGCGGTTTGCGCGAGGGCCATTTCGTGTACCCCGACGGCTTGCACACGCGTGAATATTTGCAGGTGCCTTTGGCCATGCGTTATTACCAGACGGCCAAGATCCTCAGCGTGGGCCTCAGCCGCCTGCTGCGCGCCCATGCCGATATCCGCGCCGTCATCCCCGAGCTTTCGATCGTCGCGCCCGCCACCGGCGGCCTGCCCGTGGCTTACGGCATCTGTGAAGCTCTGCGCGCGCATCAGGTCTATTGGGCGGAGCGCGAACACGATAATGAGCCGCTCCGCTTCCGCGAGTTCTTCGAACTGCAGAAGGGTGAAAAAGTCGTCCTCGTGGACGATATCCTGCGCTCCGGGCGCAGGCTGACGGAGCTGAAACAATTGGTGGAGGATCGGGGCGGGGAAGTGATCGCGCTCGCGGTGGTGGTGCATCAGCCTGTGCCGGGCGCCGCCACGTTTGGAAAGCTGCCGTTCTACAAACTTGCCACGTTGAACTCCACGTTTTATCCGGACGCGGCCTCCTGCGAATCCTGCGTGCAAGGTGCTCCCGTGATCAAGGTGACGATTTAAGTAAGCTTCCGATCGGCATGCGGCGAAGATCCTTCCTACTCGCGCCCCTTGCACCGCTGCTGCTGACGCGCGCCCGCGCCGCCGGTACGCAGCCCAACGTGCTGCTGGTGATCGCCTCGGATTGGAGAGGGCAGGCGGTGCCGTGGGTCACGGACTCCGAATTCACGGCCCCGAACCTGGCCGCCTTCGGTCGCGAGAGCACGACCTTCACACGCACGTATGCTGGATATCCCCGGCTGATTCCCGGGCGCCGCATTCTGCTGGACGGACGCTTCGCGCATACGGATGTGTTGCCCGAGGTAACGCTGGATGAGCTATCGGTGGGCGCGCGCCTTAAAGCCGCGGGCTATCGCGCCTCGCGCTTCGGCGACGACGAGGTGGAAGACCTGATCAAGTTTATCCGCCAGGACGCCGACTCCACCTCGCCCGCTCCTTTCTATGCAGAGTGGACCATCGAATGGACGAAGTCCTATCACCGCGGCACGGCCCTGATGGAGAGGCCGCCCGCGGAGGCAGTGCATTTGCGCGCGAATGTGCCGGAAAAGTCAGAGGCGGAAGCGCGCGGCGATTTGGCGGACTTTTACGCTCGCGCCGGTTTACGCGATCGCAATTGTGGCGACGTTCTCGCCTCGCTTGACACACGCGATCTGCGCGAAAACACGCTGGTCGTTTTCACGGCCGATCGCGGTGAGCTGTTCGGGTCGCACGGATTCACCGGCGACGATTCGTTCTACGAAGAGTGCGTGCGCATTCCGCTCGCCATGCGGCACCCGCGTCTGGAACCCGGCAGCCAGCGCGACATGCTGGTCTCGCAGGCCGACATCGCGCCCACTGTTCTTGGGCTCTGCGGCGTACCCGTGCCGGAGCAAATGCAGGGGCGCGACCTCACGCCGCTGCTCACGCGCAGCGAAGGCGAAATCGCCGACGCGGTGTTCGCCGAAGGCCGCATGAGCGAGCCCGAGGAATGGCGCATGCTGATTCACGGCTACTACAAGCTGGTCACCAACGCGTCCGCCACGCCCACGCACATGTTCAATCTGCAAAAAGATCCTTACGAGCTGACGGATCTGGCGAACGTCAGCTCAGAGGCCCTGAACCGTGATGTGATGGTGGCGCTGCTACAGCTCTGGAGAAACAAGCTGAGCGATGGCCGCGACGCCTCGGGATTGAGACGGCGGCGCTAAATAGTGCAGTCTATTTTCGTACGCTCCGCTCGGTGATTCTCGCGGCTCCGAAGGTGGCGACTACCGAGCCGCGACAGTAATGGAGCGGGGTGATCGGCGTCAAATTCAATGTCACTTTTACCGCCGGTCCGTCGCACGGATCGCACATTATTTCCTTCCGAGCCGCAGCCCTTGGGGACGGCGGGCCGCCGGCCCGCGCGGAGGTGCTGCCTCCGCTCTTGAATGATGCGCCCGCCTCCGCTCTTGCATGACGTAACAACCGGGCCGCCGGCCCGGCGCGGAGCAGGCGCTCCGCCGTCCATCACGCTTACAAGCGAGAGAGATCCGCTTTTCTATTTTCCGTCCGAAATCTTCTCGCCCGGCTTCAGCAGCGTCGGCGCTTTGCGCTTGGGAGCGTCCGCGGCGGCCGCCGCGCGGGACGAGTCCTTCTCTTCGGCAATGGCCTTCGCGTTCGCCTTGCCCTCTTCGGGCGTCGCAGCCGTGGCCTTCATGGCTGCCTCGCGTGCTTCCTTCTCGCTCTTTTCCTTCGCCACGACGTCCGTCGCGCGCTTTCCAAGATCCTGCTCGTTCGCCTCAAGGCTGTCCTCGGCCGCCGAGATCGCCTCGCGCAGAACGAAATCGTAACGCCCGAAATCCTTGGGCTTCGCGTCGTTGATCTTGTTCAACTGTTCCAGGGCTTCTTTTTCGCCCGCACTCACGGCGGCGATGCCCACGTCGATCGTCTTCTTGCGCGCCAGCGCGTCATCGGCCACCGCGTCGATCGCGTCGATAATCTTCTCGTAATCTTCCAGCAGGTCATGGATCAGCGCGCTACGGCCCGGCTTTTCGTTTTCCATCAGTTTGCGGACTTGGTCCAGGCGCTGCCGCGCGAAGTGATCGTAGAGCTTCAGCCGGTCGTTGGGCTCCTGCGCGATGCGCAACTGGTCCACTTCGTCGGGCGAAAGAAAGTCGCGCTGCTGCGCCGCGCAGGGTAACGCGGCTACAAGCGCGAAAAACATCGGGATGGCGAATCGCATAAAATCTTCCTCGTTCTCCGCTGCTCTCCCTAGTGTTGCTTCTTCTTCATCATGTCATCCAGCAGCTGCTCATGGATGTCCGAGATCCGGTTACGCACGTATAGCAGCAGTGGCCGGTCGGCGGAGCTCATCGATTCAATCAATCCATCCAGCCGTCGCAGCAAGTGTCGCGTATTGAGTTCGGCGCGCTTGAAATACTTCGGATTGCGCCGCGCGTCCTTGCCCGTTTCGTTCAGCGAATCCACCGCCATGGTGACGGATTGCTCGATTTCGGTGGCCTCGGCCTTGGTCTTCTCAAGATCGCCGTTCTTGTACGCGTCGCCGCAAGCCGTCACCGCGGCGTCGGCGTTGTCCAGCGCCAGTTCGCTGCGATGCTCCGGATTCGGCTCCTGCTTGATTGCAGTGAGATCGAACGCCAGCAACGCTATTAAGAGCCACGACATCATGCCTTCGTCCCGCTCAGCGCCTCTTCAATTCGTCTTCCAAAATCCGCGCCCTCTGCCGCGCCTGAAATTCCTGGTTGGGAAATTTCCTCTGCGCCATTGTCAGGAACCGGCGGTAACTCTCCAGCGCCTGAGGACGCTGCTTCAGATGATCATAGGCCACTGCGCGGTAAAAAACATGGCCCGCGTTTTCCGCGCCCAGCGCGCGCACGTGATCCAGCGCGTCCAGCGCCTGCGCGTACTCTTCCATCGCCATCAGGACGTTGCCGTATTCGGTCCAGCTTTCCGCCACTTCGGGATGGCTTTCCAGCAGGATGCTGAACTGCATCGCGGCCTGTGGCAGCTTGTGTTCGTCGCGCAGGATCTTGCCGTAGAACAATCGCGTTTCCTTGTCGCGAGGCTCCAACGCCACCAGCTTCGCCACGATTGGCTCGGCCTTCGCCAGTTGATTCGCGGTCACGTAAGCCTGCGCCAGCGCCAGCCGATTTTCGTCCGTCGGCGATTGCGCCACGGCCGCTTCCAACGCCGCGATGGCTTCGGTCCCGTGGCCTTCGCCCGTCAGCAGCACGCTTAAACGCTCCTGCGCCTGCGGCCGATCGGGAAATTCGCGATAGATCGCGATGGCCTTGTCCTGTTGCTTCGCCGCTTCGTACAACGACGCGAGCTCCAGTAAATCGTCGCGCCGCGTCGGGTCCATGGCGACGGCTTTGCGGATGTGCGGCTCTCCTGCCGCGGGATTTCCCTGGCGCGCCATCGCTCTGCCCAGCGCGGATTCCGCCGTGGCCGCGGACTTCGCTGCGAGCTTTGCCGCAAGCGCGGCTTCCAAATAAGGCTGGGCCCCCGCCGGATCTTTCACGCGCAAATACGACAGCCCCAGATTGAGCTCGGCCTCGGCGAGGCCCGGCTTCAGCTCCAGCGCGGCTTTGTAATGCGAGATCGCGTCCGCATCTTTGCCCAGAAG
>Ga0209483_1003345_pt1 | contig 10577 bp, 8 predicted proteins | sample NGEPerA_FD_184508 | JGI IMG/M metagenome (GOLD analysis project Ga0209483, IMG submission 184508) | Arctic peat soil microbial communities from the Barrow Environmental Observatory site, Barrow, Alaska, USA - NGEE PermafrostL2-A... | ecosystem: Environmental > Terrestrial > Soil > Wetlands > Peat...
AATTTGCCTTCGATGCCGTTGGCGAGCGCGCGCAACACGCCCATCCCCTCGGCATAGCTGCCGATGCTCAGCGCGGCCCAGTAGTGGCCGGCCACGTCGTTGGGGTTGGCGGCGATCGCGCGCTCGGCCAGGTCGTAGGCCTGCTTGCCGAGGCGCGACCGCTCGTCGCTGGAGCGGGTCGGTTCGTCGCTCTCGGTGAAGACCACCCGGGCCGCCCGCCAGAGGGCGCCATAGTCGCTGGGGGCTTGCGCCAGCGCGGCGTCGGCCAGCCGCTGCGCCTCACGAAGCGCCGCCGGATCGTCGCGCCGCGTGTGCAGCGTGTCCAGCCGGGCGAGCAACTCGGAGAGCGCGGGCGCTCCGCCGGAGGTCGCGGTCGGACCGGCGGCCGAGATCAACGCTAGGAAGGGACCGAGTCGGGGGTTCAGCATGCCGGGACGATTCTAGCTGGTCACCCGGTTCGTGCTTCCGCACCTGGTCGAGGCCTTGGCCCACGGTGCCGCCTATGGGAGACCACCCCATCTGTCGGCGGCGGCTCGCCAAGGCCGAGGCGGTGCGGGCCGTGCCGGCCTACCTGCGTTCGTGAAGCTTCAGCTCTCGACAGCTTTCTTCAGGCCTTCGAGCATCATTTTCCAGTTCTTCTCAGAGTGCGACAGCGCCTCGTCGCTGGCGTTGCGATTCTGCGTCAGCGCCACATATACGCCGCCCTCTTGCGTCGAGAGATCGATGGTGACGGTATGGTAGCTCTCGGGCCGGTCCGGCTCCCCCGAAAGCGGGCTGTAGTGGCTGTATTTGAGGTGCCGCTCGGGTTCGATCTCCAGGATCGTCCCCTTGTCCTCGAAAGGTTTCCCCTTCCATTCGCCTTTCCAGACGATCGGGCTGCCTTCTTTCCAATCGCTGACGACCTTGGCGCCAGCCATGTACTTCTGAATGACGGTTGGGCTCACCAGCCCGTCCCAAACCTTGTCGACCGGCGCATCGATCGTGACGGCGACCTTGGCGATGCGATCTTCTTGGTGGCCGGTCTGTTCTGGGCTGCCTTCCATGGATCCTCCCTTCAGACGTGCACTTTGGCGTGGTTTGCCGACTCGCCCGATTTGGCCTTGGTGCCGGCCGCATAGGCCTTGGCCGCCTCCAAAACGAACTTCACCCCCGCCAGGCCGCTTTGATCCCAGTACTCGGCATCGCGGGGCGTGACCTCCACGATGCAGATCTCGGGATCATCTTTGCCTTTCGGGAACCAGAGCTTCCAGGTTTCGCTCCAGAGGCGCTCGATGAGCGCGCGATCGCGGGTGATGCGCGCGGTGCCGCCGATCGAGACGTAACGGCGGCTGTCCTGGAGGGTCACCGCCACCTCCGGCGTCCGCTCGAGCTCGGTGACCTTGGGCGACGAGACGCTGGTCGCGAAGTAGAGGACCCCTTCGTCGTGCGCGGACGCCAGCGCCAACGGTCGAGCCCGCAAGTCGGCTCCCTCTGTGTGCGTCACCAGCATCGCGGTTTGGAAGTGTTTGAGCAGCTCCTCGAGATGCTTCTTGTCTGTAGCGGCGTCGGCCGACATGTGATCCTCCTGGCACCCAAGCTAGGATCGCCTGCCCGAGGCGCAACCCCCGCTCTGCCGAAGTCGCGCCGGGCCGCTACTCGACGAGCGCGGCCTTGATCTCGGGGATCCAGCGGCCCGTGAAGCCGAGCTCGGCGTAGGCGGCGAAGTTGCGGCAGAAGTCCCAATACGCCCAGCCGAAGCCGCGCTTTCGGCCTCGGTGCGCGCGGTGCGGATCCAGCGGGCCCGTGAGGCGACGTCGCCGTTGATGCCGGCGCCGAATTCGCCCAGATAGATGCGCAGGCCGGTGCGATCGGCGAAGGCCTTGGCCATCTCGAGCTGTTCGATGATCGCCGCCGGGCCGCCCGGGTTGGTCTCGGGCGGCTCGCGGTTGTAGCGCGCGAACCAGTCGTGGCTCTCGGGAAATGCGTCGGCGTCCGCCACCGGCGTCACGGGGATCGCCGGTGGCCCGGGGAAGGTCACGCCGCGGGTCTGATACCGCGGCTCCATCCAGCTGAAGCCCTGGTGGGTGAAGTACATCGGCGCGTACATGTGAAAGCTGGCGATCAGGTTCGGATCGCCCGGCGGGACCGCCAGCGTGTCGCGCAAATCCTTGGCCGACGCCCAGTGCGCCCCCTCGACGATGATCAGCCGATCGGGATCGATGGCGCGGACGGCGGCCACCGCGCGGGCCAGGATCGGGTTCCAGACTTCGGCGGTCAGCTTGTCGGTCGGCTCGTTGAGGATCTCGTAGACCACCGCGCGCGGCATCCCACGGTAGCGCGTCGCGATCTGGCGCCAGAGCCCGACCAACCGATCGGCGTGCGCCTTGGGCGCCTTCATCATCGGCACGTAGTGGTGCAGATCGATGATGATCGCCAGATCGTTCGAGAGCGCCTGATCGATGGCCCAGTCCATCCGCCGCAAGAACGGTCGGTCGATGGCGTAGGGCGGGGTGGCGCTGGCGTGCGACGAGATGCGCATCGGCACCCGGACGTGATCGAAGCCGGCCTCGTGCACGACCTTGAAGTCGGCGGCCGACAGCGACCAGCCCCAGTCGCCCTCGTTGGGCGCGTCCATGGCGTCGCCGAAGTTCATTCCCCGTTTGAGCTCGGTGGTGGCGTGGGTCTGCGAGCGCCCGGTCTTGAACGCCTCGATCCGCTCGGCGGCGGTTCCGCAGCCGGCGGCCAGCCCGAGCGCGACGCAGGCGACGCCCGCCCGCGCGGCGATCGTTCGGGGCAGCCTATCCTTCGGTCGACTTTGTCTGTGCATGGGAGCGCCGAGTTTCCAGCAATAGCAAGGTCCGGGCCAGTCTGACGACACGCGCTTCGCGCGATTACGGGAATCGCGGCGGACGTGGTGCTCGGCGCGGATATCCGCGACGGACATCCGCGACGGACGTTTGTCTCACCCAATCTCCGCCCGAGCGGTCTTTCGGCGGGTCGAGGGGCAAGTTTGTCACGCCGTCGGGAAGTGAGGCGCGTGGCACTCAACTTGCTGTACGCTCCGGGCCATGACCCCCAATCAGACCCCGATGCGTTCTGGGAGCCGGCCCATGAGGCCCGTCGCGTTCGCGCTGGCCGCCGTTCTGACCGCTGGTGCCGCGGTGGTCGCCGGCTGTGCGGGCACCTCGGGCGCCGTGCGAGAGCAGCCGCTATCGCCCGTCGTGCCGCCCACGACGCCGCCGGCCCCACAAATCAATCCCTTTGCCGGCGCGCGCCTCTACCACAACCCGGACTACGTGCAGGCGGTGCAGGCGCTGGAGCCCAAGCATCCGGCCGAGGCGGGCCTCTTGAAGAAGCTCGAGGCGCTCCCGACCGCCATCTGGTTGTCCTCGATCGCCGACACCAAGGACGTGCCCCGCTACCTCGACGACGCGCTGGCGCAACAGAAGGCCGGCGGCGAGCCGGTGGTCACGACGTTCGTGCTCTACGATCTTCCGAACCGCGACTGCAACGCCCAGGCCTCCGCCGGCGAGCTGGACGCCACCCCGGCCGGCGAAGCGCGCTATCAGCACGACTACGTCGACGTGATCGCCGCCGCGTTTCGCGCGCACCCCGATCAGCGCATCGCGGTCGTCGTGGAGCCGGACTCGCTGGCCAACCTGGTGACCAACATGGGGACGCCCAAGTGCGAGGCTTCGGCCGACATCTACAAGCGCGGGATCGCCTACGCCATCACCAAGCTCTCGTTGCCCAACGTGTTCCTGTACCTGGACGCGGCGCACGCCGGTTGGCTCGGCTGGCCGAAGAACGTCGCCAAGGCCGCGCCGCTCTTCAAAGAGGTGCTCACTATGGCGGGCGGCGCGGATCGCATTCGCGGCTTTGCGACCGACGTCTCGAACTACGATCCGGCCAAGGACCCGACCGCGCCGAAACGGGTGGCCGCGTATCCCGCCAACGACGAGCTCGGCTACATCGACGATCTCGCCGCCGCGCTGGCCAAGGTCGGCATCGAAGGCAAGGGCTTCATCGTCGACACCAGCCGCGACGGCCGCGCCAACATCCGCACCGCCTCCGGCAACTGGTGCAACATCAAGGGAGCCGGGCTGGGCGAGCGGCCACAGGCCAATCCGGCGCCCAAGATCGACGCCTATCTCTACGTCAAGGTACCCGGCGAAGCCGACGGAACCTCTGATCCACAGGCGCCGCGCTTCGATCCCAACTGCGCCTCCGACGATGCGGCCCCGAACGCGCCGCAAGCGGGCAAGATGTTCGATTCATTTCTCATCGACCTGCTCAAGAACGCCAACCCGCCGCTTTGACCAATTCCCCGCGGTAGCCGGCCAGGCGTTCGGCGGGGTCGCAGGCGGCTCTCTGGGCTTGCCAGAGTGACCGTGTTATCAATTTGGGGCTGCACCCATGACCTGGCAGGGCGGGACGACGACGGTTACCGAGGCGGCCGCGGCCGCCGGCAGCGCCGCCGCTCCCGGCGCGGCGCTGGTCTGGCTTTTTCCGCGCACGGCCCCGCCGGTGGCGCTGCACTGGGACGGCACCGGTGAGCTCACGATCGGACGCGACGAAGCCTGCACGGTCCACCTGACCGGCAACGACGTATCGCGGCGGCACGCCGTTCTGCGCCACAGCCTCGACGGAGTGGGCGTCGCGATCGCCGATCGGGGCAGCCGCAACGGGGTCCGCGTCAACGGGCGCGCGGTCGCGGAGGCGCCGATTGGGCTCGGCGACGTCGTGCGGGTCGGCGGATGGGTCGGCGTCGTGACCGCCATGCCCGGTGACTTTGTCCAGATCGCGCCGGGCCTGTGGGGCGGCGCCGCGCTCCAGGCGGCCGTGGCGCCGCTTCGTCGGGCGGCCGCCAGCGATCTGCCGCTCGTGCTCGAAGGCGAGACCGGAACCGGCAAGGAGGTGGTCGCGCGGGCCATCCATGGCTGGAGCGGACGCAGCGGGCCATTGGTGGCCGTCAACTGCGCCGCGCTTCCCGAGGGTCTGGCCGAGGGCGAGCTGTTCGGATATCGCCGCGGCGCTTTCACCGGGGCCGATCGGGCCAGCGCGGGTTTCTTCCGCAGCGCCGAGGGGGGCACGCTGCTGCTCGACGAGGTGTCCGATCTTCCGCTGGCCCTGCAGGCCAAGCTGCTGCGCGTGCTCGAGGAGCACGAGGTCCAGCCGCTGGGGGAGACGCGCCCGGTGGCGATCGACGTGCGGATCGTCGTGGCGGGTCAGCAGCCGCTGCGCGAGGTGGTGCGGTCAGGTCGTTTTCGCGCCGATCTGCTGGCGCGGCTCGACGGGCTGACCGTGCGACTGCCGCCGCTGCGCGATCGGCGCGAGGACGCGTTGCCGCTGTTTTTCACCCTGCTGCAGGAGATCGGGTCCGGGCCACTTCCCGCCCTCGAGAGCGACTTCGCGGAGCGGCTGTTGTTGCACGATTGGCCGTTCAACGTGCGCGAGCTGGTCTTGCTGGCCAAGCGCCTCTTGACCCTGCACGGTGGTGAGGTCACGCTCCGCGCCCACCATCTGCCTGCTCGAATCGGCGACGCCCGGCCGGGCTCGTCGAGCGCGCCGCCCGTCGATCCGTCCGCGCCGTCCGCGCGGTCCATGCCGTCCGCGCGCCGGGCGCCTGAGCCCGAGCGGCCGGCCGCCGCGGAGCCGGTGGAGCTGCCGGCGCTGGTGGTGGCCCTGCGGACCTCGGGTGGCAACGTGGCGCGCGCCGCCGCGATGCTCGGGATCAGCCGCCAGCGCGCCTATCGCCTCATGGAAGGGCAGGCCGTGGATCTGGAGGCGCTGCGCAAGCCGGAGGAGCACCGGGATTGACGGCCCGTGCCGATAAGGCCGACCGGATCGGCGAGCTGGTCGGGTCCAAGTACCGAATCGTTCGCCTGCTCGCAGAGGGCGGAATGGGCGTTGTCTACGAGGCGCAGCACGCCGTCGTGCGGCGCCGCTTCGCGATCAAGTTCCTGCGCCCCGATCTGGCCGAGCGGCGCGACATCCTGGGCCGGTTTCAGCGCGAGGCGGAGGCGGCCGGGGCGCTCGAGAGCGAGAACGTGGCGGCCGCCGTCGATTTCGGCATCGTCCCGGACGGGACGCCCTACATCGTCATGGAGTACCTGGTCGGCGAGAGCCTCGGGGATCTGCTGCGGCGCGAGGGGCCGCTGGCGGTCGACCGCGCCGCCGATCTGGCCTCGCAAGCGGCGCGGGGGATCGAGATCGCGCACCGCGCGGGGATCGTGCACCGCGATCTCAAGCCTCAGAATCTCTTTTTGTGCCGACGTCAGGACGGGACGGACCTGCTCAAGGTGATCGATTTCGGGGTGGCCAAGCTGCAGGCCATCGACGAGATGAACGCGGCCACCCGGACCGGCGCGCTGCTCGGCACCGTGGCGTACATGTCCCCGGAGCAGGCCCGCGGCGACAAGATCGTCGATCACCGCTCCGACGTCTACGCGCTCGGCGCCATTCTCTACGAGATGCTCGCGGGACAGAAGCCGCACCCGGCGGAGTCGCACAACGCCACGCTTCACCACATCGCGACGCATCCGGCGGTGCCGCTCGCCAGCGTGCGGACGGGCTTGCCCGACGGGCTCGTCGAGCTCGTCGCGGGCACTCTGTCGTCGGATCCCGCTGCCCGGCCACCCTCGGCCGACGCCTTCGCGCTGGCGCTGATCCCCTTCGCCGGACGTCAGATTTGGCCGACCCCCAAGCTCGAGGACTCCGGTCCCACCCGCGTGGGCGCCGACCGTCGCGAGGTCACGCCACCGTCGGTGTCGGCGCGGTCCGTTTCGGGTCCGTCGCCCTCGCCAAGGCCGGTTTCGGCGGCGCGCGGCCCGCGGCTGGTTTGGGTGGTCGGCGCGGCCGTGGGGCTGCTCGCGTCGGTGGCGCTGGTCGTGGTCGTGGCGTCCCGGCGAAGGTCGACCTCGATCGCGACACCGGCGTCGGTCTCGGCGCCGACGGCTTCGGCGACGGCCACAACCGGTGGCGCCGAGCCCCCGCAGATGCGGCAGGCCCGACCTGCTGCCCCATCGGTTGCCGCGTCCTCGGGAACCGAACCTTCGACCCCCATCGTGCCAGCGTCGCCCGTCCGGGTGACGGCCGAACCCCCAACCTCGACGTCAACCGCGGCGGCCCTGGATCCGCGCGCGGCGTCGGGGGGCACCGACGGGCACGCCCCGTCTCGGACCGCTCGGCGACGCGGCAACGTGATGCCGCCGTCCCCCGCCACCGCGGCGCGGCCCACCGTCAACGCCAAGGCCGCTTCGATCACGTTCGATCAGGACAACCCGTACAAATAACGCTCAGTTCTGGAGACTGATGTTGTCGATGTGAAGCGTGCCGCCGGTCGACGCGCCGTCCGCCAGCCCCGGCATCACGACGAAGTGGATGCTGTCCAGCAACGCCAGGCAAGACTGGTTGCGCGACGTGTTCTTGAGGGTGAACCCGGACAGCGAGAGTCGCAGCTCCGCCCAGCCTGCGTTCAGCGTGTAGCTGACGGCCTGAACCGCCAGCGGATCGCTCGGAAACGCGGAGCAGCCGAGCTCGACCAGGAACTGCGTCGCGTCCGGCAGCGCGGGGATCGGCGGCGCAGCCGACTCGAGGATGGTGCTGAACACGAGCTGGGTGAAGCCCGTCACGTCGACGGTGCCGCTGACGGTGCGGGTGACGATCTCGGTGCCCGGGAACTCGCGAACGCCATCGAGCGGATCGTCGAGCGTGAAGGTCGACTCGAGGGCCTGCTTGTCGTCATCGCCGGGGTTTTCCAGCGCCAGATTGCAGGTGGAGGCGCCCGCGGCATCCGGGGCCGAGCCACCCGCATCGACCGCACCTGCGTCTGGCGAGCCCTTCTGGCCGCCGCTGATGTCGTTGCACCGCCAAGGACCGAAGCGGTTCCAGCTGGGCGCCGAGCCGTCCGCGAAGTCGTCGATGAAGCGTGGACCGGGATCGACCTTGGCGAGATCGACGCATGCGCCGAGGTCCAGCACCAGGACCAGCAGCGAGATCGGAAGGGCGGTCGGCGTTCGACCCATCTACCAGACCCCGTTCCAGGAGAGACCACCTGGCGAAGCGGCCACGAAGCTCGACGGTCGGTGGCCCCGGTCGACGTGCTCGCCATGTTTTCGATCGCTCCGCCAAAGGTAGATTCCGCCCGCGATCAGGCCCGCGCTGGCGACGGCCAGGCCGATAGCGAACGAGTTGTCGCGGCCCACGGCGTCGACGTGCTCGTTGTAGAGCACAGCGCGATCGTAATAGGCGGGCGTACCTTTCATCGGCGCGATGGCGGCCATCTCGGCTTGCGCGTCGTGATACTGCCCGCGGTTCCACAGATAGAAACCCAGCGCCGTACCGCCCAGCGCGACGCCGAGGCCCCCCAGGATGTACCCCACCGTCGAGGCGTGGACCGTCGGTGTCTCGAGATTGGCGGCCGCGTCCGAGAAGACCGGCGGTCCATCCAAAGAGAGGTGCGGGCGCTCCGCCGCCGGGGCCGACAGTGAGCTCTCGCAGATCACGATTGCCGCGACGCCGGCCGGAACCTCGAGACTCTGTTCCGCCGCCCGCCGTCCGGGACCGGACAGCACGAGTCGGTGCACGCCCGGCGAGACGGGCACCCCTCGGGCGGAGGCGGCCGGCTCGATGCGTCTACCGTCCAGCAGGAGCTTGAGTCCCGGTTCGGCGCAGCGCAGCGCCAGTGTGCCGGGCGCCGCGATGTTGGCCTCCGTGGTGGCCGCCGCGGCTGCCGCGACCGCTTCCCCCGCCGCCGCGCCCGCGGCCGCCCCGGCCGCACGGGCCGCCTCCGCTTCGGACGACAGATTGGGATTCGGCAACTGGGACCGCAGGACCGCGATCTGAATCTGCACCTGCCTCCGTCGCGGCGCGGGAATTCGGTCACCGCCGTCCTTCAGATAGCGCGACAGCGCCTCGATGGCTTGGGTCGGCTGCCCGAGCGCGATGTGGGCCTGGCCGATGTTGTAGAGCACCGCGAACTGGGGGCTGATGGCGTAGGCCTGGTTGAACTCGCGGAGCGCGCCGGCATAGCCATTTTGCGCGCCGAGGTCGAGCCCCCGCGCGTAGTGCGTCCGCGCCTCGACCCGCGGATCATCCGCCCGAGCGACCCGCGCGGCGGCCAGCATCGGGAGAGCGGCGAGGATCGCCTGCGTCACCCGCACGGTTCGCTTAGCCAGCATCGCGCAGGCCATCATACGGGTTCTCGCGCTCGAACGTGACGACAGGCGGTCGTCCGCTCGAAGTGTCCGTCCGGACGTCCACGCGGACGTCCGGAGAGCTGTCCGAACAGGCGTCTGCCCAGGCTTCCGTGGCCAGCCAAGGCCGGCGAGGTCGTGGGAGCTCGGACCTTTGTTCCGAGGTTACGACTCCGGTCCGCCGCCGCGGGTTGGCTCGGTCGTTGCTGAGTGTTGTTCGGCCGATCCGCACCCGCAACCCCCATGAGGCCGATCGAGATGCGAAAATCCAAGCTCCCCCTGGTCCTGTCGACGCTCATTTTGTCGCTGCCGCTCTTCTCCCCGCTGGCGCTCGCGCAGCAGGCAGCCCCCACCGCCGCGCCGGCGGAGGCGCCAATCGCCCCCGCCACCAGTCCGGGAGCGCCTGTTCCGGTCGAGCCGGCACCGGCGGCGCCGGCACCGGCGCCGAAGAAGGGGAGCGGCCCGGCGTTGGGGTTGAGCCCGGATGCGCCGGGGCAGGGCGGGGCGGCGGCGCTGGCGCCGTCGGAGGCGGAGCCGACGACGGATGAGGCGCCGACCGGGGAATGGAAGTTCGACGTGACGGGGTACTTCCGGGCGCCGTTGCGGATGTCGTGGGGTCCGCCGACGACGCCGGCGCCGGGCGGAGGCAACGCGGGGACGCAGTACCGCACGCCGCCGCTGGTGCCGGACGCGAACTACATCGACTGGCGTTACACCAACAGCTTCGTCGGTCCTTGGACCGAGCTCGACTTCCACTACGGCAACGACCGGGTGAAGTCGACGATTCAGATCGCCTCGTACAACCTGACGGACTCGGGGTACCGGCGGCTGGAGTCGAACCTGGGTATCAACGAAGCGTTTCTGACGCTGACGTACCCGGAGTTCATCAACGAGAACGGGCGGCTGACGGTGCTGGCGGGCGGGTTCACCAACCGCTACGGCGCGGCCGGCCGGTACGACGCGGGCAAGTACGAGACCTATCTGTTCGGCCGGACGCACATCGTGGGCGAGACGGTGACGCTCGACTACGACGTCAACGACTGGACCTTCGAGGGCGAAGAGGGCTTCGGTGGCAAGCTGGAGCCGATCCCGTTCTACGGCCCGCCGGAGGGCGCCGCCGCCAACGGTGGGAACGCCAATGAAGATCTGCCGACCTGGGATCCGTACCCGGGGATCGTGCCGCAGGAGTCGACGTTCGTGGCGCACGGGCACCTGGGGGCGATCTACAAGAAGGAGCTGATCCTAGGGGCGCACTACATCGACGTGTTCGCCAACGACAACGAGCGGGCGGGGTCGTACACGGGGGCGCCGTGGGGTGGCAACGCGGCGATGACGGCGGCGCGGTTGGCGACGGACCCGCACCCGAACATCACGATCTCGGGCGTGGACGCCAAGCTGATC
>Ga0209483_1003346_pt1 | contig 10572 bp, 8 predicted proteins | sample NGEPerA_FD_184508 | JGI IMG/M metagenome (GOLD analysis project Ga0209483, IMG submission 184508) | Arctic peat soil microbial communities from the Barrow Environmental Observatory site, Barrow, Alaska, USA - NGEE PermafrostL2-A... | ecosystem: Environmental > Terrestrial > Soil > Wetlands > Peat...
GACCTGGGGCCCGGTAGGCGTTTCCGGTGAAGGCGGGCCCCAGGTCGACCCCGTGGTCGATGCCCCACAGGCCTCCGGCGATGGCTGCAGCCAGGGCGATGTACGGGTTCACGTCCGCCCCCGGGATCCGGCTCTCCACCCGTCGCCCCGGCCCGTGCCCGACCGCCCGGAATCCGCAGGTCCGGTTGTCCTCTCCCCACACCACGGCCGTGGGCGCCCACGAGTCGGGCACGTACCGGCGGTAGGAGTTGACGTACGGGGCGAAGCACCAGGCCAGCTGGTCGGCGGCCTGCAGCTGCCCGGCGATCCACTGGGCTCCCACCTCCGAGAAGCCCGACGGCGTCTCGGTGCCTGCCGCCGGGGCCATGAGGGGTGTGTCGTGGGTGGCGTCCCACAGGCTGGTGTGGATGTGGCAGGAAGAGCCGGCAGTGTCCATCGACCACTTGGCCATGAAGGTGGCGGCCCGGCCGTACTCACCGGCGATCTCCTTCACGCCGTTCTTGAACACGAGGTGGCGGTCGGCGACCTCGAGGGCGGTGCCGTAGGTGATGTTGATCTCGTGCTGGCCGATGCCGGCCTCGCCCTTCGAGAACTCGATCGGGATGCCGGCCTCGGTCATCTCGTTGCGGATGCGGGCGATGATGTACTCCTCGCGCGACGTCTGTAGGAGCTGGTAGTCCTCGATCGACGTGGCATGGGGGGTGAGGTTCTGCCACCGCTTCTCGCCGGCTTCGGCGAACGAGTCGAGGAACAGGTAGAACTCGAGCTCGGTGGCGCACTTGACCACGTACCCCCGCTCGGCGGCCCGTTCGATCTGGCGACGCAGGATCTGACGGGGGGAGACCTCGACCGGGTCGCCGCCCATGGTCAGGAGGTCGCACAGGACCAACACGCTGCCCGGCAGCCACGGGATCGGCCGGACGGTCTGCGGGTCGATGACGGCGTTCAGGTCGCCGTAGCCGGTCTCCCAGTTGGCGAACTCGTACCCGGGCAGCGGGTCCATGTCGACGTCGCAGGCCAGCAGGTAGTCGCACGCCTCGATGCCGTGGTCGAGGACGTGCTCGAGGAAGAACGCCCCGGTCACCCGCTTGCCCACCGGTCGACCCTGGAGGTCGGGGAAGGCCACCACGACGGTGTGCACGTCCCCGGTTCGGATCTGGTGCGGGAGGGTCTCGAGCGTCAGCATCCCTGCACTCTGGCCCACGCCGCACAAATCGTCCACTGCCGGGGCCCCCGCCCGTCCGGCGTCCGGGTGCGGTGCCTGCTGCGAGCGCCCGGCCGCCGGGTGGTCCCGTGATCGGGGGATGGGATACTGGCACCCATGTCCAGACCGACCGCCCGCCCGCTGATCGGGGTGACCACCTACCGCCAGGACACCCGCTGGTGGTCGTGGGACCGTGACGCGGCCCTGGTGCCCGGCGTGTACCTGGACACGGTGGTGGCGGCCGGTGGCTGGCCGGTCCTCTTCCCGCCCCTGGCCGACGGGGTGGCCGAGGAGGGCGACGCGGTGGCCGTGACCCGCGTGGTGGGCACGCTGGTGGATGCCGTGGACGGACTCGTCGTCATCGGCGGGGGCGACGTGTCCTCCGAGCGCTACGGCCAGGAACCCGACCAGCGCAACGGCGGCATGAGCCAGTTCCGGGACGAGCTCGAGCTCCAGCTGCTCGACGCCGCCCTCGAGCGCGACCTCCCGCTGCTCGCCATCTGCCGGGGTCACCAGGTCCTGAACGTCCTCCTCGGCGGCACCCTCGTCCAGCAGCTCCCCGACCTGCTCGGCTCGACCCGTCACCAGCCCCGGGCCGGAGCCTTCGGCGAGGTGACCGTGGTGTCCGAGCCGGGCACCATCGTCCAGGGCCTGCTGGGGGACCGGTCCGTGGTCCAGTGCAGTCATCATCAGGCCATCGAGGAGCTGGGGGACTCGTTGTTGGTGTCGGCCCGAAGCGACGACGGGGTCATCGAGGCCGTCGAGGTCCTGGGCCGCAGCTTTGCGGTCGGGGTGCAGTGGCATCCTGAGGAGTACGGGGACGTGCGCCTCTTTGCCGGGCTCGTCGAGGCCGCGCGCGCGCCGGGCCGCGGCCGGTGTCCGGTGACCGCAGCCCTCCCGGAAGCACCACGGCAGGCCACGATCCCTTTTCTGGCGGCGTCATCCGATGAGCGGCGCAGCGAACCGATGAGCAAGGAGCAGGCATGAGTGACGTGACCGACGTCGTCAATCCGACCACCGAGGCGGTCATCGCCCAGATACCGAGGCGCGGGGTGGAGGAGACCGACGAGGCGGTGGCCCGGGCAGTGGCCGCCGGGCCGGAGTGGCGGGCCATGGCCCCGGCCGACCGGGCCCGTCTGATGCGGCGGTTCGCGACGACGGTCGAGGACCACCACGAGGAACTGGCCCAGCTCGAGACGGCCAACGTGGGAAAGCCCATCTCCGAGAGCCGCGACGAGGTCGGCATGGTCGCCGAGGTCCTCTACTTCTACGCCGGCGCCGTCGACAAGCACCGGGGTGCCACCGTTCCGGTGGCCGGCGGGGTGGACATGACGTTCAACGAGCCGCTCGGCGTCGTCGGGGCCATCATCCCCTGGAACTTCCCCGTGGCCATCACCTCGTGGAAGGTGGGCCCGGCCCTGGCCGCCGGCAACACGATCGTCGTGAAGCCGGCGGAGATCACCCCGCTCACCGCCGTGCGCCTGGCTGAGCTGGGCCTGGAGGCCGGACTCCCCGAAGGCGTGCTGCAGGTGGTGACGGGCAAGGGCTCCGTCGTCGGCACCCGCTTGGTCGAACACCCGGACGTGGCCAAGGTGGCGTTTACCGGATCGACCGAGGTCGGGCGGGACGTGATGGCCCGCTCCTCGGGCACCATCAAGCGGGTCACCCTCGAGCTGGGTGGCAAGTCGGCCTCCGTCGTGTTCGCCGACGCCGACCTGGCCAAGGCTGCGGCATCGGCCCCTGGCGGGGTGTTCGCCAACGCCGGCCAGGACTGCTGCGCCCGCAGCCGGATCCTGGTCCAGCGCTCGGCCATGGACGAATTCCTCGACCTGCTGGCCGACGCGGTGCAGGCCTGGACCGTCGGCGATCCGACCGATCCCGACAACAAGATGGGCCCCCTGGTCACCGCCGCCCACCGCGGCGTGGTGGCCAGCTTCCTGGAGGAGGGCATGGGCGCCGCCGGCGGACCGGTGCCGGCCCACACCGCGGGCTCCGTGCCCGACGGCCCCGGGTTCTGGTTCCCGCCGACGGTCGTGGCTCCGGCCGACCCGGGCTGGCGCATGGCCCGCGAGGAGATCTTCGGACCCATCGTCGCCGTGATCCCGTTCGACGACGAGGCGGACGCCGTCCGTCTGGCCAACGACACCCCCTACGGGCTGTCCGGGTCGATCTGGACCCGCGACAGCGCCCGGTCGCTGCGGATGGCCCGTTCCATCCAGGCCGGCAACTTGTCGGTCAACTCCAACAGCTCGGTACGGGTGCAGACCAGCTTCGGCGGCATGAAGCAGTCGGGCTTCGGGCGTGAGCTCGGCCTCGAGGCGTTGGCCTCCTACACCGAGGTCAAGAACGTCTTCGTGTCGACGGTCGACTGACCCTGGTGCCCCCGCTCGGCGGTGACCGATCCGGTGGGCCCCTGGTGGCGGTGGTCACCGGGGCGGGGCGCGGCATCGGAGCGGGAGTGGCCGCCCACTTCGCCGACCGGGGCATCCGACTCGGCCTGTGCGCCCGCGGCACACCGGACGTGCCCCCGGGCGCCGACGCCCTGGTCGCCGCCGTCGACGTCACGGACGCCGCCGCGGTGGGCGCGTTCGCCGAGTCGGTGGTGGCCCGGTTCGACCGCATCGACCTGTGGATCAACAACGCCGGGGTACTCGACCCCGTCGGGCCGCTGGCCGATGCCGATCCGGCGGTGCTCGAGCGGAACGTGGCCACCAACATCCTCGGGGTGATGCACGGGACGGCCGCCTTCGTCCGGCACCTCCGCAGCCGGGCGGGGACGGGATCGTTGGTCAACGTGTCGTCGGGTGCGGCCACCTCGCCGTACCGGGGTTGGGCGGCCTACTGCGCGTCCAAGGCGGCGGTCGAGATGCTCACCGAGGTGGTGGGCCTCGAGGAGGCCGATGTCGGACTGCTGGCCTTTGCCGTCGCCCCGGGGGTCGTGGACACCGACATGCAGGCGCGCATCCGGGCCACCCCCGAGGAGGTCTTCCCCGACGTGGCCCGGTTCCGCCGCCTGCTCGACGAGGGCGCATTCCTGACCCCGGCCTGGGTCGGGGCGTGCATCCTGGAACGGTGCGTCGATCCGGCGACGCGTTGGGTGCCGGAGCCGGGCCGGGGTGCGGTCCACTTCCGGGTCCCCGACCCCCCACCGGGCGGCTAGCCCGGACACGGCGTCATCTCGCGGACGGTGGGTGGAGGTAGTGGCCCTGGTCGAGATCCTCCACGAGACAGGGACCCGTCGGCTGCCAGTCGAGCACCGCTCGCGTCGCCGCGCTCGAAGCCGGGCTGTCCAGGCCGAGGAAGGTGGCCAGGAAGCCGAAGTGACCCGCTGCCTCCGCTTCCGGGATGGCGACCACCGGGAGCTCGAGCTGGCGGCCGATCGACTCGGCGATGGCGCGGATGGGTACCCCCTCTTCGGCCACGGCGTGCAGCGTGGACCCGGCCGGGGCGCGCTCGACGGCCAGGCGGAAGAGCCGGGCCGCGTCGGAGCGGTGTGTGGCCGGCCACCGGTTGGTGCCGTCACCGAGGTAGCCGGAGACTCCGGTGGCTCGGGCGATCCCGACGATGATGGCCATGAACCCGTTGTCGCCGTCGCCGTGCACCGTCGGGGGCAGGCGCACCACCGATGAGCGAACGCCGCGGGCGGCGAGGGAGAGCACCACCTCCGCCGTGGCCCGCCGGGCGCTCGGTCCCGGTGCCGAATGGGCCGTCTGCCAGTCGTCTCCGTGGCCGTCCTCCTCTGTGGCCACCCGACCGGGGGTGAGGCCGAGCAACCCGGAGGCGAGGACGAACGGCCGACCGGTTCCGGCCAGCGCGTCGCCGAACGTCTCGACGGCCGAGCGGTCGGCGGCGGCCGCGCCCTCGAAGTCCCCGGTGAAGGCCAGCTCGTGCTTGAACGCCAGGTGGATCACTCCGTCCGCGTCGATCGCGGCCTTCTCCAGGACGGCGAGGTCGTCCAGGGTGCCGGCCTGCACCTCGGCTCCCGCGGCCTCTAGGGCGGCTGCGGACGCGTCCGAGCGGGCCAGCCCGACCACCTGGTGGCCGCTTCCGATCAGTTCGGGGACGACGGCGGAGCCGATCCAGCCGGATGCTCCGGTGACGAAGATGCGCATGGGAGGTACCTCCAGGGGTCGATCGCTCCCGGACGATGGAGCCCGAAGCGGATGTCAGTGACTGTCATCACCGTACCATGGATGTCGGAGACTGTCATCAGGAGTACCATCAGGGGATGGCCAGATGGGAGCCGGACAGCCGGAGCAGGCTCGAGCAGGCGGCCATGGCGCTCTACGCCGAGCGCGGGTTCGACGACACGACGGTGGCGCAGATCTCCGAACGGGCCGGGCTGACGGAGCGGACGTTCTTCCGGTACTTCCCTGACAAACGCGAGGTCCTGTTCGGGGGCGCCGGGGCGCTCCAGGACCTCCTGGTCGGTGCCGTGGCCGACGCTCCACTATCGGCCACGCCCATCGACGCGGTCGCCCGTGCTCTCGATGCGGTCGGCGCCGTGTTCGCGGACCGACGGGAGTTCGCCCGGGTGCGCCAGGCCATCATCGGGGGGAGTGCCGAGCTCCAGGAGCGCGAGCTGATCAAGCTGGCGACCCTGTCGGCCGCCGTGGCCCACGCCATGCGGGCCCGGGGGGTGGGCGACCCGGCCGCCGGGCTCACCGGAGAGGTTGCCGTCGCCGTGTTCAAGGTCGCCTTCGAACAGTGGGTGGTGGGAACCGAGCCGCGGGACCTGTCGCAGTTGATGCGGGACGGGCTCGACGAGCTCAAGTCCGTGACCGCGGACACCTGACCGTCCGGGTGGACCGGGTGCACGGCCGGGTCAGCGGCTCTGGCGGATCCCTGCGCCCGGGGCGGTGGCGTCGTCGCCGGCGTGCGCCTCGAGGAACTCGGCGATCCGGTCGAGGACCAGACCCCGGTGGTCGATCGGGCCCGAACCGGCGGACGCCATCCGGTCGCTGTCGAGTGAGGTGCTGCCCCTCGACGTGCTGCGCAACGGTGACGGCCCCGGCTCGGAAACTTGGACGGCGGCATCCGGGGCGTCGCCCCGGAAGCCGTCCGGTGTGAAGCCCCCTGCGCAAGGTGCGCGGGTCGGGTCTCACGGGACGGGGTGCGGGAGCGTCCTCCGGTCCCCTGGATCAGGGTGAGGACAGGGCCGTCGGCGTGACGGCGCAGGCGCTCGGTGCGACTGGTGCGGAAGGTGCTCCCTGGCATGTCTCCCATGGTGCGGGTCCTCCGTAAGGGGAACCCAAGCAAGGGGTAGGAGAAGGCGAAGAAGATCGGAAGAAGAACATGAGAACCCGGTCGTGGGCCCGGCCGTCGGCCGCAACGCCCGTGCCGGTGGCGGCCCGGGTAACGTCGGCCCCATGTCCGACCGTTCCCGCAAGATCGCCAAGCCGGCCGCCGCCTTCGGCGTGGTCGCCACCATGGCCAGCATCTGGTGGTTCGCGCTGCGCCCACGTCGCAAGGTCAAGCTCGACAAGTAGTCGGGCCCCGGGCACCCGCGCCGTCCGGTCGCGGGGCGTGGCCCGGTGGCAGGCCTGCCGGGAGCCGGGCGTGCACCGGTAGCGTGGGCGGGTGGCCCTGGCATCGCTCCGCCCGCTCCGCTCGCGGAACTTCGCCCTCATCTGGTCGGCGGCCCTGGTCTCGAACCTGGGCTCGTGGATGCAGACGGTGGCGCTCGGCGTCCTTGTCTACGCCCGCACCGACAAGCCGGCCTGGGCCGCACTGGTGGCCGCGGCCGGATTCGTCCCCATCGGACTCCTGGCTCCGGTGGGTGGTGCGCTGGCCGACCGCCTCGACCGGCGCAAGTGGCTGATCGCCACGACCCTGGCCGAGACCATGTTCGCGGCCATCATCGCCGTGCTCGCCGGCTTGCACCACGACCCGCCGTGGGCGCTGGTGATCCTGTCGTTCCTCGGAGGGGCCTCTGCGGCGATCGGCTTTCCGGCCTACCAGGCCATGGTCCCCGACCTGGTGCCGACCGAGGACCTGCTGGCTGCCGTCTCCCTCTCCTCGGCCCAGTACAACCTCGGCCGGGTCATCGGCCCGGCCCTGGCCGGTGTGGTGCTCCTGACCAACAACTACGCCTTCGTGTTCGGGATCAACGCGCTGTCCTTCGGCGCGGTCGTCATTGCGTTGTTGCTCGTCCACATCCCGAAGCCGGTCCCGGTGACCGGACACCTGTCGATGGTCCAGCGGATCGTCGAGGGCGCCCAGGCCGCCCGGGCCGAGCCGGGGTGCCGCTCGGCCATCGGCTGGATCGCCATCGTGGCCCTGCTGGCGTCGCCGTTCATCGCCCTGGTGCCCGTCATGGCCAAGCAGTTCCATCACGCGGGCGGGATCAGCACCGCCCTCATCACCGCGCTCCTGGTGACCGCCCAGGGCATCGGTGCCGTGGCCGGAGCCCTGGCCCTACCGGGCCTGGCCATCCGCTACGGACGGCTGACGATGTTGCGCACCGCGCTGTTCACGGTGCCGGTCCTCCTGTGCGGCTATGCGCTGGCCCCGTCGCTGCCGCTGGTCCTGGTGGCCTTCGTGGCCGTCGGCGCCGGGTACATCTTCGTGCTCTCGGGGCTCAACACGGTGGTCCAGCTCCGGGCGCCCGCCGAGGCACGCGGCCGCATCCTGAGCATCTACATGATGGCCCTCGGCCTCGTCTATCCCCTCGGTGCGGTCCTCCAGGGCTGGCTGGCCGACGCGCACGGCGTGCGGGCGGTGACGGTGTGGGGGGCGCTCGCGCTGTTGGCCGTGCTGGTCCTCGCCGCCGTGTTCCGCCCCAGCACCTTTGCCAATCTGGCTGACCCGCCGTCGACGGACGACCTGTCGTCGAACGGGCCGGTTGCCGGCCCCGTCGGGATGCTCGACACCCCCGACCCGGCCTCGGCCCCGGGGACGGGGTGACGCCGGCCTCGGGCGTCGAGGTCCTGACCGCCGCCGATGCCGAGGACGCCCAGGCCCGGGCGGCCGGTGCCCTGCTGGCGGCCGGCTGCCACGACGGGGACCGGGTCGCCTTCTGCCTCCCGTCTTCGGCCGCACTGCTGTGCGCCGTCCTCGGCGCCCTGCGGGTGGGAGTCGTGCCCGTGCTGTTGAACGCCACGTTGACCGAGTCCGAGCGGGACCCCCTGGTCGACGATGCCGACCCGACTCTGGCCGTTCTCGACCGCGACGCGCTGGATCGCCTCGACGCGGGACCCCCTGTCGCCCTCGCCCCGTTCCCCCGGACGCGGCCGATGCACTACACGTCGGGCACCACCGGGCGGGCAAAAGGGGTGTGGACCGGTCTGTGGGACGAGGTCACCGCGGCGGCCGCGTTGGCCGACGAAGCCGATCTGTGGGGTTTCGGGGCCGACGACGTCCATCTGGTCTGCTCGCCGATGTACCACTCGGTGTCGGTGCGCTTCGCCGGGGGTACCTTGCTCCGGGGCGGCACCTGCATCGTCCTCGATCACTTCGACGCCGACCGGGCCGCCTCCGCCCTGGAAGGTGCCTACGGGCCGGTGCCGACCACCACCTTCCTGGCTCCGTCGGCCCTGGCCCGGTTGTTGGCGCTGCCCGACAACGGGTCGGAGCGGTTCGCCGGGCTGCGCCTCCTGGTCCACGCCGGATCGCCCTGCCCGCCGGCGCTGAAGCGAGCCGCCCTCGACGTGGTCGGCGGCACCGTGCTGTGGGAGTTCTACGGCTCGACCGAGGGCCAGTTCACCGTGTGCCCGCCCGACGTCTGGCAGGAGCGTCCCGGGACGGTCGGCCGGGCCCGCCGCGGTCGGACCCTGTCCGTCGACGACGACGGGGTCGTGTGGTGCCGTCCTCCGGACTTCGCCCGGTTCTCCTACTGGCGCGATGACGCCAAGACGGAAGCGGCCTGGCGGGACGGGGCCTTCACCGTCGGCGACCTGGGTCGACTGGACGACGAGGGCTACCTCTTCCTGGACGGCCGCCGGGACGACCTCGTCATCACCGGCGGGGTGAACGTCTACCCGGCCGAGGTGGAGGGCGTCCTCTGCGAGGTGGCCGGGGTCCGCGAGGTCGCCGTCTTCGGGGTGTCCGACGAGGAGTGGGGCCAGCGGGTGTGTGCCGCGGTGGTCGTCGACCCCGGGGCCGACCCCGGTGTGGTGGTGGGTGCCTGCCGGGACTACGCCGCCGGCCACCTGGCCGGGTACAAGCGACCCAAGCGGTACGAGGTGGTCGATGCCCTGCCCCGCACGGCCACCGGCAAGGTCCGGCGCCTGGCGTTGCCCGGGTCCCTCGGCCTCGACTGAACCAGCTCGGACGCGCGTCGCGCCGGCCGGCACGTGGCGGTCGGGGCGGCACGGGCCGGGGAAGCCGGTCGACGGCGATGGGCGATACTGGTCGGCATGCACGCTGTCCCCTCCGGTCCTCCGATCGCCACCATCAACCCGGCCACCGGCGAGCTGCTCGAGTCCTTCGAGCCCATGGACGCCGGCACCGTCGAGACCATCCTCGCCACCGCGGCATCCGGTGCGGCCCACTGGGCACAGTCCACGTTCACCGAGCGGGCCCGCCTGCTGGTGACGGCGGCAGAGCTCCTCGAGGGTGAGGTGCCCGACATCGCGGCGACCATCACCACCGAGATGGGCAAGCCCTTCGCCCAGGCCAAGGGCGAGGTGGCGAAATGCGCCCACGGCTTCCGGTGGTATGCCGAGCACGCCGAGGCCATGCTGACCGATCGCGAGGTGCGGGTGGATGCCTCGCTGGGCCTCGTCACCTACCAGCCTCTCGGGGTCGTGCTGGCCATCATGCCGTGGAACTTCCCCCTGTGGCAGGTGGCCCGCTTCCTCGCCCCGGCCGTGATGGCCGCCAACGTCGGCCTGCTCAAGCACGCGCCGAGCGTCCCGAGGACCGCCCTCCTCCTCGAAGACCTGTTCCGACGGTCCGGGGCCCCCGACGGCGTGCTCCAGACCCTGCTCATCGGCACGGACCAAATCCCGGCGGTCATCGCCGACCGTCGGGTGGCAGCCGTCACCCTGACTGGCAGCGTCGGGGCGGGTCGGGCCGTGGCCGCCCAGGCCGGTGCCGTCGGCAAGAAGGTCGTGCTGGAGCTCGGGGGGAGCGACCCGTTCATCGTCCTTCCTTCAGCCGACCTCGACCGGGCCGTCCCGGTCGCCGTGCAGGCGCGGGTCCAGAACGCCGGCCAGTCGTGCATCGCCGGCAAGCGCTTCATCGTCCACGAGGCGGTGGCCGACGAGTTCACCGAGCGGTTCGTGGCCGCCATGACCGCCCTGTCGGTGGGGGACCCGTTCGACCCGGCCACGGAGGTCGGCCCGTTGATCAACGCGGCGGCGGTCGACAGCATCGAGGGCCAGGTCGAGGACGCCCGGGCCAAGGGGGCGACGATCCTGTGTGGG
>Ga0209483_1003347_pt1 | contig 10569 bp, 8 predicted proteins | sample NGEPerA_FD_184508 | JGI IMG/M metagenome (GOLD analysis project Ga0209483, IMG submission 184508) | Arctic peat soil microbial communities from the Barrow Environmental Observatory site, Barrow, Alaska, USA - NGEE PermafrostL2-A... | ecosystem: Environmental > Terrestrial > Soil > Wetlands > Peat...
GATGATGAGTGATGAGTGAACCGTGACAAGAGCTCAATAATTAAACGAATACACATTATCGTCGCCGTTGCTAAAGCTCCCGTCGGGGCCGGCGGAGGCCCAGAAGGGGCGGTCGGTGGGCAGGAGTTTTGGCCCGTTGCCGTTGCTGGTGTATTTGGTCATGCCCGATGTCCGCACGAGGTATTGCTGGGCGGGGCCGCTCGTCTGGCCCTGGTTCTTGATGCTCACGATCAGGCCGGCCGGCGGGACGAAGATGATCGGGTTGTTCCAGCCATCGACCAGGCACATGGGGGGGTTGATTGTCGTCGGCAGGGGGGGCGTGAACGCAGTGCCCTGGAGCGCCTGGCCGTCGGGCCCGAGGAGCATCGCCTTGCCCGGCAACTGCGAAATCGCCTGCTTGTTATGCGGCAGCCGCGCCAGAATGTTCATCATATAGCAGGTGTTTTGCACCGCCAGGCCATAGCGATCAGCTCCGCCGGCTGTGACATCCCCCAAGGTACCGCCGTACGCGAACGGAAAGGGATTTGACATATCCACCCCCGGCATTTTCCCGGCCAGCAGCGTGAAGACCGTCGAGGTCGTCTCATATTCCCCGATCAGCCCCTTGGCGTTTTCCAGGGCGACGCCGGTCGTGCGGACGGTGGCGGAGCGGCCGACGTGGTTGAACCCGATCACCGCGATCGTCATCAGCACCAGGATCACGCCGATGACGGTCAGCAACTCCAGCAGCGTAAATGCTTTGCGGCTTCGATTCACGGCCATCTCCTTGGGCACCCCCGTCTGCCCCAATTCTTCGCGATGTCCAGTGGGTAGGGCTGGCCACAAACGCACAAAGACGCGAAAGGGGCGGGAAATCCAACGCTCCAAAATCCGAAATCCGAAGCACGAAATCCGAAACAAATTCAAACTAGGAAAATTCAAAGCTCAAAACCGCGTTCCCGTTTTTTTGGATTTTCCGCTCTTTGAGATTTGGATTTGTTTCGGATTTCGTGCTTCGGATTTCGGATTTTTTGCTCCCGCAAGGCGACGGCCGATATTACTTGCTTTTCCCGTTTTCCTCGTAACTGTAGAGGTTATCTTCCTGCGTGAGGAACCGCCCATCAGGCCCGGCGGAGAAGAAGAATCGGCGGTTCTGCGGCGCCATGCCAAACGCCGGGTGCATGGCGGGCATGTAAACGATCGGCGTGCCCCAGGCATCGCGGATGGCGTCCTCATCATACACCGCGTCCGGCAAGCCGCCGAAGGCATCCGATCCCCCGGCGACGGCTTCGGAGCGCAGAGCCATCAGCATCTGCCGATTGTTTTCCAATGCCGCGTGTTGCAGCGCCGATTCGAGAGGGTCGGCGGCGTGTTTGGGATCAATAAATGCGGCGATGTTCGGCAACTGGTGATGCCGCTGCTCGTATTGATCCATGAGCACATCGAGCCGGTGCAACAGGTCCTTGGTGAGATCCTGCGCCGAAGCCGTGCGCACATGCCGGGCCAGGCTGACCATCAATCCAAGGACGATCACCAAGGCGGCGACGGTGGTGAGCATTTCGAGGAGGGTGAAGGCCCGATGCAACACGCACGGGCGGGACGCCCGTGTCACGGTTGAGGTTGCATTTCCCGGCCTGACACCCTGCCGGCTATGCCACGGACCAAGAGCGCGTAGTTGCGCACGCCTATTTAGTTGCCAATCTACATTCCTCAAGGATAAGCGCCCTTTGGAATCGGCCCGTGCCAAACTTCCGGGGTGAGATTTGTCACATCATCGGATTCGCCCGCGTCGGGACCCGCGCCGCCGCTTCCGACTTTCTTAATGCCGAATACCTCATCGGGTCCCGCGCCCCAAAGGACATAGGGTTGGCCGGTGTATATCGCCTTTTCGCCTTTTGCAAGGTCGATTACGCCGCCGGCGATTCCGGTGGCGGGGTCATAGGCGCCCAGTATGGACTGCATGTCGCGGAGCGGCAAAAGCGGGCCGAGCGCCCCTTTTAAGTTCTTGTTGTCCGCGAAATTTAGTGCCGGCACGGGCGCGGCGTTGCTGGCGCCGGGCGCGGGGGTCGCGTAATCCTGCACATACGCCGTCTCGGGCGATGTGCCGGGAGCGGCGGCGAAGTACAGAATCGGGTGGTCGTAGCGGTCGTTGATGGTCGCGGTGAGGTCGCTGAGGGGCAGGGGCGTGGCGGGCGGCGGCTTGGGCGCGGTGTCAACCGACAGGCCGATACGGAATGACGAAAGCGCCAAATACGATTGACGCGCCTGCGCGCCGGTGCGAATCGTGAAGCCCGGCCCATTCACTCCATCCTCCTTTAGCGGCCCCGGCGCCACCAGGGCCCAGCAGAGCAGCACGGCACCCGAAGACGCGGTTGGCGATTGCGGGGAAGACGCGGTCATGTAGCCCAGCCGGGGATAGTCCTTGAAATCCTCCTTGTATGCCTCCAGGGCATTGCCGATCGTGTGCAGGTCGGCTTGCATGCGCGTTCGCACGGCACTCTTGTTGGCATAAAGCGCCATCGGCACCAGGATGGAAATCAGGATGACGATGATGCCGATCACCACCAGCATTTCCACCAGGGTAAACGCCGGGCGGGCGTGACCGAAAATAGTGGCACGGGCGTCTCGCCCGTGGAGTCGCGGTACGCCGCGATGTTCGACCGGTACTCCGGTCGAAGGCGCGGGAGCGCGGCCTTCTTCGCATGCGCCAAGCCATCGGTCGCCGCGCTGGAGATGGTTTGCCCGGAGCACCGGCCAACGCCCCGGGGTACCGCGGCCACGGGCGAGACGCCCGTGCCACGAAAGAGGGCCGCGCCCTGCCGGACGCGACGTCGGTTCAATTGCTGTAGATGATGTCATCTTTGGTTCCGTAGATGCCGTCGGCGCCTGCTGAAATCAGGATATATGCGTCTTTGCCGCGCGGGGTGCGGGCGAGAAGGGGATTACTGTTTGGGCTGTCGTTAATCGTCGGGTGTTTAAAGAAGTCGAAGGGTGTCTGGTAAACGGCAACACCGGCATTCTGGTCCACATCAGGAATGGTGGGAAACAGACTGCCGGGAGTCCCACCGATCCAATACGGCGTTAATTGACCCGGATCATATTGATAGTCGAGCTTAGCTTTCGTTCCGCCCGCGGGAGAGCCAAGATACATGAATGGCGTGCCCACTCGAGCTCGAAGGTAAATGATCGGGCGCGGCGACGGGAAATGATCGTAGAATTCTGGCACCGTCGTGTCGGCGACGGTCGGCTTTGGAAATGTTTTGGGGGGCGAGAGATCGGTCAGTACGACGTTGGTGGCAAGGCTGCTGTACGGGGTGAAGTCCTTTTTCCCGGTATCAAACGGCGAAAGCTCATTATTCTGCACATTGATGTATGATGCATACTGCCGCGGCGAATTCGCGTTGAGGCTGCTGGGCCCCCGGCGATCGAGGATTTGTTGCGGCAAATAGGTAACGCTCCCGGGGGTGCTTGGCGTAGGCGTCAGGCCGCCGAGCAGTCCCAGCACCAGGTTTTCCGAAGAGGTGAGGCTCCCGGTAATTCCGGTGATGCCCGTCGTAGGATTCGGCGAAATCATGTTATCCGGCACGGGCCCCGGATACGCCTGGAAGTCCGCGAAATACGCCTGAATCGCCGTTGAAATTCGGCTGATCATCGCCGCGCTGCTGGTCTGGTAGGCGCGCTTGCGCACCGCCGACACCACCGGGAGCAGGATGCTCACCAGGATCACGATGATTCCGATCACCGTGAGCAATTCGATCAGCGTAAACCCATCGCGTCGGCGTCGAGTCTGCATCATCGCAAGAACCTCAAAACGAACTATTGCCGAATTCCGTTTCCGAACAACCTTATCGTATCACGGGCGTCCCGCCCGTGCCGGGTACTTTGAGATTGGGAAAATCGCAATTACTCGACTACCGCGCCATCCGCACGGGCGAGACGCCCGTGATACGTTGCGGTCTTCTTCCACGATTTCGACAACCCATTGGCATCTCATACCCAATCTTAATTTTTCTTGGGCGAAGCCGTCATTCCTTGGATCAGCGAGATCATCGGCATGAACAACGCCACCACGATGAACCCGACGATCACGCCCAGCACGACCACCATCACCGGCTCCAAAATGCTGATCAGCGAGCCGACGAGGATGTCCACGTCGGCGTCGTAGTTGTCGGCGACCTTCATCAGCATTTTGTCCAGGTCGCCGGTCTCTTCGCCGACGTCGATCATGTTGACCACGATGGCATCGCAGACTTTCGTGGCCCGCAGCGGGTCGGCCATGGATTCGCCTTCGCGGATCGCATCGTGCACCTTGGTGAGGGCGCGCATGTAAACTTCGTTGCCGGATGTTTCCTTGGTGATGTTGATCGCGTCGAGAATCGGCACGCCGGCGCTGATGAGCGTTCCCAGGGTGCGGGTGAAGCGGGCGACGGCGGTTTTCGACAAAATCATCCCCAGGATGGGGATTTTGAGTTTGATGACATCCGTCGCGTAGCGGCCCCCCTCGCCCATGCGAATCAGCCGCCACGCGATGACAAAGAACACGGGCGAAAACAGCACATATGCCCACCCATATTGCACGGCAAACCAGTGGCTCAATATCAGAAGAATCTTGGTGGGCAGCGGCAATTCCAGATGGAAGTCAGTGAAAATCTGCTGGAACTTGGGGATCACGAAGATCATGATCATCGTGACCACGCCCACCGCGATGGAAATGACCACCGCCGGGTAGATCATGGCGCCGATGACCTTCTTTTTGAGTTTGGCGGCCTTTTCCATGAAATCGGCAAGGCGGGCCAGAATGAGATCGAGCACGCCGCCCGCCTCGCCGGCATTTATCATGTTGCAGTAGAGCTTGTCGAAGGCCTTGGGGTATTTGGCCATGGCATCGGAAAGCGTGCCGCCGGATTCGACTTCATCGCCGACTCCGCCCACGATGGCCTTGAGCAAGCCGGGCTTTTGCTGTTGTTCGAGGATTTGCAGCGACCGCAGGATGGGCAGGCCGGCGTCCTGAAGCGTGGAAAGCTGGCGGGTGAAGTTGACGAGCTGCTTGCGCGGCACCCCGCCGAACGAAATCGGCATCTTGCGGGTCGGCGTCTGGGATTGCGGGCCGGCCTTCTTGGCCACCCGCTTCTTGGCCGCCTTCTCACGAATGGTCGTGGGGAAGTACCCCTTGGAGCGAATCTGCTTGATCGCATCTTCCTTGGAAGAGGCATCCACTTCTTCCTTGACCTCCTGACCGGAGGAATTCATCGCTTCATAAGCATACGTCGGCATGAAAACTCCAAGGGTAAGACGCCGCGCGGGCAAGAGATCAAAAAGCCGGCGGTGCACTTCGCCGGGGCCTGCTCGACCATTATTCTGATCCGATCCATTGTTCGCCATGTCCAGTGCGCGGGCATTATAATAACGACCGGTGGGAAAGGGGAGTTCGCAGGCGACAAAGTGCTTTAGAAATGGGTGAGCGACAGCTTCGGCGAATCCGTCCGCCTCCCCCGGCACGCCGGGAGAGGGTGGGGGCGGGGGTTTGCTCCGGCCCAGGAACAGAGGGTATGGCACAAAATGCGGCGCGCGTTAAAGGTTTTCGCCCCGGCGCCCCGCCCGCCACATTCCCCGATACGCCGACTCAAGATTCGCGGCAAAGCCGCGGTGGTCCAGAAGCGGCGAGGCAACCAGGCGCGTTCGCATCGTCATCCGCAACTCGCGGAGGCGCGCTTGGTCGCGGGCCAGATCGGCTGCGATTTGCACAAATCCATCCCCCGCGGCAGCGGCCAATTCCGGCAGGTTTGCCGCGTGCAGGATGCTTTTCCCGGACCGCGATACGCTGGTCTCCCCCGCCAGGCTTACCGCCGGCACGCCCATCCACAAGACGTCGCACGTCGTGGTGATGCCGCAGAAGGGGAATGTGTCCAGGGCGATGTCGATGCCGGCGAAGCGTCCGAGATATTCCCGGCGCGAGCCGGTCTTGCCGAGCAGAATCACGCGATCCATCGGCAAGCCCAGCCGCGCCAGCCGCTCGTGGATCGTTGCGCAACCCGTCGCGGCTGGCTGGGCCCGTCGATCTTGAGTGGCATGGGCGGCTCGCCCATGTTGTGCCGCGCCATCTTCCGTTTGCGCCGCGGTCAGCAGTAGTCGTGAATTGGGAACCGCCTCAAGCACCCGCGCCCAAAGCCGCGCGCATGGCTCGGATACTTTCACGATCTTGTTCAACGATCCAAACGTCACGAACCCGTTACGCACCGAAGGAGGTTCGGCAACGTCGGGCGCGTCGGCATCGGGAGTATAACACCAACAGGAGTTTGCCAGCCGAGCCAGCTTCTCGCTGTGCAGCGCTTCGGTCTGCCCCGGCGGATCCATGTGCGCATCCGTGATCCGGTAGTCCATGGTAGGCAGGCCGGTGGTATTGAAATACCCCACCATGCTCACCTGCACCGGCGCCGGCTTGCGCGCGAACAGCGTCAGCCGATTGTTGGCGCCGTGCCCGCGCAGGTCCACCAGAATGTCTATTGCGTCGGCGCGGATGATCGCCTCGACTGCCGGATCGTCCAGCCCGCGAATCTCCCGCCATGTATCCGCCCATCCGCGCAGACGGCATGTCGTGTCGTCGGGCCTTTCCACGTCGCAATAGCAAAACACCTCGAACCCGGCCCGGTTGTGATGCTCCAGTGCGGCAGAGATGAATCGCGGGACTGTATGATCCCTGAAATCCGGCGAAACATAGCCGATGCGCAATCTACTTGGCGCGGCGATGGTGGGGCAGACATTCGTGTCTGCCACGTCGCTCGCGCCGGCACTGGATCGCGCGCGTTCCGGCCTGGTGGGGCAGACATTCGTGTCTGCCGTAAGTCCATGAGCGGGGACATTCCTGTCCCCCGAATGGACTGGCTCTTCGCCGGCCCGCGCCGCTCCGCCAAATCGAATGTCCCATTCCCGGTGCTCGGCAAACAGCGACTGCGCGCTCTGCTCCGGGCAATAATGCAGCACGTAGAGCAGTGCGCTGATTGCCCCCGCGTTTGCCGGTTCCAGTTCTACCACCTTCCGGTAGCAGGCGACGGCCTCGTCGGCGTCCCCGGCTTCCGCCGCCGCCGCCGCCAGCCCCTCGTATGCCTTGGCGTAGCCGGGCCGCAGGGCAAGCGCCCGCCGATACGCGCCTGTCGCCTGCGCGATCCGGCTTGCCTTGCGCAGGGCGTTGCCGAGATTGCAATGAGCTTCGGGATACGCATCGCGCAGCGAAACGGCCCGTCGATACTCCGCCGCCGCCTCGCCGACGCGGCCCAGCTTTTCGAGCGTCACGCCCATGTTGTTATGCAGTTCCGGCAGATCGCCGCCCAGCCGAATCGCCTCGCGCAGTTCCGCCAGCGCATCCTCCAATTTCCCGAGCTGCCCGAGCATCGCCGCCAGGTTCACGCGCAACCCAACGGAACGCGGCGCCAGCGCGACGGCCTGGCGCATTGCCTCGGACGCCTCGGCAATTTTCCCCTGCTGGTGCAGGGCGACGGCAACGCGATGGCGGCCCGCCGCCGACGATGGCCCCTCGCGCAGCGACTCCCGCAGCCTCGCCTGGGAGTCAGCGAGCGCCTTTTGATCGCGGGGTCGAAGCGCATCAGGCAGCGACATCGGGAAATGCCTCATTCCATAAGAAGTCGGCGCGAACGCGCGCCTCGATATATGAGCGCGGCCCTTCGGGCGGCGGCTAAAATGGCGCGCCGTGGCGCGACAGCGCACGGGTGGTCATATTCAGCTAATCACGACCTGGTTGCTGTCCAGATATTCCGCCATGCCGATTTGGTATTTGGTGGTGCCCGGCTGCAGGGTGCTGCCGTCGATTATAATCGCATAGCCGTCCGTCCCGATCGTCGTGACGATCACGCTGTAGGCGAAGTCGTAGCTGTTTGCGGAGGTCGTGCCAAGGTCCTGTTGCATGACTCCCGCGTTGCCGAAGGTAGTATCGAGCGCGCCTGACGCGTTGAATTGGCAGGTCAGCATATCGCCGCCGGCGTATGTGCTTCCGGTCACCACGAACGTGCCGGTCGTGGGGCTGACGATCGCCGCGGCGTAAGCGTTTCCGGCGGGGCCCCGCGCGATCCCGCTGCCCGCCTGTCCGAACCCGCTGACCAGGGCGGTCGGCACCCCTTGAACGTTCAGCGCGTACTGCGCAATCGTGATTGCCTGCGTCGCAGTGCTCTGCCCGATGGCGTCAACCACATATCCAGACACGGGGTCGTCCCAGAACACCAGCGAGTAAACGCTGTCGACCGATGGCGAGCAAAACACGCAACTGCCGTAAGCGGTCAACTCCAGGCCGATGTTGGTACGGAGATCCGTATCGATCGTCCCGGTATAGTCCTCAACAGCGACGAGGGTGAAATCGCTGCCGCTTTCGGGAGTGCATCCGCAGGCGGTAATCTGCCAATTGGTCGCGCCGCCAATGATGATCAGATTCTCTCCATTCTGGGTATCGGGAACCTCGTCCTCTTCAACGACGGTATTGCCCGTCGCACTGACGGCGTTGGCGCTGAGCGGAACGGTGATGATGCCGGTCGCACCCCAGGTATGACCCAGGCCGTCGTTGTAGGGGGTTCCGTCGTCCAGGTTCATTGCCGCCGCAACGATGTGCGTGCCGTCGGTTCCAACCGCCACGAGGTGATTGCCATCCGTGCTGTCCACTTCCACGCCATTGGCTTGGCCGGGCTCGAAGTAAGACGGCGTATTCCAAAGCCACACGCCGTATGTTTTCGACGGCTGGTCATACACAGTGCTAATCAGGGCAACGGCAAACCCGGTCGCGCACTTGCCGGCCACGGCGATCACCCCGTTGGAGCCATTAGACCCGACAGAAATTGCGAGCGGCACGTCCCCTCCACCACCGAATTGGGGGACGACGAACGTGCCATTATTTTGCACCCCATTGATGCTGCCGAATCGCGAATCCACCTGGCCGTTCAAGAACGCGGTGACACCGAAATATGATCCGGCCCCGATGGAGTACGCACCGGCTACGAACACGTCGCCGTTGAGCACATCGCCGCTCACGTTATCCATCGCGGCAAACGTCTGCCCGACGCTGATCGTGTTCCCATATGGGTTATAGATTGCGGCGCCGGTACCTTGGACCCCCTGGAAGTTGCCGAACGACGAGCTGAGCGCGAAATATGCTGTCGCGGTGGCGTTCGTTGTGGACGTTGCCACCACCGTGATTGGACCAGTGTACGCCTCCGTGTATGGATGCGTGGCCCGGTAGGGCGCGGAGCCCGGCGAATTGATGGTCTGGGATTTGATCCCGCCTGGATCGTTCCAGTTTATGACGTACTTGCTGGGCGTTCCGCCGGTCGGAGTAATCTCCATTTGGAATGTGCTCGTGTGCGCTCGCGTCGGTACGGCGCTTATGTTGCAGTAGAATGCCGAGAGCAACAGTCGGGATTCCACGACCTCGGCGATCGGTCGCGTCTTCGAGCCGCGTCGCCGCTTCCCGCCGGCGGCGGGCGGCGCCGGCACGCGACCCATTCCGCGTACCACCGGAATTGCGTACCCCAACCCGCACATCAGTTTTTCCCAAAGCCGCATGGAGCCTCCAGTAAATAAGTAGGGGATTGGCGCGTGGCATCACGTACGCGCATAAGCGCGCAATATCTGCCGCGAACAACCCGGATTTCGTTTCAACCGTCTCGGCCCGCCATAACAACGCGAAGCAGAGGTGCAAATTGACCAGCGAAGCAAGTTCTTATAAACCGCCGCCCTCTATATCGAGCAGATCCAAATAATGAAGTGTGTTCGCATTGTTTATCGACATTCCCGTGCCGCCATACCCCCACCTTAGCCCGTTGAATAAATTAGGATCAAGCCTTTCAACATGCCCGTCCACGAATCCCGCATTGCTCATCCCGGAATGCCGAGTTGTCAATAACGGCACGGGAAACGAATTTCCCGACACCGGATCGTATCCCCACCCGGTGACATTTCCCGCAGCCACGCCGGGCGCCTGCATTTCGGTCACCAGTATTTTGTGCGTCGGAGCGCGCACTCGCGTGATTTGTACACCCCAGACGGCGTTCGTCATGGTTCGCACGTCGGATTCCATCAGGTACTCATTGAGCGTATAACTGAAGTTCCGGTGAGTGGTGGCATTCGGCTGTGGCCGGGGCTCGGTGTCGGCGGGGCAGTTGAACAGCCGCTGCCGCGTATCCACGTCATGGGAAACATATTCCCAGAGCGTCCCGTTCTCATAGTCGTAGATGCCCTCTTGCACCATGTCGATCGCCTGGAACGGTTGCACGGGCGTGTTTAGAAATGGTTCATCCTCAAATCCGACGTACGGAATCGGCAGGATATTCTTGTTGTCCTGGGCATAGGTGATGCAGGCGAGCGTGATTTGCCGGACATTGCTGGCGCACGCCACCTGCAGCGCCTGCCGCCGCGCCATCGCCAGCACCGGCATGAGGATCGAGATCAGCACCGCGATGATCCCGATGACCACCAGCAATTCGACGAGCGTGAAACCTCTGGAGCGACGCATGACGGCTCCTTCACTTTCGGCCAACCACCCGAGCATCCCGACAACCGGACGGGACGGGACGGGACGGGACGGGACGGGAC
>Ga0209483_1003348_pt1 | contig 10569 bp, 10 predicted proteins | sample NGEPerA_FD_184508 | JGI IMG/M metagenome (GOLD analysis project Ga0209483, IMG submission 184508) | Arctic peat soil microbial communities from the Barrow Environmental Observatory site, Barrow, Alaska, USA - NGEE PermafrostL2-A... | ecosystem: Environmental > Terrestrial > Soil > Wetlands >...
CCCAGCACGGCATGTACTGCGTAGGCGATGGCGGCAGACACGATAACCCAGAGCGACAGACTTACCGTCGTCGTGAAACTCTGCAGTCGTCCATAGCGCACGGGCAAGAACAGGAGTAGCGCGCAGTAGCCAATCCAGACCGCAACGTAGAGATTGATGTAGGGCGCCGACCAGCGCGATCGTCGGCTTTTCAGGCTCATCATCGGTCTCCGCAACAGGCAGCTAATCTAGCACGTCCACCCCGTGCATCGTGCGTCAACCAGGCACGCGAAAACCCAACCATCACGTCGGCTTCAAGACCGACATCGAGCGGTTCGCGGAGAAAGCAACGATAGCATTGCCCACGAACCCCATCGCCGCCACTGCTAAGGTCACCATCGTCAGGCGCAACGGATCGAACTGCACGCCCATGCCCAGGTGCAGAAATGCAATCAGCCCCGCGGTGACCAGCACCGTGATGCCAAATGTACGCGCAAGCAGCTTCTCCCGATTGCACAGCACCGCGAAAGATCCGTAAAAGTCCGCCAATCGCAGCGTTCCGGCCAGCACCACTACCTTGACGACCGGAGCGGCCTCGACATACGCAGTGAGATAACGATGAACCAGGTAATCGAACAACCAGATAAATGGAAAGTAGAAGATGACGGAAAGCCCCACAATCACGGCGGTCGCCAAAGTAGCCAGTCCAAATGCTCGTTGGTGTTCGCCGCGAGCGATCATGCGACCCATTATGGGGTAGGCCGAAACATTGATGATCGTCTGCGCCGTTTCGAATACCACCAGAGCCATCAGTCCGAGAGCCAGGATTCCATAGTCGTGGTCCGTGAGCAACATCAAGCCTGACCAGCGATCCAGCGCGTATAGGAGCGTCATCATGGAATTCAGCCACAGCAGATGCAGCGCGCCCGGCAGATTGGTCAGAAGCCAAGTATGGTCCGACCACAGCCGGAGCGCCTTGCGCCGCACATCTCTACCACGTACGTGGGCGCAAATTGGCTGCGACAGCAGTAACGTGACCAGTGCCTCCGTGCCCAGCACCGCGGGCACGTATCGCGTGAGCCACGCGACCAGCAATCCGCAAGTCAGAAGCAGAATCGCCCGCGTCGCTGACAAAAGCGCGTGGTTAACAAAGCGCATGTCGCTCTTGAGGTCGATGAGCTTGAGTACGAACACGTATTGCGCCACGGAATAGAACAGCGACGCGTACCACCACAATGTCGATTTAACCAAGCCGACAGCCAACGCCACGCCTAAGGCCGCTGCGGCAACTGCACTCGCAATGCCGAAGACACCAAGCGCCGCTCCCAGCAGGTCGGTCACGGCATCAAGCTCGCGGCGAGCATACTCTCGCGGCAGCAGCTTGTGCCCAAGCAGCGGCAGGCCTGCGCCCGCGAAGGTGGCAAACGTCGATCCAACCAGTATGGCTTCGTTCAGGGCGCCGAAAGCCGCTACTGGAAGCAGCTTCGCATAGATCAGGTTCTTGGCGAACAGCAGCCCGGTCGACAGCAACAGCAGCGGGATATATATGAATTCGCGCCTGCGAAGCGTTAGCGCAAACGGCCGCATTCAGACCAGCATTTCTAGCGCGGATTCGCCGACATCGTCGTTCTGATTGCCGAAGTCATTCAAGGCATATTGAATCTGAAGCGCGAGTCTCGGGCGCGAAGCAGGTGGAAGGCCCTTATGGATGCACATGGTGTCCTCCGCGAAGCCTGTTCCGGCCGGTCCGGTAATCGTGACAACGGAATCTGCGCCGTAGGCCGCAAGGATTTCTTCATCGCTGTAACGTCGAACCGCGAAATGCTCCCGGAATGAAGCGCGCCGCTTGTGGCGATGAGTTCCGCGCACGGCGACGTGTGGGCCGGAGGCCGCATCTACGTCCGTAAGATAGAAGAAGAACTTGATGAACCTGAAGTCGTCCAGGTCAAAATGAAACTTTTGCGCGGCGAAGTCTCGGGCGGCCGCATTGGCTTCCTCCGGATAGCTCCACCACAGATTGACGCCAACCAGCTTGGGCTTCGCCCCTACGTAGCGGGCTGCGATCTCCAACAGAACCGGATCCTCGGCCAGGCGGGCCACGAGCGTCGACCGCTGTCGTACGTTCATGTACTGCGCGAGCAGAAACCGGCGCCCGAGCCTCCGACGCGCCTCCTCGATCCTTCCAGCCGGAAATCCCAGTTTCCGATTGCGTTCGATCCAGCACGGATTGACTTGTGCGAAATCCAGCAACTCGGCGACCACCGCCGGCGGTAAATTCAGGCCGAACGCCAGTCCATCACGCTCAACGGCGTCCGCCAGCGCCCGCGCGTTGGCGCTGGGGAAATACTCCGATTTCCTGCCACTGAGCTCGCGCAGAAATCCATCGAGGGAGCCACGCATGGCACACTGTGCGCGCACGGTGGCATTGCGAACATAGTCAAAGCGCGCAATCGACCGCATCAGGAAGAACCCGGGGTGCATCCAAAGTGTCTGTAATGCATTCCTTAGATTCGCCAATGATCGTCTCCCATCCTGGACTCCAGTGCTCCCATTCTAGACCCCGGCTGGGGTAGAAAATGGGTTTTCCACATAGGCGCGCATCGAATCCTTGCGCAGAGTCGCGACTGAAAGGCGATCGTCAGGATTGATCATGTCGGCGCCGCGATCGGCGAACACTACGCGGCTGATCAGGGCGTAGGCCGGATTCCATAGAAACATCGCCGCATAGTCCATCTTGTAGCAGAACAGGCCGTCGACATGTTTGTAGCGATTGCGATAGGGAAGCGGCGGGTAGAAATCAAGGATAATCATGTAGCCACCGTCCGCCAGGACTCGGTCCGCTTCGGCCGCAATCACGAAGAGATCCTGCCGGTCGCAAAGGTATAGACAGAAGCCGAACACCACCAACTCGAAGGAGCCTGCCTTGTAAGGCAGGCGTTCTGCTGTACCCGTTGTCAGGGTAACGTCCGGATAGCTTGCGGCCCCCTGGGACACGGCCTCAGAAGACGGATCAACACCGAAGCATTCGGCACCGAGTTCGCGCCGTATCAAATCAAGACGCCAGCCGTTGCTGCAGCCGATCTCCAGAATCCGTTTGGGCTTCAGTGCGAGAGTTCTGAGACATTGTATGACCTGATCATCCTGCGAACCCGACCCCAACTCCGCGAAGACACGCTGGTTGCGGCGGTGAAATCCGTCGCCTTCGGAACGCAGAAAAATCTCGCTCTGCTTCACATCAACACCCTGTTATCGCGCTGCTCAGTGACATTCTAGGCCATTCATAGATCCCCGCGGGGCAGCATGCTTCGCACGTCATCCACCCAACGTAGGCCGAAGCGTCGCCGGACCAAGAGGCGGGGAGATCGAAGCGGCGATTGCTCCCATTTCCCAAGCGCCTCCCAGTCGCCCTGCTCTACCAATCGGACGATCGAAGTCTCTGCCTCGTCGTCCGTTCCAGATGTGGGGTCGTCCGCCTCGAGCCGTCGATTCTGGCACATTCGCACCAAACGCGAAGGGTCTGCCCCACGCAGGTACTCATATCGCACTGTTGTCTGCGCTCGGACGTAGTCCTCGAACTGCGTGAAGCGCCGCCCATAGGTATACAGATAGCGCAGGGTTCGCCTGATCGCGCGCGCAGGATCGTGACGCTTCAGTTCGTCCAGGAGGCTCCAGCTGGAATCGTCCTGGATATGTACCGAGAAACCGGCGTCTTCGTACGGGGCATGGCCAATGCCCACTACCGGCTTGCCGCGCAACCCCGCCTCGACTCCGGTACTGCTTGCATTTACTACGACCAGATCAGCCTGTTCAATCAGGGCGTAGGTGTTGAATCGCTCCGCGCTCGAGATCACCGTCATCCCCAGCTTTCTGCCCCACTCGGTGTACAGGCGCTCCGATCGCCAACCCGTATTCAGGCCGACATGCTCTGACCAGTTCGGATGACACCGCAACACACACCACCTCGGATCCAGCTGCAGCCGACTAAGCAACAACTCCATGGCCTCGGTATGGTCGGGCCAATGCGATTGGTAGTCCGGATGACCTTCAACTTCGTTCTTGCTGCTCGGCAGAATCGCCACCCGTGTTGAACCGCTGGGTCCGGGCCACGCGCCAGACTCCGAGTTCCGGTTGTATAGTCGCCACTCAAGGGTATTTCGCTGTCTGAAGCGATCGGCAGCAATGCGCCCCGCGTAACGGGCTTGATCTGGCAGCAGCGGCGCATCGCGAAACTCGCGCGATAGGCGTTTGATTTCCCTCAACCCGAGGCAATTCTGGTCCGGATTGAGCAACAGGCCGTGGCCGAACCAGGATCGTTCGACCGAAACATACGGTATTCCGCAATCCTCGCAGGCCGCGGCCAGGGCTGCGGTCAAATCCATCCGCCCATTGAACAGCAGCACAGCCTCCAGTCCGCGCGCATCAATCCAGCGTTTCGCGTTCCCGTAGACGATCTCCATCGGGTCGTACAGCTGCTGCTGTGCTGCGCGCAGTTCTGGAGTTGCAAGTTCAGCCGCCGATTCTGTGCGAAAACGTGTGGCAATGCTGGACACGGTCAAGTGTGCGAGCCTGCGCTCATCGAGCGAGGATCGCAGACGATTATTCACCGACCAAAGTCTTGGTACGGCAAACGATCTGATCCCACCGATCACACATCCAGCACAATGCGTTACTCGGGGGCGGCCGCGAAGATCGCGGCTGTAGCAATGGCTGAGTGCGGCATCGCAAGTGAATCCATGGATTTCGTGCCCCGCACCCTCAAGCAGGGCCACCAGATACGCCATATGCTCGACATGTGGGCGAAAGGAGAAAATGCTGGCAATGCCGAATTTCATCTACCGCTGTCAGCTCGCGATCAGGTCCCAGGATGCCGGCGTGCCTGAAGCCGCGTCGCGCGTCACCCGGCGGCCGAGCAATGTCTCCAGGTACTTTGGCGGCAGTCCGCGCCCCGGCCGAATTGCGCGCAGATTCTCTCGCGTCAATCGCTCGCCGGCGCGAACGTCACGGGCTATATATAGGGAGCGACGGAACTGCAACGAAGCCGCCTCGGGTTCCGTAGGTCCGTAGACAACCGAGCCTACTGCCGCAGCAGCCGCGGAACATTCGATCACGAGGCGAGTCAATTCGGCCGGTTCCAGTGAAAAGGCCGAATCCACGCCCCCGTCCATACGATTCAGCGTGAAATGCTTCTCTATTATCGTGGCCCCGAGCGCTACGGCGGCAACCGAAACGCCGATGCCGAGCGTGTGGTCAGAGAGCCCAACCTCGCAGCGGAAGGCGTCACGCAAGTTTGCGATCGTTGCCAAATTCGCACTTGCAGGATTCGCCGGGTAACTGCTGGTGCATTTGAGTACCGCCAGCTCCCGGCATCCACCCTGCCGCGCCGCCGCCACGGCTTCCCCAATCTCAACCAGAGTCGCGAGCCCGCTGGAGATGATCATCGGCTTGCCGGTACTCGCGACCTTGCGGATCAGGTTCAGATCGACGTTTTCGAACGAGGCGATCTTGTAGCAAGGCACGTCAAGGTCTTCTAGAAAATCCACCGCACTTTCATCAAAAGGAGTACTGAAGCCCAGGATTCCCCTTTGTCGACATCGCTCGAAGATCCGCGGATGCCATTCCCACGGAGTATGTGCCTCGCGGTACAGTTGGTAGAGGCTCTTGCCGCTCCACAGGCTCCCCTTGTCGGTAATGAGAAACTCTCCTGTCTCAATATCGAGAGTCATAGTATCCGCGGTGTAGGTCTGAAGCTTCACGGCGTGAGCGCCCGCTGCAGCGGCGACATCGATCAGTTGCAATGCGCGCTCCAGCGAGCCGTTGTGGTTTCCGGAAATCTCCGCTATCACAAATGGCGTCCGCCCCGCGGCGATGTCGCATGATCCGATCTTCATGGCTTCGGTTCCTCTGGCGTCTGCCTGGATTCTCTCACCCGCGAGTATTTTAGCCAGTCCTGGTCGCTTGTCTCGAGCTGCATACCGGCGGCCTTTGCAATTTTCACAGACGCCAGATTGTCCTTGTGCATACTGGCAAAAACGTATCCGCTAACGTCCTCCAGCGCCAGCACCACCAGACGCCGTCCGAAGCCATGTCCGCGCAAATCGGGCGCCACAGTCCAGGAGACCTCGGTGGCGCTCTGCACTGGATCCAGCCGCACCGTACCAGCCGGCCGTCCGGCAACTTCGGCAACCAGCAATCGGCGGCCACGATCACCGAGCACGCCAGCAACCCACGCCCGATGTTGAGCCTCATCAATTACACCGGTTTGCCGGCTCCAGCGACGCGTCTGCGGATCGTTGCGCCACTCCAGCAGAACCTGCCAATCCGCCAGTGTCGCCGGCCGAAGCGTCAGAGCGGTTAGCGCCTGATCCCCCGATGTCATGAGATGTTCGCCATTTCATCCGCGACTCGTGCGGCTCCGAGCCCGTCCACCAAATCGGAGGCGCGATTGCTCATCTCACTAACCCTTGCCGGGTCCCGTATCAGACTGTCTACCACTTCGCTCAGCACCCTTATCGCGACCGACGACAACGAGCCAAGATTTATCGCGCATCCGCTGTTCGCCAATCCCTCCGCCGTCAGCTGCTGATTGTCGGCAATCACGAACATCACGCTGGGAAGCGCCAGGCAGCATCGCTCCCACGCTGACGTTCCGGCGCCACCGATCGCCAGATCGCTGCTCAATAGCAATTGCGCCGGGTGCTGCACAAAACCGCGAAATTTCAAGTTGAAATCATAGCGCGCCGCTGAATGCTGGGTTTCACCGATTACATTCACGCTGATGCTATCGGACTTCACCACCCGGCCGAGAGCTTGCAGGATCGTTGCCAGACAGCCTTCCTCAGGAAATGCGCCCAAGGCGACCAGAATGGAACGAATTCCGTCGCTACGGATCCTTGCGGCCGTGCGAGCTGCCAGAAATTCGCCCCGGACCAATGCGTACCGGGGGCCTAGCAACTGGCCACAGCTGTCAGGAACAAGGCACGCATAACGTGCCGCCGAATCGGCACATGGAGTCTGGTCGAGCAACAAATCGCATTCGTGGGTGCGGTCGGCAAGATCATCGATCGCCAGGACCCGGTTTGAACGTCCGCGTGCAATACGCGACCAGTGCGCATCCAGTGCGTAGTGGTCGTACACGAGCCAGTCAACTCCGTCTGAAACAGCAAGCGCCCCGGCCGTCTCGCGAGCATCGGTCTCCGGTCGAACACCGAGCCACCTTGCGTAACCAGTCAGATTCGGATCCGGCACGAGACTCACTGGCAGGCGCGCCACTACATGTCCGCGCCGCAGAATCTCAACCTCCAATGCCCGAGGAATATACCTGGCTATAAACCGGGTCCGCACTCCTCGTCGGCGCAACTCATCCGCCAGGGAAATGCAGCGGATAAGATGACCGGAACCCATTCCGGGCGCCGCATCCGCTCGAAACACGACTTCAGCGAACACGAAACAACGGCTGGATCGGCTCGCACTGCAGAAGTTCGCGTAATGGGCGTCCGTCGATTACCTCGCGCATGCGCGAGAAGGCTGCCTCATAGCCAAGGCGCAGGCGCTCCACATCCTCGTCACCATGAGCATAGGAAATGTTATGCGTCCCGAGCGTAAGTACACCTTTCGCAAACATCTCCTGCAGCAGCAACGTCTTGAATCCCCACATGCTGACATCGCCGACATCACGCAACGTGAGAAAACTCCACGCTGGATGTCCGCTGACGCCGAAACTGCCTTCCAGCCCGAATCGCTCCAACTGCCCTCTGACCATGGAAACCACCCGCTCGCCCGTGCCTTTGAGCTGATCGATCACGGGTACTCTCTGCAACTTGCGCAGCGTGGCGAGTGCGGCCGCCAACGATAGGGTCTCACCGCCGAAAGTGAAGGAAAAGAACACTTCTTCCATTTCGCGCATGACGTCGGCTCGGCCGACAACCGCGGACACGGGATAGCCGTTCGCAAGTCCCTTACCAAAGGTCGACAGATCTGGAATCACACCGAACAGTGACTGCGCCCCGCCTATATGAAAGCGGAATCCCGTCACGACTTCGTCGAACACCAGCAGTGCGCCGTGTCGGTGTGCGAGCTCCTTGACGTCGGCCAGAAAGCCTTCCTTCGGCTGCTCAACGTTCATGGGTTCGAGGATCACCGCCGCAAACTCCCCCGGATGCGCATGCAGGACCGCATGCAGCGAGTCAATGTCGTTGTAGCGGAATACATGGGTCAGTGCGCGAGTAGCCCCCGGTACGCCCTTGTTGCGCAGCGTGGCGCCGACGTACCAGTCCTGCCAGCCGTGATAGCCGCACACCGCCACGTGATCGCGGCCGGTAAATGCTCGCGCCACCCGAATGGCTCCCGCCGTGGCATCCGATCCGTTCTTTCCAAACCGCACCATCTCGGCGGACGGAATTAGCTTGACGAGTTCCTCGGCGACCTCGATTTCGATCGGGTGAGGTAAGCTGAATATGACACCATTGCGCATCATGTCTGCGACGGCGCGGTCAACATCCGGATCGCAGTATCCCAGGGTGACGGCTGCAAGGCTGTTGATAAAGTCGGTGTATTCGTTGCCATCAACGTCCCATACCCGGGCGCCCAGACCTCTCGAGATGTAGTACGGCGATGCGCCGTGGGGGTATTGTGTTCGGCTCTTGCTGAAGGTCTGGGTTCCAAGTGGAATCGTGCGTAGCGCACGTGCCAGCAGGGCTTCGGATTGCTTGAAGCTCGGGCCGCTCATAGTTTCCTCATCCTCAGGGCTTAGGGTGACTGGGCGCCGCGCCGATTAACTGCCGGTCAGCTTCGAGCGATTTCAGATATCCCTCGTTTTGCTGAATGCCCGCGTTCAGCTGCGCGAGAGCCGGCTCTGATTCCAGCAGGTGCAATACGTCGGCCATCCTGAAGCGCGGATTAACAGGATAGAGGCGTTCGAAAATCGTGGAGATCAGCGCATAGTCCGCGCGCTCGTCTACGGTCCAGCGGAGTACCGAGAAGTCGATCGGGTTCCTATAGGATCCGATCCGAAACAATTGTGGATGCTTCCATATGTAGGGAGTGACATGCTCTCGCTCCGAAGGCAGTTGGCCGTGTTGCCAGGCTACAGCCAGCGAATCGCGGGTCATCACTTCGACGTCCAGCCCGTCAGGAAAAGATCGCTCTTGTGCATTGCTGGCATAGTCGAACCTTCCATGCTCACGAAGTGCCACCACGGCATCGATGACTTCCGGGCATATCAGCGGACAGTCTCCGGTCAGACGTACCACGACCGTTGCAAGCGTAGGCTCGACCGCGCGGTAGAAGCGGTCGAGCACGTCATCGAGCGATCCGCGGCTGCAGCTTACTCCAGTGCGCATGCACTCTGAAGCGATCGTGTCATCGGCTGGTGCCGTACTGGTAGCGACAATGATCTGATCAAGCGACTGCGCCTGACGCACGCGCTCGATCTGACGGGTGAGCATCGGCACGCCAAGTAGCGGCAGCAATACCTTACCGGGCAATCTGGTAGACGACATGCGAGCCTGTAATACCGCGGTTACGAGTGGCATTTCAGGAGCCGCTGCTACGGTTTCCCAGGCGCCGGCCAGCGCCATGGGTCGACCAAGGCCTCGTCATCGATTGCAAAGTCCTCGAACGGCAGCCCGGCAGCGGCCACAGAGGACTGTTGTTGCAATTCCTGCAGCTCTGCGACCGACGTCACTCCCACAAGCGCATAGCTTGCCGGCGTTCGGCTTTGCACAAACTCCAGTCCGGCCGCGCCTGGGCTCGCACCGGCCGCGACCAACTCGCTTCGGATCCTTTCAAGCTTATCGCGCCAGGGAAAGAAGTAACTCGGTAAGTCAGCTGGTTGAGCCAGCAAAATTCCCTGCAGGAAGACACTGCGGGCATGAATCTCTGCGCCGCTCTCCAGCAGGTCTCTCAGCAGGCCCGACCGGACGATTCGCTGATCTACATAATTCATCGGGATCTGATATAGATCGAGCCGATAGCGCCGCAGGCAATACTCGATGTGCTCTCTCTTGAGCACCGACACGCCCACCTTCTGAACGGCGCCCCGGTCGCGAAGCTCCAACAGCAATTCGACTATCAGGTCACCACCCGGCCGCAGCAGATCTTCGGGCGAATGTATCAGCAAGCCATATACGGCGGTGCGGCCAAGCGCGCCAAGGGAATTCATAAATGACGCCCGGATGGCCGCGATGTCGCCGATGCCGAATGACGGTTGGCGAGCAATCCGTGTTTTGGTGACTATTTTCGCCCGGAAAGGTAGCACGGGGCCGATTATCTCCTCGGCCCTCCCGTAAGCGGGCGCCGTGTCGAATAGATCGACACCGCTTTTGAGTGCAAACTGCATAATTGCCCGGGCGGCTTCGGGCTGAACTTGCCCACAGGTATTGGTTACACCGTACGGGCTACCGAACTGAGCCGTTCCAAGCCCCAATTTCATCGCGTCGTTCCGTGCCGCAGAATCGAATCAGACGCCCGCGGTATGATTCATCTGTTGGATCTCCGCAACCGACAAGACCCACGGATTGGATCCGGAATTGTATTCGAAACCCGGTGCAACCGGTTTGCCTACGTCGCCGCTTCGGTCTGTCGAATAATCAA
>Ga0209483_1003350_pt1 | contig 10568 bp, 11 predicted proteins | sample NGEPerA_FD_184508 | JGI IMG/M metagenome (GOLD analysis project Ga0209483, IMG submission 184508) | Arctic peat soil microbial communities from the Barrow Environmental Observatory site, Barrow, Alaska, USA - NGEE PermafrostL2-A... | ecosystem: Environmental > Terrestrial > Soil > Wetlands >...
ATCTCTACATCGCGGTCGGAATTTCCGGTGCGATTCAGCATCTCGCTGGGATGAAAGACTCCAAGGTGATTGTTGCTATCAATAAGGACGAGGAGGCGCCGATCTTCCAGGTCGCCGACTACGGGCTGGTCGCCGACCTGTACCAGGCGCTGCCCGAACTGGCGGCGGAACTGGACAAGGTCAAGCGTTGACCACGCCTGCAAATTAGCTGGTCCATAGGTGGTGTCATCGCACGGTTCGTCGTAAAACTGCAGATAAGTTACCGAAAACGAAGCCGAGGGCCGGGTCTTCGCATCGATCGGACAAAAACATGGCGTTGAAGATTGAGACTGTCGGGGTGATCGGCGCCGGACAAATGGGCAACGGCATTGCCCATGTCTGCGCGCTGGCGGGTTATTCCGTGATGCTGAACGATGTGTCGAGCGACCGCATCAAAGCGGGTCTGGCGACCATCAACGGCAACATGGCCAAGCAGGTCGGCAAGAAGGCGATCAGCGAGGACGACCGCAAGGCCGCCGTTGCGCGCATCAAGCCGGCGGAAAAATTCGACGCCATGGCGGCCTGCGACATCGTGATCGAGACCGCGGCCGAGAAAGAAGACCTCAAACGCAAGATCTTCTCGGATCTGTGCGCCTCGCTTAAGCCGGAAGCCATCGTCGCCACCAATACCTCGTCGATCTCGATCACACGGCTGGCGTCATCGACCGACCGGCCAGAGCGATTCATCGGCATTCATTTCATGAATCCTGTGCCGTTGATGGAATTGGTCGAAGTGATCCGCGGCATCGCCACCGACGACGCCACCTTCGAGACCAGCAAGGCCTTCGTTACCAAGCTCGGTAAAAAGATCGCGGTGTCGGAGGATTTTCCGGCTTTTATCGTCAACCGCATTTTGCTGCCAATGATCAACGAGGCGATCTACACGCTGTATGAAGGCGTCGGCAACGTCGAGGCGATCGACACCGCGATGCGGCTCGGCGCGCATCATCCGATGGGGCCGCTCGAACTCGCCGACTTCATCGGTCTCGACACCTGTCTGTCGGTCATGCAGGTGCTGCACGAAGGCCTGGCCGATTCGAAGTACCGGCCGTGCCCGCTGCTGGTGAAATACGTCGAGGCCGGCTGGCTCGGCCGCAAGACCCAACGCGGGTTCTACGACTACCGCGGCGACAAGCCGGTGCCGACGCGCTAAGCGATAACGCGCCACAAATTCAGCAGTGCCAGCGCCAGGATCGACAGCCAGGTCAGGCTCTGCCCGGCGCGTCGGCCGAAGCCGGCATTTTCCGTCGTCCACATGTTCCAGCTCTGCAGCACGCGCGCGACAATCAACGCGACGCCGACGATGTGCAGCGCGGCGTGCCAGCCGCCGTTGAGTTCGTAGAGCGCCATCAGCACCAACGCGAGCGGGATGTATTCGGCGGCGTTGGCGTGCAGACGGATCATGCGCAGCATTTCCGGATTGCCACCATCGCCGAGCGCAACGCGCAGCTTGACCCGGTGCCTGGTGACGTTGATAGCCAGCGCCACGAAAATAAGCGCCAGAATTCCGGCATAAAGCGCCGTGATCGATACCGCCATGTGTTTATCTCCCCCGTGAATGCCGCGGTTTGCGGCGTTTACTTGCCGTACTCGTCGTGCCGCCGCACCCAGGCCATGGACCAGGGCAAAGTATCCTCGTCGCGGCCGTTCGGCGCCATGTCGAGGAAATTGTAGGCGCCGACGAGCATGTCCAGTCCCCGCGCATAGGCGGAGTAGGTGTGAAACACCGCGCCATCGTCCTTGATAAAGGCGCTGAGCCCCGGCGCTTCCTCGCTGGGAAATTTGCCCTTGGCGTAATTGTAGTCGACCTCGCCCGCCATCTCTTCCTTGGTGAACGAAACACCGAAGTCGTGGTTGAAGTCGGTGCCATAGGACGACACCCATTTGAATTTCCAGCCCATGCGTTTCTGGTAGGCCTCGATCTCGGCGAGCGGCGCCCGCGACACCACCACCAAGGTCACGTCGCGCTGCACCAGGTGAATGGCGGCGCCGTCGAAATGATCGGCCAGATATGAGCAACTCGGGCAGCCTTGTACCCAGCCGGGCCCGAGCATGAAGTGATAGATCAGCAATTGGCTCTTGCCACCGAACAGATCAACTAGCGTTTCCTTGCCGTCCGGCCCGTCGAACATATAAGGCTTGCCGACTTTCACCCACGGTAGCTCGCGGCGCTGTTTGCTCAGCGCGTCGCGCGCCTTTGTGAACTCCTTCTCCTTGGCCAGCAGCGCCTTGCGCGCCGTCAGCCACTCATCCTGCGATACGATTTTGTGCTGCATGGCGTTCCCCAGCGATTACTTTTTCACGGGCGTGATCCAGCCGACGCCGGCGCCGCCCGGTTCGGTAAGGATGGCGATGCGGCCGACGCCGGGCACGTCGAAGACCGGGCGCATGAGTTTGGCGCCGGCGGTAGTGGCCTTTTTCACCCGCGCATCGACATCATCGACCGCCAGATAGGACATCCAATGTTCGGGAACGCCTTCCCACTGGGCTCCGCCAATCGTAAACAGTCCGCCGACCGGCTTGTCGCCCATCTTGGCGACCCAATAGGTGCCCTCCGGCATCGGCATGTCATCGAAGGTCCAGCCGATGGTGGCACCGTAGAATTTCTTGGCTTTCTCCGGATCGCGCGTAACCAGTTCGTTCCAATAGAAATTGCCGTGTTCGCTTGATGATTGGGCCATCGACGCCTCCTGCTACTACCCGTTGAGAAATTCGCCGAGCTTGTCCATCGCGCTGGTCCAGCCTTTATTGTGATTGTCACGCGCGGTCTCGTCGAAGAACTGTTCGTGAACCATCGTAAACAAGGTGCCATCGCCATCGGGCTTGAATGTCAACGTCACAAGTGACTCGCGTTCCGGCGTCGATTTCCAGGCCCAAGTGAAAACCAGCTTCTCGTTTGGGATGACTTCGCGATAGACGCCGTTGACGTCGTGATGTTCGCCATCGGGCGCCTGCATCAGCCAGCGGTAACGGCCGCCGATGCGTGCGTCGCCTTCCGTGGTCAGCACTTTGACTTCGCCGGGCCCCATCCATCGCTTTACTTTTTCCGGGTCGGTCCACGCGGCGAAGACTTTCGCCGGCGCGGCGTTGAAGCGGCGTTTGATCGTGAGGCTCGGCTTGGTGGTGACGGTGGACATGAGTCTTCCTCCAGGAATGCGGCGAGTTGATCGAGTTTTTCGTTCCAGAATCGCTGATAGCGGTTGAGCCATTCGTTGGCTTCGTGCATCGGCTCGGCGCGCAGCCGGCAAGACACCGTGCGGCCGGCCTTGTTGCGCGTCACGAGCCCTGCATCCGACAGCACGTCGAGATGCTTCATGATCGCCGGCAGCGACATCGTGAACGGCTTGGCGAGTTCGCTGACCGAGACGGCCTCGGTTTGGCTCAGGCGCGCCAGCAATGCGCGCCGCGTCGGATCGGCGAGCGCGGCAAAGGTATGGTCGAGCCCTTTGGCAGAATAGTAAACCATATGGTTAAGTATAGGCGCGCGGGCGGAAGAGTCAAGCTAAGCTGGCCGAGGCATCGTTCACTATTTTGCGAGGGCCGCTTGGATCAGTTTAACGGCGTCATCGCTGGCCCATTCGGCAGGGCCCGCGATGGTGCCGATCTCGCAGCCTTTTGGATCGATCAGCAACGTGGTCGGCATGCCGAAGGCGCGGCCGACGGCCTTCAAATCCTGAAACGTCTTGGCGTCGGGGTCGGCGTAATAGGCGAGTTTCTCGACCCCGACTTCCTTCAGAAAAGCTTTCGGCTTGTCGGGATCGCGCGTGTCGATATTGATTGCCACCACTTCGAAGTCGGGGCTCCCCAGCCGCTGCTCTAGCGCGTCGAGCGCCGGCATTTCCTTCCGGCACGGCATGCACCAGGTGGCCCACAGGTTGAGCAGCACCGTGCGCCCACGCCAATGCTCGAGGGTCAGGGGCTTGCCGCCTGCGTCGTGGAAGGCAAGTTCAGGTACCTTAAGCGGGCTCTTGGCAACGTTAACGGCGGCCACCTCGCCACGCGTAAAAGGGGCCAGTTTACGGGCCATTTCGACCGCCGGCCGGCACGCCACGTCGCCGCCGTCATTGCGAGTCAGGGTCGCAATCCCGTATACCCCCGCCAGCCCGACGACCACGCCGGCTACGCCGCCTGCCAGAATCAGGGCCAGGTGTTTTTTGGCGAAGCCGGGCGAAGGACGTGGGGTCATAAACGGCGAGATTCCGGTGGCTAGGCGAGCTGTAACATGAACAACAAAATGTGGGGCGGGCGGTTTGCGTCCGGTCCCGGTACCATCATGGAGGAGATCAATGCCTCCATCGATTTCGACCGGCATCTTTACCGCCAGGACATCGCCGCGTCCAAGGCCCATGCCGACATGCTGGCCAAGCAAGGCATCATTACGGCGGACGATGCGAAAAAGATCGCTCACGGTCTAGACACGATCCTGTCAGAGATTGAGGCCGGCAAGTTCTCGTTCAAGCGGACGCTCGAAGACATCCACATGAACGTGGAGGGCCGGCTCGGCGAGCTGATCGGCGAGGCGGCCGGGCGGCTGCACACCGCGCGCTCGCGCAACGATCAGGTGGCGACCGATTTTCGGCTGTGGATGCGCGACACCATCGATGCACTCGACGCGGCGCTCGCCGGCTTCCAACGCGCGCTGGCCGACAAGGCGCTTGAGCACGCCGGCACGGTGATGCCGGGTCTCACACATATGCAGACCGCGCAGCCGGTGACTTTCGGTCATCATCTGCTCGCCTATGTCGAGATGGCGGCGCGCGACCGCGGTCGGTTTGCCGATGCGCGCAAGCGGCTCAATGAATCGCCGCTCGGCTCGGGCGCGCTGGCTGGCACCTCATTTCCGCTAGATCGCGACATGACCGCGAAAGCGCTCGGCTTCGATCGGCCTTCGGCGAATTCGCTCGATGCCGTGTCCGACCGCGACTTCGCCATTGAGACATTGGCCGCGGCGTCAATCGCGGCGGTGCATCTGTCGCGGCTCGCCGAGGAGATCGTGCTCTGGACTTCGCCGCTCACCGGCCTGGCCAGGCTGTCGGACAAGTTCACCACCGGCTCCTCAATGATGCCGCAGAAGCGCAATCCGGATGCGGCCGAGCTGGTGCGCGCCAAGACCGGCCGGGTCATCGGCGCGCTCAACGCGCTGCTGATCGTAATGAAGGGTTTGCCGCTCGCCTATGCCAAGGACATGCAGGAAGACAAAGAGGGTGCCATGGATGCGCTCGGCGCGCTCGCGCTGTCGATCGCTGCGATGACCGGCATGGTCGCCGATCTCGAGCCCGACACCGCGCGCATGAAGAAGGCGGCCGGCGAAGGTTACGCGACTGCCACCGATCTCGCCGACTGGCTGGTGCGCAGCTTGAAAATTCCGTTCCGCGACGCCCATCACATGACCGGCCGCATTGTGGCCAAGGCGGCGGAGGCAGGCGTGGCCTTGCACCGGCTGCCGTTGGCCGTCATGTGCGAGATCGAGCCGCGAATCGGCGAGGACGTGTTCAGCGTGCTCTCGGTCGATAAATCGGTGAAGAGCCGGGCAAGTTTTGGCGGAACGGCGCCCAAAAACGTGCGCTCGCAGGCGAAGAAATGGCTGCGTAAGCTGGAGAAAGAGAAATCTTGAAGTTTATCCAGCCAGGTTTGGCCTTGATTGCCTGGTTTGCTATGGTGACGCCATGAACCCTTTTCGTGACCGCCTGTTTCTTCGTCTCGCCCTGACGGCTGCGCTCGCCGCGTCGCTCGGCTTGGCGGCGTGCGGCCGCAAGGGTCCGCTTGATCCGCCGCCCGGTTCCTCGTTGGCGGGTGAACCGCAGCCAAGCATGCCCTCCCTGATCGCCACGCCCACAACGCCGATCGGCGGACAGGCGCCGGCGAAGGATGGCGAGGCGGGCATTGGGGCCGATGGCCGGCCGGTCGCGGCCAAGGGCGTGAAAAAACAAATCCCTCTCGACGTTCTACTCAACTGAGCGTGTGATGCACCACTTCGCTTATCGCGACGGCGTCTTGCACGCCGAGGCGGTTAGCCTCGACACGCTCGCAGAAGCGGTCGGGACGCCGTTCTATTGCTATTCGACCGCGACGCTGGAGCGCCATTACAAGGTGTTCGCCGGCGCCTTCGCCGACGTCGACGCGCTGGTCTGCTACGCCATGAAGGCGAATTCGAACCAGGCGGTGATCGCGACGCTCGCCAAGTTAGGGGCCGGCGCCGACGTGGTGTCGGAAGGCGAGCTGATGCGCGCGCGGCTCGCCGGCGTGCCGGCCGACAAGATCATGTTCTCCGGCATCGGCAAGACCGCGCGCGAGCTGGCGCTGGCGGTGGACGAGGGCATTCTCTGCATCAATGTGGAATCCGAACCGGAGCTCGAGCTGCTCTCGTCGATAGCCTCGTCCAAGAACAGGTCGGTGAATATTTCGGTGCGCGTCAATCCCGACGTCGATCCCAAGACCCATCATAAGATCGCCACCGGCAAGGCCGAAAATAAATTCGGAATTCCGATCAGCCGCGCGCGCGCGGTTTACGAGCAAGCGGCGAAGTTGCCGGGCCTCAAGGTGACCGGTGTCGACATGCATATCGGCAGCCAGATCGTCGATCTCGATCCGTTCGACAATGCGTTCAAGCTGTTGGCCGAATTCGTGCGCACGCTGCGCGGCGATGGGCACACGATTTCCCATGTCGATCTCGGCGGCGGCCTGGGCATTCCTTACGAGGACGACAATGAGCCGCCGCCGCATCCGGACGAATATGCCAAAATGGTCAAACGCGCGACGCGCGATCTCGGTTGCCGTCTGATCTTCGAGCCGGGCCGGCTGATCGTCGGCAATGCCGGCATCCTGGTGATGCGCGTGCTATTCGTGAAGCAAGGCGAGGCCAAGAATTTCGTGGTGGTCGATGCCGCGATGAACGACCTGATCCGTCCGACACTCTATGATGCTCATCATCAAGTCTGGCCGGTCGCCGAGCCGGGGAAGTCGGCGCGCCGGATCCGCGCCGACGTGGTTGGGCCGGTGTGCGAAAGCGGCGATTTCCTCGCCCTTAACCGTGATCTGCCGGAGCCTGCAAATGGCGCGCTGCTGGCCGTGATGACGGCAGGCGCTTACGGGGCGGTGCAGGCCGGTACCTACAATACACGGCCGCTGGTGCCGGAAGTGCTGGTCAAGGGCGCGGAATGGGCGGTCGTGCGTCCCCGCCTTGAAGTTGACCAATTAATTGCGCTCGATCGTGTGCCGGATTGGCTCAAGGCCTAGCAAGGCACGCATGGCCCGGGATTCGCCTGCGTGGTAGTTTGATCGACACAACAGATTCTCCTTAGCCCGGCGACGGAGCGGCTTTTGGACGGTTTGGACGAGCAGCCAAAGCAGCAGGCGAACCCGACGCGGGCCCTGCTGGCGCGGGCGCTCCAGCGCGCGCGCGGCAGCCTGTTGTGGGAGCGGCTGTGGCCGGCGCTGGCAACGCTGGCGACAGCGCTCGGTCTATTCCTCGCATTCTCCTGGGCCGGATTGTGGCTGGCGCTGCCGCCGATCGCGCACGCCGTTGTGTTTTTCCTATTTGCGGTGGTTATCGCCGTCGCAGCCGTACCGCTGGTCATGCTGCGCGTGCCGAGCGCCACCGACGGGTTGCGCCGGCTCGACCGTAGCAGCGGCGAGAGCCACCGCCCGGCCACCGCGGTTGCCGACGAGATCGCCGCCAACCAAAACGATCCGGTCGCGCAGGCGCTGTGGCGCGCCCATGTCGAGCGCGCGCTGTTGTCGGCACGCAAGCTCAAGGCCGGTTGGCCGTCACCGCGGTTGGCCATGCGCGATCCGATGGCGTTGCGCGCGCTGGTGCTCATATTGGCGTTCGCAAGTTTCTTCGCCGCCGGCGGCGAGCGCTGGAAGCGCGTCACCGCCGCCTTCGACTGGAGCGGCGTGGTAACGCCGGCGAATTTCCGTATCGATGCCTGGGTCACGCCACCGGTCTATACCGGCCGGCCGCCGGTCATGCTGCCGGGCCTGCGCCCCGGCGAAACCGCGCAGACAGCGACCACGGTCTCGGTGCCGGCCGGCAGCCAGCTTGTGGTGCGCTCCACCGGCCATGTGCGCTTCGATATCGTGCGCAAAGGCGGCATCGAGGACGCGCCGTCCGAGGCGCACGCGGCGTTGCCGGCAGGCAGTGAAGAGCGCCGCTTCGTTATCAAGGGCGACGGTGCGGCGGTGCTGCACGGCGTCGGCAGCAGCGATCTCGCCTGGAATTTCACCGCCATCCCCGACCGTGCGCCGACGATCGAATTGATCAAGGACCCTGAGCGGCAGGCACGCGGCTCGCTGCGGCTCGACTACCGGATGGAGGACGACTACGGCGTAGTCGAGGCGCATGCCGCGTTCGCACTCAAGGACGAAGACGCGACGGACGAAAAGCCGGCGCATCCACTCTACGGCCCGCCGGAATTTGTGCTCACGCTGCCGCAGGCGCGCACCCGCAGTGGCGCGGCGCAGACCACGCGCGATCTCACCGAGCATCCATGGGCCGGCGCCAGAGTCTCGATGACGCTGGTGGCGCGCGACGAGGCCGGCAACGAGGGCCGCAGCGAAGCAACCGACTTCCAGCTTCCGCAACGCATCTTCGTCAAGCCGGTGGCGCGCGCTTTGATCGAGCAGCGCCGCATTTTGGCGCTCGACGCGGAGGCCAAACCGCTGGTGCTGGCTGCGCTCGACACGCTCACTATCGCGCCGGAACGGTTCACGCCCGAGACCTCGGTGTTCCTCGGCTTGCGCGCGATCTACTTCCAACTCGCCAACGCCAAGAGTGACGATCAATTGCGCGAGGTGGTGGCGCGCATGTGGGACATGGCGACGCAGCTCGAGGACGGCAATGTCAGCCAAGCCGAACAGGCGTTGCGGCAGGCGCAGGAGAAATTGCGCCAGGCGCTCGAACGCGGCGACAATGACGAAGAACTGAAAAAGCTGATGGATCAATTGCGCGCCGCGATGGACAAGTATCTGCAAGCGCTGGCGGAAGAAATGAAGAAAAACCCGCAGCAGCTCACGCGCCCGCTCGACCGCAATACCCGCATGCTCAGCCAGCAGGATCTCAAGAGCATGCTCGACCGGCTGGAGAATCTGGCGCGCTCCGGCAACAAGGACGCCGCGCGCCAATTGCTCGACCAACTGCAGTCGATGCTTGAGAACCTGCAGATGGCGCGCCCCGGCGCGCAGGCCGGCGACGGCGACGACGACATGATGTCGGCGCTCGACGAGCTGGGCGACATGATCCGCAAGCAGCAGCAATTGCGTGACAAGACCTTCAAGCAGGGCCAGGACCAGCGGCGCGACCGCCAGCGCCAGCAGCGCGGCCAGGGCCAGCAGCAGCTGGGCGATCTTCGCCAGGATCAGCAGGGCCTGCGCGACCGGCTCAATAAGCTGCTCGATCAACTCAAGCAGCGCGGACTCGGCAATCCCGGCCAGCAGGGTCAGGACCAGAAGGGCGACAGCGATATGGATCAGCTCGGCAACGCCGGCGAAGCCATGGGAGAGGCGGAGGGCGAGCTCGGTCAGGGCGATGCCGACAGTGCGGTCGACAGCCAGGGCCGCGCGCTCGAAGCCATGCGCAAGGGCGCCCAGGGGTTGGCACAGCAGATGCAGCAAAACGGCATGGGCATGGGTCAGGGCCCCGGTCAGCCCGGCCGTAACGGCCGCCAGCGCGCACAACAGGATACCGATCCGCTCGGGCGGCCAATGCGCGGCCGTGAATATGGCGACGACGTTACCGTGAAAGTGCCTGGCGAGATCGATGTCCAGCGCGCGCGCCGTATCCTCGAAGAACTGCGCAAGCGTTTCGGCGAGAGCTCGCGCCCGCAACTCGAACTCGATTACATCGAGCGGCTGCTGAAGGATTTCTGATTTTTTACGGTGCGCTTGCGCCGCTACTTCGTTCCGGCGGCGGCGTCCTGCGCGCTTAAGAAGCGCACCATCACGTCGCTCGCCTCGGCTGGCGGCGCCGGGATCAGGCTGCGGAATTCCAGCCGTTCGCCGGGACCGAGAATGCTGCGCGGCGGCGGCATGGTCCAGGTGTAGACTTCCTGTCCGGTGGCGTTACGCGCGGCAAAGCGCAGACGTGGCACTTCGGTCGCCTTGCCGGCCTCGCTGATGATCGCGCCCTGCACGATTAAGATATCGGCGCCCTCCTGCGCCTCCTTGAAAATCTTGACGTCCGCGAATTTGAGGCCGCGCAGATTGACCGGCAGGCCGACGGCCGCGAACAGCGACGCGGTCTGTGGCAAATAGCGCACCACTTCGTTGCGCGCGCCGACCAGCGCCACGTTGAAAGCGACCAGCACGAGAATGACCGCGGTCCAGCGCGACGAACGGCGTGACTTCTTGCGGCGCATCTGCATCTGCAGGCGGCGGGCGTCGAAACTTTCGGCCTCTTCGGATTCGAACACGGCTTCGGCCGCCTCCGGCAGCGGCGCATGTTCGATCTGCGGTACCAGTGACGGCGCGTCGGCGATCGTGACCGGTTCAGATTCGCTCGCCTGCACCTCGGCCGGGGCGGGGACCGGGGG
>Ga0209483_1003351_pt1 | contig 10567 bp, 10 predicted proteins | sample NGEPerA_FD_184508 | JGI IMG/M metagenome (GOLD analysis project Ga0209483, IMG submission 184508) | Arctic peat soil microbial communities from the Barrow Environmental Observatory site, Barrow, Alaska, USA - NGEE PermafrostL2-A... | ecosystem: Environmental > Terrestrial > Soil > Wetlands >...
GCGGCAACCTGCTCGGAGGTGACGAATTCCTTCGTCGGCTGCGCTTCCAGCAGCACGTCTTGGATGACCTGCTCCTTGGTGAGGTTGCGCGCCTTCATGGTGTCGGGAATCTGCTTTTCGACCAGCGGCGTCCAGACATAGCCCGGGCTGATGCAGTTGCAGGTGATCTTGAAGGTCGCAAGCTCCAGCGCCACGGTCTTGGTGAGGCCGGCGATGCCGTGCTTGGCCGACACATAGGCCGACTTGAACGGCGAGGCCACCAGCGAATGCGCCGAGGCGGTGTTGATGATGCGGCCCCAGCCGCGCTTCTTCATGCCGGGCACGGCGGCGCGGATGCCGTGAAATGCCGAGCTCAAATTGATCGCGATGATGGCGTCCCATTTGTCGATCGGGAACTCCTCGACCGGGGAGACGAACTGGATGCCGGCATTGTTGACGAGAACGTCGACCGAGCCGAACGTTTTCTCGCCGAGCGCGACCATGGCGGCGATTTCGGCGGGCCTGGTCATGTCGGCCGGCGAATGCACCGCCTTGACCTTGAAGTCGGACTCGATGCGAGACCGCTCCTTCTCGATATCGGCGGGCGCGCCCATGCCGTTGAGAACGATATTGGCGCCGGCGCCGGCGAAGGCGCGCGCATAGGCCAGCCCGATGCCGCTGGTCGAACCGGTCACGACAGCGGTCTTGCCCGTCAAAATACCCATCTCGTCTACTCCTGTTGCTGTTTGCCGTCGGGGACATCGGTGCCGTCCCCGGTGAGATCGTAGGTCACCATGGTTTCGCCGGATTGCGGCCGCTCCAGCCAATCTTCATGGCGCATCGACAGGTGCACGTCGCGCTCGCCGGCGCGCCAGTGTTCGACCATGCCGACATGTGAAAAGTCGTAATCCTTCGACGACGATTCGTAGTTCTTGCTGCGATAAATCAGGTGCACCACGGTGACGGTGTTTTCCTTGGCGGCCTCGCGCAGAATTTCGACCGAGGGATGGTTTTTGAGGTCATCCGGCAGCTTGCCGATCAACTCGCGGAGCGCCATGCGGATGTTGTGAACCTGCTTGTTCTTGTCGGTGTTCATCCGGGTGCGGCTGGAATAGCGGATGTCCTTCTCGCGCTCGGCGGCCTCGAGCAGCGAAGCCGGCAGCGGACCGCGGGCGCTGAACAAGTCGACCTGAAAGATCAGGAGGTCGTTACTGGTTTCCTGCTCCAGCACATAGTCGAGCGGGGTGTTGGAGGCGATGCCGCCGTCCCAGAAATGCTCGCCTTCAATGACAATGGAGGGAAAGCCCGGCGGCAATGCGCCGGACGCCATGATGTGCTCCGGCCCGATCTGCTTGCCCTGCTTTTTGAACTCGAAATTGTCGAAGTAGCTGAGATTGCCGGTGGTCACGCTGACCGCGCCGACGCTGAGCCGGGTCTTGAGATCGTTGATGCGGTCGAAATCCACCAGCCGCTCCAGCGTGGCGCGTAGCGGGGCAGTGTCGTAATAGCTCTGCGATTGCGGGCTGCCCTTCGGCCACAGCAACGCCGGGGGGAAGCGCGGCGTAAAAAAGCCGGGAACGCCGAATGTCGCGATCAAGGCAGCGCTGGTCTCGTTGAAATAGGACCGCCCATGACCGCCCGAGGTGACGGGATTCCACGGCACCGGGGCCGATACCATCTCCCAGAATTCCTTCAGGCGCTCGACCCGCGTTTCGCGGGGATTGCCGGCGATGATGGCGGCGTTGATGGCGCCGATCGAGATGCCCGCCACCCATTCGGGCTCGAAATCGGCGTGGCACAACGCCTGATAGGCGCCGGCCTGATAGGAGCCGAGCGCGCCGCCGCCCTGCAGCACAAGCACGCGCTGCGCCTTCGCGGGCGTCTTTGCTAGCATGCTGGCTGACGCTGGACTGGAAGCATCCATCATGACCGTCGATCGAATAGCAAAAGTGAACGTAGCGTGGCGTCAGTCGGCGATGGCGTCAATCCGCCAACGGGTCGGCCGAATGGCCGCCCGATGACTGGCTCCGACGGAGGGCGGCCATCACACCATGGTCATCGCGTATCGGTTGATGCAAGAATGAGCGTCCAGAACACCTTGTACTTGGTATTGGGAGCATAGCTCGCAGCGATGCCCAATTTTGTGACACCGTTTTTCAACATGTTCTCCCGGTGCGGGGGCGAGTCGCGCCAGCCGGAAAAGGCTTCGGCCAGGGTGTGATACCCGGCCGACACATTCTCCACCGCAAGGGTAGCGGGATATCCGGCGGTATTGAGGCGTTTGGCCAATGGCGCCTTCACATCATGGTCGAGCTTGTTGTGGCTCGCCATCGCCTGCGACTGCGCTTCGGCGAGCTTCATCAGCGCGGGATCGACCGTGACGCCGCCGAGGCCGTTGTTCTGCCGGTAGAGCGAGATCATCGACGCCGCGGCGTCGGGATCGAGCCTGGCGCCGGCATCGGCCATGTTGAGATACATGGTCGGCTGCTCGGGCAAAGGAGCTTCCCCGGCACAGCCAGTCAGCGCCAAAAGCCCGATAATGGCGATGATCGCCCGCGTCATGCAAATCCCCCGGTTCCGGGCTGTTGTTGCATGCCAACCGTGGCTGAAAGGTGAACGGCGGCCCAAATTCGACCATCATTCCGGGGAGCGCTACTCCCGGGCCGCAAAAATCCGGTAGCGTTTCGGCTGCAAACCGATGATATCGCCGCGCTGCAGCTGCCGGTCGCGGGGCGCATCGATCTCGATCACGGTGGCGCCCTGGTCCGCCGACAGCGCGATTTCGGCGCGCTGGATCGGGCCGAAGGTTCGCACCCGTTGCACCGCGCCGCCAAGCGCGCCGCTGCCGGCCGGCCCGATCTGCATGTCGTGGCGGCGGACGAACAATTGCGATGCGCCGGGAGAAGCGCCATCGGTCGCGATATCGAGCGTGGCGCCGCCGAGCCGCACGCAGCCGTCGCCGACATCTACCGGCAGCACGATGGATTCGCCGATGAAGCCATGCACAAAGGCGGTTGCAGGATCGTCATAGACCTCGCCGGGCGTGCCGATCTGTTCGATGCGGCCCTTGTCCATCACCACCACCCGATTGGCGACCTCGAGCGCCTCCTCCTGATCATGGGTGACGAAGATCGAGGTGACGTTGATTTCGGAATGCAGCGTACGCAGCCATTGCCGCAATTCCTTGCGCACCTTGGCGTCGAGCGCGCCAAACGGCTCGTCCAGCAGCAGGATGCGCGGCTCGATCGCCAGTGCGCGCGCCAGCGCAATGCGCTGGCGCTGGCCGCCGGACAACTGGCTCGGATAGCGGTCCGACAGCCAGTCGAGTTGCACCAGATCCAGCAATTCCTTGACACGAGCACGGATGGCAGCCTCGTTCTTGCGAACCGCACGCGGCTGCACCCGCAGGCCGAAGGCGACGTTTTCGAACACGGTCATATGGCGGAACAGCGCATAATGCTGGAATACGAAGCCGACATGACGCTCGCCGGCACCGTGGGCGAGCGCGTTCTCGCCATCGAACGAAACCTCGCCACCGTCCGGCCAGTCGAGCCCGGCGATGATCCGCAACAGCGTGGTCTTGCCGGAGCCCGATGGACCCAGCAGCGCCAGCAATTCGCCGTCGCCGACCTTCAGGTCGACGCCGTCGAGGGCGGCGAAGCTGCCGAACTTCTTGACGAGGTTTTTGACTTCAATCGCCATGCGGGATGTGTCCTTCGTCCAGATGCCGTTCGAGAATGGTTTTCACCACCAGCGTGACCAGCGCCAGCATGGCCAGCAGCGAGGCGATCGCGAACGACGCCACGAATTGATATTCGTTGTAGAGAATTTCAACCAGCAGCGGCATGGTGTTGGTCTCGCCGCGAATATGGCCCGACACCACCGACACCGCGCCGAATTCGCCCATCGCGCGCGCATTGCACAGCAATACGCCATACAGCACACCCCATTTGATGTTCGGCAAGGTGACGCGGAAGAAGGTCTGCAGGCCCGAGGCGCCGAGCGAGATCGCGGCCTCCTCTTCCTGCGTGCCCTGCTCCTGCATCAGCGGAATCAGCGCCCGCGCCACGAACGGAAACGTCACGAACACGGTCGCGAGCGCGATCGCAGGAGTCGCGAACAGCACATGGACGCCATGGCTTTGCAGCCACGGCCCCCAATAACCCTGCGCGCCGAACAACAGCACGAACACCAGGCCTGAGATCACCGGACTGACCGAGAACGGCAGATCGATCAGCGAGATCAGCAGCGTCTTGCCGGAAAAATCGAATTTCGTGATCGCCCAGGCTGCCATCAGGCCGAACACCAGATTGAGCCCGACCGAAATCGCGGCCACCGCCAGCGTCAGCCGGATCGCGGACAACGCTTCGGGATCGGACAGCGCCGCGAAATAGGCGCCGACCCCTTTGGAGAAGGCCTGCGCAAACACCACGACCAGCGGCAGCACGACGAACACGCTGAGAAACACCACCGCGATCGCGATGATGGCGATGCGAACGGGTTTGGGCTCGGTGCGCAGATCCGCCCGTGCCGAACCGCGAAAAGATTGCGGTGCGTTTATCGGGGTTGCCGATGTCGCAACGTCCGCAGCGCGCCCCCTCTCCCATGGGGTCGAGACGAGCGAAGCTCGCTCTGAGAGGGTTGGGGTGAGGGGGTACGGTCTCACGCTAGGCTGTAACCCCTTACCCGGATCGCCGCCGGACGATGCTTCGCATCGCCGGGAGCGATCCGACCTCTCCCTGTGGGAGAGGTGACCGAACTTCGACGCTTCGATTTCGATCGTCATGCGAACACTCTAATGCGCGGGAATGCGGATCTGCGCCCAGCGCTGGATCCGGTTGACCGCGAAGATGATGAGGAACGACGCCACCAGCATCACCACGGCGATCGCGGTGGCATCGGCATAACGGAATTCCGAGAGCCGGATCACGATCAACAGCGGCGCGATTTCCGACACGTTGGGCAGATTGCCGGCAATGAAGATCACCGAGCCGTACTCGCCGACGGCGCGTGCGAACGCCAGCGCAAATCCGGTCAGCAGCGCCGGGATCAGGCTCGGCAGGATCACCCTGGAGACGGTATGCCAGCGATTGGCGCCGAGGCTCGCGGCGGCCTCCTCGATTTCGACGTCGAGGTCGATCAGCACCGGCTGCACCGTTCGCACCACAAAGGGAATGCCGATGAAGATCATCGCGACGAAAATGCCTATTGGCGTGAACGCGACCTTGATGCCGAGTTGGGCCAGCGGCGCGCCGAGCCAGCCGGTTTGCGCGAACAGCGCGGTCAGCGCGATGCCGGCAACCGCGGTCGGCAACGCGAACGGAATATCGACGATGGCGTCGAACAGCCGGCGGCCCGGAAAGCGGTATCGCACCAGCGCCCACACCACCACTGTCCCCATCACCAGATTGACAGCTGCTGCGGCAAAGGCGAGGCCGAACGAAATCTTCAGCGCGTTCAGGGTGCGGCGGCTGGAGAGAATGGCCCAGAACTGATCGAAACTTAGTTCAAAGGTCTTGAGGAACAGGCCGGCGAGCGGGATCAGGATGATGACGGAAAGCCAGGTCAGCGTCAGCCCCATGGTGAGACCGAATCCCGGCAACGTGCTGCGTCGTCCGGCCGCTGCGCTCACCATGTCCCCTGCTCCCGCATCGCCGGTCAGTTCTTGTAGATCTGGTCGAAGATGCCGCCTTCGCTGAAATGTTCCCGCTGCGCCTTGGCCCAGCCGCCGAACACCTCGTCGATGGTGAAAAGTTCAACCTTGGCGAATGAATTTTCGTATTCTTTCGCGATCTCGGGATCGCGCGGCCGGTAGGAATTGCGCGCGGCGATCTCCTGACCTTCCTTGCTGTACCAGTATTTCAGATAGGCCTCGGCCACCGCGCGGGTACCCTTGCGGTCGGCGACCGCATCGACCACCGCGAGCGGCGGCTCCGCCAGGATCGACAAAGGCGGCGCTACGATCTCGAACTTGCCCTTGCCGAATTCGCGCTGGGCCAGGAAGGCCTCGTTCTCCCAGGCCAGCAGCACGTCACCGACGCCGCGCTCCACGAAGGTCACCGTCGAGCCGCGCGCGCCGGTGTCGAGTACCGGCACGTTTTTGTAGAGGTCGCCGACGAACTGCTTGGCCTTGTCGGCGGAACCGAATTTCTTCAGCGCATAGCCCCATGCCGCCAGATAATTCCAGCGCGCACCGCCCGAGGTCTTTGGATTGGGCGTGATGACGCTGACGCCGGGCTTGATCAGATCGCCCCAGTCCCTGATGCCCTTGGGATTGCCCTTGCGCACCAGGAACACGATGGTCGAGGTGTAGGGCGCGGCATTCAGCGGCAGCCGCTTCTGCCAGTCCGCGGCGATCAGTCCCTTGGCGGCGATGGCGTCGATGTCATAGGCAAGCGCCAGCGTGACGACGTCGGCCTGCAGGCCGTCGATCACGCTACGCGCCTGCGAACCGGAACCGCCATGCGACTGCTTGATCTCGACGCTCTTGCCGGTTTCCTTCTGGTAGGCCGAGGCAAACGCCTTGTTGAAATCGACGTAGAGTTCGCGGGTCGGATCGTACGACACGTTGAGCAGCGTGATGTCGGCGGCAAACGCCGAGCCCGCCCATAGCAACGCAGCGACGACGAGAAAAATGCGACGGGTCATCCCAGTCTCCGTTCGGGTCGATGACGACATCATCATCGACAAGCAGGCGGATATAACTCGGGTTGAAACGGCTCCAAGTCAACGAAACCGCTTTTCGTTGTTTGCCGCATGGCAGCGTCGTTGTTCTAAGAACTCTTGATCGTATGGATGCCGCATTCTGTCTTGGGTCTGCCGCGCCAGCGGCCGGCGCGCGCGTCCTCGTCCGGCGAGGTCCGGCTGGTGCAAGGCATGCAGCCGACCGACAGGTAGCCTTTTCGCGCGAGCGGGTGCGGCGGCAGCTTCGCCGCGGCATAGATCGCCTCGATCGCCTCGCGCGAAATATTGGCGAGCGGATTGAATTTCAGCCGGATGCCGTCATCCTCGACCACAGGAATGGCGGCGCGCAGGCCGCCCTGAAAACGCTTGCGGCCGTTGATCCATCCGTCGAACGGCGCCAGCGCCCGCGCCAACGGCTCGACCTTTCGGATCCGGCAGCAGGCATCGGGATCGGAGAACCACAATTCGCGGTCCGGGTCCTTGCGCGACAGCGTTTGCTCCAGCGGCTTGATCGAACGGACATCCCGCAAGCCGAGCGTCGCAATCAGGGTGTCGCGATAGGCCAGCGTCTCCTCGAACAGCCATCCGGTGTCGAGAAAGATCACCGGGATGGCCGTGTCGACGTCGGCCATCACCTTGAGCAGCGCCGCCGATTCGGTGCCGAACGATGAGACCACGGCGAGATGCTCGCGGCCGACGGCCTGCAGGGCCGCGGCGATCACCTGCGCCGGCGACGAATCGCGAAGCGCGCGATCCAGTGTTTCGGCCGACGGCATGTGCGGCGAACGCACCGTCCGCTCCGCCGACAGCTGAGGTGCAAGCACGTTCACTGGCCCGCACTCTCCGAATGACGCAGCTGCATCCGGCGGTGCAGCGCGGTGAGGCGGCCATCGCCGGTCGGCTGATAGAACACCGAATAGCGCTTCACCGTGGCGGCAAAGGCTTCGGCGTCGCTTTCCTTTTTGACTTCGAAGGCATCGAAGCCGGCGCGAAGCATGAACACGAACTGATCGCGCAGCACCTGACCGGTGGCGCGCAGCTCGCCCCTGTAGCCATGGCGCTCGCGTAGCAGCCGCGCCTGGCTATAGGCCCGGCCATCCCGGAAGGTCGGAAACACCAGCGCCACCGACGCGAGCCGGCCGAGCCAGGGCACGAGATCGTCGATGTCGCGATTGTTCGGCCAGCTCACGCCGGTTTTGCCGGCGCGCGACGCCAGCGCTTCCGGGTTTTCGAGAAACCGCGCGGCGGAGACCAGAATGGCGCCTTCGCCGGGAAGTTCGGCGTCGTCGGCGACATGGATCAGCGGGTCGGTGACGATTTTTCCGCCCCTAACGAGTGGCATAGACGCGCTCCCTGAAGGGCTCGACGCCAAGCCGCTTGACCGTGTCGATGAAGAGTTCGTCGGGCCGCGCGCGCAGCGCCAGATAGGCTTCGACGATATCCTCGACCACGTCGGCGACGTCGCCATAGGGCACCGCGGGGCCGATCAGGGTTCCGACCTCGGCGTTCTCGTCGGCGCGGCCGCCGATCGTGATCTGGTAAAATTCCTCGCCGTTCTTCTCGACGCCGAGAATGCCGATATGGCCGACGTGATGATGGCCGCAGGCATTGATGCAGCCGGAGATGTTGATGTGCAGCCGCCCGATCATGTTGGCGGTGTCGTGATTGGCGAAGCGCCGGGTCAATTCCTGCGCGATCGGGATCGACCGGGCATTGGCCAGCGAACAATAATCCAGCCCCGGGCAGGCGATGATGTCGGACACCAGATTGACGTTCGGGGTGGCGACGCCGATCTTGTCCAGCGCCTTCCACAGCACCGGCAGGTCGCGCCGCGCGACGTGGGGCAGCGCCAGGTTCTGCTCATGGCCGACGCGGATTTCGCCAAAGGAATATTTGTCGGCGAGATCGGCGATCGCGTCCATCTGCTCGGCGGTGGCATCGCCGGGCGGTCCGCCTACCGGCTTCAGCGACAGCGTCACGATCGCATAGCCCGTCACCTTGTGCGGCGCGACCGAATTCCGGCGCCAGGCCTCGAACTGCGGATCGTGCGCCGCCTTCTTCAACTCCTCGGGCATGTGCGGCAGCTTCTCATAGGCCGGATAGCTGAAGCGCGAGCGGATGTCTTCGATGACCTGATCGTCGATGGTCAGCGCGCTGTCGCGCATCTGCAGCCACTCGTCCTCGACCTCCTTGGCGAACTTCTCAATGCCGAGTTCGTGCACCAGGATCTTCATCCGCGCCTTGTAGATGTTGTCGCGGCGGCCGTACTGGTTGTAGACGCGCAGGATCGCCTCGACATAGCTGAGCAGATCGTGGCCGTGCACGAACGGCTTGATCGTCTTTGCGATGAACGGCGTGCGGCCCAGGCCACCTCCGACCAGGACCTCGAATCCGGTCTCGCCGGCTTCGTTCTTGCGCAGGCGCAGCCCGATGTCGTGCACCTTGATCGCCGCGCGATCGTGCTCGGAAGCGGTAATCGCAAATTTGAATTTGCGCGGCAGAAACGAAAATTCCGGATGCAGCGTGGTGTACTGCCGAATCAGTTCGGACCAGATGCGGGGATCCTCGATCTCGCCGGGCGCCACGCCGGCCCACTGGTCGGAGGTGACGTTGCGGGTGTTGTTGCCCGAAGTCTGCATGGCGTGAATGCCGACTTCGGCGAGATCGGCCAGCGCATCCGGCAGTTCAGCGAGCTTGATCCAGTTGAACTGGATGTTCTGCCGGGTGGTGAAATGGCCGTAGCCGCGATCGTAGCGCCGCGCGACATGGGCGAGCCGCCGCAACTGCTTCGACGACAGCGTTCCGTAGGGAATTGCGACGCGGAACATGTAGGCGTGCAGTTGCAGGTAGACGCCGTTCTGCAAGCGCAGCATCTTGAATTCGTCCTCGGTGAGTTCGCCGGACAGCCGGCGCTTCACCTGGTCGCGGAATTCCTCGACACGTTCGTTGATGATCGTGCGATCGAGTTCGTCATATGCATACATGGCGGAGCCTTACGCCGGGACCGGGAGATCGATGGTGACGCCCTTGAACCGGATATGTTCACGCAGATTGCCGGGCTTGATTGCGCCGGTGTTCTTGATTTCGACCGGCGCGATATAGGCGCCGACCGCGCCTACGTCGTCGGCCACGGATTCGGCCAGCAGCGCGCGGGCCTCGTCGGAGGTACGCACGACCGCGGCATCCGACAAGTCTGCCGACCAGTCGTGCTTCGGGGTGCGGTAGATCACCGCGCCATCCCAGGTGCGGTTGGCCGTCACCATCGAGGGTCCCGTGATCCTGATTTTTTTCTGTTCGAGCGGAGAGGTCATTCGGCGGCTTCCAATAGTTGTGAGTAGAGTCGATTGAGATCCTGCCGGCGCCAGGGCGCGGAGTGCGCGACCACGTCGCCGATGATGAGAATGGCCGGACCGCCATCGATCCGTTCGACCAGGTCGGGCAACTGATCGAGCGTTCCGACCGCCGCTTGCGCATCCGGCCGGGTCGCCTTTGCGAACACCCCGACCGGGGTTCGCGGCGAGCGTCCGGCGGTCAGAAGACCCGATCGTACCGATGCCGCCGCGGTCATGCCCATGTAGACGACCACCGTCATCTTGTCGTCGGTGAGGGTGGACCAGTCGACGCTGTCGGCATCCTCGGCCTTGTGCGCGGTGAGAAAGGTGATGCGCAGTGCCTCGTGACGGAAGGTCAGCGGCACCTCGAATTGGGCCGCGGCGCCGAGGGCCGCGGTAATTCCCGGCACCACCGAACAGGCGACGCCGGCTTGCCGCAGCGCTTCGATTTCCTCGCCGCCGCGGCCGAACACGAAGGGATCGCCGCCCTTCAGGCGCACCGCGCGCTGACCGGATTTCGCGGCATCGATCATCAGCTTGTTGATGGCATCCTGACCGATGCCGCGAAATCC
>Ga0209483_1003352_pt1 | contig 10562 bp, 7 predicted proteins | sample NGEPerA_FD_184508 | JGI IMG/M metagenome (GOLD analysis project Ga0209483, IMG submission 184508) | Arctic peat soil microbial communities from the Barrow Environmental Observatory site, Barrow, Alaska, USA - NGEE PermafrostL2-A... | ecosystem: Environmental > Terrestrial > Soil > Wetlands > Peat...
ATGTTGTCTGAGGTAAAAGAAAATAATAAACATAATAAAAACTTTTGAACTTGGATTGTCTTTTTGCGCTTTGGGCCAAGTGTAACGGAGTTGTCCGCGACGGGGAGACAATCGCAACGCGCGCCGACCTTCCCCTAAACTTTCAAAGAGGTTGGTATTGTGCAAATCAAATATATTTTTGGGAGGATCGGTACGGCAATGGTCGCGGACAATGGGTTCACTATGGCCATTGTTATGAGCCCTTTAAAGGGGATTCCTCAATCACGATTTCCTCGACGGACGTGGGCCAACCGATCACCCTTTTTAATACCACCCGCTCGGTCAAAAAATTTTTCAGATAGGTGTGGCGGATGATTTTAAAGAATTGTTCCAACTCCGGACCGGCATGGTTGTTTTCAAGTTTCAATAAATTCAAAGCTAGGCTGAAGGCCATTTCCACGAATTCATGCCGCATTGCGGCATCATGGTGGGAAAATTCGTTGTATCTCTTGATCCCTTTCAGGTAAACGTCGGCTGCCATTTTGTCGTCTTGCCCCAGGTAATATTTTCCCATCAGGTAATAAATCTCCAATTCCCGCAGTTCCAAATGGTCGATGCTTTCAAATTGTTTGACTGCCTCAATTTCATCCAACCGGGAGACGCCCTGATGGCTGAAGTAATGGTTCAAGCAAAACTTGGCGAACCGCGCCCGAAGGACGTGATCATTGGGGTTTCGTTTGACGGCGTCCTTGAATTTTTTAAACTCAACCCCGTGGGCTATTTTGAGAAAGATGTCCATGAATGCCATTTTGCGGCTCCTTTTCCTGCGAATTCGGTTTTGCCCTAGGAAGACCCAGGCCTTCACCTCTTTTAGATTTTCATAGCTTTCTACATAGATTAAAGCAAGTTCTATACCTCACGGAGGTTTCAGGGAAGTACAGATAATCCTTCATCCGATCTGAGGAAAAGGCGTTTCGTTCCACACTTAAAATATTCAACGGAATTTGTTCGTGAATAATCGATCAAAATGATTTTTCAACGCTCATTTTGATTGTTTCCGATTGGTTAGCTAGTCATAGGCGGATGTATGATAAAAAATGAAAAGCACCTGTCCACGACGGGTCCCCGTTGTGGACAGGCCAAAAAGTAATTGAACTGTTTTGGGAGAAGAAATGAAGATTGCCTTCCTGATCTTTAACGGCATGACAAGCTTGGACTTTATCGGAGTCTATGACCCGGTCATCCGGCTGAAAACCATGGGTTTTCGGGATGATGTGCAATGGGATATTTGCGCCTTCACAGAAAAGGTGACGGATGACAGCGGGCTTGTTTTTACCCCCACCCAAATAAGAGAAGCCTTAGACGTTTATGATTTATTGATCGTTCCGGGGGGAATGGGTACGCGAAAATTGATGCATGACCCGGAATTTATCCATTGGCTTCAAAGCGCCAAAAATATCCCCTTGAAGGCGTCGGTTTGCACCGGTTCGTTATTGCTGGGTGCCGCCGGATTCCTTCAGAGTAAAAAAGCCACTACCCACCCGAACGCTTTCCAATTACTAAAAGAATATTGTCAGGAGGTAATGGATCAAAGAATTGTTCCGGCGGAAGGTGTGGTGACATCCCGGGGCGTGACTTCGGGCATTGAATTGGGCCTTTACCTTTGCGAAAAGTTCGCGGGACATGAAGTGGTGGAAAAAATACGCGTTCAAATGGACTACAAAACGGAAGACAGCCGATAAATGAAATTAATTATTTTTGACCTGGACGGCGTGCTGCTCGACAGCGAACCGCTGTACATGGCGATGAACCAAAAATTATTCAAAACCCTGGGTGTGAATATCAGCGTGGAGGAATACCACAGCTTCGTCGGCATTTCGGCCACCACCATGTGGACGATTATTAAAGCCAAGGCCCATCTGCCCCAAAGCGCCGAAGAGCTCAAGGCCGTGGAAAAAGAACTTAAATACAAAACCCTCAACGAAACCCCATTGGTTCCGACCGAAGGGGTCGTGGAGTTTTTGGAAAAGCTCAAGGCGGGCCGGTACACCATGGCTATCGCCTCTTCGGGCCTGCGCAAAAACATTGATACGATTTTAAATAAGCTCAATGTGAAGGGTTATTTTGACCTTATCGTCAGCGGGGAAGACGTGGTTAAAGGCAAACCCGAACCTGATATTTTCCTAAAAGTATCCAATCACTTTGGACTGAAGCCGGAAGATTGTATCGTGATTGAGGATTCCAAAAACGGTGTGCTGGCCGCGAAGGCCGCGGGCATGACCTGTTTGGCTTATTTCAATCCCCATTCCGGCAATCAGGATTTAACCAAAGCCGACTTTATTTTTGATCACTTTAATGACCCGAAACTTGATGAGCGGTTGGGTTTAGTTAAAAGATAGGCTGTTTTTATTTTAAAAACGCCCTGTATTTTTTCGGCAGCAATTTGAACTCCGCCGCCGGCAGGCCGAGCAGGTTGTTCACCCTCATGCTTTGAAACCGGTACCGGCTGAAAATGAGAGAACCCAGGCGTATGGACTTATTCTTGCGAAAGCCCTGCCGGTAGGTTTTAGGCGGCATTCCGAACACTTCCTTGTAAACCCTTGAAAAATGAAAAGGATTCTCGAACTTACAAAGGTTTGAAATTTCCTTCAAGGTCAGGGTGCTTCGTTCAATTAAAGTTCCGGCGTAATCGACTTTCAGCAGTTTGGCGCATTCCATGGGGCTGATCTCGAGGTCTTTTTTAAACAAGCGGCAGAGGTTTTGTGGCGAGGTAAAGGCGGCCCCGGCCATGTCGGTCAACCGGATTTCACTTAAGGTTTTCTCCATCACGCGGTCTTTCATCCAGTAAAGCGCCCTTTCCACCGGGCTTGACAATCCCGGCTCGATGGGAGATTCGGTCGTGTTCAGCTTTTCGTTAAAAACAAAATACCTCAACATCAACCCGACGGTGGATTCCAGGATCGGCTGGTAGCGTTTGTCGCTTAAGGGAGAAAAAGTCAGCACCTGCCGGAATAAATGAAAAAAGACATGATCGGTCGGAAATTGCCGAAAGAACGGCAGGCGGTAGGGCGAGGGGGGCGGCCAGCCTTTCGGAGGTTTTCCCAGGTGGAAATGAATATAGGAATGGAGGGAGCGTTCTTTTTTTGAGTAAGTGTAGGAATCGGTCACCGCCGGGGGAACCAGAAAGACCGTGTTAGGGTTACCCACAAGGGTTTTCGTTCCTATTTTGGCTTTGACCGAACCCGAACGCATCCAGATGAACTCATGGCTCCACTGCTTCCGGGGCCCAAAGGTTTCGCCCGGCGGGTCCGTCCGGTTACCGGTGGCGGCGACCGTTATTCGGGAAAATGCCTTGTCCCAGTTTTCTTTCAATTAAGATATCCCTTTGTTCATTTCAGATATGTCAATTTTATGGGTTTGGGAACAGACTTCAATGAGAATTTGCGGTTGTTACCGCTGTTCGATCTATGGAGGCTGATATGAAAAAAACTTTTCTTAAATTTTTATTAATTTTGACCTTTTTCCCGGTTGCGCCTCATCTTCTGGCTGAAAACACTCCCGCTCTGTCCGTTCAACTCCAGGAAAACGGATATATTTGCGTCTACGACCATCAAAAACAAATCGCTAATTTAATGCCTCAAATCTTTTTAAAAGACTGGAAACTTGCTTTTTTCTACGCGCCTGGCCGAAAAGATAAGTGCGACGCGGTGGCCAAACTTCCGGATGGCAGTAGAGTTACCTATAAGGTCTCCATCAAGGCGGGTTCTTCAACATTGAAGATTCACGCGGTGATGGTGCCTCTTCAAGATGTCCATGTTGTCGACGCCCGTCAGACTGTCTTTTTTCCTTACGGGGATTGGCAGGGCGACAACTATATTATCGATTCTCAAACCGCGACCATCCCTCAATCCATTGTCTACTCTTCCGGCGGTGTCATCGGCCATACGGACAGCACCATTTCTCTTGGTCCCTCCCATCAGGGCGGCCTGACGGTTGAACTGAAAGGTAAAAAACTTCACAGCTCCCTGCAGGATGTTCGTCAATGGACGCCCAATTTGAGCGTTTTTTACACCAGCCGGGGTCCCGGCGTTGACGAATTGGTTTGGAAGGCCGGCGAGAAAAAGGTGTTCGACTGCACCCTGACCTTTAACCGTAAAGTCGCGATAAAGCCCATGACTCCGCCCAAAAGTATTGAAAGTATTAAACCGCAAATCGATGCCCTGATGAAACCGGTGCTCGACGGCGGTTGGTGCCCGGGTATGGCGGTAGGTATTTTGTTCCATGGAAAAACGTATGTGTGGGGCTATGGAAAAACGGCACTCCCGGACGGCAGCACGCCCGATGGCGATACCGAGTACGAAATCGGTTCGATCACGAAGCTTTTTACCAAATTGCTTTTATCCGACATGGTTCACCGCAACCTGATGGGGTTGGACGATAAGGCGCAGGAATATCTACCCGCCGATGTTCAATTGCCCACCAAAGACGGAAAGGAAATTACGCTTTTAACCCTTTCCAACCACACCTCGGGCCTTCCGCGCGATCCCGCGACTTGGGATATCTCCAAGGGATCTTCCTATAGCAGCTATACGTTGAAAGACCTTTACGATTATTTATCCCATTGCCAGCTGCAAAGCGTCCCGGGTGAAAAATTCTCATACAGTAATATCGGTGTGGCCCTTTTAGGTGATCTGGTGGCCCAGAAAAATGGGACAGCCTGGGAAGACTATGTTCAAAAAAGGATATTGGATCCCGTCGGCATGAAGGATACGGGTGTCCGCTGGACGCCAACTGAAACCGCCAGAATGGCGCAGGGTTACGACGGGGATGGGGAAATGGTGGAAGCCTGGGATTGGCAGCAATCCCCTGTTATGCCGGCGGGTTCACTTCACTCAACCGTGAATGATCTGATGAAACTGGGGAAAGCCGCGCTCAATCCCAAGTCGCCTCTGGCTGATATCGCTTTCGACGATAAGGCGGAAAAATTGGACTGGGGAAAAACGGTCAGCCATGACGGCGGCACCTACGGGTTTAACACCTCATTTACCGTCAATCGCGACAAAAAAACCGTCGTCGTGGTTCTCGGCAATATGGGTTCCGGTATCGTCAGCCAAACAGCCTGGCAGATTCGCAGCCTGCTGGAAGGCAGACTGTCCGAAGGGGTGACTTTCCCGGAAATCACCGAACTTCCACCGGCCCAATTGGCGCCTTACGTCGGCAAATACAAAATCACCAAAATGCCGGATTGGTGGGGCCCCATACCCACAGGCGACTTGGTTTTCTCCGTCAAGGACGGAAAGTTCTATGGACGTTTTGAGGGAGGACACGGTTGGTTTACGGATTTTCAAATCTACCCCCTGACCAATGGCGACTTTTACGTCAAAAAGGAACAGTTTGAATTAGTGTTCGTTAAAGACGCGCAGGGAAAAGTGACCGGTTATACGGCTAAAGACACCCCCGCCTTCTTCTCGGAAAAAGAAGATTACGTGAAACCGGCCCAAGAGACCGACGGCATACCGATGCCGCCTTCAACCGCGGGGAAATAAATCTTGGTCCGAAATTCCTCGTTCATTTAAATATTTTATCGAAGTTAATGAAGAGGTTCGCGAATGAATCATAAGATGATGATCTGTGGGCTGCTGTTCCTTTCAGCGTTTCCGGGCTGCCTGGCGGCGTCCCCGATTCTGGGTGACATCAAGATCGACCATTTCGGATACCGCACAACGGATTCCAAGACCGCTTATTTCACCGCCAATCCGGGCGCCGGTGTGTCCGTAGTCAACGCCGTGACCAACACGCCGGTTTACGCCATCACCACGATCACCAGTAAAGGGACCGATCCGACCAATCCACAAATTTCCGGGGACACGCTCTGGTGGGCTGATTTCTCGGCCTTTACCACACCGGGAACTTATTACATTTTTTCTTCCTCACTCAACGAACAATCCTATAACTTTCAAATTTCCGACACCATTTACCAGGCCCCTGTCACCGCAGCCCTGAAGAGTCTTTATTACGCCCGTTGTGGAACGGCCAAGACCGCCGCCAACGGGGGAGTCTGGAATGATACCGCCTGCCATACATCAGACGCCGCCTGCACGGCCATTTGCGCGATATCGGGTTCTTATTCGTCTACCATCAACTTTAATTATGGAACCCTGAATCTGGAAGGCGGGTGGCATGACGCGGGGGATTATGAGAAAAAAATCGGTCCGGGGACCAGCTGCGGTGTAATCGAAACAGGGGACAACGGCGACACCCTCTGGTACCTGCTGACCGCTTATGAGATCAATCCCGGTCTCTTTCCCGCCAACCAGATCAACCTTCCCGAATCAGGCGATGGAATTCCCGACATCCTCAATCAGGCCAAATGGGAACTGGACTGGTACCTCAAAATGCAGATGACCGACGGCCATGTGCTGGAGGGCGTGCATGTGACCAACCTGGGAACCCTGGCCTCGCCGCCCAGCGCGGACACCACGCCGCGCGGCTACATGCCCCCCAGTTACGAGAGCGAAGCGGTTTTCGTGGCTTCCGCCGCCCACGCCGCCCGAATTTTCGCCGCCATCCCGGCGGGGGCGTCCTACGCGGCGACCCTGCGCGCGGCGGCGGAACTGACCTGGAACGACTGGGTGTTAAATTCTCCCACCACTGTTTCCGCCCTGTCCTACCTTCCCTATGGGGAATTTAAGGTCTGGGCCGCTTCGGAAATGTTTCGGATGGAAACCGCGCTGGGCGGGTCCGCGGCGATTTTAAGCGCCGCCCAATCCGTCGTGGACAACTACACCGCCTGGTCCTCCTACTTCGTCAACCCCTCCGCGTCTTACTCGGATTGGGCCCTTCTGAATTATTTACAGACCCCGGGAGCCACGACCTCAACGGCAACTGGCATGCAAACGGCCCTGGGCAACTACGTCAACAATATTTTCGGGCAAAACGATCTCTACAATTCGGGTATGTATTCCTGGCAGTATTCCTGGGGCTCCAATCAGGTCAAGGCCTGCGCGGGGTTGGAACTCTACTTCGCGGGCAAACTGGGCTTTACGGGTTCCTTTACCGCGGCCCAATCGCTTTCCCACGCGGAAGATTTTTTACATTATTTTCACGGGGATAATCCGGTGAACATGGTTTATTTGACCAACACCGATTCCATGGGCGCCAAGCATTGCGTCTGGCAGGTCTTCAATACCTGGTTCGGGTCTTACGGCACCGCTTCCTCAAAATCCAATTACATCGGAAAACCCGCGGCGGTCACCGACCCCCTCTATCCTTATTTCTCCGGGACGGATAATTTCGGCATCAGCGACAATAACACTTCCAACTACGGGCCGCCGCCCGGTTACGTGCCGGGCGGGCCTACCTATCAATACCTTACCAGTGGAGGCCAAGCGGTTCCTCCCTTACTATCGGGCGGGGGCCAGCCTCCCTATGAAAAGGCTTACCGGGACTGGAATTACTCAGATCCGACGGGCACCAAAACGATTCCCTGGCTGGTGAATGAGGCGGGGATTTACGATGCCAGCTCTTATATGGCCCTAAGTTCACTTTTTGCCGGGAAAACTTTTGTCGCCGCCGCGCCTACCGCCACACCCACCCCGACCGCGGCAGCGTCTACGGTTACCCCGACCATTACTCCAACCCTTTCATCGGCGGTGATCATTTCAAATCCTTTCCCCAACCCATCCAACGGAGCGCCGGTCACTTTTAATGTCCAGACGCCGGATGAATCCACGATGACGATGGATGTGTTTACTCTGGCTTTTCGCAAAATAACCAGTCAAACGGCCCCGGTTTATGGCTCTCAAAATTTTCAGTGGGATTTGACAGACCTTTCGAAAGCGCTAGTGGCCAACGGACTTTATTACGTCCGAATCCGGGTCGAAGGAAATCCCTCAGCCGCGAAAATTCTGAAAGTGCTGGTATTGCGATAAACTTTTTATTGAATCCATCGCGGACAAAGACTTTAAAGAGCGTTCAAGATCACCTTGTGCCGCTTGGGGTTTAGGTATCTGGAGCGGCCAAAGGAAATATCGTTTTGGGCTTGGGTGTAGTCCGCATTGTTGGCGATGTAGAGCGCATGCTGACCCGGGGTGAGAGCCGCTAATTGGGTCTCCAGTTTTTTCCGGTCCGGCGGGTCCTGCGCGTTTTTATCCACGCCCCAAATCATGTCGCCCAATTTCACGCCCGTTTTATCCATGGGGCTGTTGGCCCACAACTTTTCCACCAGACAATCACCGGTTAAACGCAAGCCTTGAGAAGGGTAGGGCATGCCCGTCAGGGGGGTGTCGTGGCCCAGGCGGGAACAGCGGATAAAAAATTCAATGGTTGAAACCAAATGCTGCAGATCATCCGCCGAGGCGCATTGAATGATCAACGGGTTTTTGGAACCGGAAACGATCAGAGAACATTGGTAAATCACCGAAGGCGTTTTAGTACGCACGTCGATCTCGCTGACATGAATTGCTTTCACATCCTCCCAAAAGAAATTCAGCAGGCCGTTGTCACCCAAAAGGCCGCCCAGCGGATCGGCGCTTTTGTAATGGATGGTTAAGTTAGTGTTGGTGGTATTGACCAATAAAATGATTTGCTTGCCGCCGCCGATCATCATGGTGTATTTGTCCGCGTCGGTTAAATCCTGCATACGGCTTGTTGCCAAATCAACCGGCATGCCTTCATCCGGCGTGAGGGGAAAATTTTTTACGAGGCTGTTGAATGGAATCGCGGCGATTTCGGTTTCGAGAACTTTGGGGTCTTCGACGGTCGGCTGGAAAGAAATCGCGGGTTGATAAACCATTGCGGGAGTAAGTTTTACTGTTTTCTTTTCGGGCATCAAATGAGTTATGGCTACTTCAACCTTCGGCAAGATAGTTGAAGCCATGGGTGTCGAAACGGGTGTTGATTCGGGAATGGTTTGATCGTGATGAAACTTTGACTCAATCCAATGGATCGGATGAAGGACTGCCTGAAAGACCGGCCAGACTTTCCAGGCGACGAAAAATAAAATGAGAGCGATGAAAATGTAGTAAATGGTTTTACCGAAGGTTTTCTTGAACTTCTCTAAGCTGGGTTTGATCATTTCCTTCCAAAGCCAATCGATGCCCTGGCCAATCCGGTAACCTCCCAAAACAAGTGATTCCAACAGGGTCGGAGTTTCTCCTTTCGCGATCTTTTGCTGGATTTTGTGAATGACATTTACTCCGGACATTAAATCCCGAAACACATAGATTTTGGTAGTACTGGCGGCTTGGGGGACGATTGAGGTAGTTGTTAAAATGGATGTGTTCGGCCCAGGGTTTTGAGGCGATAGAGGTTGGTTCGGGTCGGCAACCGTAGAATTCGGGTTTTCCCCCTTGGTCCCGGTCAGCCACGCCAAGGCGCCTTTTACCGCCAGCGGGGCCTCGGCCTCCGAAAGCTTCCAGCTCAACTGATAGCCTTTCGGGGTCTTGTGGATTTTGGCCCCCTTGGGTAAACCTTTCCAAATGTCGGCTAAAGGATCATTGGGGTCGAACCGCTGGTTCTTGGAACCCTTTTGAACCTCCGTCTTGCCGCTGGCCGGGAAGCTTTCCGGGCTATTGCCCTTTTGTATCCAGGCCACCAGCTTTTGAACTTGGGCTTCGGTCATTTGGCGGTCTAAAACCACCTTCAGGGCGGCCCATATCCGGTAGGTATCGGCGTTCCCCCCGGTCGCCAGGTCGGTTAGGCGGTAAATCGCCTTTTGAGTGACTTGATCTTTGGGGGATTTCTTCACCTGGTGAAGAAGGGCCTCCCGGGCGCTAGAATTCAATAATGGCAACAGTTTCAGGGCCATACTGACCAGAGCTTCCGATTTCATAAGCCGGTCGGCGACCGCCTTTTGGGTCTTTTTGGGGTCTTGGTTTTGGTTCCAAAGGGCTTCCGCGGCCTTAAAGTCGCTAAACCAGCCCATTTCCTTGCCCTGGTTGTCCAGGTAACCCTCCAGAAAGGACTCTTCGGCGATAATGTCCAATACCATCCCTTTGATGGTCTTCCAACCCAGCTTCCGGGCGGCTAAAAGCCGGTGGTCACCCCCGACCACCCGGTATAGCGGAACCCCTTTCGGGTAGCTTATATCAGGCGGGAGTTCCTCAGGATTCGGGGATAGGTTAGCTATTTCGGCTTCGGACAATTGGCGGGTCTTGATGGGAGTCTTTTGGCCTTCAATGGCCATGCTGGCTTTCAGGGTATCCACGGCCCCCGGGTCGATAAACCCCCGGGGGTTTTTGTCGTTGAGGAGGATTTGGTCTAGGGGAATTTCGATGATTTGCCCCTGAATGGGGCGTGCCAGTTCATCCCCGTTAGGGGACGCATTGTTATTATTGGAGTTGGCAAAAGAGGTGTCTGACATAATCGGGCTCCTTTTTTTAATTATGGGAAAAATTCTAGCCGGACCATTTTTGGTGTCGCAACAACTAACTTTGGTAGCAATTAATTTCTTTAGTTTGGATAGCATATGGACTGCGACCTTCAGGTTGGACAGTTTAGCTAAAAGTTAGAGAATAGGAAACCGGCTCCGGGGTAGCCCCCCGAAAGGAGCAGTTCCTATGGGTAAGCAAAGAAGGAAGTTC
>Ga0209483_1003353_pt1 | contig 10561 bp, 12 predicted proteins | sample NGEPerA_FD_184508 | JGI IMG/M metagenome (GOLD analysis project Ga0209483, IMG submission 184508) | Arctic peat soil microbial communities from the Barrow Environmental Observatory site, Barrow, Alaska, USA - NGEE PermafrostL2-A... | ecosystem: Environmental > Terrestrial > Soil > Wetlands >...
TGGCATCACCGAGACGCTTCGAGCGCGCCCGATTCAAGCTGCGCTCGCGTCAGCTCTTAGCTTCGCTGTTGGAGCAGCCATGCCGCTCTTAACGACCGCCTTCGTCCCGGAGGCGAGTCTGGTTGTCCTTGTCCCCGGAACTTCACTGCTGTTCCTGGCGCTTTTTGGGTGCGCTGGCGGCGGGCGCGGGCGGGGCGGGTGTGGCGGTGGGCGCAATACGCGTGACGTTCTGGGGCGCACTCGCTATGGGACTGACGGCCGGCGTCGGGGCCTTGTTTGGAACAGTCGTGTGAGCGACGCAAGAACACCGCTCAGGTCGGTTTGCAATTTACTTTACAAAGCTGAGGTACGAAGCGAGCGCCTCGATTTCGTCCGGGCCCAATTTGCTCGCAACCAGAGGCATCGGAGACTCTATGCCGGAATGATATCCTTGGCCCCATTGTTCGAGCCTGCCCTTCAGGTAGAAATAGGCGAGGCCTCCCAGACGAGGAATGTCTCTCACGCCCTCGGCATCCGGGCCGTGACAGGCATAGCAGGACACGATGTTGGCTTCCGGAATTCCCTCGAGATAGATCGTTCGTCCCCTCGCCGCGAGATCCCTGTCACCGTCATTGGCGGCTTTCGGCGCGATCTTCGCAAAATAGATTGCCAAATCGCGCGCCGCGTCGGGATCCAGGGCCGCCACCGCGCCCCACATATATTGTTTCGAAAATGGATTGTCTCGCGTGTGCTCGCGGAAACTCCGAATCTGGCTCTCGATATATTGCGGCCTCTGTCCAGCCAATCGCGGCGCGACCATATAGCCCTGCCCCGATGTTCCGTGGCACCAGGTGCAGTTGCGGATGCCGGCGTCGTCCCCCGCCCATGCGGGAATCGCAGTGGCGACAATCGCCAGGATCGCTATTTTCAATCCGATGCGCTTCATGATCCCAAGCTTTCGCGCGTTAAGCACTCACCCGAAACAGTGACACGTAAAATGACGGCACTCACGGCAGATTACTGACATAAGCGGCCACGGCTTCGACCTGTGACCGCGTCAGATTGTGCGCCGTCGGCGCCATGATCGCGGAGGTGTCGACCGCCGAACCCTGACCTCGCTCCTTCTTCCAACCCGTCAGCTGGCCTACGGTGTAGGCATAGACCTGACCCGCCAATCGCGGGATCTCGTTCTGGCCCTTGCCTTCCGTGCCATGGCAGGCCGAGCAGGCGGGAACGTTGGCTTCCGGTAGTCCTTCCTCGAAGATTCTCTTTCCTTCAGCCAGCGATCCCCTTGGCGCGCCCCCGAACGGCCTCGGATTGAGACCCCTGAAATGCGTGGCCAGGGCCGTCAGCATCGACGGGCTCAGGACATGAGCGACGTTGAACATGATCGGGTTGGTTCGTCGCCGCTCAATGAAGGCCCGCAGCTGAGCTTCGATGTATTCAGGTTGCTGTCCCGCGAGGCGGGGCATCGGAAAGTATCCGAGATAACCTTGCCCCGACAGCCCATGGCAGGTTTTGCAATATTCCAGCTTGGCTTCGAGTCCGCCTTGCCTTGCGGCCACGATCCGGTCCTCCGCGTGACCGGCCGCGGCGAAAACCACCGCCGGCAACGCCGTCAGCAAAACCAACCTCACGATGGATCGGATTCCGACCATCACCAACCGGACCCCCAGATGTGGAAGTTCATTCCGATCTTGATAACCTGGATATTCTGCCTGACGTCCACATTGCCGAGGAAAACGTTGACCGGGTCGGACATCGCAATGACCCTGTGCCCGAACCCGTAATAATCGTATTCGACGCTGGCGGACCAATGCTGCGAGAACGCCCATTCCACGCCGCCGCCCGCGATCCAGCCGATGCGGTTTTCCAGTCCGACAAAGCCGAACGGGGTGGCGGGGGGCACGGTAAACGAGCCCGTGACATCGTATCGGTCTCCCGCCAGGGCGAAGCCGCCTTTGCCGTAAAGCAGCAAATTGTCGAACGCAAAACCGACCCGCGCGGTCACGCTGGTGAGGAAATCGGTCTTGGCCTGCACCAGCGCCGTATCGGGATTGCCGAGCGGGAGCCCGACGGTCCTGGATGCTTTCATGGTCGAACCCGAGGCCGAGCCTTCGATACCGGCCACCCATGATGGGGAGAACTGGTAGTCGCAGCCGATCTGTCCACCGACGACGACGCCCCTCGGCGACGGACTGACGGTGGTGATCCCGGGCGTCGCGCCGGAAACGATAAAGGAATCCTGCACCAGCTGTACAGGGTCGGTAATATCCTTGCGGGCAAAGCCGCCGCCAAGATGGCCGCCAAGATAGCAGCCGGTCCAGTTGAACCGCGCCGCGAACGGCGCCGCCGTCGCAACCGGCATATCCGCGGCCACCGCGGGTCCCACCATGGTCATTGCAAGCGCTGCGGCCTGAGCGAAAAGCAATCTTCTCATCGGACATTCTCCGTCTGCGGCGAACCCGCCTACATGGCAAACCAAGCATGGAGGAAAAGGGTGTTGTTGTCGTGGGCGCCGATCGTGGAGCCGTCGAATTTGTTGTAGTAGATGTACTGCAGACCGATCCGCGCATTGAACCACGGCCAGCCGAACGATTTGCTGAGACCGAACGGGATATAGGCGATCTCTGCCATCCAGCCGTTGCTGTTCGGGGTGTTGGCGTTCGGGTCAGCGGGATTCGTATACAAGAATGGGTCGGCGGTGCCCCAGATATTGAAATATTGACCTGTAAAGACGATCCTGTTGTCGCCGCCATAGGCAAACGAGGCCTGCAGCTTCATGCTGTTCAGCTGGTTGGTCGGATTGGCCGCAGCCTGGGTTGCAAAAAAGCTGGCGTCCAGCCGTTGATATTCTCGAATATAGCTGCCGCGTAACGTCAGCCAGTAATTGTCGCCCTGATACTGATATTGCGAGTCGAAGCCGATGTCGGTGAATTTGTCCGACTGCGGCAATGTCGCGGTCGTTCCCGTCGCGAAGCTTGAATCGAGCCACGGATGCACTTCCATGTAAGTTCCGAAGGTGCCGACCATCAGCGAATGTCTGCCCCAATGCGGTTCGAACGCGATACGCCAATAGGGCGCAACGCCGCCCAACAGCCCTGGCCCATCGAACGGATTCATACCGAGCGCGTTCTGCTGGCTGAAACCGAGCGTCTTGTATGCGGTCAACTCCATATAGAGAAGGTCATTGATCATCGCGTAGCCGCCCACCCCGCCGACACGCGCGGCAAACGCGCCCTCGATCATCGTGCTGGCGGCAGGCGTGGCCGCAAGTGACGATACGGCGTAGGGGAAGGACCACGCCGGCGTCGTGTTCCACAAGTCCTGAACGGTCGGATTGTTGTTGGCGGTGATGCCGTAGACAACATCAAGAGCGCCGATGCTCGTAGTGCTCGCAAACCGGACGTCGGCATTGTCCCACGACCAAGTGTGCTTGAACTGGTCTGCCGGGGTACCCGACAAACCGGACAAGGGGTCTGGCGCGCTGTAGGTGACCTGGGCAAAGGCGCCGATATGGTCGGTGATCGCCCCGCCCCAGAAGCCACTGAACGGCGTCAGCACTACGTTGTCGTTCGCCTTGTAGGGATCCGTCGGCGGCGCCACCGTCGGTCCTTGCGTGTGCGTGTAGCCGACGATGGCCATCATCGAGACCGGCGGGACGTATTCCCTTTGCTGGTTGGGATCGACCGGATCCAGCGTTTTTACATAACCGCGCAGTTTGTCCAACTCGGCACGTGCGTCGTTGGCGGTTCTGGAAGAGAAAGGCGTGGTCCGGAATTCGCCGCCGCCGGCGGTATATCCGAGCAGCTTGAACCGTCGACCGTAGGGGGTAAGCGCGGGAAAGTCGGTGTGGCAGGTGCCGCAGGGCTGCCCGGTCTGGCGCGCGAAACTCGGAAGCGCCTGCGCAGGCGAAGAAAAACCAATCGTCAGGAAGCCGGCCAGAACAACAACAATTGCAGCCGCAGCGAACAGCCCGCAGTTTCTAAAGCGCCGCGTAACACGACCACAATCGCCTTGCATCGCGTGCAACCCCGTTGTTCGCGACATCCCATGCCAACGCACGAAGACTGAAGCGAAAGTCGCTCACGGCAATAACAATAGGTCAAGAATCGCGAGCGTCGCCAAGTCAATAGCAACGGCGGTTCCGATTTCATGATAGCGGGACATTTTTGCAACGATAGTTGCATATGCAACAGATCAACGTGCGCCGAAACTTTGCGTTTCGTCGCTCTTACAAGTCCACACAGACGAACTGCTCCTTGTCGTCCTTAGACTACGGTAGACTACGGTCCCGACTTGCGCCTCGATATCGATCTGGATCAAATTCTCTCTGAAAATCGAGATGGATCGATGGGTGCCAAGCGCGCCAGTAAACCAGCTAGACTGCTGTCTGAACTAACGCTGGGTCCAAGAAGGGCGAGTGAGCAAAATTGACCACTAATTCTGATTTTGTCCGTGTGAGGCTTTCCGGCAACAATGGGCGCGTAGCGCCGCGCAAATGACTCTTCTGGATCAAGCTGCCGACCAAGCGTAACGTCTTTTATTCTCGGAGGGCGGTTCATGAAGATCGTTGGCTTGGGGTTGGCATTGCGAGCAGCAATCCTGACGGTTGTTTTTTCCGTGGCGGGTCACGCGCAAGACAAGGGCAAGGTCGACTTTTCGCAACAACAGCTTCAGGCCAAGATCGCCTATTGCAAAACCTGCCACGGGCTGTCGGGACAAGGTTTTCGCGGATCGTTTCCGATGCCGCGGCTTGCAGGACAGCAACCGGAGTATCTTGAGAATCAATTGCAGGCGTTTATCGAGCGCAGGCGAACCAACCCTGTGATGTTTAACGTGGCGCACGTTCTGAGCCCGTCGATGCTGACGGCCTTGGCCACGCATTTCAAAGACCTCAATCCCAAACCGTTGGGAGGCGCTCCAAAGGAGCTCGTGGCCGCGGGCAAAAAAATCTATGAAGAAGGAGTTGCCAGCGCTGAGGTTCCTCCATGCGCTACCTGTCACGGGCCAGAAGCCAAAGGCGCCGACGCATTTCCTCGTCTGGCAGGTCAGCTTAATGACTACGTCGCAAAGAAATTGTTGAACTGGAGCAAGGAGCGCGGTCAGGATCCGGCAAAGCCGGACAATTCCGCCATCATGCAGCCAATCGCGCATAACCTGACCGAAGCACAGGTTAAAGCCGTCGCGGCATATCTCAGTTATCTGGAATAACGTCACCTCCAACGGCCCACTACGCTGCGAGATCAATCGCAAACATGCTTGAATGGGACGGCATGACAGTTTCGTGCCCACGTGGAAATGCATCCTTTCGGGGTACCCGAGAAGTGGCTAACATCGGCTCCCCCTTCTAGAGCCATCGAACGACTGCCACGCTAAAACTTTAAGTGATCAATTTTATACAGACACACGCTGGTGTCACGCGGTAACATCCGGACAGATCGATCGCAGACAAGTCGGTCATTGCGGCACCACCGTGCGAAACGATTCACGATGATGCCAATTAATTGCCTCTCACAATTGGATGCGTGCCATGACAGGATCACTAGGAATTTCCCGGCGGCAGGTTTTGACAATCGCGGCCGGCGCTGCCGGGGCATCGGTCACAGGCGCGGCAGCGGTCATCGGCACATCGACGTCCGCGCAGGCGGCCAAGGTGTCGCAGAAAATCGTAAAGTACCAAGACACCCCGAAGGGGGAGCAACGCTGCGAAAATTGTGTACAGTTCGAGGCCCCATCATCCTGCAAAACGGTAGATGGAACTGTTGCCGCGCAAGGTTGGTGCACGGTCTACGCGAAGAAGCAAGCATAAAGTCTAATATCGACTGCGACGGACTTGCAGGACCATTCAGCCCACTTCCGTGGATCGAATCAACGTTCAACAAGATCCTCCTTGTGAATGTTGCGTACTTTTTCGATTCTAATGGCCAGGATATAGCTGAGGTCTACCGCGTCCTGAGGTTGGGTGGTCGCGTCGTCCTCTACGTCACGTCTCGCGAAACCATGAGTAAGTGGCCATTTTCTGGTCCCGAAACGCACAGAATCTACGACCGCAGTGAACTTCTCGATCTCCTGGAAGGCGCTGGATTCCAGCGGTCGGATATTAAGGATTTGAAGCTTCCTCTCGGAATAAAAGGTCTTCTGGCGACTGCCGCGAAGTAACGCTGCCGCTCTTCACGCTGAAGTTTGCATCGGATCTATTCGGTTACCAAACGTGACGGAATAGACTTTAACCTTGCGAGCATTTCACCGGACTTTACGGATATCAGCGATGAACCGTTCGACCAACAATATATGGTTGCGCTTTTCGATCGTGGCTAGCGGCGTGCTTGTCGATTGGTGCGGGATTGAATTTTTCAGTTATTGAAATCTCCTTCGGCGCTGTGCTGCCCGGCTATCACGACATCGCTACGATGGGACGATAGACGGAGATGCATGTTCATCCAACTCTCGCAGCCGGTCCATCTGCCGTTTCATCTGCGGCGACAGTCCAGCAACCTCTCGCGCAAGCGAAATGCGCAACCTCTCTCCAATCTCATCGCAGATAGCGCGGCTATGAGTGCCGTCTATTTCAATGTTCCGGTTCCACATGACGGAGTGCCAATCTGTTCCGATCTTCATAAGAACCAAGCCGACGCGGGAGAACATGTTTCGCGGCACTAATCCCAAAGACGTGAACTTGCGCAAAAATAAAGTCCGAAAATTTAGAACAATCCAGCGACGATACGGGGATCGCGGGTCTCGCGCCTCCGAATGGGTCTCAGGCTATCGTGTCGACGGGGCTGGACGCCTGTAGCGAACTTGCCCGCCCCCATGGCGGGCATTTTTTATGCAGCGGAACATCCTTGCCCCACCCGGATTGGTTCAGTGGAGACGGTACCGATCCTCACCGGCAGTCCCGATTGAGGCCATGCGGTGTAACGCCCGCATGGCCTTGGTTATTTGGGCCATTAACCTAGCCGGAGGCGGCTCGGGAACGAACTCAACCGACATGTCGTTGGCCATACGGGACGTGGGAGGGTGACATGGCTCAGCGAGAAAATTTTGCAGCGCGGGACAAATATGCTTTGGATCGTGAGGAAGCTGAAAAGCTCGACCTCGAAATGCACGCGCGACTGGAAGCGGGCTTGTTGGACACGAAGCCTAAAAGCACCACACAATTGATGCCGGCCGTCAGGGGCCCAGAGGCGCCCTCGTTATGGCAGGCCCTCAGAAAGTTTTTCCACTAGATCAGGTGGGCGCCTTCAGTTCGCCCGCGAGCCAGCCGGCCGAACCTTTCATGGGATCCGCAGCAATTTCGACTGTGTGCCCTCATCGCAATTTGCGCATCGAAAGGTCCGCTGGTGGCCGTCCCTGGTGGGCTCGGTCGATACCAACGGCATACGGGCTTGGCAGCGGGGACAGCGGGGACATTCAAGGGCGGTGAGTGAGGATTGAGGCTTGGTCATGATGCACCCCATAAGTGGCGGAGAACAGCACAATCAACAAGGGCGGCTAAAGCCGCAGTCCCAAATATTTAGATTGCGGGTTCCGAAGTCAAACGAAAAATAGAACCATCCACTGCTCATTTTTGATCTTGAGCAGCCCGGTTAATGACGCTGTAATGCGTCGATGATCCTCCGTCGCCTCATGGCTTGGTTTCGCCGGCCGCGCCCCCCGCGGCCGCAGAAGGCCCCTGAGGCGCAGCGCGATGGCGGTCCGCTCGACCTGAACGAATTTGGGCGCCTGCTAAACAGCGGCAAAACCGAAGACCTGCAAAAAATCGCGCGCGCCCTAGGCCGGCGGGACAACGTCCGGATTTGAACTATCCGTGTTACTCGAATGTACATCGGCCGCGTAGGCGGGCGTTGCGCCATTCACGACAACAAGGACAATCAAGGCCTGAAATGCGCGTCGTACCATCGTGTGAAACGGTGTCCTCAAAAAAGGTGACACAACTATGTATTCCGAGTTTGATCGTAATGATAGAGCCAAAGATCTACCGACTGCGGAGTTATTATCGAGTCAAGAATTCGAGTCGCCTTACTGGCAATGTTGATTATCTGGTCGTGATACAATCGCCAGTCGGCTAGAGCGGGATGTCTTTAGGCCGATTCGATTTGGGATTCCCAAATCGGGCGGGTTCTGATTCAACATGCTGGCTGGGATGGAGGCCGGCATGGATGGGCAAACCTTATTCAATGGATCTTCGCGAGCGGATGGTTGCGGCGGTTGAGACGGGAGGCCTGTCCTGCCACCAGGCGGCGGCACAATTCGGCGTGGGCGTCAGCACGGCGATTGTCTGGGTGCGGCGCTTGCGCGAGACCGGCAGCGTTGCGCCGGGGCAGATGGGCGGGCACAAGCCGAAGGCCATTTCGGGCGAGCATCGTGCTTGGTTGCTGGAGCGCACCAAGGCAAGGGACTTCACCTTGCGCGGGCTTGTCGCCGAACTCGCCGAGCGCGGCCTCAAGGTCGATTATCGGGCGGTCTGGAACTTCGTCCACGCCGAGAGGCTGAGCTTTAAAAAAAACCGTGGTGGCCAGCGAACGCGATCGTCCCGACGTCGCGCACCGGCGGGCGCAGTGGCACAAGTATCAAGACCGCGTCGAGCCTGAACGTCTGGTCTTCATCGACGAGACCTGGACCCGGACCAACATGACGCCACTGCGGGGATGGGCGCCGCGTGGCCTGCGGCTCCAGACCAAGGCCCCGCACGGGCACTGGAAGACCACGACCTTCCTGGCCGCGCTACGCCATGACCGGATCGAGGCTCCATGGCTATTCGACGGTCCGATCGACGGGGAGAGCTTCAGGGCCTATGTCGAGAAGGTCCTCGTCCCCACGCTTCATCCCGGCGACATCGTGATCATGGACAATCTCGGCAGCCATAAAGGCAAAGCGGTGCGCCAGCTCATTCGCGCGGCCGGGGCCAAGCTCTTCTTCCTGCCGAAATACTCCCCCGACCTCAATCCGATCGAGCAGGTCTTCGCCAAGATAAAACACTTCTTGCGCAAGGCCGCCGCGCGCTCAGTCGAAGCCATCTGCACCGCGATCGGCGAAATCCTCGGAGCATTCACACCCGGCGAATGCGCCAACTATTTCCAAAACTCAGGCTATGCGCAAACCTAAAAGCATCATGCTCTAGCGAGAACCACATTTTCCGCTTACGACTTCCCTCAAGGATTTTGAATTTCTGGAGCGATGCCCACGCTCGTTGATCAATCACTCCAAATTTCGCCGGAAACGTCCAAGCTAATATTGCAGATGCTGTAGGCACCCCTAGCCGACGTTGATGCTGGCCCTTATACCCCTCGCCAGATCTCAATGGAGGACGGCACGAAGCTGGCCCATCGAATCCTCGAGCTCTACACCAAGGTCATGGGCGGGCTCTAATCGAGCCATCCGCCGCCTAGTCGAGCTGGGCTTAAGGCGAAGGGGAAACAGGACAGTAGCGCTGTTGCTGTTTACGTTGCCTGCCCGGCAACTACCGGACCTCAGGCGCATTGACTCCCGGTCACGCAACAGTTGGCCGGCTGCGTATCTGTCGGCCGCGATTTTGCGGGATAGGGACCGCCGTCGCTTTATAGACAAGGCGGCGGTCCATGAGGTGACCAACGTTGGGTCTGACCGGAGACCGCTATCTCGCATGACTGAGCAGGCGCGCGCAGCGATTGGTTCCGAGGCTATCGAGGCTGTAGCCGATCGCGGGTACTATAGCGGCGAGGAAATTGTGGCCTGTGAGCAAGCCGGCGTCACTGTCTAAGCGTCCGTTGCTTGCACGATTGTCGTTGTGACGGCGTCGCCGCTATTGCTCGACCAGGTTTTTGTTGGTTGAGGAGGGGCGCGGTTTGGACAGCCTGAGGACGAGCGACCGGGAAGTGATGCGGGCATTTTGGCGCGCGCATATGGACGGCTGGAGCCTCATTCAATCACCTCGTCGGCGAGCCGAGCTGCGTCGGCAGCACGGTGAGATCGGCCGTCACGACCGACAGCGGCGCATCGATCAACACGATAACATTTCCGCGCAACTGGGTATTTCGGGAAAACACTAAGGCGCTCCACCTTGGGCATTTCCGGATAAAAAGTGTGCGCCCTTGGTCGACGCTAAGATAGTCAATTCGTGCGACGGATAAGGAATACGGATCCCGTGCGTCCGAGTCCCATCAAATTAGGCCGCTCCCCTCCGCCTAAAAGAACCGCCCCAGCGGGCTGCCAAGTGAGGCAGCCTAGCTGTCAATTCTGAATGTACCGCCGTGATGTCTTGGCACACCTCCCGTATCCTTGCCCGAGGACGTGCCAATCATACGCGCTGTCGCGAAAGCTGGACGCATCATTCCTCTTCGCAATTCTGCCGGTTTGCACCGCTAATATGCTCAGATTTGTTTTGCGATAGGCACAGCGCTGGAACCGTCAATTCATCGTCTCGGTTTCAACAATGTTGAACGCCGGCGGTTCTGTTGCTTCCGTTTCAGTCGTGTCGTGGAGCGTGTCTTGCAGCATCTTGCGATAGAGATGGACATAGTCGCGCGCCATCCGCGCTGATGAAAATCGCTCTTCGAAACGCCTGCGGACGGCGCGACGATCCATCGCCAACAATCTTGGG
>Ga0209483_1003354_pt1 | contig 10560 bp, 12 predicted proteins | sample NGEPerA_FD_184508 | JGI IMG/M metagenome (GOLD analysis project Ga0209483, IMG submission 184508) | Arctic peat soil microbial communities from the Barrow Environmental Observatory site, Barrow, Alaska, USA - NGEE PermafrostL2-A... | ecosystem: Environmental > Terrestrial > Soil > Wetlands >...
CGCCAGCAGCAGCGCTACCGAATCCGCTCCACCGGAAATAGCGACGCACACCCGGTTACCCGCATGCAATAGCGACCGTTCAATCCTCAAACCCGGCATCTTCGCGCCCATAGCACCAATCTAGCTCACCTGCCCCTGCGCAATCTACGCCCGCACAAACTACGATGAAGCCATGCCCGCCACCCGCGCCGTCACCCTCGACGACATCGACATCATCGCCCACCACCGTCACCGCATGTTCGTCGACATGGGCCAGCCCGACGACGACCGCCTCCGCACCCTCATCGCCAACTTCCGTCCCTGGATCACCCGCAAGCTCCAAAACAACGACTACCTCGGCTGGTTTGCCATCGAGCAGGACCGCGTCGTCGCGGGCACCGGCCTCCTGCTCATGGACTTCGCCCCCACCTTCAAGGACCCCGGCCCGGTCCGCGGCTATCTCCTCAACTTCTACGTCGAACCCGACTTCCGCGGTCGCGGCCTCGCCCGCGCGCTGCTCGATTGCGCCATGGCCGAAACCCGCCGCCGCAACATCGGCGTCGTCACGCTCCACGCCTCCGCGCTCGGCCGCCCCCTCTACGAGCACTTCGGATTCGAGCAATCCAACGAAATGATGTTCCGCAACCCCCTCGACTCATAATCCCTCCCCGACTTCTGTACGCTCTACCCTCTGCGCTCTATCTACTGCTCTTGCTATACTCCAGTTCCTATGTCTGTCTTCGTCATTCTCCCCGCCGCTGGAATGGGCACGCGCATGGCCTCGGTCGGGCCGTCTCCCAAGCAGTTCCTCTCGCTCGCCGGAGCGCCGATCCTCCTGCACTCCCTCCGCGCCTTCCTCGCCGTCCCACGCATCTCCGCCATCTACGTCGCCGTCCGCGAGCCCGAGCAGCACCGCGTCGCCGAGCTCATCGCCGAGCACCACCTCTCGGACAAAGTCACGGTCGTCACCGGCGGCGACTCCCGCCAGGACTCGGTCGCCAACGCCCTCGCCGCGCTGCCCTCGACAAACGACGACGACATAGTGCTGGTCCATGACGCGGTCCGCCCGCTCATCGACTCCGAAACGATCACTCGCGCAATCGACATGATCGAAAAGCACGGCGCCGCCATCGTCGGCATGCCGGCGGTCGACACCATCAAGCAGGTTGAGCGCACCTCCGACGGCGCCCTCATCACCTCCACCATCCCCCGCGAGCGCGTCGTCCACGCCCAAACGCCGCAGGGCGCGCGCGTCCCGCTCATGCGCCGAGCCTTCGCCGAAGCCGCGGCCGACGAGTTCATCGGCACCGACGAGTCCTCCCTCCTCGAACGCGCCAACATCCCCGTCTACGTCGTCCCCGGCTCGTCGCGCAACTTCAAAGTCACCCAACCCGGCGACCTCGAAGTCGCAGAGTTCTACCTCGCCGGATGATTCTTTCTTAAGTTGTCATCCTTCGCGAAGCGGAGGATCTGCGTCGGCACTTGCCGTTGCCTGTTTTCCTTCGCGAAACTTGGCCCCCTTTGCGAACTTTGCGTTAAAGTCGTCGCCGTTGCTCGTCCTCGACCACGGCTGAACCCACGCCAACCCTCAAACTGCACAATTTCGCCCCTCTAATCCCTAACCCCAATCCCCCGGTCCCTGCTTTAGAATCACAAGCAATGAGCATGCGCATCGGCCTCGGCTTCGACTCCCACGCCTTCAAGCCCGGCGTCCCGCTGGTCATCGGCGGCCTCAAGATCGACCACCCCGAAGGTCTCGCCGGCCACTCCGACGGCGACCTCCTGCTCCACGCCATCACCGACGCGCTGCTTGGTGCAGTCTCCGCCGGAGACATCGGCACCTTCTTCCCGCCCTCCGACCCCAAGTGGAAGAACGCCGACTCCACCATCTTCCTCCGCACGGCGCTCGAAGAAATCGCTCTCGCCGGCTACAAGATCGTCAACATCGACTGCGTCCTCGTGATGCACCGCCCCAAGATCGTCCCCATCGCCTCCGAGCTGCGCGAGCGCGTCGCCGATCTGCTCTCGCTCGACCTCAAGAACGTCAGCATCAAGGGCAAAACCCCCGAAGGCCTCCAGCAGGACTCGACCGCGGTCGCCCATGTAGTCGTCCTGCTCGAATCCATCGACCTCCCCAACGAACACCGCAAGCTCACCATGGAAGCCGACGCCCCCACGGACGCCGACATCGACGGTGTCTTCACCACGCTCGTCTCCGAAGTCCACGACACCAGCGCGCTGGGCCGCAAACGCCCGGCCTTCGATCCCGATGACCTTACTTAATCAAAACTTCAGCAAGCAGTTCAGGAGCACGACATGCTGGAGTTCGATTGGGACGAAGAAAATGTTCGACACCTCGCGAGACACGGCGTCACAATCTCCGAAGCCGAATACGCATTGGAGAATCCGACTTTAGAACTTGATTACCAAATCGTGAATGAGGAAGAACGGTTCGTCGAGGTTGGAGCTACGGCAAGAGGCCGGGTCTTGGAATTGGTCACAACATTCCGAGGCTGGAAGACGAGAGTCGTAACTGCCTACGATGCGGATCCCGACATCGTCGAGGAGTATCATCAAACCAGGTGAGAACATGAGCGACCGTAAAATCCCAGCATTTGCAAGCGAAGCTGAAGAAGCCGATTGGTGGTTTGACAACCGCAAGGAAACCGCCGCCGATCTACTCAAAGCCTCCAGAGAAGGGCGTCTTCGCCCCAGTTCGCTCGCAAGACGGACTCAAGAGCTTCGCGAGCTCGCCAACGCAGAATCAACACAATCCGAGGTCCTCACCAGCAAATAGCCGCACTGCGATACACTTGCCCGCATGTTCCCACGCTCTCTGCTTGCCGGCCTGTTGTTGTCTTTCTCTACCGTAGTTGTTGCGCAAGAACTTCACGCGCCGCCCACCTTCCGCCTCGTCATGCCGCACGGCCCCGGCAGCATCCTCGTCGACACCACCGGCGGCTGGAAGCCCGAGCAGTTCGTCCTCTACGACGACGGTAAACGTCCCGTGCTGCAGTTGAGCAACGACAAGCTGGGTCTCGTCGCCTCTTACATACTCGACTACGAACCGCAATACAACGACACCAGCGAAATGTGCCGGAATGACGTGCTGGGTACGATCATGGAACGCGCCCTCGCCAAAGCCACCGTCAAGAACAAGCGGAGCAACGCGCGCACCCTGAAGAGCGGGCAAACACTTGTCATCGGCTCCTACCTCATCGCAAAGAACGAGGGCATAGCGCTGAACCAGGAAAACGTCTTCGGGTTCATCGCCCATAACCACACCTGCGCTGAGATTCACCTGTCGAGAACGCCCTTCAAGTCCGGCGAGGAGAACCTATTCGACGCCGCCCTCGACAGCTTCACCTACGATCCCGACTACATCCCGGCTCCCGCCGATTACGCTCTGATGGCGAAGTTGTTGCCTCCAGCCATGGCCGCCGCCTACGGCCCCGCTGCCGAGGACAGCCAGTCGCAGCCTGGGCCCTCTCGCCTCGCGCCCCCGACGCTCACATTCGCGTTCCCAAACCACCCGGGTTACCTGCGAATTGACGCCCCCGCCTTCGCCATCACTGAGCTTTCCGCCAAGCCCAACGGCAATGAGTTTGGCATTCGTGCTCAGGACAAGACGGCGGGAATCTCAATGCTCGGTTTCCTCTATCTCCCTCCGGGCAAGCCGCCCCTTACCTCCGCGTCCTGCATGCAGAACCAGTTGATGTCTGAGTTGAGCAGCATTCAGGATCAGTCTGAGCTTCGCAATGTATTCGGGAAGCGAATGGTCAAGAACGCATCGGGCCTGGACATTGGCATCATCGAGTACTCACCGACAAAGAAGAAGCCAAATCCCTTCGGCTTCACCGCGCGCATTTTCGTCGCGGCCAATGACGTATGCGCCGATATTTCTTTCGACAGCCCCACACCCATCACGTCCGCCATCCTCGACCCGCTTCTGAACGCTCTCGTCTTCGATCCCAACCGCCAGCCAGACTTCTTCGCCAAATTCCGCTTCGCGACTGTTCTTTACGACCATCACCAATTCGCTGCGGCCGCTCCAATCTTCGCCGACGCGATCTCCCTTCTCTCTAGCGTCGACGATCCCTCCAGATGGCGCCGCATCGCCGCAGACCAAGCCAGCATGTCCTACGGCATGTCCGGCGATCTCAAGCGCAGCCGCGCCATTAGCGAAGCAGCCATCGCCAAAGACCCCGACTACCCGCTCTACTACTACAACCTCGCCTGCGCCGACGCCGAATCCGGCGACGCCACCGCCGCCCGCACGCATCTCCAGCAGGCCTTCGACCGCCGCGCCAACACCATCCAAGACGAAAAACTCCCCGATCCCACCACCGACGACTCTATCCTCAAGCTTAAGAAGGACAAGGCGTTCTGGGCCTTCGTCCAGTCGCTTCCTAAAAACTGACCGCCCCGAGGTTTCCTGATCGAAGTTCTCCATCAACCGTTCTATGTGTCTCAATACTCCGTTGCGCAAACTGGCGTAGCCGCTGTCGGCTATACTCTTTGGCACAGGGCCGAGCAAGACGGAGTTTGTAGCCAGAAGGGCTGTGTGACATGGCAGGAAAGTCTGTAATCCACTGCTCCGTTGGGAGTAATGGCGTGAATTTGCCCAGCGACGTAAAAGTCGTTCAGGCGCTCCTCAACGCGAATTTGACGATTCCATTGTCATTGCTCGCCTTGGACGGCATCTGCGGCCCCGCAACGATATTTGCTATTCGAAAAATCCAGCGCCGATACTTGAACAGTAAGGCCCCCGACGGTCGCGTAGATCCTGGCGGCCCCACGCTTCATTTTTTAACGGATCCCGGCAGGATCGCTATTCCTGCGCCAGCCACCGGTGCCATCGCCTGGGGCGCAAAGGTAAGCCCGGAGTTCAAAGCAAAACTAATCAAAATTTGCGCAAATCTTGGTGTGGACCCAAATTTCCTGATGTCCGCCATGGCCTTTGAAAGCGGGGAGAGTTTCTCCCCATCGGTCAAAAACAAGGTCAGCGGAGCAACCGGCCTGATTCAATTTATGCCCAGCACTGCTTCGGGACTTAGCACCACCACGGCCAAGCTCGCAGCAATGACGGCGGTAGATCAACTCGACTACGTGGAAAAGTATTTCAATCCCTACAAGGGACGGTTGAATACAATAGAAGACACATATATGGCCATCCTCTGGCCCAAGGCCATCGGTGAGGCAAACTCGTATGTTTGCTTCAGTTCGCCGAGCAAGGCCTACGACCAGAACGCCGGTCTCGACGCCGATGGCGACGGCAAGGTTACCAAGGCTGAAGCGGCAGCCAAGGTTAAAGCGAAGCTGGCCAAAGGTTTGCAAGCGGGATACGTCGGATGAGCAGCATGTGGAAACACCGGGCATCGTTTCTGCTGGTCATTCTTTTCTTTGCAGCACTTGGAGTCTGGGCAAGGCAGCAGCCGCAGGTTAAAACAATCGGCCCGGGACGGTTCAGTAAACACGACCTGGGCAACAGCGGCGACGGGATTCTGAAAGCAATTCTGCTGCCCGGCTCCACCGCAGCGATATCCAGCTCCGCAAACGACCGCACTTCGATCTGGAATTTGGCCGACGGGAAAGAAAGCAAACGTTTTTCAGGAGAGTCTTTCAGGTTTCAGGACATCGCGTTATCTTCCGACGCTCGCAGCGCTCTTACTCCCACGCCATCCGCCGCGGTGCGGTATTGGGACCTCGCCACTGGAAAAAACATACGTATCCTGGCCGGTGCAAAGGTAAACATCTCGACAGTCGCGCTTTCGGAGAACGGCGCTCTGGCAGCGGCTGCCGGACAAGATACTGCGATTCATGTGTGGGCCTTAGCCGATGGCACGTCCGTGAGAATTTTTCCCGTCGATGTGGCTCAGATACGTATCGCATTTGAATTCGGCTCCCAACGCCTCGTGTCCGTACAGGCCGACGGTCAGGTGTGCGTAAGGAACACGCAAAACCAGGGGCCGCCCGCCTGTATAGCTGCCTTGCCGGAACCGGCCACTACGGCGGTCTTTTCGAAAGACGGCCGGCTGGTACTGATCGAAGGCCAATATGGAACGCTGGTCCTTTGGGATGTGGATCGAGCATCGCTGGTTCGCACTCTGACCGGAACGACGCAAAATATTTCCTCTCTTGCGTTGTCTGCTGACGGAAACCTTGCGCTGTCTGGAGGGACCGACAAAACGGTGCGGCTGTGGAACCTCCGCACCGGCCAACAGATCGCCCACACCACGGGATCGGGATCGTACGTCAGTTCCGTTGCCTTCTCTTCCGATGGCACTCTGGCTTTATTTGGATGTGACGATGGCAAGCTGACGCTCTGGCGTCTGGAATAATCATTCCCTCGCGAACGAATTATCTGGAATCCAGACGCTTCCTCCAGTACATTGGCCTCATTCACCGGAGGCACCAATGGATCCCGCTCAACAGCAACAGCAAATTCGCGACATGCTGCAACATCTTGGCCCCATGATCTTCGTCTTCTGGGGCTGTTTCTATCTCGTCAAGGTCGTGCTTTACATCATCCCCATGTGGCAGACCTGCAAGAAAGCCGGCATTTCACCGGCGGTCGCCTTCATCGCCGCAGTCCCGCTCATCGGCCGGCTTATCGCGAATTACGTCATCGCCTTTTCCGGCTGGAACGTCACGCCCGTCGCTCCTTACGGCTCGCTTCCTCCGCAGTATCCTCCGCCAGCCTACCAACCACCCACCTATCCGCCGCAAGGCCCCACCGTATAGCGGCAAACTACAGGGAGGTCTCGACCTGTTAACATTGGCACTGAAGCCAAATGACACCCGAGACCTCCGCCGCCCGCACCACCCGCGTCCGCATCGCCCCCTCGCCCACCGGCGACCCCCACGTCGGCACCGCCTACATCGGCCTGCTGAACTACCTCTTCGCCGCCCAGCGCGGCGGCCAGTTCGTCCTCCGCATCGAGGACACCGACCGCGCCCGCTTCGTCGCCACATCCGAGCAGATGATCTTCGACGCCCTCAAGTGGATCGGCCTAAGCTGGAACGAAGGCCCCGAAGTCGGTGGCCCATACGGCCCCTACCGCCAGTCCGAGCGCACCGAAATCTACCGCGAATACGCCGACATCCTTCTCGCCAACGGCGCCGCCTACCGCGCGTTCGAGACGCCTGAGGAACTTGAGGCGGAGAGAAAAGCCCAGACCGCCGCCAAGCAGCCGCCAAAGTACAACGGCCGCTCCCGCCACCTCTCGCAAGCTGAAATCGACGCCTATCTCGCCGAGGGCCGCCCCTTCACCATCCGCATGAAAGTCCCCACCGAAGGCTCGACCACCTTCCGCGACGAACTCCGCGGCGACATCACCTTCGACCACTTCAACGTCGACGACCAGGTGCTGATGAAGTCCGACGGCTTCCCCACCTATCACCTCGCCAACGTCGTCGACGACCACCTGATGCACATCTCCGACGTCATCCGCGCCGAGGAGTGGATCAGCTCCACCCCCAAGCACGTCCTGCTCTACAACGCCTTCGGCTGGGACCTCCCAAAATTCTGGCACATGCCCCTCCTCCGCAACGTCGACAAGTCGAAAATCTCCAAGCGCAAAAATCCCGTCTCGCTCGTCTACTATCGCGAGTCCGGCTACCTGCCCAACGCTCTGCTTAACTTCCTCGGCCTCATGGGCGGCGGCATGGCCCAGCCCACCGAGCAGGAAATCGTCAGCCAACACCTCAACACCAAAGAGGGCGACATCTTCTCCCTCGCCGACATGAAGGAAAAGTTCGACTTCAGCCGCATCTCCCTCGGCGGCCCTGTCTTCGACCTCGTCAAGCTCAAGTGGCTCAACGGCGAGTACATCCGCCGCCTCACACCCGACGAATTCTTCGCCGTTCTCCGCCAAACCATCTTCTCCGACGACTACATCCGCGCCGTCGGACACCTCGTCCAGACCCGCGTCGAAACCCTCGGCCAGTTCGGCGACATGACCGGCTTCCTCTTCCGCGACGAAGTCCTCCCACCCGAGTCCGTCTGGCTCCCCAAAAAGCGCGAATCCGCCGACACTCTGTCTTTCGTTGAAGCCCAGCTCGCCGCCCTCGAAGCCTCCGCCTGGGACGCCGTCAGCATCGAGGCCGAGCTAAAAAAACTCGGCGAAGCCAAACAGTGGTCGGTCAAGGAAAACTTCATGCTCCTCCGCGCCATCATCACCGGCAGCACAACCTCGCCGCCGCTGGTCGAGTCGCTCGTCGTGTTCGGCAAAGCCCGCTCCCTCGACCGCATGAGGCGCTTCCTCGAGGCGCAAAAAAAGCTCGCCAACCAGCGCAAATAACTCCCTCTGATGGGGCCTTGACCTCGTAACCAGAATTCAGCGTTGACGGGCTATGGAACTGCGCTTAGACTAGCGAACACTCTGTGAATTCTTACCGTCCTAAGGATGTGGAAGACGATGACCAAAGCAAATCGCTTAGGAGCGGCATTAGGAATGCTTGTCCTACTCGCTGTGAGTAATTCACTCGCACAGGTGCAAACATACTGCACAAATATTGCTGGCAATATCGCTTGCACGAGCTACGACCACGGAGCGATGTCACAGTCTTACTGCACGAGCATCGCTGGCAACCTAAGTTGCACCACCTACGGAGACAATGCTGGTCAGGTGCAAGTCTTAAAGAACTACGAAGCCGGACAGGTGATCGGTACTGCTCTCGGCAATGTCATAGCAGAAGCCATCCAGCAATACACGACAAACAAACGAATCCGGCAGGCAAAGCAGGACGAATGGAATCAGTTTGTGCAGGACACGCTTGCAAAGGCCGAGCTGGAGTGTGAAGCTGACCCTAAGCACGAAGCTCCTGTAGCCGTTTGTAGAAGCGGAACCTTCGCGCTTAACCAGTTTTTCCATAGACACCAAAAGGACTTTGTAGTGGACGGGACAAACATGAAAATGCTGGCGGATGCTTTGGACAAAACTGCTCCCGCCGACCAGTCGTCATGGACGGAACAGACATTCGAGGTAGCTTTTCAGACCATCGATAAGAAGCTGCTGGACAAGAAAATCTATCTGGGGCTAGGCCACGACAAAAATCGAGAGGTCTGGTAGTAGTAATCGTCGACCGGGTTGAGGGCGGATGGCTCTGCTGTTTATACTCAGACGGATGACGAGTCGTTGATAGTTTACGGAGAAAATTATGTCCAAAAGATCAATCAAAGAGCTTGAGTCAGATATAGAAGAGACTTTGCAGGAGATAGCCAATATAAATATCGAGATCGAGAAACATAAGGAAACCAACTCCGACGCCCTCTCGCTGCGGCTGCTCCGGCAAGGATCTTTCGATTATGTGTTGGCGTTGGAAGACAGCATCAAAAGCGAAATGGAAAAGCCCATTCGCAACGCGGTTCTTGTCTTGGCCGAGAAAATGCATGAAGCAGAGATTGAGATGGTCGTCGCTGAACGGAGAGTACAGGCGTTTGACGAGGGATCGTTCACACAACGCTGGGATAGTTACAAGGCAGCCGAAGCACGGTGGTTGAGCGCTATTGAAACGATCCGGACGCATCGTTCCTCATATCCATCGTTTTACAGCTAATGTGCCAATCCTTTCAACGAGTTCCTGAAAGTTGCGCCGCATCTACTTCCCCGTAATCGGCACATCCACCGCCAGCGTCTTCCGCAAAGCCCGCTCCCTCGACCCCATGAGGCGCTTTCTCGAAGCCCAGAAGAAACTCGCCAACCAGCGCAGGTAGCCCTCCCCCTGTACAGGACCGCGAGGAAATGGTCGAAATGATTGAACACTATACCCAGAATGGGTAGAGTTGAGGGAACTACGGAGTGGATGATGTCCCAGAGTCCGATACATCCAAAGTCGTTCCAGTTCGTCGAGGCGCCAATGAGTAAGAAAAAGGCGAGCAAGCGGGATGTCTTCGCGGAACTGATGGAAGGCGTCGGTGCGATGAAACAGCACCGCGAGGGCAAGCTGACGTTGCGTACTCATCCACTGCCGGCTCCCGAGGCGGAAGAAGCAAGTAGTCCTCAGGCAGCCAACTCCGATCGCCTCCGCGACCACCGCAGCACCGCTTGCGCCGCAACGGCAAAGCCGTAGAACCCAAGCAGGTACGCCAGGCTTGTGCGGTCGCTCGTCCAGTCGTGCCACAACAGTCCGGCAAAGCTCGCCCCGCACAAAATCGCGGCCAGCAGCGGCACCCAGCGCTGCAGCTTGATCTCCTTCGCCAGCCGCAACGCGGACACATTCACCATCGTGAAGATCAGCAGAAACGTAGCGCTCGCAAACGACGAGATCACTGCCAGGTCCGCCGTCAGCGTAAACGCCACCGACAGCCCCGTCAGCACCAACAGCGCTGCATAAGGCACCCCACGTCCCTCCTCTTTCTTGGCAAATATCTGCGGCAGCGCCCTATGTTCCGCCATCACCATCGCCAGCCGACCCGCCCCGAACAGCGTCGCGTTGATCGCCGAAGCCGTGGACAGCACCGCCGCCACCGCGATCAGCACAAACCCCGCATGTCCCAGTGTCGGTCGCGCCGCAACCGCCAGCACGTACTCCTTGTCTTGCAGTATCTCGGCCCGCGTCAGGTTCCCCAGCGCCGCC